>WPCJ01378133.1_pt1 | contig 177066 bp, 138 predicted proteins | sample 5399831 | NCBI WGS metagenome assembly WPCJ01 (sample SAMN12869470, study PRJNA574797) | sludge metagenome | isolation source: wastewater treatment of pH10 | place: China:Beijing | collected 2019-05-20 | reverse complement strand
TTCTTTGTCTACAGGGAAGAAACCACAGGTCGCACCATATTCAGGGCCCATATTGGCAATGGTTGCGCGGTCTGCAAGGGTCATATTGTCGAGACCTGGACCGAAGAACTCAACGAACTTACCGACAACGCCTTTTTTACGCAGCATCTGGGTAACTGTGAGCACGAGGTCAGTCGCGGTGACGCCTTCTTTGACCTTACCGGTCAGTTTGAAGCCGATAACTTCCGGCAACAGCATGGAAACCGGCTGGCCGAGCATCGAAGCTTCCGCTTCAATACCACCAACACCCCAGCCAAGAACGCCAAGGCCGTTGACCATGGTTGTGTGGCTGTCTGTACCAACGCAGGTGTCAGGATAAGCAACGGTTTCACCGTTTTCTTCTTTGGTCCATACGGCCTGCGCCAGATATTCAAGGTTTACCTGATGGCAGATACCTGTGCCCGGAGGAACAACGCGGAAGTTCTGGAATGCCTGCTGGCCCCATTTCAGGAAGCGGTAACGCTCGGCATTGCGCTGATATTCGAGATCAACGTTGTTTTTGAAAGCCTGTGGATTGCCGAATTCGTCAACGATCACGGAGTGGTCGATCACGAGATCAACAGGAACCAACGGGTTGATTTTTTCTGCATCGCCGCCGAGTGCCACCATGGCATCGCGCATAGCTGCGAGGTCAACAACGGCAGGAACGCCGGTAAAGTCCTGCATCAGCACACGGGCAGGGCGATAGGCGATTTCCGCACCGGCTGAACCGCGGTCAACCAGCCATTTGGCGATATTCTCGATATCCGCTTTCTTGACGCTGCGGTCATCTTCGAAGCGCAGAAGGTTTTCAAGCAGAACCTTCATGGAGAATGGGAGTTTGGATACGCCTTCAAGACCGTTTTTTTCAGCTTCGGTCAGGCTGTAATAAACATAGTCTTTGCCGTCGACGGTAAGCGTCTTACGGCATTTGAAACTATCGATGTGAGACACGATGTTCGTCCTTCATGCTTACTGGCCGGAAAACCAGGACGAACGCCTCTGCTGCGTTTCAAGGACGCGCTTAGGTGCGGGTGCAGTCATTTCCGCTGTCCGTCCCGAGGCCTGTGCTTAACAAGGAACTTGTTTAACAAACATCAGGCTTTAGAGATCGGCCAAAAATGGTTTCCACGCCGACCGCTGGCATGGTAGCTGCTATATAGTCAGTTTTTTAAAACTGTTCCAGACTCTTAAAGCGTAAAATTATGCTGTTGCGGCGAAATGTTGCGGCTTGTTTTGTCTGGGTTCCTGATAGGGAAAACCGGACAATTTGATGAATATTCGTGGTATCGGAGGCCATATGCGGCTTGTTGCGGAAAATCTGAGCGGAGAACGGGGCGACAATCTCCTGTTCAACTCTCTGTGCGCAAGTCTGAGTGATGGTCAGGCTTTGATTATCACAGGGCCGAATGGCGCAGGAAAATCAACGCTGTTGCGAATCATCGCTGGTCTGTTGCCCGCCTCTGAAGGTACAGTTTGGCTGGAAACAGACGACGGCTTAGAGCCGGTGATGGCGCACAGCCATTATCTCAGTACCCTCAATGCAATGAAACCGGCGCTGAGCGTTTATGAAAATCTGAAATTCTGGCAGGATTTTCACGGAAGCCCGCTGCACGACATTGATGAGGCGCTGGAAATCGTCGGCCTCTATAATATTGATCATCTGCCTTACGGCTATCTCTCCACAGGGCAGAAACGTCGTGTAACCATTGCCACGCTGCTCTGTTCGCATCGCCCTTTATGGCTGCTGGATGAGCCGACCTCGGGGTTGGACACCCATGCGCAAGCGATGTTTGCCGGTGTGATGCGTGAGCATTTAAAAAAAGGCGGCATGATTGTTGCGGTCACGCATATTGCGCTCGGGCTGGAGCAGGCGGGTTCTGATGCGGTGCAGCATTTGCGGCTGGAGGATTACCAACTTGGCGATCACAGTGCGGAAACGCAGGGCTGGTTGCTATGAAGGCTTTGTTCTGGCGTGATCTGCGTATTGCTATCCGTGCGGGCGGTGGTGCTTTAACCGGCATCCTGTTCTATCTGGCTGTGGCTGCAGTGGTGCCTTTCGCTGTCGGGCCTGATCTTAAATTGCTGGCGCGCATTGGCCCTGCAATGCTGTGGCTCGGTGCACTGCTGGCTGTGTTGCTTGGCCTTGACCGGTTGTTTCAGGCGGATCGTGAAGATGGTTCACTGGATGTTATGATCATGGCGCGGGAACGCCATTTTCTGACATTGACGGTGATTGTGAAATGTCTAGCACATTGGGTGGCAACGGTTCTGCCACTGGTGATTGCCGCGCCGTTTCTCGGGCTGATTATGAATATGGAGCCGCTGGCAATCGGTGCAACAGCGCTCACATTGCTGATCGGCACACCGGCAGTGATCTTTATCGGCGCATTGGGCGCGGCGCTGGCCGTTTCCATGCCGCGCGGCGGGTTGCTGGTCTCGGTGATGATCCTGCCTTTGACCATTCCGGTGCTGATTTTCGGCGTTTCGGCATCTTATGGTGCAGTGACTGAAAATGCAGCTTTTCTCTCACCTTTGCTGATGCTGTCGGCGAATACACTGATTGCTGCTATTATCGGGCCATTAGCCGCAGCTTTCGCATTGAAAATTTCGACAGATTAAACCCATATTCTGAATAAGAGTGCTGCCTCTTGCGAGGTTTCTCTAAGGATAGCTTAAGCTAACAAATATATCCGGGTATCTATGACTGAACGATCAACTGATAAAGCCTTATCCAAAGATGCACCGCGCCGCTTTCAGGCGCTGCTCGATCTGGCTAATCCGACACGCTTTCTGAGCCTGAGCAGCACAATCCTGCCATGGCTGTCGGCGCTGACTGTGCTGTTATTGCTTGCGGGTCTTTATATGGTGTGGTTTGCGCCGGAAGATTATCAGCAGGGGCTGACCGTGAAGATCATGTTCATCCATGTGCCTTTCGCATGGTTGTCGATGATGTGCTACACGGTGATGACGATTGCAGCACTTGGCACACTGGTCTGGCGGCATCCGCTGGCTGATGTCTCGGCCAAAGCTGCTGCGCCGCTGGGTGCGATGTTTACCGCGCTAGCACTGGTTACCGGTTCACTGTGGGGCAAGCCGATGTGGGGCACATGGTGGGTGTGGGATGCACGTCTTACTTCGGTTTTCATTCTGTTTCTGATGTATCTCGGTATTATAGCGCTGACCCGTGCCATGGACGATCAGGCGAAATCAGCACGCGCTGCTGCGGTGCTGACACTGGTCGGTTTTATCAATATTCCGATCATCAAATTCTCGGTCGACTGGTGGAACACATTGCATCAGCCTGCTTCCGTACTGCGTATGGAAGGGCCGGCAATGCCGCCAAGCATGCTTTATCCGCTGCTGGTGATGGCACTGGCAATGACCATGCTGTTTTTCACGCTGCATCTGATGGCGATGCGTAACGAGATTTTCAGCCGTCGTATTGCTGCGATGCGTAAAATTGCAGCGCGTAATGCCGAGCGCGAAAACCGTAAACCGGCAGGAGAAGCGGCATGACTCATCTGAGCTATGTTCTTATTTCCTATGGTGTTTCTGCCACTGTGATTGTGGCAATTGTTGCATGGATATTGCTGACCCAGACACGTTTGCGGGCAGAGCTTGCACGACTTGAGAAACAGGGCATTCGCCGCCGCTCGCAAAAGGCTGATTGATAATGACTGATCCGGTGAAGACATCTGGTGGAACGGATGCTCCGCAGAATAAAAAACGCGTTGTGGTCGCGCTTCTGCCGCTGATTATTTTTGCAGCACTTGCCGGTATTTTTACATGGCAATTGCTGAGTGGAAAAAATATGCAGGAAATTCCCTCAGCTTTGATCGGGCGCGATGCACCGCTGACCGATCTGCCGCCGCTGGAAGGATTGCGGCTGGCTGACGGAACGCTGGTACCGGGCTTGAAAGGCACTGATCTGAAGGGACAGGTGACGCTGGTCAATATCTGGGCATCATGGTGCGTGCCGTGCCGCGATGAGCATCCGCAGATCATGAAGCTGGGACAGGACAAGCGCATTAAAGTGGTTGGTCTGAACTATAAAGACGCGCCGGAAAATGCGCTGGCCTTTCTGAACAGCCTCGGCAATCCTTACAATGTCGTCGGCACAGACCGCTCCGGCCGCGCCGGTATTGAATGGGGTGTTTACGGCGTGCCGGAAACCTTTATCGTCAACCGTGAGGGCAAAATTGTTTATAAATTCGTCGGGCCTTTGAGCACAGAAAGTCTGATCAAACAATTTATGCCGGAAGTTGAAAAGGCTTTAGCAAGGTAGCAATTTATGCGGTGTCGTTAATTAAGTTAAGGTGGAGTGAGGGATGAATGCTTCCGATCAGCGACTTGATGGTAATTATACAATTAAGCTAGCACGAAATTTAATTTTCAAAAGCTATCAAGAAGCTGGAATAGTGGGGAGGCCTTTGGAGTACTTCGAGAAGTCATCAATGGTGGCTGATTTGGGGGAGGTGCCGTCTGGTTGGAATGAGGGGTTATTCCGATATTTAGATGAAACCATAAGTTTTTTAAATACAACTGAATATTGTTTCCTTACTGCTGCAGCATTAAATAAGCATAATAAATATTCTAGTATAATTATTATTATATATCAGATGAAGAGTAATGCTGCAGCTGTGCGATTGTTGAGCTCACATGGTCTTGATAGTCAAGCAAGGCTTTCATTACGCGCTCTTTATGAAAACGGGATTGCATTATGTCGTGCTTTAATCGACGAGGAATTTCGTTTTAATTTTTCTAAAGTTATGAGTGCTTCAGAAGCTAATAAATTTTGGCATCAATATATGTCTAAATCCAAAAGTGAAAAATTTCTTCAAAGTTATAATGCATCTGGTTTGGCAGCTTGTCCTTTAGTCGCTGGAGATACATTTAAAGATATATACGAAAGATTAGGTGTTAGCGCGCATCCAAATTATATTTTCTCGAGTTTTGAGTATATTGAATCTTTTTCTAGTGATAGTAATTTAGATGCTATGTTTAATGGAAGTAAATCCGCAACTGAATTTGTTTTAACTAGTGCTTGCCATGTTGTATTATCTGTTTTGTCTTTTTTATCGCATAATAACCCAGAGGTGGGTTTAAAAACTCGTTGGATAATGAAGACAAATATTTTTAAGGAACTTGAGTGTGTTGAGGATGTTTTGGCGTGTATTGGTAAAATATCGGGAGTAATGACATTGATGTTGATGAAATGGTCTAATCGACAAAAGGGTGATTTTGACCCATCTGTTCATTTTTAATTTATTTCTATTATAATAGAAACGTATTTTAATATACACGCCAAAAGAATACACATGCTTCTTTTGGCGTGTATTGCTTTATTACTCAGGCACGTGTCTCACCGCACCTTTGGCGGCGCTGGTGGCCATGGCTGCATAAGCGCGCAGTGCGGTGGTGACTTTGCGCTTGCGCACTTCTGTCGGTTTCCACGCGGCGATGCCTTTGGCTTCCATCTCTGCACTGCGTTTTACTAGCACAGCATCATCAACAGCCAGATGGATTTTACGGTTCGGAATGTCGATCTCGATCAGATCGCCTTCTTCAACCAGACCGATCAGGCCGCCTTCAGCGGCTTCCGGTGAAACGTGGCCGATGGAAAGGCCGGAGGAGCCGCCGGAGAAGCGGCCATCGGTGATCAATGCGCAGGCTTTGCCCAGACCTTTGGACTTCAGATAGCTGGTCGGATAGAGCATTTCCTGCATGCCCGGGCCGCCGCGCGGGCCTTCATAGCGGATCAGAACAATATCGCCTTCTTTGATCTTGCCGTTGAGAATGCCGAGAACGGCACTGTCCTGACTTTCAAAAATACGCGCAGGGCCGGAGAAGGTCAGGATACTGTCATCCACACCGGCAGTTTTAACGATACAACCGTCTTCCGCCAGATTGCCGTAAAGCACGGCCAGACCGCCATCCTGAGAGAAGGCGTGTTCCTTGGTGCGGATAACGCCGTTTTCACGGTCGCTGTCGGTGTTATCGAAATAACGGTTCTGGCTGAATGCAACCTGTGTCGGAACACCACCCGGTGCAGCACGGAAGAACTCGTGCACACTTTCATCGGAAGAACGCTTGATATCCCACTTTTCCAGCGCATTTTTCAATGTGCCGGAATGCACCGAGCCGACATCGGTGTTGAGCAGGCCTGCACGGTCAAGCTCACCGAGAATACCCATAATACCACCGGCGCGATGCACATCTTCCATATGCACATCCGGCACCGCAGGAGCAACTTTACACAGCACCGGCACTTTACGCGACAGGCGGTCAATATCGGACATGGTGAAATCCATTTCCGCTTCATGCGCTGCCGCCAGCAAATGCAGAACTGTATTGGTGGAACCGCCCATAGCGATATCCAGTGTCATGGCATTTTCAAAAGCTGCAAAGCTGGCAACGGCGCGTGGCAGCACGCTCTCATCATTGCCTTCATAATAACGCTTGCAGAGGTCAACAATCAGACGACCGGCTTCAAGAAACAGCTCTTTGCGTGCCGCATGGGTTGCCAGTGTTGAACCGTTACCTGGCAGGGAAAGGCCAAGCGCTTCGGTCAGGCAGTTCATGGAGTTGGCAGTGAACATACCGGAGCAGGAGCCGCAGGTCGGGCAGGCGGAACGCTCAATCGCGTCAACTTCTTCGTCAGTATATTTGTCGTCAGCGGCTGCAACCATGGCATCAACCAGATCGAGCTTCTTGACTTTGTCATTCCAGACAACTTTACCGGCTTCCATCGGGCCGCCGGAAACAAACACAACCGGAATATTGAGGCGCAATGCGGCCATCAGCATACCCGGTGTGATCTTGTCACAGTTGGAAATACACACCATCGCATCGGCGCAATGGGCATTGACCATATATTCAACTGAGTCCGCGATGATTTCGCGTGATGGCAGCGAATAGAGCATGCCATCGTGACCCATGGCGATACCGTCATCAACGGCAATGGTGTTGAATTCCTTGGCAACACCGCCTGCTTTTTCGATTTCGCGGGCGACCATCTGGCCGAGATCTTTCAGATGCACGTGACCCGGCACAAACTGGGTAAAGGAATTGACCACGGCAATAATCGGCTTGCCGAAATCACCGTCTTTCATGCCTGTGGCGCGCCAGAGGCCGCGCGCACCCGCCATATTGCGGCCGTGGGTGGAAGTTCTTGAGCGATAGGCTGGCATGATCTTATTCCCTTATGCATTAACAGCGCTGCGAAACTCCTGTTTGCAGAAGTTGCAGAAATGCAGTGTTATCTTTTCAGATATGTCTTACAGTACCCGAGCGTACGGTGCAAAGTACAAATTGCCTCACATGCAAAATTCTTCGCGTGCAGCAGCGCAAAATAAAAAAGCATCGCCCGTTTGAGACGGGCAATGCTTTATCGTCGATATTACCGGCGTTTCTGTGACTGAACTCAGAATGCTTTGAAAGTCAGCGTTGTCAGCGAGCGCACAATATGCGGAATATTCAGCACATTATCATTGATAAATTTGCCGATATCATCACCTTCCTGAATGTAGATCTTGGCGAGAAGATCAAATTCACCACTGGTGGAATAAAGTTCCGAGGCGATTTCGCGCTCATAGATTGCTTTGGCAACATCATAGGTTTTGCCGGGGCTGCACTGGATCTGCAGGAATACTGGTTTCATCTCACATCTTTCCTGTAAGAGAACGGATCATATAAAATTCAAAGCAGGTCAGAAAGACTGCTATCTGACGGCACAAATAGCAGTCTGTGTGCTTTAAGGGTAGCGAAAAATCCTGCCTCAATTTTACTGTGCAGCTTTATCCTTGTTTACACAATTGCTGAACAATGTCTGCTCTTTGGCGCTGTCATCGGCTTCAAGAAAAGACAGAATGCCTTCATCGCCTTTTGTGTGCCAGCGATAGCTGTCCTGTTCATCAAGAGCGATATAACGTGCACCTGAAGCCGCAGGCCAGATACGCATCGGCACCAGCTTGCCTTCCGTGTAAAGGACAGCTGCTGATTCATCATTTTTCAGACCGTTGATATAAACAACATCCAGTTCAACATTGCGTTCGCATATATAGGTCACTTTGGTAAGTGCCTGCATCTCGTCAGCTTCCTGCGCGGCAACACTACCTGCAAAACCGCAAAGTAAAAGACCGGCAGAGAGTGATGGGATGATTGCTTTCAGCATCAGTTTATCCTTTTCGTTTACAGCACTTACAGAGAAGGCAGGGAACCTGCGGGCAGAAAAACAGGTCTGTTTGCGGAATTTAAAATAAGATTCTTATTTTGATCGTCCAATAAAAACCGTATCTGGCATTAATATGATTATTTGTCAGATATTTAAAAGCAGAGACAGCATAGTTCAGCAGAAAAGGCATTATAGCGCGTGATACAGGCTGGTTTGACATTTCGCAAAATATTCCCCCCTGCGGGCATGCGCATCAGTGCGTTTGCTGCCCTCGCAGTGCTCACCGGTTGTGCCGGTGTGAATTATGTACAAGCCAAATATCAGGGGCTGCCTTCGGTTGAATTCGTCGGAAAAAGCGGTGTTAATTATCGTATTGTCGATAACCAGACCGAAAGTCGTCTGCTGATCGGGCCGGGGCTGGCAGGCACAGCCACGCAGAATTTTGTCAAAGGTTTCTCAACCGGAACAGGGCTTGGTGTCACGCCGCCGGTTGTATTCCGCGATGTGGCGGAAGAATATCTGAAATCCACCGGTAAACGCTGCGAAACCCGTGATGTGACACTGGTTGTCGATCCTTATTATGAGGTGCGCTATAAGTGCAGCCTGCGCAGCCCCCGTATGGGTTCGGGTATGGTTTTTTGATGCGGGGCACTGAACTGTCTTTGGCAAAGGCGAATTTTTATTTTACAATGCGCTCATCTGAGGAAGATTATTTCCGTGGGAGCGGAGTATTGAGGTTCCTGTAGCATCCTTCTCCGTTCCGGCTCTGTTAGTTTGTTTTTGAACATGAAACGGAGGCCTTGATGATACTGATGCGAAATACTTTTTCCGCCTTTGCTGCGCTGATCGCTGTATCTGCGGTGTCCATTCCTGTGCAGGCACCCGCTGCCCAGACCCTGCTGAATGTTTCTTACGATCCGACGCGGGAATTATATAAAGAATTTAACGATGCCTTTGCCAAATACTGGCAGGCCGAAACCGGTGAGACGATAACCCTGCGCACATCGCATGGCGGCTCCGGTGCGCAGGCACGCTCTGTTATTGACGGTATCCCCGCAGATGTTGTGACGCTTGCTTTGCAAAGCGATATTGATGCCATTGTCGAGAAAAGCGGCAAGATCAATGCGGACTGGCGGCAGAAATTTCCGAATAATTCCGCGCCTTACACCTCAACCATCGTTTTCCTGACCCGCAAGGGCAATCCCAAGGGCATTAAAGACTGGGGTGATTTGATTAAGGACGGGGTAGAGGTGATTACACCTAACCCGAAAACCTCCGGCGGTGCCCGCTGGAATTATCTGGCCGCATGGGCATGGGCGAATAGCGAATATGGCGGCGATGAAGCCAAGGTCAAAGCCTATATGACAGAGCTGTTCCGTCATGTGCCGGTTCTGGATACCGGTGCGCGCGGCTCGACCACCAGTTTTGTGCAACGCCAGTTGGGCGATGTGCTGCTGGCATGGGAAAACGAAGCCTATCTGTCAGTTGCGGAATTCGGAGCGGATTCTTTTGACATTGTCGTGCCGCCGCAATCCATTCTCGCCGAGCCGCCGGTTGCTGTGGTGGACAAGAATGTCGATGCCAAAGGCACGCGCAAACAGGCGGAAGCCTTCCTGACCTATCTCTATTCCGAAGAGGGGCAGAAGATTGCAGCCAAACATTTCTACCGTCCGTCAAAACCTGAATTAGTGCCGGAAGCCGACCGTAAATGGCTGACGGATGTCAAACTGATTACGATTGATGACCCGTTATTCGGTGGCTGGGTTAAGGCGCAGCCAGCCCATTTCGGGGATGGCGGCACATTCGATCAGATTTATAAACCGGTCAAATAAGTTCCGTCTTTTATGGTGTTACCTATGGCAGAACTCACAATAAAAACGGGCGGCGGGAAACCGGATCAGCCACATAAAAGCGGGAAAAAACCGCCCTTCTGGCAGGCATGGCGCAAGCCGTCCATCCTGCCGGGCTTTGGCCTGACTCTGGGCTTCAGTGTTGCCTATCTGTCCCTGCTGATCCTGATCCCGCTGATAGTGTTGATGCTCCATGCCGTCGGGGTGGGGCCGGCACGCTTCTGGCAGCTGGCAACGGATCCCCGACTGGTTCATGCCTTGCAGGTCAGTTTTTTCAGTGCGATTTTGGCCGCGCTGATTAATGTGGTTTTTGGCGGCATTGTTGCCTGGGTGCTGGTGCGTTACCGCTTTCCGGGCAGAAGGCTGGTCGATGCGATGGTCGATCTGCCCTTCGCGCTGCCCACTGCGGTTGCCGGTATTGCGCTGACAGCGCTTTATGCGCCGAAAGGCTGGATCGGTGCATGGCTGATGCCGCTGGATATCCGTATTGCTTTCACGCAGGCCGGTATTGTGGTGGCGCTGGTTTTTATCGGTCTGCCATTTGTCGTGCGCACCATTCAGCCGGTGATTGAAGAAATCAGCCGTGAACAGGAAGAAGCGGCGGCAACGCTGGGTGCCAGCCGCTTTCAGACTGTGTTTCGAGTGCTGTTGCCCGGTTTGCAACCGGCTATTCTAACCGGCTTTTCGCTGGCCTTTGCCCGTGCAGTCGGGGAATATGGCTCGGTGATTTTTATCGCCGGTAACCGGCCTTACTCGACCGAAATCGCGCCTTTGCTGATCTTCATCAAGCTTGAGGAGTTCGATTATTCCGCAGCTACAGTGCTGGCCACGGTGATGATGCTGATTTCTTTTGTGATGCTGCTCATTGTCAATCTGATCCAGACACGGACACGCAGGAGATATGGCTATGGCAGCTAGTGCCGGAAAACTGTTTTCGCGTCGTCTGAAACATAATCACACGACCCATAACCGTTCAGCGGTCACAGAAACACCGGCGATGCGCTGGTTTCTGACACTGACAGGGCTGCTGTTTATGGCCTTGTTTATTGTGCTGCCTCTGATTGTGATTTTTGCTCAAGGATTCAGCAAAGGCACCGGTGCTTATCTGGAGGCACTGACCGATCCGGATGCGGTCTCGGCTATCCGTCTGACTTTGCTGATTGCGGCTATTGCAGTGCCTTTGAATATGGTTTTCGGGATTGCCGCTTCATGGGCGATTGCCAAATTCGAGTTTCGCGGCAAGACCTTTCTCATCACGCTGATTGATCTGCCGTTTTCGGTGTCACCGGTGATTTCAGGGCTGGTTTTCGTGCTGCTGTTCGGCGGAAACAGTATGCTCGGATCATGGTTTCAGTCGCATAATATCCAGATATTGTTTGCTGTTCCCGGTATTGTTCTGGCAACGATCTTTGTCACTTTTCCATTTGTTGCCCGTGAGCTGATCCCGCTGATGCAGGAGCAGGGAACAGGTGATGAAGAGGCCGCTTTATCGCTGGGGGCAAGCGGCTGGAAAGCCTTTCTCTATGTGACTTTGCCGAATATCCGCTGGGGGCTGCTTTACGGCGTGTTGCTGTGTAATGCGCGTGCAATGGGAGAGTTCGGTGCAGTGGCCGTGGTGTCGGGGCGTATTCGCGGGGTGACGACGACCATGCCGTTGCATGTGGAGATGATGTATAGCGAGAATATCGTGGCGGCATTTGCAGTGGCATCGCTGCTGGCGGGACTGGCGCTGATAACACTCGTTTTGAAGACGATACTGGAAATGCGTTTTTCGCATGACGGGGTTTAGTTTGTAATGCACTGGCATGAGGGTGCCTGAAAGGATTGAGAATGGAAGTACGCGTTGTTGAGGTGCGCAAGGAGTTTGAGCAGTTTCCGGCGCTGCACAACGTTTCGCTTGATATTCGTTCAGGCGAGCTGATTGCTTTGCTCGGCCCTTCCGGCTCGGGTAAGACCACATTATTGCGTCTGATTGCAGGGCTGGAAAGCCCGACAGAAGGCACGGTCTATTTTGGCGAGGATGATGCCTCGAATAAAACCGTGCAGGAACGCAATGTCGGTTTTGTGTTCCAGCATTATGCTTTGTTTCGTCATATGACACTGGCGCAGAATGTCGGATTTGGTTTGAAAGTACGCCCGCGCTCTACGCGTCCGTCCAAAGCAGAAATCCATAAGCGCGCGGTCGATCTGCTCAATCTGGTGCAATTGCAGGGTTTGGAAAACCGCTATCCGGCACAGCTTTCCGGTGGTCAGCGCCAGCGTGTGGCTTTGGCGCGCGCCATGGCGATTGAGCCGAATGTATTGTTGCTGGATGAGCCTTTCGGCGCGCTGGATGCGCAGGTGCGTAAAGAACTGCGCAAATGGCTGCGTGAGATTCATGACAGCACCGGTCATACCACCGTTTTTGTAACCCACGATCAGGATGAGGCTCTGGAACTCGCCGACCGTGTTGTGGTGATGAGTCAGGGGCGTATCGAGCAGGTGGGAACGCCGGACGAGATTTATGACAGCCCGAATTCTGCTTTCGTCTATGGTTTTATCGGTGAATCCAGCCGTCTGAATGTGCGTGTCGAGCAGGGGGCACTCTGGCTGGCGGATCGCTCGCTGGGGCTGAAAACCGATCAGGCAGACGAGGAAGCGGTACTGTATTTCCGCCCCCATGATGTGGAACTGGTAGAAGGATGCGGCGGCTGCATTGCCGGTATGGTCACAGCCACACGACGTGTGGGCGCCAAGCGCCGTGTCGAGCTGGAAGTCGGCGGCAACCGCGAAATTGTCGAGATTGAAATTCCGGCCGAGAATGAAGCGGCGACCGGTAGCCGTCTGGCATTTCGGCCGAAATACTGGCGGGTCTTTGCCTCTCAAAACTGAAGAGATACAGCTCGAAAAATGATTCTCTGAAACGCCGGATACGGGGCTGGATTTCGGCTCTGATATCCGGCGTTTTTCTTATCAGAAAGGGGGACTTTCAAAATAATTTAATCCGTTTAAAGTGCGGTCAGGCAACTTTTCTCACCCTCTGGCATTATATCAAAGCGTGCTGCCCCAGCTTTGTCAGGGCTTGCGCATTGTCGGAACGCAAATTGCAGGGGGTAGCCTGTTGATTTTTATAACGTAAAGTTAAAATCAGCTATGATTTGTGCTTTGCGATTTTACCAAATTCGACCATGGCATTCTTTGCGGACGTAATTTGGTCATAACTGTTTAACACCACCGGTCATGCGTGAATCTTCATGAAATTCACGGGATCTGAAGCATGTGTTTGCGGATATGGCAAATCTGACCATCCGTAGCGGAACTTAAATCTTATAAAAGGCTGTAAAAGGCATATGCCGGCTTTGTCTTTCTCTCTTTCATCGTTGTTTTCCCGCCCTGTTGCTGACCGCCTTTTGCCGGTTCTGCCTTTGCCAATCAGGGGGCATTATAAAACACCAGAAGAATTACAACTGCTCGCTGCGGCGCTGGCTCGCAATGAAGCCGTGCGCCTGCCCGATTATGAGAAATTCGACTTTAACAAACGGCTTGCGGAAAATGCCGGTCTGATCCTGCATGCCTATCGCTCGTCCGATGCAGCATCGCGCAACGGCGAGACGATTACACCGGCTGCCCAGTGGCTGCTCGACAATTATTACGTTGTCGATAAAAGCATGCAGCAGGCACGCCGCGATTTGCCGGACAAGTTTTTGCGCCAGTTGCCGCTGGCAGCCAATATTCATCCGGATGGTGCTGTATCAAAAAACACCGATGCCTCTGCCAATCTGAGCACCGAAGGCCTGCCGCGGGTTTTCGCACTGGCATGGCTCTATGTTGCCCATAGCGACAGTGGTTTCTCGCTCAAAAGCCTGAAAGCACTGATCGACGGTTTCCAGAGTGTGGAGCCGCTGCGCATCGGTGAATTATGGGCACTGCCATCTGTTATTCGTTTCATGCTGGTGGAAAATGCCCGCCGTTTGGCGCTGCGTGTTGAGCGCGCCCGTGCGATGCGCAATTTCGCCAATCGCGTGGCGGACAAGATTGTGGTCGCCTCTTCACCGGAAGAGCTGCAATCCATCCTGACAGAATATAGCGAACCGGCTCGCGACGGCACTTTCGCCACGCATCTGCTTTATCGTTTGCGCAGTGCATCCACGGCTACCGGACCGGCGATTGAATGGCTGGAAGCCCAGCTTGAAGCCTCCGGACGCGATGTTGAGGAGATTATTGTCGAGGAACACTCCCGCCAGTCCACCGGCGGTATGACCATGGGCAATATTATCCGCTCGCTCAAAACCATTGATGACGTGGACTGGACCTCATGGGTTGAGACTGTCAGCATTATGGATGCGATCCTGCGCGAGAACAGCGATTTCGAAAATCTCGATTTCGCTTCACGCAACAGCTATCGCGTGACCATTGAAAAGATCGCGCGTAATTCCCGTATGACGGAAATTGAGGTGACCAATACGGCTCTGCGGCTGGCGCGTGAAAAATCGCTGCGTGAGCATAAAATCACCGAGCGTGAACAAAGCGGTGCGATTGCCTATTATCTGAGCGGCAATGCCCGCACCGAGCTGGAACAGATTTGCGGTTATACCCCGCCTTTGTCATCGCGCCTGCTGCGTCTCTATCGCGGGCTTGGCCTGTGGGGGATTGCTGCACCGGTCTGGGCAATGACCATCGGCCTGCTGGTGCTGGTTTATACCGGCATGGGTCGCATCGGTTTTGGCGAGAGCGAACAGCTGCTTTTCACTATCCTCGCGCTGTTCCCTGCCTATGAAGCCTCACTTGGCCTGTTTAATTCGCTGGTGCCGTGGTTTGTGCAGCCGAACCGTCTTGTCGGTTATGAATATCGCGACGGTCTGCCTGCCGATGCCCGCACGCTGGTAGCCGTGCCGACGCTGATCAATTCGCGCGACAGTGTGGATGAACATATCCGCAATCTCGAAGTGCATTATCTGACCAATCCGCGCGGTGAGGTCTATTTTGCGATTGTCAGTGATTGGACAGACAGCAATGTCGAAGTCACGCCTGCCGATATGGAAGTGCTGGATTATGCCCGCGAGGAAGTCGCAAGGCTTAATGCGCATTATGCCGGAGAGGATTATGCCACCAATGGTCAGGCGCGGTTCTTCTTCCTGCATCGCCGCCGTCTTTACAATCCGTCACAGGGTTGCTGGATGGGCTGGGAGCGCAAGCGCGGTAAGCTGCATGAGCTGAATCTGCTGCTGCGTGGCGACCATGATACCAGTTTCTTCCCGTCGGATGTGCCGTTGCCGCGTGATATCCGCTATGTGATGACACTGGATTCTGATACCCGTCTGACACCGCAATCGGTAACCAATCTGGTCGGTAAGCTGTCGCATCCGCTCAATCATCCGGTCTTTGATGAGAAAACCGGCCGCATTACCAGCGGTTACGGTATTTTGCAGCCGCGTGTTACCCCGTCGCTGACCACCGGCGATGAGGCCTCATTTCTGCAGCGCGTCTTCTCCGCCAATCGCGGTATTGACCCTTATGTTTTTGCGGTTTCTGACGTTTATCAGGATCTGCTGGGTGAAGGTACTTTCACCGGTAAAGGTCTCTATGATGTGGATGCCTTTGAACGGGTGATGCAGGGCAAGATTGAGGAAAATACAGTTCTCAGCCACGATCTGCTCGAAGGCGGTTATGCCCGTTGTGCGCTTGCCAGCGATGTCGAGGTCGTGGAAGATTACCCGACCGGCTATAATGTTGATATTTCCCGTCATCACCGCTGGGCGCGTGGTGACTGGCAGTTGTTGCCGTTTCTGTTCTCAACCGGCAAAGGTGTCAGCAATGTCACCCGCTGGAAAATGGCCGATAACCTGCGTCGTTCGCTCAACCCGATCATGTGGGTGATTGCGTCTTTTGCCGGCTGGTGTTTGCTGCCGCTCGGCGTTGCTACCATCTGGCAGCTGTTCCTGATTTTGGCGATGTTCGTGCCGATGATTTTCGGCATCGTCACCAATCTTATTCCGGTGAATATGGATTATTCGCTGAAAGGCCATGCTCAGTCGGTGCTGACTGATGTGACGCTGGCTTTTGCGGATATGGCGCTGCGTCTCAGCTTTATTGCCCATAGCGCAACGCTGATGGGCGATGCGATTGTCCGTACTTTCTATCGTCTGTTTGTCTCCCGCCGTTATCTTTTGGCGTGGCGTGCGGCCGCGCAGATGAAGTCTTCCGATACGCTGGATTTCTATGTGCGCCTGATGTGGCCGTCGCTGCTGATCGGTGCACTGGCATTCCTGCTTCCGGTGCTGTTCGGCAGCAAAGCGGTGCTGATTGCCGTGCCTTTTGCCGTGATCTGGATTGCTTCGCCATGGATTGCATGGGCGGTAAGCCGCTCGGCTAAACCACAGGATACGCTGGAAGTCCGCTCCAGCGATAAAGGCGATCTGCGCCGCTATGCCCGCCGTACATGGCGCTATTTCGAAGCCTTCACCAATGAGGAAGGCAACCATCTGCCGCCGGATAATTATCAGGAAGATCCGGTGGGTATTGTGGCAATGCGCACATCACCGACGAATATCGGTGTCTATTTCCTCTCCGTAATTTCTGCCCGTGATTTCGGCTGGATCGGCTTCAACGATGCGCTGACCCGTATCGGTCTGACGCTGGATACGCTGGAGAAGATGGAGAAATTCCGCGGCCATCTTTATAACTGGTATGAGACTGATACGCTGAAACCATTGCAGCCGTTGTATGTATCGGCGGTGGATAGCGGCAATCTGGCCGGTCATCTGGTTACGCTGTCCTCAGCGCTGGAAGAATGGGCGCAGGCACCGTCCGTCTATCTGCAGGGCGATTTTGAAGGCATTCTCGACGTTAACGACATTCTGGAAGAGGCAATTGCTGCCATTCCGGATGATCGCCGTATTCTGCGACCACTGCGTCGCCGTTTGGAAGAGCGGATTGCCAATTTCCGTCGCGCTGTGCGTTCCTTCCGCGAGGAGCCGGAAACCGCCTCTTTCCGCACCATCAATATTTCACTTTTCGCCAAGGATATTGAAAAACTGGCGCTGGAACTGGATGATGAGCTGGAAACTACCCAGTCTCAGGAAGCGCTGGAATGGGCGCGAACTCTGGTTGCCACCTGTAAAGCGCATACGGATGATGCGATCGGCGAGCATAATGCTGAAGAACTGCGCATGCAGTTGCAGAGCCTTGCCAGCCGTTCCCGTCAGCTGGCTTTTGACATGGAATTCGGCTTCCTTGAGCGCAAGGAACGCCGCCTGCTGTCGATCGGCTTCCGCGTGCAGGAAAACGAACTGGATGAGAGCTGCTACGATCTTCTGGCTTCGGAAGCCCGTCTTGCCAGCCTGTTTGCGATTGCCAAGGGTGATGTGCCGGTAGAACATTGGTTCAAACTTGGCCGCCTGCTGGTGCCGGTTGGCTGGAAAGGCGCTCTGCTGTCCTGGTCCGGTTCAATGTTTGAATATCTGATGCCGCCGCTGGTGATGAATGAGCCGCTTGGCTCGCTTCTTGACCAGACCAACAAGCTGGTCGTGCAGCGTCAGATCGAATATGCCACCTCGCGCGGTCTGCCTTGGGGTATTTCGGAAGCGGCTTATAATGCCCGCGATCCGCAGATGAATTACCAATATTCCAATTTCGGTGTGCCGAAACTGGGTCTGCAACGCGGTCTGTCACGTAATGCGGTGATTGCACCTTATGCGAGCCTTTTGGCTTCGCAATATCGCCCTGCTGATGCGGTTTCCAACCTGAAGACCTTGCAGAAGCTCGGCGCTTTGGGTCGTTACGGCTTCCACGATGCCGTGGATTTCACTCCGTCACGTGTGCGTGAAGGTGAAAAATGCGCTGTGGTGAAAAACTATTATGCGCATCACCATGGCATGTCGATTATCGCGGTCAATAATGTGATTTTTGATGGTCGTATGCGCAGCCGTTTCCATTCCGATCCGGTGATTGAAGCGGCTGAACTGCTGTTGCAGGAAAAAGCACCGCGTGAAATTCCGATGGTTTATGCCAAGACGGAAAATCCGATGCGTGTGGACAGCGGTGCCTTTGATGAAGCGCCGATGCGCATTATCGAAGAGCCGTTGAAAGCACCGCGCAGTGTACATCTGATGTCCAATGGTCAGTATTCGCTGATGCTGACGGCTGCCGGCAATGGCTACAGCCGCTGGCATGATCTGGCGATCACACGCTTCCAGCCAGACGCGTCTGAAGGCATGCAGGGCAGCTTCCTGTTCCTGCGTGATATCGAGAGCGGACGCTGGTGGTCGGCGACCGGTGAGCCGTCGCGCCATCTGGAAACAGAAACCAAAACGGTTTTCACTGAAGACAAGGCCGAGTTTTATAAGACCTCCGGTGATATCAAGACTGTGGTGGAAACCATTGTCACGACGGATGTCGATGGTGAAGGACGCCGGATTGATATTATCAATACCAGTTCGCGCGACCGTGTGATCGAGGTCACATCCTATGCGGAACTGGTGTTGAATAATCCGGATACGGATGATGCACATCCGGCTTTTGCCAAGATGTTTGTGGAAACGGAAATCGCACCGGACGGCACAACAATCTATGCCAAACGGCGCAAGCGTGCACCGTCAGACACAGAAGTGCATGTGGCGCATTTCGTGACCGATCTGTCGGGCGCTGTGCGTGAGACAGAAGCCGAAACCGACCGCCGTGTCTTTATCGGCCGTGGCCGCACGCTGCGTAATCCGGCGGCTTTTGATCCGGAGATGAAATTTACCGGCAGTCAGGGCACTGTGCTTGATCCGGTTGCCTCATTGCGTACCCGTGTCCGTGTTCCGGCGCATAAAAAAGTGTCGCTGGTCTTCTGGACACTGGCGGGTGGTTCGCGCTCATATCTGGAAGAAAAAGCGGCAGTTCTGCGTTATCCGGAAGCTTTTGCCCGTGAATATACTTTGTCATGGACACGGTCGCAGGTGCGTCTGCATCATGTCGGTATCAAACCGGCTGAAGCGACAGATTACCAGAAAACTGCTGCCTATCTGATCTATCCGGATCGCGCTTTGCGCCAGCCATCGGAAGTGATTGCTGCGGGTCTTGGTGCGCAATCTGATCTCTGGCCATTGTCGATTTCCGGCGATGATCCGATTTTCGTGCTGCGGATTGATAATGAGGCCGATCTTGAAGTGCTGCGCGGTGTGCTGAAAGCACAGGAATACTGGCGCGAAAAAGGTCTCACTGTCGATGTTGTGGTGGTCAATGAGCGGGCCTTCTCCTATGCGCAGGATACCCAGCGCGCAGTTGAATGGCTGACAGAAAGCTTCCGTGTCCGCTTGCAGCATCAAGGTCAGAAACAGCATATTTTCACGGTGCGCCGCGATCAGATGAGCGAGGCGTCCTATAATACGCTGCTCGCTGCGGCACGGATTGTTATGCATGCGCAAAACGGTTCTCTGGCAGAGCAGCTTAAACGTATTCAGGAACTCTCGGTTGATCTGGCACATCGCAAAGAAACCAAACCGGAAAGTGCTGATCCGCGTCTGAACCGCCGCGACAGCCGTCTGGCTGCAGAAGCTGATGCCGCACAGCAAAGCGGTGATGGTGTAAAAGCCATCGCTAAATTGCCGGGTGTGGCTCCGCGCCAGTCTATAACAAGTAAGCCGGTCTCCGGTGACGGGCTGGAATTCTGGAACAGCTATGGCGGTTTTGATGCTGACGGCAATTATGTTGTGCGTCTCAATGGTGACCGCACAACCCCGCATCCGTGGATCAATGTGATTGCCAATGCGGAATTCGGTTTCCATGTTTCAGCGGAAGGTTCCGCTTTCACGTGGAGCGGTAACAGCCGTGATTATCAGCTGACCCCGTGGTCGAATGATCCGGTTTCCAATCTGCCGGGCGAGGCGCTTTATATCGCGGATCGTGACAGCGGCAAGGTTTTCGCACCTGCGGCCAATGTCATCCGCGATGCGGATGTGACCTATGAAGCCCGTCATGGTCAGGGCTTCAGCACGTTCACCTCTAAACATGGTGATGTGTTCTGTGAACTGACAATGGCGGTTGATCCGGATAAGCCGGTGCGCCTGACGCGCCTGCGTCTTGTTAATCGCGGCCAGTCGATGAAACGTCTGCGGCTCTATAATTATGCGGAATGGGTGCTGGGCAATGTCCGTGCCAAAAACGCTGCTTATATTGTGCCACGTTTTGACGAGGAACTGGGCGCACTCTTTGCGCGTAATCCTTATCACACCGACAAGGCAGGGCAGGTGGCCTTCCTGACGGCAAATATTCTGCCGGTATCAGTCACTTCTGATCGTCAGGAGTTTATCGGCGCTACCGGTTCTGTTACCGAGCCGGATAGTGTGATGCAGGGCAAATCTCTGTCAGGTACGGTTGAAGCCGGACGCGATCCTTGTGCGGCTCTGAGCTATGATCTGGAACTGAGTGCAGGACAGACCAAGGACATTCTCTTCATTCTTGGTAATGCTAAAGATGAAGAAACGGCACAGGGACTGATTACCTATAGTCGTGGTCTGGATATGGACGATCTGCTGGCGCGTACTTCTGAGCAATGGCAGGATTTCACTGCGCCATTGCAGGTGAAAACGCCGGATCGTTCTTTCGACCTGATGGTCAATCGCTGGCTGCCTTATCAGAGCATGGCTTCGCGTATTCTGGCACGTGCGGCGTTCTATCAGGCCAGCGGTGCCTATGGTTTCCGTGATCAGTTGCAGGACACGCTGTCATTGCTGATGCTTGATCCGCTTTTGGCACGCAAGCAATTGCTCAATGTTGCCGGTCGCCAGTTTGCAGAAGGCGATGTGCAGCATTGGTGGCTGCCGGTTACCGGAGCAGGCGTACGTACATTGATCTCCGATGATGTGGTGTGGCTATCCTATGCGGCAACGCTCTATACACAGGTGACCGGCGATCTGGCGGTGCTTGATGAGGAGATTGCTTATCTGCAAGGTCGCGCGCTGGAAGAGGGCGAACATGACGCTTTCTATCAGCCGGAAACCTCCGACAAAACCGATACGGTTTATGAGCATTGCGTGAAAGGGCTGGAACTGGCCATGCAGCGCACCGGTCAGCATGGTCTGCCGCTGATCCTTGGCGGCGACTGGAATGACGGTATGAACCTTGTCGGCGTTGAAGGTAAAGGCGAGAGCGTCTGGCTCGGCTGGTTCCTGAGCTATACATTGCAGCAGTTCATTGCGCTGAGCCTAGCACGCGGCGATCAGAAGCGTGCGGAAGCTATGCGGCAGCATCTGGATGCTCTGAACAAGGCATTGGAAGAGCATGGCTGGGACGGTGAATGGTATCGTCGCGGTTATTTCGATGACGGCGCACCGCTTGGTTCTCACCTGAGTGACGAATGCCAGATTGATGCGATTGCCCAGAGCTGGGCTGTGCTGTCCGGTGTTGCTGATCCGACGCGTGCGACCCAAGCAATGGTTTCACTTGAAAAGCATTTGCTGGATGAAGAAGGCGGCTTGCTGCGCCTGTTCACTCCGCCTTTTGACAAGACTGAACATGAGCCGGGTTATATTAAAGGCTATCCGCGCGGTGTGCGTGAGAATGGCGGGCAATATACCCATGGTGCTACATGGGCGATCATGGCTCTGACCAAACTTGGCCGTGGTGATGAGGCTTACAAGCTGTTCTCGCTGATTAATCCGGTGCATCACGGCGAAAATCCTGAGACCTATCGTGTTGAGCCTTATGTGATTGCAGCGGATATTTACTCCGTTGAACCACGTCGCGGTCAGGGCGGCTGGACATGGTATACCGGTTCTGCAGGCTGGTTCTACCGCGTGGCAACAGAAGGTATTCTAGGCTTGAGCAAACGCGGCAATGAGCTGTTTCTCAATCCGGTATTACCGTCTGACTGGGATGGTTTCGAGCTGGATTACCGCCATGGTGAGGCACTGTATAAAATCATTGTGCGCAATAAAGCCGGTCGGGACAGTTTGAAAGTGGATGGCAAAGCAGTCAAAAAACGCGATGCCGGTATTGCACTGACCACACAAGGACAGCACGAGATTGTGCTTGAACTGAAATAAGTCAGACCAAACAGAAACTTTAAATAAAGGGCGGTGAGCAATCATCGCCCTTTATTTTTGCTGAATTCTGCTTATGGTCTGTCCAACAAGAATGATGCTCAGGATGAGAATAAATCTCATCGGATCAGATAAGGACATCTGGCATGACCAGAACAGATATTGCGCAGCGCGTTTATAACCATACGTGGAAGCTGGATCCGATTGTCCGCAGTCTGCTGGATACGGATTTCTATAAGCTGCTGATGCTGCAAATGATCTGGGGGCTGTATCCGCAGGTGAATGCCACTTTCTCGCTGATTAACCGCTCGAAAACCGTGCGGCTTGCCGATGAGATTGATGAAGGTGAGTTGCGTGCGCAGCTTGATCATGCCCGCTCATTGCGTATGACCAAAAAAGAAATGATCTGGCTGGCCGGTAATACATTCTATGGCCGCAAGCAGATTTTTGCGCCGGAATTTTTGCAATGGCTCAGCACATTCCAGCTGCCGGAATATGAGCTGACACGCCGCGACGGGCAATATGAACTGCATTTCCACGGGCCTTGGACGCATACCACAATGTGGGAAATTCCGGCGCTGGCGATTATCAATGAATTGCGCTCCCGCGCAGCCATGAAGTCTCTCGGGCCTTTCGCACTGGATGTGCTTTATGCCCGCGCCAAAGCCAAAATGTGGGGCAAGGTTGACCGTCTGCGCCAGTTGCCGGATTTGAAAATTTCTGATTTCGGCACCCGCCGCCGCCATTCATTTCTTTGGCAGCGCTGGTGTGTGGAAGCGCTGAAAGAAGGCATCGGCGATGCCTTTACCGGCACCAGCAATGTGCTTCTGGCGATGGACACTGATCTGGAAGCGCTCGGCACCAATGCCCATGAATTGCCGATGGTGCTGGCAGCTATGGCCGATACGGATGAAGAACTGCGCTCGGCACCTTACCGTGTGTTGCAGGACTGGAACCGTTATTATGGCGGCAATCTTTTGATCGTGCTACCGGATGCATTCGGCACAACAGCATTCCTGCGCGATGCACCGGACTGGGTTGCAGATTGGACAGGTTTCCGCCCCGACAGTTCACCGCCGATTGAGGGCGGAGAGCGGATTATTGAATGGTGGAAGTCCAAGGGTAAAGACCCGCGTGAAAAGCTGTTGATCTTCTCCGATGCGCTGGATGTGGATACGATTGAAAAAACCTACCGCCATTTTGAAGGTCGTGTGCGGATGAGTTTTGGTTGGGGTACCAATCTCACCAATGATTTCATCGGCTGCGCACCGAAGCACGTTTCGGGACTAGGAGCCATTTCGCTGGTTTGTAAGGTGATTGACGCCAATGGCCGTCCGGCGGTGAAACTCTCGGACAATCCGTCAAAAGCCACTGGCGATCCGGAGGCGGTTAAACGCTATATTGAGTTTTTCGGCGGTGAAGATCGGGTCACTCAGGAAGTGCGGGTATAAAAAATGGCCTCATTACTGATACCAAGGCTCTAAGATGCTAGCGCATCACGCCTTGAAAAAGTTCAATCGCCACTCGGGCTTAACCAAAACCCTATGAGACATACTCATAGGGTTTTGGTATGAGGCCATTTTTTTACTTCATTTCATAATCCCATGGCGGATTGGCACCGGCACGCGATACGGTAATCGCTGCGGCTTTGATGCCAAAGGCGATGGCTTTGGTCAGCTGTTCTTGCGAGATGGCCGCAAGGGATTGCTTATTCAGCAGGCCTTGTTTTTCAAGGCTCACCAGCACACCGGCATTGACCGTATCACCGGCACCGACTGTATCGGCCACGGTGACTTTTTCGCCACCGACACTGATTTTACCGCAGGATGCATAGGCCACGGCACCATCTGCGCCTTTGGTGACGATGATGATTTTAGGTCCGTTCTGTCCCTCTGCAGCCAGCCAGCTGCGGATAATCGCATCATGATCCGTGCCTTCATCAAACCAGAGCAGGTCTTCATCTGACACTTTGACAATATCAGCCAGTGCAATCATCCGCTTGATCCGCGCCAGATGGGCGGCTTTGTCCGGAATAAAATTCGGGCGGATATTCGGGTCGAGCATTGTCACACGGTTTGGCGCTTCCCGCCGCATCAGCGCTTCATAGGTGCTGCCGCAAGGTTCGGGAATGAGGCTGATACCGCCAAACATCAGAGCGCTGATATCAGCACCCAGTTCCGGCAGTTGTGCCTCACTGAGCAAACGACCGGCGGTGTTTTCATCGTAGAAATTATAGCTCGCCTGACCATTATTCAGCCGGACAAAGGCAAGCGTTGTCGGCTGATCCGAGATCGCACAAAACCGCGTATCGACGCGGGATTTTTCCAGTGTATCGCGCAGGATTTGCCCGAGAAAATCCGATGATAGGCCGGAGAAAAATCCGGCCTTTGCACCCAGCCTGCCAATGGCAATGGCTGTATTGAACACGGAGCCGCCCGCATGGGGCACAAAGCCGGTCTCGCCGCTCTGTGTTTCGCGCGGCAGCATATCAATCAGCGCTTCTCCGCAGGAGAGGATCATGCTCTCACCCTTAAACGTGTTGACCGCCATTGATGTGGATTTCCGAGCCGGTTACGTAGGATGAGGCTTCAGTGCAGAGGAAATAGATGGTTTCAGCCACTTCCGATGTCTGGCCGAGGCGGCGCAACGGCATCTGCTCCACCAGCTTTTCTGTACCCGGTGACAGGATGGACGTTTCAATTTCGCCCGGTGCAATCGCATTGACGCGAATACCATGCGGGCCGAAGTCGGAGGCCATTTCACGGGTCAGACCGGCAAGCGCTGCTTTCGAGGTTGCATAGGCGGTACCGGCAAAAGGATGCACGCGGCTTCCGGCAATCGAGGTGACATTGACCACCGAGCCCTGCGCTGCTTCCAGTTCTTTGAACAAACCACGCGCCAGCATGATCGGTGCAAAGAAGTTTACCTGAAACACATCGCGCCAAGTGGCCATTTGAGTTTCAATGGAATTGAGGCGGCTTCCGCCAGCGCCTTTTGGCGAAATACCGGCATTGTTGACCAATGCATTAAGCTGACCGCCATTGTCTTCCAGACGACGACGGATTTCTGAAATTGCACGACCGATATCTTCCGGATCAGCCAGATCAACCTTGATATGATCTTCAGGGCCAGCAGGCCACGGGCAGTTGTCGGAAAAATCCTGACGTGAGCAGGTAATGACACGCCAGCCCGCCCGTGAAAAACGCTTCACGGTTGCATGGCCGATACCGCGGCTGGCACCGGTCAGTACGATGGTTTTTTTAGGCGTATCAGTCATTTTAATCGGCCTTTATTGCTAATTTTAAGTGGACACTATCACTATAGATTTTAAAATTTGCAAGGCGTGTTTAAATTTGGCACTGAAACATTAAGTGTATCCCGAAAAGTGTGCAGCGGTTTTCGGAATAAGATACGCGTCAAAGCAAATGGCATATAATTTTTAAAAGATGCTTTTACGAAACGGAGATATTTATGTCGAAACTGATTTTGGCAATCGATCAGGGTACAACATCCAGCAGAGCCATTTGTTTCGATCAAAATCATAAGATCACCGGTCTCGGACAAAAGGAATTTACACAGCATTATCCCAAATCCGGCTGGGTCGAGCACGATCCGGAAGAAATCTGGCAAAGCGTTGTCGCGACCTGCAAACAGGCGGTTGAAAATGCCAGCGCCAGTATGGAAGATGTAGTCGCAATCGGCATTACCAATCAGCGTGAAACGGTGGTGGTTTGGGATAAGACAACCGGCAAGCCGGTCTATAATGCGATTGTCTGGCAGGATCGTCGCACGCAAAAAGAATGCCTGAAACTGAAAAAACAGGGTATTGAGCCGCGTATCCGCCGCAAGACAGGCCTGTTGCTCGATCCGTATTTTTCCGCAACCAAGCTGGCATGGATTCTCAACAAAGTGTCCGGTGCGCGTAAAAAAGCAGAGAAGGGCGAATTGCTGTTCGGCACAATCGACAGTTTTCTGATCTGGCGGCTGACCGGCGGTGAGGTTCATGCCACCGATGCCACTAATGCTTCCCGCACATTGTTGTTCAATATTGCCAAGAATGAGTGGGATGAAGAACTGCTGAAACTGTTCAACATTCCGCGTAACATGCTGCCGGAAGTAAAAGACTGTGCCGATGATTTCGGAGTGACAAAAGCTGATGTGCTGGGCGCGGAAATTCCGATCCTCGGTGTGGCAGGTGACCAGCACGCGGCAATGATCGGTCAGGCTTGTTTTGCCAAAGGTATGTTGAAGGCGACTTTTGGCACCGGTTGTTTTGCGCTGCTCAATACCGGCAAGGATAAAGTTCTGTCGCGCAATCGTTTGCTGACAACTATTGCCTATCGCCTGAACGGCGAGGTGACTTATGCGCTGGAAGGTTCGATTTTTGTTGCCGGTGCTGCAGTGCAATGGTTGCGCGACGGTTTGAAAATCATCAAAAATGCAGCGGAATCCGGTGAGCTGGCGCTCAAAGCCGATGAGACTCAGGATGTCTATCTGGTGCCTGCTTTCGTGGGATTAGGTGCTCCCCATTGGGATGCAGAAGCGCGTGGCGCGATTTACGGGCTGACCCGCAATTCGGGGCCTGCCGAAATTTCCAAGGCTGCGCTGGAATCCGTTGCTTATCAGGCGCATGACCTGCTTGAAGCAATGCATAAAGACTGGAAAACGGATACCAGCGATATTGTTCTGCGGGTTGATGGCGGCATGGTTGCCTCCGACTGGACGATGCAAAACCTGTCAGACATTCTCAACGCGCCGGTTGACCGTCCGGTTATTTTGGAAACCACGGCGCTGGGCGCGGCATGGCTTGCAGGTATGAAAGCCGGTCTCTGGGGCGATATGCAGGCTTTTGCCAAAGGCTGGCAGCAACAGCAGCGTTTTGAACCGCTGATGGAGCCTGCTTTGCGCAAACGCAAAATCAACGGCTGGCATAAGTCTGTGCGCAGCACGCTCAGAGCGAAGCAATAAAATGCTGATAAGGGCGGCGACAGCGAAAGATGCTGCGGAGATTTGCACGGTTCTGCGTCGCTCAATCACGGAGCTTTGTGCTGCGGATCATCAGAATGATCCGCAGATTTTAAGCCAATGGCTTGCTAATAAAACAGAAGACAATCTGCGGGCATGGATTGCGCGCGAGGGGCAGGTCTATCTTGTCGCCGAGATTGACGGGCGGATTGCCGGTGTTGCGGCTGTCTCGGCAACGGACGGTGTTTTGCTGAATTATGTTTCACCGGATTATCAGTATCGCGGTGTCAGTAAAGCTTTGATGGCCGTATCTGAAGGCTGGCTGAAACAGCAGGGGCAGGTTGTGAGCCGTCTGACCAGCACAGCCACAGCAAAACAGTTTTATGTAAAGCTCGGTTATTTACCCGAGGGCGATGCCAAAACGGGAAGGTCTGGCATGCCGTCCTTCCCGATGAAGAAACTGCTATAAGCATTTCCAGCAAAAGTGCGAAGCGGTTTTGCGTAGGACAATGCGTAAAAACAAACAGACAGAGCGGTTCCTACGATTCATTCTTAACTGGAACCGCTCTGATTATTCCCCGTTGCCCATAATCACATCGAGCAATGTCGTGTTTTTGCGCACGGGTTGTCCGCCGACATCACCTTGCGGGCGCGGGCCGTCATAGGCCGGATCTCCGGCCACCGGCGGCGGTGCATTATTGCCCTGTGGTGTCTGTACCGGATAGCCGGAATTGTCAGGCAGAGGTGTCGGATAGCCTGAATTATCCTGAACCGGCGGCGCTGTATTTCCAACCGGTGCAGGGTTTTCCTGCACGGAGATCGGCGGTTGCGCAGGCTGATTTTGCTGAGACGGCAATTGCGCACCGTCAGGCTGGCGCGGTGCACCGGGGGCTGGTGGCCAGTAAGTCTCATCATTTTCCGGCAAGGCAGGATAGCCGCTACTGCCTGATGCAGGCGGCTGCTGGCCTATACTGGCCGTTGCATCCGGCAGCTCGTCGCTACCACCCGGCAGCACATTCTGAATTTCATAAGTGCTCGGCAGATCAGCAACCGGTACGCCTTTATGGGCTGCAGTCATGAAGGTTTTCCATGCCATTGCAGGCAGGCCGCCGCCGGTGACTTTCTTGGTCGGTTTGCCGTCATCATTACCGAACCACACGCCGGTGGTCAGATTGGCCGTATAGCCGATGAACCACGCATCACGCGAGCTCTGGCTGGTGCCGGTTTTACCCGCAGCCGGCCAGTTGCCGAATTTGGCACGTTTTGCCGTGCCGTCTTCAACTGTGCGGCGCAGCATTGCATTCATCATGCCCAGCACCTGCTCAGTAATAATCCGTTGCTGTTGTTCCGCCGGATATTCATAGAGCACCTTGTCATCACTACCGGTGATTTTGGCAATCATATGCACCGGTGCGCGATAACCGCCATTGGCAAAAGGTACAAAAGCATCCGTCAGCTCCATCAGCGTGACTTCCGATGTGCCGAGCGCCAGCGAGGCATTGGTAGTGAGGGCAGACTGAATACCGAAACGATGGGCGGTATCGACCACGGCCTGCGGGCCGACTTCCATTACCAGCTGCGCGGCAACCGAATTGAGCGAGTGGGATAGAGCTGTTGCCAGTGTCACTTCGCCGAAATATTTGCCGTTATAATTGCTTGGCGTCCATTTGCCGATGCGTACCGGTGCATCATTGCGCACGGAATCCGGTGTGCGTCCCTGTTCCAGTGCTGTCAGATAGACGAATGGTTTGAAAGTGGAGCCGGGCTGACGGCGGGCTTCCGACGCGCGGTCAAACTGACTATTGGCATAGTCATAGCCGCCGATCATCGCGCGTACGGCACCGGTTCCGTCAATCGAGACGAGGGCGCCCTGACTGACATCCATTTTCTTGCCGTTTTGCGAAATCAGATCACGAATGGCCTCTTCACCAACCTTCTGCAAATCCAGATCAACAGTGGTATGAATGGTTACGTCGCTTTTGGTTTCACCGATCAGCTTCGGCAGTTCCGACAATACGGCATCTGCAACATAATTTTCCGACCCTGACCAATAGGCAGCGGCACGTGTCGGCGGTTCGCTTTCGGCAATGGCTTGTTCTTTGAGGCCGATCATACCCTGATCGCGCATAGCGGCCAGCACCAGCTTGGCGCGGTCATTGGCAGCTTTCGGGTCGCGGGCAGGTGAGAGGCGTGACGGTGCTTTCAACAAGCCTGCCAGTGTGGCAGCTTCGGTGAGGTTCACATCCTTGGCAGATTTATCAAAATAGCGCCGTGAGGCGGCATCCACGCCATAGGCACCGGAACCGAGATAAACGCGGTTGAGATACATCTCCAGAATCTGGTCTTTGCTGTAAGTATGCTCCAGCCACAAAGCGAGCATCACTTCCTGCACCTTACGTTCCAGCGTTCTGTCCGGTGAAAGAAACAGGTTCTTGGCCAGCTGCTGGGTGATTGTGGAGCCGCCCTGTACTGCACGGCCTTTGGTAATATTGGTAAAGACGGCGCGACCGAGGCCAATTGGATCAACACCATAATGGGAATAGAAACGCCGGTCTTCGATGGCGATGACTGCCTGCGGAATGAAAGGCGACATTTCCCGCAAACCGATGGCCTCGCCACCGGTCGTGCCGCGATTGGCGATCAGCTTGCCGTTTACATCAAGAATTTTGACATTTGGCGGACGGTCAGGAATAGCCCAGTCGCTGGTCGGCGGCATTTTGGCAGCGATATAGATCACCACACCGGCAAGGGCGATACCGCCCCACAGCATCAGGACAAATGACCAGTAGAACAGACGACGCAACCAGCGGAAAGAACCGGAAGCTTGCTCTTGTTTTTTTGATTTTCGGGGAGCGCGTTCAGGGCGCGGTGCACGTTTTTGGGACGCGCTGCCATTCACACGGTCACTCTCATCAATGCGCATTTCATCTTTATTGGCAGGCGTCTCTGGCTTTCCGAAGGACGGTTCTATGCGTCGGTCTTTTGAATCTCTGGAAGCCATATGCGTTGGTAAACCTGCTTAAAAAATTGAATAGATGTGCTTTGCACCGTAATTGAGGCAGTTTAAAGAGCAGTAAAGTTTTGCTAACAGTATAATGCTGTCATCAGGGCTTTGAAATTATGCTTTGTATTCAAGAATGTACTTAAGAGCGCATTCAGAAAAACGTGCAGCGGTTTTCGGTGAAAGATGCGCGTAATGCAAATGGACAGAGCATTCTGATATTCTGATTAAAACTGGAAATGCTCCAGCTCATTTAATGCAGGCTGCACACGAAAATACTATTCAGCTTTTGTGATATTTCATTATAGAAAACAGGTTAAACTGGTTCAGATAGGTATAGCGTGACACAACGGATTGACTGGGTCGATATCGCCAAAGGGATATGCATCATTTTTGTTGTGATGATGCATTCAACGCTGGGTGTGGAAGAGGCCGCCGGTCAGACCGGCTGGATGCATAATGTTGTCGCCTTTGCCAAACCGTTCCGTATGCCGGATTTCTTTCTGATCTCCGGCCTGTTTCTGAGTGCGGTGATCGACCGATCGTGGCTGCGCTATCTTGACCGTAAAGTCTTGCATTTCCTGTATTTCTACGTGCTGTGGCTGACCATTCAGTTTGTTTTTAAAGCACCGGGCATCATGGCCGAGGGCGGCGTTTCCGCTGTCGTCAGTGCTTATCTGATGGCCTTTATCGAGCCTTTTGGCACGCTGTGGTTTATTTATATTCTGCCGTTTTTCTTTCTGGCGACACGTTTCATGCGTGAGGTGCCGCATTGGCTGGTATTGACTATGCTGGCCATTCTGGAAATCCTGCCGATCCATACCGGCTGGATCATGATTGACGAATTCTGCTCACGCTTTGTCTATTTCTATGCCGGTTATGCACTGGCACCGCAGATTTTCCGTATGGCTGAATGGGTGGCGCGCAACAAAATGATTGCCGTAACCGGTCTGCTGCTCTGGGCTTTTGTCGAATATCAGATGGTGTTCACACCTGTACCGGAATTCGGCCAGTCGCTGCTGAGCGGACAGGCATGGCAGGCAGGCGGTCTGGGCGGCTATAGCGAATTGCCGCTGGTCTCGCTGTTCCTCGGCTTCCTCGGCGCGCTGGCGATTATCAGCGTATCATCGCTGCTCGCCTGTTTAAGTTCAGCGAATATTGTGCATCGGGTGCTTAGCTATCTGGGCGCGCATTCCATTGTTGTTTATCTGGCATTCTTCCTGCCAATGGCTGTCACCCGCACAGTGCTGCTGAAAACAGGTATCATTACCGATGTCGGCACGATTTCGCTGCTGACTATGGCGATGGGCGTGATCCTGCCGGTCATTCTCTATGTGCTGATTGATAAAACCGGCTACGGCCGCTTCCTGTTCGCACGGCCGCAATGGGCGATTATAGACCGCAGCGGGACTGTTCCGGTGCGTGTATAAAACAGATCATAAAAAGCCCGCTTAAAGCGGGCTTTAAATTTTACAGCGGTTCCAGTTAAGGCTGAATTGTTGGAACCGCTGTAATTATTTGTTTTGACGCATTATCCGACGCATCGCAGCAGGAAAAGAAATCAGTCCTGCGAACTGATTTCCCTGCGGAGGCGCTTCGCACTTTTGCTGGAAATGCTCTAAGCGTGGGCGAAAATGTCCTGTTCGTCCCAGCCCATCAGATCAAGTTCTGCGCGGGTTGGCAGGAATTTAAAGCAGGCTTCAGCCTGTTTTTCGCGACCATCGCGTTGCAGACGATATTCCAGAACTTTTTTCAGACGATGCAGATAGAGAACATCGGACGCTGCATATTCAAGCTGCGCCTGAGACAGGGTTTCCGCTGCCCAGTCAGAAGACTGTTGCTGCTTGGAAATGGATACTTCCAGAAGCTCCGAGCAGATTTCTTTCAGGCCGTGGCGATCCGTATAGGTGCGGGTCAGTTTAGAGGCGATCTTGGTGCAGAAAACCGGCTGCGGCATCACGCCGAATGTATGTGCCAGCACTGCCAGATCAAAACGGCCGAAATGGAAGATTTTAGTGATCGAACGGTCTTTGAGCAGCTTGACCAGATTAGGGGCTTTTTTCAGTCCCTTTTCGATCTGAATAATATCCGCGGTGCCGTCACCCGGTGAAATCTGCACAACGCACAGACGGTCACGCAGAGGATTGAGCCCCAGCGTTTCCGTATCAATAGCGACGGAATCCACCTGATAATTATCAAGATCAGGCAGATCGTTTTTATGAACGCGGATAGTTGTCATTGAAAGTTCCGTTATCTTATTTCTTTGAAAGTGCAGCGAGAATGCGCGCCCCTTGGCGACACTTGCCGCCAAAATTCTGGCCTCACTTGGCGGCAAGTGCCGCCAAAATTCTAGCCCATGAACGCTGGCCTTTATGGAAGGAGGATAGCTCGTATTTTTCATTCGGGGAATGGATGCGGTCATCTTCAAGGCCGAAACCGACCAGCAGGGAATCCATGCCGAGGAATTTGTCGAAGTCACCGACAATCGGAATAGAACCGCCCATGGCAATCAGCACCGCAGGGTTCGGCCATTCGTCGGACAAAGCCTGTTTGGCCTGTGTCACCAGCGGTGAATCATAGGAAAGCTGGATAGCCGGTGAACCGCCATGCGGGTGGAATTCCACGCGGCAATCGGCAGGCAAACGGGCTTCGACAAATTTGCGGAAATTGGCGCGGACTTTATCTGGATCCTGCTTATGTACGAGGCGGAAGGAAACTTTGGCCGATGCTTCTGCGGCGATCACGGTTTTGAAACCTTCACCGGTATAGCCGCCGATCATGCCGTTCACTTCGGCAGTCGGGCGCGCCCATGTCTGTTCCAGAACGCTGCGACCCTGTTCGCCCGATGGTACAGACAGGCCGATAGGGCCGAGGAAATTCTCAGGGGTGCGGCCAAGACCTTCCCATGATTTGAGAATCTGGCTCGGTGTTTCTTCCACGCCGTCATAGAAATCTTCTACGGTCACCCGACCGGTTTCATCATGCAGGTCAGCGAGAATTTTTGACAGCACATGCAGCGGATTGGCAGCCGCGCCACCGAAGAAACCGGAATGCAGATCGCGGTCAGCGGCTTTAATGGTGATCTGTTCACCAACCAGCCCGCGCAGGCCAACGCAGATCGCCGGTGTGTCACGGTTCCACATCGAGGTGTCGCAAACCAGAGCCACGTCGGCTTTGAGTTCTTCTTTGTGACTGTCGAGGAATGGCTTGAGCGATGGTGAACCGGATTCTTCTTCACCTTCAAACAAGATGGTTACTTTGACCGGCAGCTGGCCATGCACGGCTTTATAAGCGCGGCAGGCTTCGACAAAAGTCATCAGCTGACCTTTGTCATCGGATGTGCCGCGACCGGTCAGGATTTTACGCCCGGCTTCAACTTCTTTAACCGCAGGATCAAATGGATCATTTTCCCAGAGATTCAGCGGATCAACCGGCTGCACGTCGTAATGACCGTAGAACAGCACATGCGGGGCATCTGCCGTTGCACCTTCATGATGGGCAACAACCATCGGGTGACCGGGTGTGTCGCGCACACTTGCATCAAAGCCAATGCTCTTCAGATCTTCTACCAGCCATTCCGCAGCTTTGCGGCAATCGGCTTTAAAAGCCGGATCTGTCGAAATGGATTTGATGCGCAGAAGATCAAACAGATGATCGACACTGTTGTCGAGATTCTGATCGAGGTGCTGAAGAACAGGTTCAAGTGCTGACATGTTACCCTCATGAAAAAGCATGCTTCGACTCGCAAAGCATGAATGTGTTTTTAAAGTCCGGATGGTTTTAGCGTAAATGGCCGGAGACTGTACAGGGATGATGTCGGGCATTTGCTGTAAAAGTGGAAACGGCTTTTGCGTAAGCACAATGCACAGCAATAAATGGCAGTTGTTGTCTTTATCCGGAAAAGCAAAAGCCGTTACGGTGAGGGGAACCGTAACGGCTTGTAATAAATGGTGGCAGCCAGAGGGGGGGAGGCTACCACCCCGGTTTTCCGGCGGGGGACATGCCGAAAAACGGAAACCGACAATGTTGTCGATAGGGCTAATGTGGCCAGAAAAAGTGGCAATACAAGGGCTGAAACGCGGCGTATCAGTCACAAAAAAGTTATTGCTTATAGGGCGCCGGACAGGGCGGAAGATAAGCGAGGATTATTTCGTGACGAGCGATATGGCGTGATTTCTTTTTTCGCACTTATGCTTTACATCTTCTACCATGAAAAAAGGTGATCATCTCTTCCTCGTCGACGGCTCCGGCTATATTTTCCGCGCATATCACGCTCTGCCGCCGCTCACCCGCAAATCAGACGGTTTGCCGGTTGGTGCGGTGTCCGGTTTCTGCAATATGCTGTGGAAGCTCCTGAAAGATGCGCGCAATACGGATGTCGGCGTGGTGCCGACCCATTTTGCTGTGATCTTCGATTATTCGTCGCAGACTTTCCGTAAGGAAATCTATCCGGAATATAAAGCCAACCGCACGGCCCCGCCGGAAGATCTGATCCCGCAATTCGGTCTGATCCGTCAGGCAACGCACGCTTTCAACCTGCCTTGCATTGAAAAGGAAGGCTATGAGGCGGATGATATTATCGCCACCTATGCCCGACTTGCCGAAGAAGCCGGTGCGACAGTCACGATCATCTCTTCCGATAAAGACCTGATGCAGCTCGTGACTGAACAGGTTTCGATGTATGACGGCATGAAGGACAAGCAGATTTCAATCCCTGAAGTGATTGAAAAATGGGGTGTGCCGCCGGAGAAAATGATCGACCTGCAATCGCTGACCGGTGATTCAACCGATAATGTGCCGGGTATTCCGGGCATCGGGCCCAAAACTGCCGCGCAATTGCTGGAAGAATTCGGTGATCTGGATACGCTGCTTGCCCGTGCTTCCGAGATTAAACAGAATAAACGCCGCGAGAATATTATCGCTTTTGCGGATCAGACCCGCATTTCCCGTCAGCTGGTGACATTGAAGAATGATGTTCCGCTGGAGGTTGATCTCGATGGTCTGATGTTGGAGCCGCAGGACGGGCCGAAGCTGATCGGCTTCCTGAAGGCGATGGAACTGACCACGCTGACCCGCCGTGTGGCTGAGGCCACAGATACGGTTGCTGCCGAGATTGAGCCGATCACTGTGGAGACAGAATGGGGCGCGGAAGCACGAGGCCCTGATCTTGATCGCGGCACAGATGTTGCTGAAACTTCCGCACCGGAAAAAGTAGCCGCGACTATAAGTGCAGAAAGCACCGGCCAGCTGATGAGGCCGCAGGAGCTGGTGGAAGCCCGCAAAGCGCAAGGCGCATCAGCCAAAATTGATCATTCTGCTTATGTTGGCATTACCGATATTGCGGTGCTGAAAGACTGGATCGATCGGGCGATCGATCAGGGTTTTGTGGCTTTTGACACCGAGACAACTTCGCTCGATCCGATGCAGGCCGAGCTGGTCGGTTTCTCGCTGGCCTTGGCGGCAGGCAAAGCCTGTTACGTGCCGCTGACACATAAATCCGGTCAGGGTGATCTGCTCGGCGGCGGGCTGATTGAAGGGCAAATTCCGCTGAATGCAGCCCTTGCAGAACTAAAGCGGCTGCTGGAAGACCCGTCAGTGCTGATTATTGCCCAGAATATGAAATATGACTGGCTGGTCATGCATCGTCTCGGCATTAATATTGCGCGTTTTGACGACACGATGCTGCTGTCCTATGCGCTGGATGCAGGCACCGGCACCCATGGCATGGATGTGCTGGCAGAACGCTGGCTTGGGCACACAACAATTCCTTATAAGGAAGTAGCGGGTACCGGAAAATCGGCCGTGACTTTTGACATGGTGCCGATTGAGCGCGCTATTGCCTATGGGGCGGAAGATGCCGATGTCACATTGCGCCTGTGGCAGGTACTGAAACCGCGTCTGGCGGCCGATGGTATGGCCTCAGTTTATGAGCGGCTGGAACGCCCGCTGGTCGAAGTGCTGGCGCGGATGGAAGAGCGCGGTGTCAGCGTTGATCGCCAAATTCTCTCGCGCCTTTCCGGCGATCTGGCGCAATCGGCTGCGGCTATTGAAGACGAGATTTATACGCTTGCCGGTGAAAAAATGAATATCGGCTCACCGAAACAGCTCGGCGATATTCTGTTTGGCAAACTCGGCCTGCCGGGTGGTTCAAAAACCAAAACCGGCCAGTGGTCGACCTCTGCGCAGGTGCTGGAAGATCTGGCGGCGGAAGGCCATGAGCTGCCGCGCAAGATTGTGGACTGGCGCCAGCTCACCAAGCTTAAATCCACCTATACGGATGCACTGCCCGGCTATATTCATCCTGAAACAAAGCGGGTCCATACCTCTTATTCCATGGCGGTAACGACCACAGGACGTTTGTCTTCGTCAGAACCGAACCTGCAGAATATTCCGGTGCGCACCGCAGAAGGCCGTAAAATCCGCACAGCCTTTGTGGCCCCGCAGGGTAAAAAGCTGATCTCTGCCGACTATAGTCAGATTGAACTGCGTGTACTCGCGCATGTAGCTGATATTGCGCAGCTGAAAAAAGCCTTTGATGACGGTATCGACATTCACGCGATGACAGCATCTGAAATGTTCGGCGTACCGGTAGAGGGCATGCCGTCTGAAGTGCGCCGCCGCGCCAAGGCAATTAATTTTGGTATTATTTACGGTATTTCGGCCTTTGGCCTTGCCAATCAGCTGTCCATTCCGCGTGAAGAGGCAAGCTCATATATCCGTACTTATTTTGAGCGCTTCCCCGGCATCAAGGATTATATGGAAACAACCAAGGCTGCTGCGCGCGAACAGGGCTATGTCGAAACCATTTTCGGCCGCCGCATTCATTATCCGGAGATCAAAGCCAGCAATCCGCAGGTGCGGGCGTTTAATGAGCGAGCTGCGATTAACGCGCCTATTCAGGGGTCAGCAGCAGATATTATCCGCCGTGCGATGATCCGCATGGAACCGGCACTGGCAGATGCGAAACTCGATGCGCAAATGCTGTTGCAGGTGCATGACGAATTGATCTTCGAGGTTGATGACGCGCAGGTTGACGCGACCATTGAAGTTGTGCGTGAGGTGATGGTCAATGCGGCAATGCCGGCTGTTTCGATGGCTGTGCCGTTACAGGTTGATGCCAGAGCCGCGCAAAACTGGGATGAAGCGCATTGATCTTATGCAGTTAATGCAGTAAGAGGCACCAGAACATGTTGCAGAACTCCGGTTTTGCAACATAAGCGCCTTAAAAAGCGAAAGACTGGTCTGCTGTGCGGAATAGATTGTAACAATCACCCGTTGCAGGTTGACCTCAATGTCATTCGCCTTTACGTAGCGCAGCATCATCACTTATTGTTGTTTGCTTATTTACGTTACCGGTCACGGATGTGTGAAAGCATGGTATACGGCTTTTTGCCGTTTCATCATGAATGAAGCCAGGGATGGGACATTTGCTTCTGAAACTTCAGGGCAAATAATGTCGGGGCCAGTTGATGCGTGGGTGAGCCATTGCTGAAAGTCATTCATGACCTTGCCTTCTACTATTGCACCTGCCCTTGCCGGTGCGCTCACAGCTCGTGGCTATGAGGAACTGACCTCCGTTCAGGAAGCTATGCTGACGCCTGACAATGACGGTCGCGATCTGCTGGTTTCTGCTCAGACCGGTTCCGGTAAAACTGTTGCCTTTGGTATTGCCATGGCGCCTGATCTGCTCGAACAGGGCGATCGTCTGGAAGCCCCGCGTGCGCCATTGGCTCTGATTATTGCACCGACACGCGAACTGGCTTTGCAGGTTGCCCGTGAGCTGGAATGGCTCTACGCACCAACCGGTGCCCGTATCACCACTTGCGTTGGTGGTATGGATATCCGTACCGAACGCCGCAATCTGGAACGCGGTGCACATATTATCGTTGGTACACCGGGTCGTCTGCGCGATCATATTACCCGCCGTGCGCTGAATATGTCTGATCTGCGTGCCGTTGTGCTTGATGAAGCCGATGAGATGCTTGATCTCGGCTTCCGCGAAGATCTGGAATTCATCCTCGGTGAAGCACCGGAAGATCGCCGCACACTGATGTTCTCGGCAACGGTTTCCAAATCCATTGCTTTGCTTGCCAAGCGTTTCCAGAAAGATGCACTGCGTATCACTGCCACTGCGTCCCATGAAAAACATGCTGATATTACTTATCAGGCGATGATTGTGCCGCCGCATGAGCGCGAAAATGCGATCATCAACACGCTGCTTTATTATGATAATGTCAACACCATTATCTTTGCTTCCACCCGTGAAGGCGTGAAGCATCTGGCAAGCCGTCTGAGCAATCGTGGTTTCTCGGTTGTGGCGCTGTCCGGTGAATTGTCACAGGCTGAACGTACCAATGCGCTGCAATCCATGCGTGATGGCCGTGCCCGTGTTTGCGTAGCAACAGACGTTGCTGCCCGCGGTATTGATCTGCCAAATCTTGATCTGGTTATTCATGCCGATCTGCCGAATAATGGTGAAACATTGCTGCACCGCTCCGGTCGTACCGGTCGTGCCGGTCGTAAGGGCACCTGTATTCTGGTGGTTCCTTTCTCCCGCCGCCGTTCGGCTGAGCGTCTGCTGCAAATGACACGTCTGGATGCCAAGAGCATTGCAGCGCCGACCATTAATGCGGTTCAGGAAAAAGTTCGTGAGGTTATCCTCAGCAACGAACGCCTCAGCGATGAGATTCCTGAAGATATGCAGGAGCTGATGCGCGAATTGCAGGCGCGTTATACGCCTGAACAGATCGCAGCCGCTTATCTGCGTCGTGAAATCGAAAGCCGTCCGGCACCGGAAGATGTTTCTGAAGGTCCGGTACGCGCACTCGGTGCACCGGCACGCGAGCGCGGTGAACGTGGCGAGCGCTCCGAGCGTGCTCCACGTGAAGACCGTTCCTCCTTCAATGGCGGTGCATGGTTTACACTGTCGGCTGGTCGCAAACATCGTGCCGATCCGAAATGGATTCTGCCGCTGATCTGTAAAGCCGGTCAGGTTTCCAAGGGTGATGTCGGTGCGATCCGTATTCTCGAAAACGAAACCCGTTTCGAGATTAACAGCGAAAAAGCCAAAGAATATTTTGCGACTGTTGAAGAACAGGGTACCGGCGAAAAAGGTCTGGTGATCCGTACTTCAACTGCGCCGGAACAGGAAAGCCGTGGCCCGCGTTCTGATCGCGGTGGTGAACGTCGCTTTGACAAGCGCGGCGGTGATGACAAACCGGGCTGGGGCGCGCCGAAAGGCAAATCCCGCTTTAAAGGCGGCGAAGGCAAGCCTTACGGCGATAAGCCAAAAGGCCCGCGTAAGCCACGTGAAGGCGGCGATCGTAAATTCTCCCGCTGATATTTAAGCTTTGAAGAACCCGCTCTTTGAGCGGGTTTTTTATTTTCATAAGGTAATAACTTGCTGTTTCGCAATGGTTGGGCTAGGTCTCTGATATATTAGATTGCCTTTCAGGCAAATTTTATACGCAGGGAGGATACCGCAGCTATGACCGCAACCATCACAATTACGCTCGATGAAGCTTACAATCTAGCGGAAAAGACCTTTATCAAGCTTGGTCTCTCCGAGGAACATGCGCAGGCCAATGCGCGTTTGCTGCAAAGTTGCCAGCGTGATGAATGCGATTCACACGGGCTTTATCGGGTTCTGAGCTGTGCTCAGACCATTAAAACCGGTGCTGTGGTATTGGATGCGGTGCCGGTTGTGGAAGACCGTGCAGGCGGTATTGTCGCGGTGGATGCTAAAGGTGGTTATTCTCTGCTGGCGCTGGAAAAAGGCCTGCCGATGCTGGTCGAGAAAACCCGCAAGCTTGGCATTGCCGCGATGGCGATCAATCATTGTGTGCATTTCTCGGCTCTGTGGCCGGAAGTGGAAATGCTGGCAGAGCATGGTCTGGTGTCGCTGACGATGGTGCCGAGCCACTCATGGGTTGCACCTGCTGGTGGCAAAACCGGTGTGTTCGGTACCAATCCGATTGCTTTCGGCTGGCCGCGCGCCGGTAAATATCCGTTTGTTTTCGACTTTGCTACCAGTGCTGCGGCACGGGGTGAGATTGAGCTGCATCGCCGTGCAGGCAAGCCGATCCCGCTGGGTTGGGCGGTTGATAAAGATGGTGAGCCGACAACCGATGCCGAGACTGCACTGCAAGGCGCAATGCTGACATTCGGCAGTTATAAAGGTTCGGCTTTGTCTGCCATGGTCGAACTGCTGGCAGGGCCATTGATCGGCGATATGCTGAGCCTTGAATCTCAGCAATGGGATAATGGCCGTGGTGCAACGCCGAAACACGGGGAAATCGTGATTGCCTTGAATCCGGAGAGTTTCCTCGGCGCAGCAATGGCAGAGCATATGGGGCGGGCGGAGAAAATGTTCTCGGCGATTACAGATCAGGGTGCACGGCTGCCATCGCAGCGTCGCTATGAAGCCCGTGAACGCAGTCTGGCCAATGGTACGGTGACAATCCCGCAAAAGCTCTACGATGATATCCGTGCGCTGTAACGGATAAATCGGCTATCATTTTGAAACTGCGGCACAAGTATCACGCCCCTTTGAAAAACGCAGTTCATAATTGCTTAAGAATTGACCGTGAAGCGGTGCATTGTTATCGCTTTACACGGAAAAGGTTTTGTCTGGGCAGCATTGTTTCAGACAAATGAAAAGGGAACACGGTGTTTAATCCGTGACTGCCCCCGCAACTGTAACGGTGAGCGGCCTCCGGTAAGCCACTGTCCTCGTGGACGGGAAGGCGGAGCGTTCGTGATGACCCGCAAGTCAGGAGACCTGCCTTTTCCGGTCACCAGCCGGTGCACGAGGGGTGCGCAGGCGCGGACGTCCGTGACGGTGACATTGTTAAAATGTTGCCGTATGCGGATAAGTGACTGTTTATTCAGCTTGTCTCAAATGCGGTTTGTATCATTCAGGGCAATGTAATGCGGATAAAGCGTGCATTGTCTGACCTATGGCGGGACAGCATGACACGCAATTTGTTGCAGCATAAAAAATCCATTTTGGTACTCGGAACGGCTTTGACAGTTTTCAGCCTTGGCAATGCGCTGGCGCAAGAAAAAAAGCAGGAACCGGTACAGCTTAAAGAAATTCTTGTGACAGCCGGACGCACGCCGATTGAAGAAGGTAAGACCGGCCGTGCTGTAACTGTGATTACCGGCAAGCAGCTTGAGCAAAATCAGGTGCGTTATGTGGCCGATGCGCTGCGTATGGTGCCGGGTTTTGCTGTTTCGCGTCAGGGTACAAAAGGCGGCATGACCAATATTCGTGTGCGTGGTGCTGAAGCTAATCATTTGCTGGTAATGGTTGACGGCGTTGAAATGAATGCCGCATCCGGCGATGCCTATGATTTCGGTGCTTTACAGGCGGAAGATATTGACCGGATTGAAATTCTGCGCGGTCCTCAGAGCGCATTCTGGGGCTCAAATGCATTGGCCGGTGTGGTGAATATCATCACAAAAGGCGGCAAGCGCGATGGTTTCAAAATCAGCGGTACAACAGAAGCAGGCAGCCAGAATTCATGGCTCGGCGGCGTGCTTTTGCAGGGCGGCGCTGAAAATTACGATATGGCGCTGGCCGCCTCATACCGCCGCACCAAAGGTTTCAACATTTCCAATATCGGCGATGAAAAAGACGGCGATGAAAATCTGACGCTGAATGGTAAGGTCAATATTGATCTGTCGGAGACAGCCAAACTCGACGCGACTTTGCGTTACGTGAAGAACCGTACTGATCTTGATAATATGACGTCTCTTAACCCACTGGCTTCAATCGGTCTGGAAGGCAAGACGAATGAGCTTCTGGGCAGTGTTGGTCTGACATGGACAGCATTGGATGATGCGCTGACGCAGAAACTGCGTTTCAGCGGCAGTGACCGCAAATATGAATATATTGCACCTGACTATCCTGCTGAAAATAAAGGCAGCCGCTATACGGCCTCCTATCAGGCTACCTATGCTTTTGATACACCGGCTTTTGCGGATGCACATCACAAAATTACCGGCGGTATAGAATGGCAGCAGGAGCGTTTCCGTCAGGTGGCAACGGAGAATGATTTGTCCAATCCGTGGATGGATACGACCCAGTTTGAACATCACAAGCGCTCGATGTATTCCTTTGTCGGCGAATATAATGGTGAGTTTGCGGATCAGTTCTTCGTTAATCTTGGCTTGCGCCATGATGTGAATAAAGATTTTGACGACGCCACGACTTTCTCCCTGAGCGGTGCATGGGCAATTCCTGATACAAATGCCCGTCTGCACAGTTCCGTTGGTACCGGTGTGACCAATCCGACTTTCTTCGAGCAGTTCGGTTATACGCCGAGCACTTTTGTCGGCAATCCGAATTTGAAGCCTGAGAAAAGCCTTGGTTGGGATATCGGTCTGGAATATGCTTTCTTTGATGGTCTTTTGGTTACAGATGTAACCTATTTCAATCAGGATCTGCGGGATGAGATCGTGACAGTCTATAATCCGGACTGGACATCAACTGTGAAAAACCTCGACGGAAAAAGCCGTCGTCATGGTGTGGAACTGGCTGCAACGCTGAACCTGTTCCATGGCTTCACAGCCGGCGGCAGCTATACTTACACATCTTCGAAAGGTGCGGATGACCTTGATGCGGTGCGCCGTCCGCGTCATTCAGGTTCTGCGAATGTGGCTTATACATTCTATGAAGACCGCGCGCGCCTGTTCGGTGAAGCTGTATTCAATGGCAAGATGGAAGATGTTGCATTTATAGGTGGTGCATCATCCCGCGTTAATCTGAGCAGCTACACCGTGGTCAATATCGGCGGCAGCTATAAGTTCACAGATAAGCTTGAAGGTTATGCCCGTATCGAAAACCTGTTCGATAAAAAATATCAGGAAGTCTACGGCTATAATACACCGGGTCGCGGCGCATTTGCCGGTTTGAAAGCCTCTTTCTGAGAATGGTGCGTTTAACCGCCCTCATCAGCTTTACCAAAAGGCAGGCCGTTCTCGCGGCCTGCCTTTTGTGCTTCTGCATCTTACCATCGCAGGCTCAGATACTGCCGAAGCGGGTGGTTTCGCTCAACCTTTGTACGGATATTCTGGCACTGTCGCTGGCTGATCCGTCTCAGATTGTCTCTGTCAGCCATATTGCGGCAGATCCGGTTTCTTCGCCGGTCGCAAAACAGGCCGGAAATTATCATCTCAACCGTTCCGGTCTTGAGGAAATATTGGCGCTGAAGCCCGATCTGGTTTTGGCCTCGGTCTACACAGCGCCGGACAAGCTTGCAGTTCTGGAGCGGGAAGGTGTCAGGATTGAGCGTTTCGGCTATGCGCAGAGCTTTGCTGATATCCGTCAGCAGATCACGCAAATGGGGCAGGTGCTAGGGCAGCAAGATAATGCACAGGCACAAATTGCTGAAATTGACCAGATGCTTGGGTCTTTGCAGAAGGATACACAACCGGTAACTGCGCTGCTTTATGAGCCTAATGGCTATACATCGGGTGCGGGAACGCTGTCTGATGAAATCATGAGAATGCTGGATATTACCAATCTTGGTGCCAGTGACAGCAGACTGGCAGCAGGGCGCGTATCGCTGGAAGATCTCATTCGTCTGAAGCCGGATATGATTGTCGAACCTGAATTTTATGAGAAACCGGCACTGGCCTATCAGAATTACCGGCATCCGGTTATGAAGGCTTTGGTAAGTGATCAGGGGCGTAAAACACAGCATGTGGCTGTGCCTGCGCGCAGCTGGTCGTGCGGTTCAGTCTATACGCTGGAAGCGGTGAGAATATTGCAGCGTGCCCGACAGGCAAACGGAGAGCGATACAGCATGTCTCCCAAAAGTGGATACCGGTTTTGGGACAAAGACATGCGTAAAACAAAAAAGATAGAGCATTTTGAATGAGAAAACTTAAGTGGGAAATGCTCTAATGGATCAGAACCGGCGTTATTATGGTCTGTTGCTTGCGCTTGGCGCGGTGCTGATCGCCCTGTTTGTCATCTCGCTGCTGACCGGTTCGTCTTCCATCAGTCTTATGCAGGGGCTGTCCGGCCTGTTCGGAGCGGGGAATAGCGATACAGTGCTGATCATGCAGCAATTGCGGCTTCCCCGTGCCTTGTTAGGCGCGATGATCGGACTGACATTGGGTTTGTCCGGTGCTGCCTTGCAAGGTTATTTACGCAATCCTTTGGCGGAGCCCGGATTGCTTGGCGTTAGTTCATCTGCTTCACTCGGCGCAGTACTGGCGCTTTATAGCGGACTGTCTTTGCTGTTTCCTTTAAGTCTGCCGCTGATGGCACTGGGTTTTGCATTTATCGCAGTGCTATTGGTGCAGTTTCTTGCGGGCGGCAGCGGCTCGACCATTACGGTTATTCTGGCCGGTGTTGCAGTTTCAGCCTTTGCCGGTGCGCTGACATCACTGGCACTGAGCCTTGCACCCAATCCTTTTGCTCTGATGGAAATTGTCTTCTGGATGCTCGGCTCCTTAAATGATCGTTCCATGAGCCATGTCTGGCTGGTGCTGCCGTTTATGAGCCTCGGCTGGCTTATGCTGATCCTGTCAGGTCGTTCACTGGATGCGCTGACTTTGGGGCAGGAAACTGCAGCCAGCATGGGTGTTGATTTGCGCAAAGTGCAGTTTCTCGTGGTGGCAGGCACGGCGATGAGTGTCGGCGCAGCAACGGCTGTGGCAGGAGCAATTGGCTTTATCGGGCTGGTGGTACCGCATGTCTTGCGCCCGTTTGTTGGTTCGCGCCCGTCGCGTCTGCTACCGGCTTCGGCACTGGGCGGAGCGGTGATGTTGCTGGCGGCTGATATTTTCGTACGTCTTATTCTTCCGGAGAAGGATCTGAAACTCGGCGTTCTGACGGCTTTGATCGGTGCACCATTCTTCCTGCATCTGGTCTGGAGATTGCGCAAAGGAGCAGAAATTTGAGCTTGTTACGCGTTGAAAATCTCTCGGTTTCCCGCCAGAAACGTATCATAATTAGCGGAGTTTCTTTCACCATAGGTGAAGGCGAGTTTGTCGGTCTGATCGGCCCGAATGGTGCAGGAAAGTCCACGCTGCTGCGTGCTCTGCTGGCGCAACTGTCTTATCAGGGTTCTGTCACTTTGAACGGACAGGAAAGCGCGCAGCTTAAAAGCGTAAAGCGTGCGCAGTTTCTGTCCTATATTGCGCAGGATCGTGAGATTAGCTGGAATATGCGCGTTGAAGCTGTAGTGCAGCTCGGCCGTCTTGCCCGTCTGCCGCAATTCTCCGGCTTGAGCAAAGAGGATCAGCAACAGATTACCTCTGCCATAGAAGCGCTGGAGATTACTCATTTGCGTGATAAACCGGCGCGGGAATTATCCGGCGGTGAACAGGCACGGGTTCTGATAGCCCGCGCCATTGCGCAGGACACGCCCATGATACTGGCCGATGAGCCGGTGGCAGGGCTTGATCCGGCACATCAGCTTGGTCTGATGCAGATTTTCCGCGAGCTTTCCACACGTGGCCGCAGCATTATCTGCACATTGCATGATCTGGGGCTGGCCGCACGCTGGTGTACCCGCCTGCTTTTGTTGAAAGACGGTTGTCTGGTGGCTGATGGCACACCGGCGGATATTCTGAAGGAAGAGGTGATCCGCGATCTCTATGGGGTAGAGGTGTATCGTACGCAAACACCGGACGGTCTGATTATCCAGCCGACACATATTGTAAGATAAATAAAAACGCCGGAATTTCCGGCGTTTTTTGTGATTATGCAAAATGGATTAAACGTCCAGATTGGCAACGCTGAGCGCATTGTCCTGAATGAACTCGCGGCGTGGTTCCACTTCGTCACCCATCAGGCGCGAGAACAGAGCATCGGCGCTGGTTGCATCGGTCACTTTTACCTGCAGCAGCGAGCGTGCATTCGGATCCAGTGTCGTTTCCCAAAGCTGCTCGGCATTCATTTCGCCAAGACCTTTATAGCGCTGCAGTGACAAGCCTTTGCGACCGGTTGCAAAAACTGCTTCCAGAAGCTGAAGCGCACCGGAAATGGTTTCGCTCTTATCTTTGCGGCGCAGAACCGGCGGCGTGGAATAAACCTCATGCAGACGTTCGCTGAAACGATCCAGCTGACGGGCATCGGCAGAACCAAGCAGCGCCATGTCGATAATTGCGGTATCTTTTACGCCGCGCAACATGCGTTCAAAGCGGAAACCTTCTTCCGGTGAATAGGTGCCGCTCCAGCCGCGTTCCATATCTTCGGCGATCATGTCGAGGCGTTTGGCAACAGCATCGGCCAGAGCCTGTGCTTTCGCCGGATCGTTGGACGCTTCCATATTCATCGCACCGGCAATCACAGCCTGCTCGATCACTGCACGGTCATAGCGTGTATGCAGGCCGTTCAGCACTGTGCGCAGATTGCGGGCATCATTGATGATCGACAGCAGATCGGCACTGGCACGGACTTCACCATTGCCAAGTTCCAGCGTTGCTTCTTCGAGGCCGGTTTCAATGAGGAAGTCCTCAAAGGCAGCTTCGTTTTTGATATATTGCGAAGACTTGCCGCGTGTCACTTTGTAGAGCGGCGGCTGCGCAATATAGATATGACCGCGCTCAATCAGCTCCGGCATCTGACGGAAGAAGAATGTGAGCAACAAGGTGCGGATGTGAGCGCCGTCGACGTCAGCATCCGTCATGATAATGATTTTGTGGTAGCGCAGCTTTTCCGGATTGAAACCGCTGGTCTCATCCTTACCGATCGAAGTGCCGAGCGCAGTGATCAGCGTACCGATCTGGTCGGAGGAGAGCATACGGTCAAAACGGGCGCGTTCCACATTAAGGATCTTACCGCGCAGCGGCAGAATGGCCTGATTTTGACGCGAACGTCCGCCCTTTGCAGAGCCACCAGCTGAGTCACCCTCAACGATGAAGATTTCGGACTTGGCCGGATCGCGTTCCTGACAGTCTGCCAGCTTGCCTGGCAGCGAGGTGATATCGAGCGCACCTTTACGGCGTGTCAGATCGCGGGCTTTACGCGCCGCTTCACGCGCTGCAGCAGCTTCCACAACCTTGGACATCAGCACTTTGGCTTCGCTTGGATGTTCTTCCAGCCATGTTGCCAGCGCTTCATTAACGAGGCTTTCCACGACAGGGCGAACTTCCGAAGACACCAGCTTGTCTTTGGTCTGGGATGAGAATTTCGGATCCGGCACTTTTACCGAGAGCACCGCTGTCAGACCTTCACGGCAGTCATCACCGGTCAGATTGACTTTCTCTTTCTTGGCAATGCCGGAGCTTTCCGCATAGCCGGTCATCTGACGGGTCAGTGCGCCGCGGAAACCGGCAAGATGTGTACCGCCGTCACGCTGCGGAATATTATTGGTAAAGCACAGCACGCGCTCATGATAGGTGTCGTTCCACCACATGGCGACTTCAACGGTCATGCCGTCTTTTTCGCTGATAATATAGATTGGATTTTCAAGCAGTGCTTTTTTGGACTGGTCGAGATATTTGACAAATTCCTGCAGACCACCGTCATAATGCAGAACCTGCTCAATCACATCCGCATGGCGCTTATCAGCCAGTTTGATGCGCACGCCGGAATTCAGGAATGCCAGTTCGCGCAGACGGCGTTCCAGCGTCTCATAGCTGAATTCAACCATGGTGAAAGTGTCCGGCGACGGCAGGAAGCTGACTTCCGTACCGGTTTCATCGCCCGCATTGCCGGTTTCCACCAGCGGTGCATCAGCCACACCATGGGTAAAGCTCATTTCATGAATTTTACCGGCGCGGCGGATTTTAAGCTTCAGCCAGATGGAAAGCGCGTTCACCACGGAAACGCCCACGCCGTGCAGACCACCGGAAACCTTATAGGAGTTCTGGTCGAATTTACCGCCTGCGTGCAGCTGGGTCATGATAACCTCAGCGGCAGACACGCCTTCTTCCTTATGGATGTCGGTCGGAATACCGCGGCCGTTATCGGTCACTGTGCAGGAACCGTCGGCATTCAATGTCACGGTAACCAGTGTCGCATGACCGGCAAGCGCCTCGTCAATCGCGTTATCCACCACCTCGTAAACCATGTGATGCAGGCCGGAGCCGTCATCCGTATCACCGATATACATGCCCGGGCGCTTGCGCACCGCATCAAGCCCTTTCAGAACGCGGATGGAATCCGCGCCATATTCAGGATTAGTCGCATTGATATCTGCGGAAAGGTTCTCGCCTTGAGGATTTTCAGTGGTCTCGCTCATGAAAGACTTTCGTTAGCGTTGCCGTAAGGCTTATGCCGTCCGGTAAAAAATTTGGCTGATTATAGATTCCGGCTTACCGGAACGGGCCGGAAAGTGCTGAAACGAATCAGGCTGAAATGGTCTCTTTAATATAGTCGCTGAGAGCCGATTTACCAAATTTTAGCGCTGAAAAACGGCATAATTACCAGTTTTTATGTAATAAACCGCGCCCGAGGCGAAAGGCCTTGCAAGAGCCTGTCTGCATCGGGCACGGATATGTTCAATTCTGCTTCAAAAGCGCGGATCAGACAGTTACAAACTGCCCCATCATGCCGACATCTTCATGCTCCAGCACATGGCAATGGAACATGAACGGATGCGAGCGTTTGCCCTCTGCTTTGAAGTGAACCAGCAACTCGGCTTCCCCGTCGACCAGCACAGTGTCTTTCCATCCGGCCTGATAATCCGGTGCTGCCTGACCATTTTTGGACAGGACGCGGAAATTCGCACCGTGAATATGGAACGGGTGTCCCATTTCAACAGATTTCAGCTTCCAGATTTCCATGGAACCGAGCTTGGCTTCCACATCCACACGGCTCATGTCGAAAGGCTTATCCGCAATCGACATGGTGATACCGGAGGTGGCAGCAGTCAGCGACGGTCCCATCTGGTCAGCTGAACGGGCAGAGTGTTCACCGTGATCCATCTCTCCGGCCATCATTTCCTGCATCTTTGACGGTTGCGGCATTTGCATCTGCCCCATCTGGCTGTGATCCATTTTGCTATGGTCCATCTGCCCCATTTGGCCCATGGGGGAGCTTTCGCCACCCATCATTTTCTTGCGCATCATCGCCATGTTACCGGCCATGTTTTCATCAAAGACGAAAGAGCGGGTTTTGGCGGACTTGGCCGGATCGGCAGCAGCCGGTTCTTCCAATGCGGAAACAAGTTTCATCACATCGGCTTTCAGACCATCGCTCACCTCAAAACGCATCAAATGCTCAAGGCTTTGTGCATCACCCAGTTTCGGTGTTCTGCCGGAGCCGTCATCCGGCAGGCTGGTAAAGTCCGCAGCCATACCATTGGAGAAATCCACCAGCACTTCATAGCGCTCACCCGGTGCAATGGTCAGAATATCCACGGCTGCCGGTTTGGCGAGGAAGCCGCCATCGGACGCAATCGCGTGCATCATCCGGCCATCGCTGAAATGGAAGTGATAATTGCGCGAATTGGAGGCATTGAGCAGGCGCAGGCGCACAATGCTTTGCGGCACTGTGGCAACGGGTGCAATGGCACCGTTGACGGTGAGATATTGACCGCGGAAACCATGCATCAGATCCATGAAATCCGGCGCATAGACATTGTCACCGTCAATCACGCGGCGATCCTGAAATACCAGAAACAGATCGTCAATACCGAATGTATCCGGCAGGCCGCGTTCACGGTCGCCGCCATCGCTGACATGCAACATGCCGGCTGCCCCCATATGTGCCTGACGGGCGGTTTCCATATGGGTATGCGGGTGGAACCAATTGAACGATGCCGGTTGATTAATGTCAAATTCCGGCTGCCATGTAGCGCCTGCATTAATCACATTATGCGGCCCGCCATCCATATCAGACGGGATCATCAGACCGTGCCAATGCAGAGTGGTGACTTCATCCACCGCATTTTCAATGGCGAAACGCACATGGGATTTGTTTTGCAGGCGCAGAACAGGACCGAAATAATTACCATTAATACCGGCGGAAGCGGCGCTGCTGCCAGCCTGAAAACTATGACGGCCTTTAGCGATCTTCAGCTTTACCAAACCGCTATTATCCGGCTGCAAAAGAGCGGGATGGGGCAGTTTCACACCTGCTGGAGCAGCAGATGCGGCAGGTGCCATATTGTGCATATCATGGGCGCCCTGTGCGCTTGCACGGTTGAGATGCAGAGCTGGTAGGGTAACAGCGGACAGACCACCAAGGCCGAACAGCATGGCCTGACGACGGTTAAGTGTTTTCATCGGAATACTCCGTTTATGTCAGAAAATATTATCACCTGCGCCGAAGGTCAGCGCGGTGCATTGTGATTTTCAGGCACAAACAGAGATCGGAGGGCGATCGGAAAGGGCAGGCGGCAGTCCGTGCAAAGCCTGCATATAGGGCGCGCTTATTGTGCGCGGAAAGACATCAATTTGTGCCATAGCCGGTGCTACCGGAACAGGCATAACACAGCCGCTGACCGCACAGGCCATGCCCTTGGTGCTGTGATGCTGGCCGGTTTCCGGCGCTTTATTGTGCTGCCCGTGATCCGTTGTTTCATGCGTCGGCGCAACATGTGTAATTTCGGCTGCAACCGGCATAACAGGTGTGTAAGCCTGTGCAGACATCTGAAAGGCACAAAACTGCAGCATCATGAACGCAAGCAGAAACAGCATAAGCCGGTATGGCAGGCTGATAATGCTGTTGATTGCGGATGACACGGAAGCGGGCTTTCATATTTTTCTGGAGTTAACAGCACATATAGGCAGGCGGGACAGCCTTGACCAGTGCGCGTTCCAAGTTTCCTGTCAGATAATTACGGCAAAATTTGCGGGATCGCTGTTTTGCCTTATTGTCTTTCCTATATTTGTTTGAGGTAGTCGCTGTTTCCGGTGCTGCCAGAGCCTTTACAGCGCATTCAACTTGCTGTGTACGCTCTGGATTCTTGAGCGACGCATGCTTGCGGACGTTGAATGAAGACATTTAACTGCGGCATGTGTTTGGGGGCACAAGGCTGATACCAGAACAGCATGATGAAACATTTTCAGGATGGCATCATGACTGAATTGCTACGATCTTCACTTTCAAATGCCGGTGCAATTCCGGCAAAGCATCCTTTCGTGCCACCGGCACCGGTTCCGCGTAAAGATCCGGTCGGGCGGCTGGAGCTGATGCGGATTGTCTATCGCAATCCTTTAGAACTTTGGGGCGAACCGTCCTATAATGAGCCGTGGGTTGAGGTAAACTGGCTCGGTATGCATACGATTATCGCCAATGATCCGGCGCTGATCCGTCATGTTCTGGTGGAAAATCCGCAAAATTATCCGATGGGCACCATTCGTCAGCGCGTGTTGCGCCCGATCCTGCGCGACGGATTGCTGACCGCCGAAGGCTCCACATGGCGGCGCTCACGCAAGGCTATGGCACCGGTGTTCACACCGCGTCACATTCACGATTTCGCCGATGCTATGCTGAAAAGCGCGCAGACCTTCACCAACCGCTATCGTATATCCGGCACAGTGACAGATGTGTCGCGGGATATGACATTGCTGACCTATGATATTCTGGCTGAGACATTATTTTCCGGCGAGATTGCCGGTGATCCGAAGGAATTTGCCCGCCAGACAGACCGGTTGTTCGAGACGATGGGACGTGTCGATCCGTTTGATCTGCTTGGCGCGCCGGACTGGTTGCCCCGCCTGACACAATTGCGTGGCCGACGTTCATTAGGCTTTTTCCGTTCCATTGTGGCGGAGACGATTCAGCTGCGTAAAGAGCGGATGGATCGCGGTGAAGCCGTGCCGAGTGATTTCCTGACACTGTTATTGCAGACGGAAACCTCCGCTGAAAAACCGGATGGCCTGTCGCGGGATGAGATTGAGGATAATCTCATCACTTTCATCGGTGCGGGGCATGAAACAACCGCACGGGCACTGGGCTGGTCGCTTTATCTTCTGGCGCAGGATGCGCAGGAACGTGCTGTTGTTGAGGCGGAAATTGATGCATTCATGAATGGTGAAGGCAGGGATTTACCGCCGCATCAATGGCTGGAAAAACTGCCGCTGACCCGCGCCGCTTTTGAGGAGGCGATGCGGCTTTATCCGCCTGCACCGTCGATCAACCGTGAGGCGCTTGCGGATGATCAGTTCGGTGATCTGAAAATTCCGGCAGGTACGGCGGTGATTGTGATGCCGTGGACAATCCACCGGCACCGGAAATACTGGGATAATCCGGAGGCATTTATACCGGCGCGGTTCCATCCGCAAAACCGCGATAAGATCGACCGTTTTCAATATCTGCCATTCGGTGCGGGGCCGCGTGTCTGTATCGGTGGTAGTTTTGCTATGCAGGAAGCGGTGATTGCTCTGGCGGTTCTGTTGTCAAAGCATCGTTTTGATATGGTGGGAAATGCGAAGCCGTGGCCGGTACAGAAACTGACCACTCAGCCTAAAAACGGTTTGCTGATGAAGGTGACGCCGCGCTGAGTTTCAGCGCGGCACATGTCACATATTTCGGTTTTGACGTCAAAGCCGGAATATTACAGGCGGGCAGCGTGCCAGCGCAAATGCTCATCCATAAAGGTTGAGATGAAATAATAGGAATGGTCATAGCCTTCCCGCATATTTAATGTGAGCGGGATGGCCGCCTTGGCACAGGCTTCCTGTAGTAGCCACGGGCGCAGGCCATCATCCAGAAAACTGTCCGCTGTGCCCTGATCTACCAGCAGGCTTTCAATCCGGTGACCGTCTTCAATCAGCGCGGTTGTATCATAAGTGCGCCATGCACTTTTATCACTACCGAGATATTTCTCAAAGGCAGGCTTTGACCATCCGGCAGTAGAAGGTTGGGCAATCGGTGCAAAAGCGGAGACAGATTTAAAACGCTCAGGATTTTTCAGAGCAATGGTGATTGCCCCATGACCGCCCATGGAGTGGCCGGTAATTGCCTGACGGGACATATCCAGCGGAAACTCCTGAGCCACCAGTTCGGTCAGTTCTTCCGTAATATAGCTGTACATCTGATAGTTTTTGGCAAAAGGCGCTTCTGTGGCATCGAGATAGAAGCTTGCGCCTTTGCCGAACTGCCAGTTATCCGGCTCATCCGGCACATCAGGCCCACGCGGGCTGGTATCAGGGCAGAGAATAGCAATGCCAAGCTCGGCGGCAAGACGGCGATATTCACCTTTATCCATCACATTTTGATGGGTGCAGGTCAGGCCGGAGAGATACCAGAGGACAGGCACGGGGCCGTGCTCTGCCTGCGGTGGCAGGAACAAAGCAAAAGTCATATCACACTGGCAGGCCTCACTTTTATGACGATAGACGCCCTGAGTGCCGCCGAAGGCTTTTGCCTTTGAAATGATTTCCATGAACTAACTCCCCAGAGCCACAGCAACATTGACGGCTGCGGCCACAAGTACGGTATTGAAGAAAAAGGAAACGATACTGTGCAGCAGAGTGACCTTGCGCATGGCCGGTGTCGTGACGCTGGTATCGGAGGTTTGTGCGGTCATGCCTATCACATAAGCAAAATAGACAAAGTCATAACCGGAGGGCTCCGGCGTATTCGGAAATTCAAAGCCGCCTTTATGGTTGCGTCCTGAGCTTCCGTTTTTGGGCGTGGTCTGATCAGGTTCCCAGTAAAGATGGGCATAATGCAGCGCTGTCATCATATGAATGGTAAACCAGCCAAGCGGTACCGCTGCCAGTGTCGCGGCAAATGTGAACAGATCATGCTGTTGTTGTTGCTGATTGATCAGGATGAACAGCGAGGTGATGGAGGAAACCACAGTCGCAAAAGTAACCAGAAAAATAATCCAGACCGGCTCGTCGGTACTTGCAGCATGTTTCTTCAAATAAGCTGAACTTAAATGCGGCAAGGCTCTTAAAGCCATGAGCAGATAGAGGATGAAGAAACAATTGACCGCAATTACCGGTGCCGGTGAAAGGGGAAAAATCCGGCAGATCAGAAAGACTGCCGCGCCGCATGCCGCTGCAATATAGAAGGACATATGACGGCGCAGCAGAAAATTCATACAGAGGCTCCGTTTGCCGGTTCCAGACGCATGTCGATATGCGGAATGCCGTCTTCTAGATATTCTGCGGAAATGGCGACAAAACCAAAAGAACCGTAGAATTTCTGCAAATGGCTTTGCCCGCCCAGCTCAATTGGCTGGTCAGGAAAGCGTGCTTGCGCAAAATCAACAGCTTCCTGCATCAGACGCTGACCGAGTTTGTAGCCCCGATAGTTTGGCGCCACCACAACGCGACCGATCTTCACAGCTTCATTCTCTTCCGGTGGAAGAACCCGCAGCGTTGCCGCGAGTTCCTCACCATCAAGAATGCTCAGGTGAAATGCACCGATATCCTTGCCGTCAATTTCCGCAAAAGCGCAATTTTGCTCGACGATAAAGACATCCATGCGCAGCTTCAGCATTGCATAGAGTGCGCGTGGTGTCAGATAGTCGATTTCGTTCCAGCGGGAAACAAACTGTGTCATCAGAATGTAATCACCGAGCGGATCGACTTGCCTTCATGCATCAGATCAAAAGCGGTGTTGATCTCATCAAGTGGCATTTTATGGGTGATCAGATCATCAATATTGATCTTGCCTTCCATATACCAGTCAACGATTTTCGGCACATCGGTACGGCCGCGTGCGCCGCCGAATGCTGTGCCTTTCCAGACACGGCCGGTGACCAGCTGGAACGGACGGGTGGCGATTTCCTTGCCTGCTTCAGCCACGCCGATGATGATGCTTTCACCCCAGCCGCGATGGCAGCATTCCAGCGCCTGACGCATCACATCGGTATTGCCTGTGGCGTCAAAGGAATAATCGGCACCGCCGTCAGTCAGATCCTGAATGGCCTGCACCACTTTGTCATTGCCGATTTCACGCGGATTGATGAAGTCGGTCATGCCGAATTTCTTCGCCATTTCCACTTTGGCCGGATTGATATCAACGCCGATGATCTTATCGGCGCCAACCATACGGGCACCCTGAATAACATTGAGACCAATACCGCCGAGGCCGAATACCACAACATTGGAGCCTGGACGCACTTTGGCGGTATAAATCACTGCGCCGATACCGGTTGTTACGCCGCAGCCGATATAGCAGATCTTGTCAAAAGGCGCGTCTTCACGCACTTTGGCCAGCGCGATTTCCGGCAGAACGGTGAAGTTCGAGAAGGTCGAGCAGCCCATATAATGGAAGATTTCGCCGCCGTCACAGGAGAAGCGCGAGGTGCGATCCGGCATCAGACCCTGACCCTGCGTGGCGCGGATCGAGGTGCAGAGATTGGAGCGCTGCGACAGGCAGGTTTTGCACGAGCGGCATTCCGGTGTGTAAAGCGGGATCACATGGTCGCCCGGACGCAGCGTGGTAACACCGGCACCGACTTCGCGCACGATACCGGCACCTTCATGGCCGAGAATGGCCGGAAATTTGCCTTCTGAATCAAGGCCGGACAGCGTATAGGCGTCGGTATGGCACACACCGGTTGCCATTACTTCCACCAGAACTTCACCGGCTTTCGGACCACCGATTTCGATTGTTTCAATAGTGAGGGGCTTATTGGCCTCCCAGGCAACGGCTGCGCGCGATTTCATGGCTTTGTTCCTCTTAAATCAGTGGTCTTTTATTTCAGATAAGAGCGGATAATCCGCATAAGCTGGTCGATTTCTGTATCCATATCAGCCGGAGACAGCGCAACTTGCGGCTGTTGGAAGGTCTCTTTTAAATGGCTTTCCAGAACTTCTGCCATCAGGCCGGTAGCGGCACCACGCATGGCGGCAAGCTGCTGTAAAAGCGCACCGCATTCTGTGCCTTCCTCAACCGCGCGCTCAAGCGCCTCCGCCTGACCTTTGATGCGGCGCAGGCGTGTCATGACGCGTTTCTTGGCTTCCGGTGAGTGGGGCATAGTTTTCTACCGATGAATATGGTGATGAAAATATATACTATGGGGGAGTATGTCAATTGATGTGCCATATCTGCCCCTCAAGAATAGTAAAGCATAACGCGGCTGTTTATAATTCGCAGCAATCAGAATCATTTATCAGGTGCGTTGTCTTTGCCTCAGCAGTCCGTTTCATCCCTTCCGCTTTTGCCTGTCCGTGAGGCGCTGCCGCAACTGGATCATGCCTTGCAGGCTGGCGGTTCTGCCGTTCTGGTTGCGCCGCCCGGTGCGGGTAAGACGACTTTGGTGCCGTTGCATTTGTTGCAAGCAGACTGGCGGAAAGACGGGCGGATTATCGTACTGGAACCGCGCAGACTGGCAGCACGTGCTGCGGCCACACAAATGGCACGCTTGCTGGGCGAAGAGGTTGGCAAAACTGTCGGTTACCGGATGCGCCTCGACAGCCGCTATAATGCGCAGACGCAAATTCTGGTGGTGACGGAAGGCGTGTTCGCCCGCATGATCCTCGATGATCCGGAATTGTCCGGTATCAGCGCGGTGCTGTTTGACGAGTTTCATGAGCGCAGTCTGGATGCTGATTTCGGACTGGCGCTGGCGCTGGATGTGCAGGGAGCCTTGCGCCCAGATCTCAAAATTCTGGTGATGTCGGCAACGCTTGACGGTGCGCGGGTGGCGGAGCTGCTGGATGATGCGCCGGTGGTGGAAAGCGAAGGCCGCAGTTTTCCGGTGGAAATCCGTTATCAGGAACGCAAAACCGATGAGCGGATTGAAGATGCTATGGCGCGGACAATCCGTGCCGTTCTGGCTGATGAACAGGGCAGTTTGCTTTGCTTCTTGCCCGGACAGGGTGAGATTGAACGCACAGTTCGTGCCCTTGAAGGGCGAGTCGGCGAGCATGTGATGCTCTGCCCGTTATATGGCGCAATGGACGGGCGGGATCAGGATCAGGCGATCAAGCCTGCGCCTGAAGGCAAGCGCAAAGTGGTGCTGGCGACTTCGATTGCCGAAACTTCGATCACCATTGACGGCGTGCGGGTGGTGATCGACAGCGGTCTGTCGCGCCAGCCGCGCTTTGAACCGGCGACCGGCCTGACGCGGCTGGAAACCGTACGGGCATCGCAGGCGGCGATTACCCAGCGGGCAGGACGTGCAGGACGAACCCAATCGGGTATTGCGATCCGGCTCTGGCATGAGGGGCAAACTTCCTCGCTGCCGCGTTTTACCACGCCGGAAATTCTGGAAGCTGATTTGTCGTCGCTGCTGCTCGATTGTGCGACATGGGGCGTGCAAAATGTCAGCGATTTGCGTTTGCTCGATCAGCCCTCAGCAGCCAGCCTGAAAGAAGCGGCAACCTTGCTGAAGCGGCTTGGCGCACTGGATGCAGACGGACGGCTGACAGCATCCGGTGAGCAGATCAGAAAGCTGGCTTTGCCGGTGCGGCTTGCGCATATGGTGGCCGAGGCTGCCAATCGCGGTGAAGCCTTACAGGCAGCGGAGCTTGCCGTGCTGATGACCGAGCGTGGGCTTGGCGGCAATGAGGTTGATCTTGATGCGCGGCTTTCCCGTTTTCGTCGGGATCGCGGTGATCGTGCGCAAAAGGCACGCGGACTGGCACGCTCGCTGATTAAAGACTTGCCGGCTGCAAATGTGCAAAGCAAAGAAGATGCCCATGCCGGTCGCCTGCTATTGGATGCCTATCCGGATCGCGTGGCCAAAGCGCGAGGCAATGGCGGTCAGTTTATTCTGGCTAATGGCCGTGGTGGTGAACTGGATGCCAGCCAGCATCTCTCCCGCGTGCAATGGTTGGTGGTTGCTGATCTGACCGGACGGGCAGGGGCGCAGCGCATTCTCTCAGCCGCTGAAGTAAGTGAGGAGGACATCCTCAAAAGTCTGGCAAGCCAGATCGAAGGCGGACAACAGGTTGTCTATGACCCTGAACGCAAGGCCTTACGTGCCCGTGAAGCTGTGCGGCTTGGGGCAATAACCTTGTCGGAGAAAAATCTGACAGCGCCATCGGGTGAAGCCGCTGACTTGGGTGTTATTCAGGCTGTGCGCCAATATGGTTTGGATATTCTGCCTTGGGATAAGTCAGCCTTAACGCTGCGCCGCCGTCTTGGCTGGCTTTATCGCGGACTTGGTGAGCCATGGCCGTCTATGGATGGTGAGCATCTGCTTGCAACATTGGAAGACTGGTTGCTGCCGTTTTTGACCGGCGAGGCGCGGCTCGATAAAATCAGTCAATCTGCGCTGATGAATGGCCTGCGCTCTCTCGTGCCGTTTGATCTGCAACGGCAGATTGATACACTGGCACCAACGCATTTTACTGTGCCAACCGGTTCCAATATCGCGATTAATTATGAAGGCGATGAGCCGGTAATCGCCGTGCGGGTGCAGGAATTGTTCGGTCTGACGACGCATCCTTCCATTGCCCGCGATACGGTGCCGCTGCTGCTGGAGCTACTATCTCCGGCACATAGGCCGATCCAGATCACCCGCGATTTGCCGAATTTCTGGAAAGGCTCATGGGCCGATGTGCGCACCGATATGCGCGGCCGCTATCCCCGCCATGTCTGGCCGGAAAATCCCGCAGAGGCGGATCCCACTCGGCGTGCCAAACCACGCGGGACTTGAATATTTCGGCTCTGGCGGCCTGCAAATGGCACTCTTCTGCGCTTACCTAGGCTCACGTACTATTGTACGCTCTGCTCCGGTTCTCGCAGAGCACCATTTTCGGCTCGCCATAACCAAAATATGGCGGGAGCGTTCGGGGGAAATTAGCCTGCGGCAGGATGGCGCAGATTTGCTTGCGTACATGCCGATTTTGCCGCATAAGGCATTTTATGCGCGATAATTACGGGGAATGACTGAATGGCAAATGGTGATCTGATTAACCGGGCCTCGTCGCTTTCCCGTCGCTTGCGTCTGACAACATTGGTGCGCGTGCGCTGGTTTGCCATTACCGGCCAGACCGCAGCCGTTTTGTTCGTTTCTCTGTCGCTGAATTTTGTGTTTCCGCTGGGTATCAGCTTCGCGCTGATTGCCGTATCGGCATGGCTCAATCTATTCTTATCCTTCCGTTATCAGCTCAATCACCGGCTGGATTTGCGCACAGTTCTGCTGGTCTTAGCCTTTGATATTCTGCAACTCACCGGCCTGCTTTATCTGACCGGCGGTCTGCAAAATCCGTTTGCCGTGCTGTTGGTCGTGCCGGTGATTATTGCATCAACCGCACTTTCTGTACGCAGTATTCTGCTGCTAGGCCTGATGGCTATTGCCTGTGCCAGTGTACTGGTGGTGTGGCATCTGCCTTTGCCTTGGTATAGCGGCATGACGCTGGAACTGCCGCTGATGTTCGTCATCGGCGTTTGGTGTGCAATTGTTTCGACGCTGATTTTCAGCGGTGTCTATGTCTATCGTATTGCTGAAGAAGCGCGCCTGTTGGGCGATGCTCTGAGTGCGACGGAACTGGTTCTGCAGCGCGAGCAGCATCTATCAGCGCTGGATGGTCTTGCCGCTGCTGCTGCCCATGAATTGGGAACACCGCTGGCGACCATCACACTGGTGGTCAAGGAAATGCAACGTGCTCTGAAAAATGATGACCGTTATGCCGAGGACATTCAGCTGCTGTCCTCTCAGGCGCAGCGTTGCCGCGAAATTCTGCAGCGTCTCACCAGCCTGTCTTCGGAAGGCGAAGAGCATATGTCGAAACTGGCATTGTCCTCGCTGATTGAAGAGGTGATCGCGCCGCATCGCAATTTCGGCATTCAGATTGATGTTGAGAAAAAACCTGATCCGAAATCAATGATTGCCGAGCCGGTTGTCCGACGCAATCCGGGGGTGATCTATGGTCTGGGTAATCTGATCGAGAATGCCGTGGATTTTGCCAAGGCCGAGACACAAGTCGTCTGGGGTTGGGACGAGAATTCGGTGCGCATCACGATCCGTGATGACGGCAAAGGCTTTTCCGTTGACATGCTCGACAGGATCGGTGAGCCTTATATGTCGCGCCGCAGCGATGAGCGCAATGGTGGCGGATTGGGGCTTGGGCTGTTCATTGCCAAAACACTGCTGGAGCGTTCCGGTGCGCATATCTCCTTTGCCAATCGTCCTGAACCGGGTCAAAGCGGTGCGGAAATTACGATTGTCTGGTCGCGGCAGGCGCTGACGGCATAAATCCGATTCTCCGGAGAAGCGGGGAGGGTGTCTGAGACTGAAAGATTCGTTTTTCAGTGTTTGAAACTGTGGCCTTTACAGGCATATTTTGAGTAAAATCTCTGTGAAATGCTATGAATTTTGTCGTTTTACATGAATAGTTACATTGCATATTTGACTTTTTGACGCAGGCGCAGCAATAAGTAAAAAGACAAAAGACGAGTAAGGAATACCTGATGGATGATATGAGTCAGGATGATCACCTTGCCATCGGCAGTGATCCTTCGCTTCTTCTGGTTGATGACGACAAACCGTTTCTGCAGCGGCTCGCGCGTGCTATGGAAAGCCGTGGTTTTACAGTAACAACAGCTGAATCCGTTGAGGAAGGCATTGCTGCTGTGAAGCTGGCAGCTCCGGCCTACGCCGTTGTTGATATGCGCCTCGGTGACGGTAATGGTCTGGACATTATTGAAGCTATCCGTGCCAAGCGTGAAGATACCCGCGCCATTGTGCTGACCGGTTACGGCAATATTGCCACCGCTGTGAATGCCGTCAAAATCGGTGCGATTGATTATCTTTCCAAGCCTGCGGATGCTGATGAGGTTTTTGCAGCGCTGACCCGTCGTGACGGTGAGAAGATTGCGCCTCCGGAAAACCCGATGTCCGCAGATCGTGTACGTTGGGAACATATTCAGCGCGTTTATGAAATGTGCGAGCGCAATGTTTCTGAAACAGCACGTCGTCTGAACATGCATCGCCGTACTTTGCAGCGTATTCTGGCCAAACGCGCTCCGCGTTAAGCCTTCTCTTTGATAATCATGCCGGCTGGTTTCTCAGTCGGCATCTGTGAGCGGCATCGACACGCCTGCCATTTCTGCAAGTGTCAGCCGGTTTGCGCCGATCCGCGCGAGCTGCAATGTCAGCGCCTTGCGTGTGGCCGGTGCCAGTTTGTGCTCCGGTGCATCGCGCAGAATTTCCCCGCCATAACCGTCCGAGAGTATAAAACCGCAATCTTCCGGAAAGATCTCGCGCGGCACCTGTGCATGGGTGGCAAAAAACAACCGGTCGCAATAATTGCGGTAATCCGGCCATTTCTGATCGGCTTTCCAGTCCTCGACAGATGATTTGATTTCAATAATCCAGATTTCGCCTTTGCGCGTTAGCCCGACCAGATCGGCGCGCCGGCCTGAACGCAGAGAAATTTCAGGCAAAACATGAATATTCAGATCAAGGCACAGGCGCTGCACACCACGCCGCACCAGCAATGCCAGTTCAGACTGACGACCGTCACTGAGAGGATGTTGTTGAAAAGGCGAGATAATTGGCATGTGTCTCTGTCAGTATAGGTGTCCGTTTATCTTGGATGACGGATTTTATAAAAGACAATCATGGTTAATGATTGATTAAGGATCAATGGTTAACTTGTTCCCAACAAATGTTGACTGTCATTACGGTTTTCTGAGGGGAAAAATGGTATACAGAAATGCACTCTCTGCCGCGGGTCTTTTTTTGACAATGTCGCTGGCCGGTTGTTCTACAACCTCACCTTTTCAGACCAGTACGGCATCCTATTCCAGTGTTAAAGATGCAGCCTATGTGCTGCCGACGGTTCCTGTTCAGAAAATAGCACCGGAATATCGTCGCCAGCAGGTTAAATACGAAACGACAGAAGCACCCGGTACAATTGTCGTCGATACGCAGAACAAGTTTTTATATCATGTCGAGCCGGATGGTAAGGCGATGCGTTATGGTATCGGTGTTGGTCGTGAGGGCTTTCAGTGGAAAGGCAATGCCAAAGTTGCCATGAAACGTGAATGGCCGACATGGACACCGCCGGCACCGATGATCAAGCGCCAGCCGGAATTGGCAAAATATGCCGGTGGCATGAAACCCGGTCTGAACAATCCGCTGGGGGCCCGTGCGCTCTATCTGTATAAAGGCGGACGTGACAGCGGCTATCGTCTCCATGGGACTCCGGAATGGTGGTCCATCGGCAAGAATGTATCTTCCGGCTGCATCCGTCTGATTAATCAGGATATTATGGATTTATATGATCGTGCCGGTGTTGGTGCCAAGGTTGTTGTGCTGTAATTTGGTATGGCAGAGATAATAAAAAACGCGGCTTAAAAGCCGCGTTTTTTTATTGATGATATTTCTTAAATCTCAGATAGCTTCGACCTGCAGAACTTCCGGAACGAAATGTTTCAGCAGGTTCTGAATGCCGTGTTTCAGTGTTGCTGTTGAAGACGGGCAGCCGGAGCAGGCGCCTTTCATATGCAGATAAACAACACCATGCTCAAAACCACGGAATGTGATGTCGCCGCCATCTTGTGCCACAGCAGGGCGCACGCGGGTTTCGATCAGTTCTTTGATGGTTTCAACGATTTCCGCATCCGCATCGGCGAAGAACTCGCCTTCGGTATGATCGTGACCTTTGGACTGTTCTGACGCCATGACCGGTGCGCCGGACATCATATGTTCCATAATCGTGCCGAGGATGGCCGGTTTGAGATGCTGCCATTCCGCACCGTCTTTGCTGACAGTGATGAAATCATAGCCGAAAAATACGCCATTCACGCCTGGTACTGCGAAGAGTTTAGCGGCGAGAGGCGAGGTGTTGGCGGCGCTGTCCGCATCGCGGAAATCAGCAGTGCCTTCCGGCATAACCACTTTACCCGGCAGGAATTTCAGGGTCGCCGGATTAGGTGTGGCTTCAGTCTGGATGAACATTGAAGTTCTCCCGTGTTAAATGAGGGGCTGTAAAGAAAATACGGCAACCATGACCACAGAGTTGCGTGATTGCTCTTAATATAGGTGTTTCAGGCGACGGCATCAATGTCATCGTCAGAAAGATCTGACGGAATGACTGTGACCGGAACAGGGAAGGATGCGCCGCGCCCTGCAATCGATTGTACCAGCGGTCCCGGACCTTCTTTGCCAGAACCGGCAGCCAGTACCAGAATGGCAATATCCTGATCTTCTTCAATCAGGCTGTGAATTTCTTCCGCAGTCTGCCCTTCGCGTACAATCAGTTCAGGCTCAATGCCGTATTGCTCACGTAATTGCGTTGCATATTTATTCAGTGCTGTCTGCGCCCGTTCCAGTGCCTCTGCCCGCATAATATTGCCGACACCAAGGAATTGCTGGAAATCAGACGGGTCGATGACGAACAGCAACACCAATGCGCCGCCGGTATTGCGCACACGGCGTGATGCATAGGCAACCGCACGTCCGCATTCGGGCGTTTCATCAATTGAGACAAGAAATTTACGGCGGTGGCCGGCTTCCCGGCTAAGACGTTTTGAAACCATGCGCGGGAATTTGCCACTCAATAGGCCCGACTGCAAGATGACAATTTTGTGGCGGGGCGAAATTTTACATATTTGCTTTATGAAAATTACGCAATTTTCTGTCCCAGAACCTGTGCCGTAAAATCTATGCCCGTCGTTTATATTGTGTTTTCAGGTACTTTGTGTTTGAAAGGACAGGCTATCGTCCTGCATTTCTTGCCGTTTCACATTACTGTGTAACGGAATGATTTTTATGTGCGGCAGAGTTGTTGCGGCTTCAGAGCCGGTTTCTGCTTGCTGCGGACAAGGCAAAATTCAAAAATGACGAAGACTTATGGCAAGCTGGCCTCACGTGTTTACGAGCTGGATAAACCGGTCGGGCGCTCTTTCGGTGATGTGGAATTCTATCTCGAACGCTTGAAAACCATCACAGGGCCGGTGCTGGAACCGGCCACAGGCAATGGCCGTATGCTGGTGCCGCTGGCACAGGCGGGGCACAGCGTCAGCGGGTTTGATCTGTCTCCTGAAATGCTTGCTTTATGCAAAGCAAATTGTGCGCAATATGGTGTAAATGCAGAGCTGAGCAGGCAGGGTTTCACGACATTTCATTATGCGCAAAAATTTGCGGCGATTGTGCTGCCAGCCGGTTCTTTCCAGCTTATGACCGATGTTGTTGATGCGATGAGTTTCCTGCGACGCAGTAAAGAGGCGCTGATGCAGGATGGTAAGCTGCTGCTGGATATTTCTGCGGTTGGTGGGTTTATGGATCACGCACCACATGCGCGGCACTGGCAGGATGGCGAAGATTTGCTGACCTTGCAGGAAATGCGCACTGCAACGGACTACGTCAAACAGGTGGTGACATCGCAGCTGCGTTATGAGCTATGGCAAGACACGCAACTGGTAGCAACGGAGATGGAATTATTTTCTTTACGCTGGTGGGGCGTGTTTGAGCTGGAATTGGCACTGCGTGAGGCAGGTTTTACGCAAATCAAAATCTACGGCGATTATCAGTCAGGCGATTTTGATACGGGCTCAGTTGGTACTCTGACCTTCGAGGCGCAATAGAAATAAAAAAGGCAGGGAATTCCCTGCCTTTTTTGTATTTTTATTTCTGCAGAAAGCCGACAATGTCGCGCACATTGTGCATGGTTTCTTCGGCAATCACGCTTGCGCGTTCACCACCGTCACGCAGAACGGCATCAATATAGGTCGGATCGGCTACCAGTCGACGCATTTCATGGGTGATCGGAGAAAGCTGCGAGACTGCGAGTTCTGCAAGCGATGCTTTGAACTCGGAGAACTGCTTGCCGCCGAAGTCACGCAAGACGGCAGCTTTGTCCGTGTTGGTCAGAGCTGCGAAGATACCGATCAGATTATCCGCTTCCGGACGACCTTCCAGACCTTCCACTTCTGAAGGAATAGCATCGGCATCCGTTTTAGCTTTGCGGATCTTCTTGGTGATGGTTTCTTCATCATCAATCAGATTGATACGTGACAGATCCGACGGATCGGATTTCGACATTTTCTTGGTGCCGTCACGCAGCGACATGATGCGCATTGCAGGGCCGGAAATCAGCGGCTCTGTGATCGGGAAAAAGCCCGATACAGTTTCATCACCAACAGCCATTTCCACGCCGATGCCGAGTGAGGCAATGCGGTCGGAATAGTCATTGTTGAATTTCTGCGCAATGTCACGTGTCAGTTCAAGATGCTGTTTCTGGTCGTCGCCAACCGGCACGGCAGTGGCACGGTAGAGCAGAATGTCAGCAGCCATCAGGCTCGGATAGGCCAGCAGACCCAGCGAGGCATTTTCGCGGTCTTTACCGGCCTTGTCCTTGAACTGCGTCATGCGGTTCATCCAGCCGATACGTGCAATACAGTTGAACACCCATGCGAGTTCCGCATGCTGGCGCACGCGGCTCTGATTAAAGACAATGCTCTTTTTCGGATCAAGACCGGCAGCCAGATAGGCGGCAGTGAGTTCACGCGTGGAATTTAAAAGTTCCACCGGATCCGGCAGAATAGTCAGCGCATGCATATCAACAACGCAATAGACGCAATCATTTACATCCTGCAAGGCGACCCAGCGTTTGATTGCGCCAAGATAATTGCCGAGGTGAAGATTGCCGGTTGGTTGTGCGCCGGAGAAAATGCGTTCTTTGAAGGTGTTCATTCTTGATAAATCCTGAAGCTGGTGGAGAGCCGGTCGAGCGTGATTATCGTCGAAACGTAAGGTTTGATAATCAGGGATGCTCTGGGGTTGCTTTTAAGGCTGGCATATGTGGTTTGGACGCATGCTGCCAGTCTTGGCTAAAAAGTTTGGATTATAAAAAATATCCGGAAGGCAGGCGTGTAATCCTGTCTTCCGGATGCGTTATTACTGCCAGAGTGCTGAAAAGCAATCAAGCGGAAATATCTGTATTTTCCGGCGTTGTTGCTGCTTTTTTACGGCGGCGCATATTGCCTTTCAGAGCGGAGAGGCTGGCACCGCCAATGGCAAAAACCGTAGCAAAATAAACAATCATGCTGCCGATCACGAGCAGGCCAAGCGTTGTTGCCTGCACCAGTAGTCCTGCCTGTCTGCTTAAATAGCTCTCAAAATATTGAGCGGCAAAATACAGAGCTGCGGCCATGATGCTTGCTGCGATAATCAGGCGCGGAATACGGCGAATGAGACCGGCATCATAATCCCAATGTTTACGCCAGATCAGAACGGACAGCAGCAGAACGGCATTGACCCAACCGGCGGTAATTTCCGCCGTTGCAATGCCGGTAGGGCCGAGACGCGGGAACAGGATCAGCGCCAGTGTCACATTCACCACCACCGAAATACCGGCAAAGATCATCGGTGTGCGGGTATCCTCACGGGCAAAGAACCCCGGAATAAAGGCTTTAATCAGCACAAAGGCTGGCAGGCCGAGACCGTAAACGGCGAGAATTTGTGAAACAATCAGCGTGGATTCCGGGCCGAACTGCCCGCGTTCAAACAACAGGCGCACCAGTGGTTCGGAGAAAACCAGCAGGGCTGCCGCCGCAGGCAATGTCAGGAACAGAGTGAATTCGACAGAACGGTTTTGCAGATTTCCGGCTTCCTGCATATGGCCGCCGCGCAAGGCACGCGACAGTTCCGGCAGCAGAACGGTAGCAACGGCAATACCGACTACGCCGAGCGGCAACTGATAAAACCGGTCAGCATAAACGAGAGAGGACACGGCACCGGCTGAGCCGGATGCAATATTGGTATTAATCAATAGATTGATCTGTGTGATGCCGCCGGTAATCGCGGCAGGCAGTGCCAGTACCAGCAAGCGGCGTACATTGGGGGTCAGTTTCGGGCGGCGAAAGCCGATTTTGATGCCGGCGCGGCGTACTGCAAACCAGACAATAGCGAGCTGTACCAGACCTGCCGCCATCACACCCCAGGACAGGGCATAACCGATTTGCAGCGGGTCGTAATTCTGCGCCCATGCCAGCAGCAGCGCGCCGATCAGAATGAAATTCAGGAAAACCGGTGCAATGGCTGCCGCGAAATATTTATGCAGGCTGTTGAGCATACCGCCCATCATCGCCGCCAGTGACATACAGGCGAGATAGGGGAACATAATCATCGCCAGATTGACCGTATTCTCAAACTTCACCGGATCACTGGTGAAGCCCGGTGCAATAACTGTACTGACCAGAAACGGCATGGAAAGCTCCATGGCAATGGTCAGTCCGAGAAGAATGGTGAACAGCACACCGAAGACTTCTTCAGAAAAGCGCTTGGCACCATCCATACCATTTTGCTCGATCTCTTTGGCAAAGAGCGGCACGAAAGCGGCGTTGAATGCACCCTCAGCAAATAAACGCCGGAAAGTATTCGGGAAGCGGAAAGCGGTGTTGAAAGCATCCGCAACAGGGCCGGTTCCGAGAAACGCTGCCATCAGCATTTCACGGGTAAAGCCGAAGATTCTGCTCATCAGCGTGCCGGAAGCAACAGTTGCGAATTTTTTCAGCAGGCTCATGAATTCATCTCGTGAATAGGGAAGGACAGGCAGGCAGTGCGGCACACTTTAAAAAGACGCAAGCCGGATTACCCTGCCGTTTCGCGCAATTTTTTCGGATCGCCGTTTTTGTTATCTGGTGCTCTGCTATCACTCCCGCTCTTGTCAAACAAGCTGAGGAGGCGTTTCTGGATATTGGCCTGCTTGGTCGTGCCGGTGATTTTTTGCCCGTCGAGACCGGTAACATAGAAAGTATCAATCACTTTCTCACCGAATGTCGTAATATGCGCCGAGGCAATATTGAGCGAAAGATCGGAAATCGCATTCGTAATTTCCGACAACAGGCCGGTGCGATCCAGCCCCTTGACCTCAATCACTGTGAATTTCTCCGAGAGCGTATTATTGATATGCACCCGCGGCGTGACATGGAAGGCACGGGCAGAGCGTCGTGCTTTTGTCTTGCGTGCCAGAACCTCCGGCAGATAGGTAGTACCGGTCAGCACATCTTCAATTAATTGGCCGACACGCGCCGCACGGCGCATTTCATCATCATTGGTGTCGAATTCACGGCTGATGAGAATAGTATCGAGCGCCCGTCCGTCCGTGGTGGTGAAAATCTGCGCATCAACAATATTGGCGCCTGCCGCCGCGCAAGCACCGGCAATGATTGACAGTAGACGCGGATGATCGGGCGACAGAATTGTTAGTTCGGTCACCGCTTCAAACTCATGCGGGCGTGCCAGAATATTGAGGATTTTGCCTGCTTCATCGCTGGCGCGGATGAAATCCGCATGGCGCTTCTGGTCTTCCTGCGGCACGGTCAGCATGTAATTATCATAATGCAGTGCCAGAACAGCTTTTCGCTTGTCCTCCGGCCAGTCGCCGAGTTGTTCGGCCAGCTGGCAGCGTGCCTGATTACTGCGTTCAGTCTGGCTCACTTCCGAAAAACCGCCGGTCAGCAGTAATTCTGTTTCATGATAGAGGGTGCGCAGTAACTGGCCTTTCCAGCCGTTCCAGACGCCGGGGCCGACCGCTTTAATATCGCAGATGGTGACCAGCAATAGCAGTTTCAGCCGCTCGGTGGTCTGCACAATAGCGGCAAAATCGGCAATAGTTTTGCGGTCATTGAGATCGCGCGACTGTGCAACCTTGCTCATGGTCAGATGTTCCTGCACCAGCCATGCCACCAGTTCTGTCTCTGACGGATTAAGCCCGAAACGCGGACATAATTTGCGGGCGATTTTGGCTCCGGCGGTGGAGTGATCCTCGGGCCTGCCTTTGGCAATATCGTGCAGCAGCAAGGTCACATAGAGAAGATGCCTGTCATTTTTCAGTGTCGGCAACAGGCTGTGGGCGAGCGGATGCTCGTTTTTCAGCGTCTCATGTTCAATCTCGGACATGATGGCGATGCAACGCAGCAGATGCTCATCGACGGTATAATGATGATACATATTAAACTGCATCATCGCGACGATCTTGCCAAAATCAGGAATGAACTGCCCGAGCACACCGGATTCATTCATGCGGCGCAATGTGCGTTCGGGTGTGCGGGGCGAGGCAACAATTTCCAGAAACAGCCGGTTGGCTTCCTTGTCATTGCGCACATCGCTTTTGATCAGTTTCAGCGAGCGGCTGACGCGCTGAATGACATGCGGGTGATATTGCAGCCCGTGTTTATCGGCGAGATAGAACAGCCGGATCAGATTAACCGGATCGCGCTGAAACACCTCACCATCGGCAATATTGATGCGGTTATGGTCGAGAATGAAGTCCGTGCTGCCGGCAATTTTGCGCTTTTTTCGGGTCAGTGTGGAATAGATCTGGCCGGTGCCCGGTGTTTCTTTGAACTGCTCTTCTTCCAGTGCGGCACTGATGATGCGGGTCAGATCGCCGACATCTTTGGCAACCAGAAAATAATGCTTCATGAAGCGTTCAACACCGGTCTGCCCCGGATGATCCGTATAGCCAAGGCGGGTGGCAATCTCGCGCTGAATGTCGAAGGACAGGCGCTCTTCCGCCTTGCCATAGAGAAAATGCATATGGCAGCGCACAGCCCAGAGAAAATCATCGGCCTTGCTGAACAGCTTTGCTTCGCTGCGTGAGAAAACACCGCGTTTAATCAGCTCTTCTGTGGAATGAACGCGGTAAATATATTTGGCAATCCAGAACAGGGTTTGCAGGTCGCGCTGCCCGCCTTTGCTTTCCTTGACATTCGGCTCGACAAGATAGCGCGTTGAACCCGCTTTCTTGTGGCGGATATCGCGCTCAATCAGCTTGGCTTGCACAAACTCTGCACCACTGTCGGCAACGATTTCCTGATCGAAACGGGTGGTGAGTTCGTCAAAAAGCTCTTGGCTACCGGTGAGAAAACGCGCTTCCAGCAGCGAGGTGCGGATGGTCATATCTTCGCGCGACAGGCGGATAGCATCATCAATATTGCGCGTGGAATGCCCGACTTTCAGCCCCATATCCCAGAGCATATAGAGCATATATTCCACAACCTGCTCGCCCCATGGCGTTTGCTTATAGGGCAGCAAAAACAGCAGATCGATATCAGAGCCCGGTGCCAGTCCGCCGCGTCCGTAACCGCCGACAGCAATAATGGCGAGGCTTTCCGCTTTGGACGGGTTCACCGCCGGATAAATATGCTCAACGGTAAAATCATAAAGTGCGGCAATGATTTGATCCATCAATCCGCTGATGCGTCTGGCACAGGCGATACCGCCGCCGTCTTCCAGCAACATGGTCTCAGCACGGGCTTTGCCGTCTTTCCATGTGGTTTTTAGTGTTTTCAGAACCTGATTGCGCATCTGGTCTTTGCTTGCATCTGCGTTGACGATCTCTGTGAGCGCGGCAGCAAGTACCTGCCTGTCAATGATGCGGTCAAGATGAAGATCGGACAAGCGCATGGATCATGGTTCCGTAGTAGCAAAGTTACAATGCAGAAAACTGAGCATGGATTAAAGCTGAACGCAACGGTAAGTCTGCATTGTGCTCTAAACAAGAAAGGCCGGAGAGTGCTCCGGCCTTTTGAGTTCGGTTACTGAAATAATCAGTTGGTTGCCGCATAGGCAGCAAAGGCCGCCATATTGGCAATGTCGGAATCCTTGGCGCTCAGCGGTACAATCTGTACAGCCTTGTCGAGACCGGTCAGCAACGGGCCGATCAGTGTTGCGCCGCCCAGTTCCTGCAGCATGTCAGCGGCGATGGAGGCCGCATGATAATCCGGCATCACCAGCACATTGGCTGGGCCTGTCAGGCGGGTGAACGGATAGGATTCCATCAGCTTGCCGTTGAGAGCCACATCGGCACTCATTTCACCGTCAAATTCAAAGTCCACATGGCGTTTTTCGAGAATACGCACGGCTTCCTGAATTTTTTCCGAACGTGCACCGGACATATGGCCGAAGGTGGAATAGGCCAGCATGGCAACGCGCGGCACATAGCCCATGCGGCGTGCAACATTGGCGGCTTCTACAGCGATATCGGCCAGTTCTTCTGCTGTCGGCTGTTCATGCACTGCAGTATCGGCGATGAAAACGGTGCGGCCACGGCACAGAGCCAGCGACACACCGATCATCCGGTGACCCGGTTTAACATCAATCACGCGACGCACATCTTCAATGCTGGTGGCATAATTGCGGGTTACGCCGGTAACCATACCGTCTGCATCGCCCATGGCGACCATGCAGGCCGCAAAATGGTTGCGGTCATTATTGATCATGCGCTGGCAGTCGCGGAACAGGTAGCCTTTACGCTGCAATTTCTCATAGAGATAATCAGCATATTCCGAAGTGCGCTTGGACAGACGGGCATTGGTGATTTCAATGCCGATTTTGCCAAGGTCGATACCGGCCTGTTCGGCTGTTTCACGAATGCGGTCTTCTCGGCCGAGCAGAATGGCTTTACCCAGACCCTGCGATGTGAAGGAAACGGCGGCACGGATGATTTGAGGTTCTTCACCTTCGGCAAAAATCACGCGCTTGGTATGACGGCGAATACGGTCATAAATGCCGGTCATTGTCGAGGCGATCGGATCGCGACGCGCAGCCAGAGACCGTGCATAAGCATCCAGATCTTCAATCGGCTTACCGGCAACACCGCTGTCCATTGCTGCTTTGGCAACAGCAACCGGAATTGTGGAGAGCAGGCGTGGGTCAAACGGCACCGGAATAATGTAATTCGGACCGAAACGCGGGCGGTTGCCCTGATAGGCGGCAGCCACATCATCCGGCACATCAGTGCGTGCCAGTTCCGCCAGTGCATTGGCAGCGGCCACTTTCATCGCATCATTGATGGTGGTGGCGCGCACATCCAGTGCGCCACGGAAAATATACGGGAAGCCCAGAACATTGTTGACCTGGTTCGGATAGTCGGAGCGACCGGTAGCCACAATCGCATCGGAGCGGATGGCTGCTACTTCTTCCGGTGTGATTTCCGGATCAGGATTGGCCATAGCAAAGATAATCGGATTGTCAGCCATTGAGCGCACCATGTCGTCGGTCAATGCGCCTTTGGCGGAAACGCCGAAGAAAATATCCGCGCCTTCCATTGCTTCGGCCAGAGAGCGCTTATCGGTTTTCACCGCATGGGCGGATTTCCACTGGTTCATACCTTCAGTACGACCCTGCCAGACCACGCCCTTGGTGTCACACAGTGTTACATTTTCGGACGCAAAGCCCATGGCTTTGACCAGTTCGATACAGGCGATACCGGCAGCACCGGCACCGTTACAAACCATTTTGGTGGTTTTCAGGTCGCGGCCGGTGAGGTGCAGCGCGTTGATCATACCGGCAGCGGCGATGATTGCAGTGCCGTGCTGGTCATCGTGGAAAACCGGAATATTCATCAGCTCGCGCAGGCGGCTTTCGATGACAAAGCACTCAGGCGCTTTGATATCTTCCAGATTGATACCGCCGAAGCTCGGGCCGAGATAACGTACGGAATTGATGAATTCTTCCACATCGGTGGTATCGACTTCGAGATCGATGGAATCCACATCGGCAAAGCGCTTGAACAGCACCGACTTGCCTTCCATCACCGGCTTGGAAGCCAGTGCGCCGAGATTGCCGAGACCCAGAATGGCGGTGCCATTGGAGATCACGGCAACCATATTACCCTTGGATGTATAGTCATAGGCCTTGGCGGGATCTTCCGCGATCGCTTTGACCGGTACAGCAACACCCGGAGAATAGGCCAGCGACAGATCGCGCTGGGTAGCCATTGGTTTGGTCGGAGTAATTTCCAGCTTGCCCGGACGTCCGCGGGAGTGGAAATCCAGCGCCTCTTGCTCTGTCAGGGATGTGCCTTTTCCGGCTTGTGGTTTCTGGCCAGATTGCGGCTTCTGGGTGGTCTTATCGTTGGTCATTGACCCCTCCGATTTTCTCTGCGAGGGCGGTTGTCAGCTTATGCAGCGTGAACGGCCATAGTATTATAATATATTGAAACATCCTTCGGATGGCTGGGCAGTGTGTTTATATCAAGTCGACCTGTTTGTGTAGCGCAATATTTGAAAAGATTCCGATGTTTAAAGACAATATTCGTATAATCGGCGCATTCCGGCGAAAATCACGGGGATATAAGCAACTGGCTGCTTCACAGGGCTTTGTTCGAAGTTTTAAACTGAAGCGTATCCCGAAAAGTGTGAAGCGGTTTTCGGAGCAAGATACGCGGAAAACAAAATGGCAGAGCATTTCCTATTGGTTTAATCAAAACCGGAAATGCTCGTGCAGGATTTTGAGAAATTATTTCAGGAACATGTGTATTCCCTATGACGCAGCATGATACAGCCTCAGTAAAACCTGACCGGACGCCTGAACTCGCAGATGAGCCGCAGAGCACTTATGATGCAGGCCTCACCGCGCGCCCGACGCCGATGATGGAACAATATATTGAGATCAAGGCTGCTTATCCCGACAGCTTGTTGTTCTATCGTATGGGCGATTTTTACGAGCTGTTTTTCAATGATGCGATTGAGGCATCAGAGGCTCTCGGGATTACACTCACCAAGCGCGGCAAACATCTGGGTGAAGATATTCCGATGTGCGGTGTGCCGGTGCATACGGCCGATGACTATTTGCAGCGCCTGATCGGCAAGGGCTTCCGCGTGGCCGTCTGTGAGCAGGTGGAAGATCCGGCTGAGGCGAAGAAGCGCGGCTCCAAATCCGTGGTCAAACGCGATGTGATCCGACTTGTCACGCCGGGCACGATCACCGAAGAAAAACTGCTTGATCCGGCGCGTGCTAACTTTCTGATGATACTTGGCCGCGTAAAAGGTGCGGAAGAAGGTCGGCTGTCGCTGGCATGGATTGATATTTCCACCGGCCAGTTCCGCATGACGGAAACCACGCCTGAAAAACTCTATGCCGATATTATGCGCGTTGATCCGAGCGAGCTGATCGTGCCGGAAACCGCCTTTCAGGATCCGCAAATCCGTCCGGTACTGGATCTGCTCGGGCGTATTGTCATGCCACAACATCCGAGCCTGTTTGAAAGTTCAACGGCAGAAGAACGCATCAAGCGTTATTACGGCGTGGCAACTTTGGATGGTTTCGGTGAATTCAACCGCACCGAACTTTCCGCCATTTCCGGTGCCATTGCCTATCTGGAGAAAACCCAGATTGCCGAGCGTCCGCCACTGATGCGCCCTGAGCGCGAGACGGATGGTTCGTCGCTGTTTATTGATCCGGCAACCCGCGCCAATCTGGAACTGATGCGCACGCTCTCCGGCAATCGTGAAGGCTCATTGCTCAAAGCCGTTGACCGTACCGTCACCGGTGCCGGTGCCCGTTTGCTGGCTGAACGTCTGACAGCACCGCTGACGGATCCGGAGCAGATTGCCGCAAGGCAGGATTCCGTGGCATTTTTCTTAAGCGAAACATCACTGGCGCAGGGGCTGCGTGCAGCTTTGCGCGGTGTGCCGGATATGCCGCGCGCTTTGTCTCGCCTTGCAGTCGGACGCGGTGGCCCACGTGATCTTGGTGCACTGCATGCCGGATTTCAGGCGGCACATCTGGTGCGTCAACTGTTTCAGGATAAGCAATTGCCGGAAGAATTGGCGCAGGCCTGCCGCTCTATCCTCGCTTTGCCGGAAGATTATGCGCAATTGCTCGATCAGACTTTGGCGGAAGAATTGTCATTGCTGAAACGTGACGGCGGTTTCATCCGTACAGGCTATCATGCCGAGCTGGATGAAATGCGCAGTTTGCGTGATCAGTCCCGTCGCGTGATTGCCGGACTTCAGGCTGATTATATGGAAGAGACGGGCGTTAAATCGCTCAAGATCAAGCATAACAATGTGCTTGGCTATTTCATTGAAGTGACTGCCAATAATGCCGGTGCACTGACGGATACAGATGAAGCCAAAGCACGGTTTATCCATCGTCAGACCATGGCCAGCGCCATGCGCTTTACCACCACGGAACTGGCAGAGCTGGAAACCAAAATTGCCAATGCGGCAGATCGTGCACTGTCGATTGAGCTGGCGATTTTCGAGGAATTAATCCGTCATACAGTCGAAAATGCCGATGCCATTCGTGCCGGTACTGCGGCTCTTGGCGTCATGGATGTGTCGGCAGCACTCTGTGTGCTGGCCGATGAGCAGGGCTATTGCCGTCCGAAAGTCGATGATAGTCTGAATTTTACCATTGATGGTGGTCGACATCCGGTGGTTGAGCAAGCGCTGAAAAAACAGGCCGCTAATCCTTTTGTGGCCAATGATTGCGATTTGTCACCGCTGGGCGATCAGAAATTCGGTGCGATCTGGCTTTTGACCGGTCCCAACATGGGCGGTAAATCGACCTTCCTGCGTCAGAATGCGCTGATCGCTATTCTCGCCCAGATGGGCTCTTACGTTCCGGCCACATCGGCGCATATCGGTATTGTTGATCGTCTGTTCAGCCGTGTCGGTGCATCGGATGATCTGGCGCGTGGCCGTTCTACCTTCATGGTGGAAATGGTTGAAACCGCCGCCATTCTCAATCTCGCCGGTGAGCGCTCACTGGTCATTCTCGATGAAATCGGTCGTGGTACTGCAACCTTCGACGGGTTGTCGATTGCCTGGGCGAGTGTGGAATATCTGCACGAGAAAAATCGTTGCCGCGCTTTGTTCGCCACGCATTTTCATGAAATGACGGCACTGTCAGAGAAGCTGGCACGACTTGCCAATGTCACCATGCGGGTGAAAGAGTGGGAAGGCGATGTCGTGTTCCTGCACGAAGTGGCCAAAGGTGCCGCTGATCGCTCTTATGGTGTGCAGGTTGCGCGTCTTGCGGGTCTGCCAGATGCGGTGGTTGAGCGGGCGCGCGATGTGCTGCATCGCTTAGAGGAGGGCGAAACCTCCGGCAAGGCTGAAAAGATCATTGATGATCTGCCGCTTTTTGCTGTCGTCGCCAAACCGCGTGAAGTGGCAAAACCTGCGCAGGATAGCGCTTTGCTGAATGCCGTGAGCGAGATCAATCCGGATGATCTGACACCGCGCGAGGCGCTGGAAGCCTTATACCGCCTGAAACAACTATCGGTTAAAAACTAAAACCCGGCAGGAGAGACGACATGGCAGTTCTGAGGATCGTAGCTAATCTGGCAGGCTCTGATCTTCAGGCTGCGCGGGTCTTTTATGAGGAACTGCTGGGGTTGGATGTGGTTATGGATCACGGTTGGATCGTAACGCTGGCTGCCGGAGCAGCCGCAGAAAACAGACCTGTCCAACAGCTCAGTTTAGCGACAGAGGGCGGCGGCGGAACGGATGTGCCCCGTCTTTCCATTGAGGTCGATAATCTGGATGAAGTCTATCATCGCGCACAGGCTGCAGGATTTGAGATCATCTATCCGCTCACGGAGGAGCCGTGGGGTGTGCAGCGTTTTTATGTCCGTGATCCGCTCGGATATGTCATAAATATCTTATCGCATCAGACATAAAAAAGACCGGTATATTGCCGGTCTTTTTGTTTTCATAACCTCATACAAAACGGTCAGCTTCGGCACCGTAATAATTGATGTAGCGACTGGAAATACGCTCGACCGGCAGAACAATCAGCACATCCGTGGTGCCGAACTGATGGTCAACTACGGCACCGTCACCGATCATTGCGCCAAGGCGCAAATAGCCTTTGATCAGTGGCGGCATGGAAAACAGCGCCACTTTCGGGTTGATCGCTTCCTGCGGAACAATATCCATGGAGCGGTAATGCTGCTCAAGCGCACGCACATCCCATTCCGCATCAGCGCGGCAATTATGATGCAGGAAAGACAGCGGTAGCGCATGGGCTTCCGGCACCGTACCGTGGAAAGAGGCGCAGCCGAACATCACTTCAATCCTGTGCTGACGGCAATAGGACCAGATGCCCTGCCATAGCAATTCAACCGTACGCTTGGAGCGGTATTCCGGCTTGACGCAGGAGCGGCCGAGTTCAAGAAATTGCAGGCCGGGCTTGCGCTCAAGCAGTTTGGTGATTTCATATTCACCGGCAGAATAGAATGTATGGCCTGCCGCGAGCATGTCACTGCGCATCAGGCGGTATGTGCCGACAAGCTGCTCTGCCTCGCCGCCGGAGATTGATGTGTCATAAACTACCAGATGATCGCAAATCGCATCATAATGGTCGCTGTCGCGTTCTTCGAGAATGGTATTCTGAGATTTTTGCGCACCGAGCTCGGTGTAAAAAACATCGTAGCGCAGTTTTTGCGCAATACGGATCGTGTCCGGATTATCCGCAATCCGCACAATAAGACTGCCCATACGCCCCAGTATCTGACCGGTCAGTGAAGAAAAACCGGCATCAGCTAAAATGGCGCCTATTTCAAGCGTATCTGGAGGTGTTTGCTTCATGCGTGCATCATGCGCGGTTTGTGAAAAAATTCCAAGAGCCTGTGGCAAGATATATCCTCCGCCGGATTCAACTGTCTCAGTGCTGTCCGCAAGTATTTTGTCTGCTTAGCCACGTTTCTGAGTTGCGGTATTTATAGAGGATGTCTGCGTCAGGCATGTGACATATGCCTTTTAGATTGTCTTGTCAGGCCGGTGAAACTGACAGGTATGAAGAACGGCAGCATGTGAAAAAGCCGCCGGCAAATCCGTTTAAATTGATTTGCCGGAGATTTTGTCAGGAAAATGACCGGATTTGATGAAGATTTTGGGGTGTTTCAGCCCGCAGAGCGGGACTTTTTCCCCTCACCCCGCAGAGCGGGATTTCTTCCATTGCACCAGTTCGTCGAGGATAATCAGTCCGGCACCGGTAGAAATATAAACATCAGCCATATTGAAGACAGCAAAAGACCAGCTTGGCAGATGGAACAGGATGTAATCAACCACATAGCCGAGCAGGCTGCGGTCGATGAGATTGCCGAGCGCACCACCAATAATCAGCGCAAAGCCGATACGGCTGATCACCCGTTCCGGTGCGGTTGTCCACCACAGATAGGAGACGAAACCGATGACAGCAACGGTCATGGCTATCAGGCCGCCGTCGTGCAACCAGGACAGCATGGAGAAAGCGATGCCCTCATTATGGGTGCGGTAAAGCGCCAGAAACGGTAGCAGATCAATCTGCTGATTATAGTCCATGCCGCTCTCAACCAGAAATTTGATATACTGGTCTGAGGTGACAGCGAAAACGATAATCAGAACAGACCAGAGAGTGGCACGTTGAGACATAGGGGCTTAAACTCCTGCGTGTCTTAGTTTAGCGATCATCCAGAACCAGAGCGTCACGGCGGATTTCATAGAGCATGACGCCTGTGGCAATGGCAAGATTAAGCGAATCCGCACGGCCAGCCTGAGGAATACGTGCCAAATGTGTGCAAATTTGAGCAAGATCATCAGGCAATCCCTGCTGCTCATTGCCCATCATAAGCACAGCCGGCTGTTTGTTGTAAGGAATGGTTCGGTAATCAACCGCGCCTTTGAGATGCGTTCCTACCAGTACGCCTTTATAGGATTTGCGCCAGTGGACGAATTCGTCATGCTTGGCGCGATAGAGCGGCACGGCAAAAACTGACCCCATGGTCGCGCGCACAGTCTCCATCGAATAAGGATCAGTACAGTCACCGATCAGAATAATACCTTTGGCACCGACCGCATCAGCGGTACGGATGATGGTGCCGAGATTGCCGGGATCACGCACACGGTCGAGGGCGATATAGGTGTCATTGCCCTGCGGGCGCAGGTGATCCAGTGTTTCAAAACGCTGGTCAAAAACACCGGCAACCATTTGCGGATTGTCTTTACGGGTGATCGCCGCAATCACTTTTTCTGAAGCTTCAAGAACCAGACCGCCGCCGGCTTTGGTGCGGGCTGCCACTTTTTCTACCAGCGGATTACCTTTGCCGGCTTTGGAAAACACCAGAGTACGGATGCGCCAGCCCTGATCAATGGCATCGATCACCAGTTTCAGACCTTCCGCCAGAAATACGCCCTGCTGGTCGCGGAATTTCTTCATCGACAAAGCACGCAGGTCTTTGACGATCGGATTGGTCAGGCTGGTAACTTCTTTGACGCTACCGGTGCGCGGAGTATCTTTGCGGGAAAAATCATTATTCTGGGTCATGAATTGGCAATCCAGCGGGAGAACATGGAAGTGGAAAGTGCGCGTTCGGCAGAGCGTTCACGCAGGATCAGTTCGCCTGATTCAATCACGCCGCCGCGACCGGTAAAGCGGTCGCGCATCAGCTCGTGAATGGCAAAGAACGAGGCACGGATCGAATAGGCAGTCAGCACAACACTGAGGGCATCCGGCGAGAGAATAGCGCGGCACATATCGACCATCTGCGGCAGATTATCAAAAAGCTGCCAGACTTCACCATTCGGGCCGCGGCCATAAGCGGGCGGATCAAGCAGGATAATGTCGTAAGTATTGCCGCGGCGCTCTTCGCGCGCCACAAATTTGGTTGCGTCTTCACAGATCCAGCGGATCGGCTTGTCTTCCAGACCGGCTAGCGCCTGATTTTCACGCGCCCAGTTGATGGCTTTTTTGGAAGCGTCCACATGGGTCACTTCAGCACCGGCATGGGCTGCAATCAGCGAGGCAACGCCGGTATAACCGAACAGGTTGAGGACACGCACGGAACGGTTGATCTGTTTTTTGCGGGCATCACGAACCTGCTGTGCCATGAAAGCCCAATGTGCGGCCTGCTCCGGAAATACGCCGACATGGCGGAACGAGGTGAAGCGGCCGAAGAAGCGCACATCCTGCAATGCCATTGGCCAGGTTTCACCCAGCTGCTGTTTCGGAAAATGCCAGCGTCCCATGCCTTCTTCATCGGTATTGCCGGTGAAGATCGCGTCGGCTTTGTCCCATTCGCTCTGTGGCCATGCAGGCTGCCAGATTGCCTGCGCCTCAGGGCGGATGATGCGGTAAGGGCCGTATTGTTCAAGCTTGAGACTGTTGCCGCTGTCGAGCAGCGCATAATCTTCGCTCGGGCTGGTCTCAAGAATGACGGGAAGGTTTTGCTGAGGTCGCTCGCCTGTCAGTTTTAACAGTGAGCGCTGGGCGACAGCCGGTTCAGCCGTTACTTTTTTCGGTGCAGCCGGTGCTGCATTTTCAAAAGCCGCAGCATTCTGTTCGGTTTTAGCAAATTTCGGGCGCGGTTTTTTAAAACCCTGCGAAGGTGCAGCCGACACCGCTTTACGGTTATCGCGTGACTGAGCGGCCGGTTTGCCCGCAGATCGCGCTGATGAACCATTATGAGATTTGGCGGCTTTTCCTTTTGGCGGTTTCACCCTGTTTGCTCCGAAACTGTTAAACTCAAAATACTATACCATCAGATGGTGCAATATTTTCTGTTTCGTAGAGCATGACAGCCTTTTGGGAAAGCTGAATCTAAGCGCAAATATCTTATAAATGCATCTTTGCCCTGAAAAGCCGCCATATCTGAGGTTCTTCAGGGCAAGAGATTGACAGGATCAGCCTTGTTGTTTCTGGCTCTTTTCATAGACCATGATACCGGCGGCAAGGTCTTCCATGGCTGCACCAACGGATTTAAACAGTGTAATGTCCTGATCGCTTACGCGGCCTTTGACTGTTCCGCGTGCCAGATCAAACAGATCGCCGAGCACATGATCCGACTTGATAATGCCGTCACGCAAAGGCTGTGTAATGTCGCCGCCTTCTTTCAGAGCACCGTCTTTGGTGTCGACAAAAACACGGGAGCGCAGCACGGCTTCGTCATCACTTTCACGCATATCCGGCGTGAAAGCACCGACCAGATCCACATGAGTGCCGGGACGCAAATGTTTCCCGTGAATCAATGGTTCGGTTGCCAGAGTGCCGGCGGCAACAATATCCGCCTGCTGAATAGCTGCGATATGATCTTCAGCAATATAGGCATTATAGCCTTCATCACGCAGTTCTTTGAGTGTTGCTTCTGCACGCTGCGGATTGCGCACGCAGAGCGCGATATCGGTAATCGGGCGCACGGAACTATGCGCGCGAGCGAGATTGGAGGAAACCGCTCCGGCACCCATAATCACAAGACGGGAAGCATCTTCCCGTGCCAGATAGCGGGCGGCAAGAGCGGAGGCTGCGGCCGTGCGCCAGCGGGTCAGGCTCTGGCCGTCGATCAAAGCTTTCGGTTCGCCGGTAATGCCGTCAAGCAGCAGATACACACCCATAACCGCAGGTTTGTCGATCAGGCCGTTATCCGGTGATACGGTGACGATTTTAACGCCCATATAGCCTTGCGACTGATGCTCAAGTTTATGAAAATCTGACCATGCAGGCATCAGCAACAACATGGACGGGCTGCCCTCAGGGCGTTCAACCGGATGGTGATGACGTACAGGCTGGATCATACCGTTACGGAAGGCGCTGTCCAGCGCATCGACCAGTTCCGGCCAGGTCATCAGATCATCAACGGCAGCAGCGGAAATATGAAGCATTATTTGTCAGGCCTTTTATGATGCCGCCCATTGTCTCCTGCAATGTACGGACATTTATTTTCATTAGAGCATTTCACAGTCAAGTTGGATCAACTTGACGCCCGTGATAATGCGACCAAATAAAGAATCTAGAGCGTAGCGCATTTAATTATATCCACTGCGCTCGCTCGATCTCCTTGTTTTCACGCATGTCACTATCGGAAAACCGGTGCCGTTTTTCCGCGACATGCTTTAGAGCGCCGTGCGCCCGATCGGGCGCACAGCGCTCTCACAACAACAGATTGTTCCCATGCCTGAGGGTGGGAGACAAGCGCCGATCTGTATGAAGTTGATGAAAAAGCCTGATAATATATGTGGTCTGTATGGATACAGCACCGAGATCAGGACAGGGAAGATGCGGATGGCAGGTTCTTGGCTTCCGCCTGTTTGGCGCGGGTCAGGAGTGCATCGGCTTCTGCTTTACGCTTGCGTGCCAGTTTGCGGTGCCGTCCCTGTGTGAACCAGATCAGCAGACCGCCGGTAACAATACCAACAAGAAAAGCCCCCAGCACCCAGAGAAACAATGGTGCTGTATAGGTCAGAGCAGGATTGCCGGGATTGAACGGATCAAGCGTTACACTGACTGCACTGCGATTGGCGACCGACAGTACAATTAAAATCACTGCGAGCGGCAAGGCAATGACAAGTGTCAGAAAACGGTTGGTCATGTTTAATATCCGTAATTCTCGGGCTGCACTGCATAAAATATAAGCGCTATCAGGCATAAATATGCCCGATAGCAGAAGTGCCTGATTTTATATCACCGCTCGCATGTTGCGCATAAAGACGCTTGTATATGCGCTGCAGCTATTATTGATTAATCGTGGCCGTTATTGAGGCGATCACGCAGTTCTTTGCCGGTTTTGAAGAACGGAACCCATTTTTCCTCAACATCGACCGATTCGCCCGTGCGCGGGTTGCGTCCGTTGCGGGCAGGGCGGTTTTTCACGGAAAAGGCGCCGAAGCCACGGAGCTCTACGCGGTTTCCTTCCGCCAGAGCTTCAGTAATTTCATCGAAAACTGCACCGACAATATTTTCCACGTCGCGCTGGAAAAGATGCGGATTGCGGCTGGCGATGATCTGCACGAGTTCAGATTTAATCACTGCGTTCGACCTCTCTGCAATATTAGCGCTTAATCCGGCCGTCTGAAACGGACCGCTGCGCTTCCGGTTTTGATATACTGCACATCTGACCCGCACCTTGAATAAAGATCGGGGAATGCGCCCTAAAAGAATACTCTCAGAACCTGTATGCGGGCTGTCCCCGTCGGAACAGAGACAGCTTAGTATGAATAATATGCCTATGCTATTAATATTTCATAGCATAACTATCTGAAAATACGCATTATCTTTAATGTTAAACGCATTTTACGGGTATTATTGCGGTTTTTCTCCGTTGCTACCGTGCCAAACTGAAAGCATGCCGTCAAGGAAGATACGCTGACCGATCTGTTCATCAAATAGTGCACCGGCCTGATCGGACAAGCCCATGTTCCGCAACAATAATTTCATCGCAGCAGAGGAAAGCAGGTCATTATAGGATGAGCTTTCAGCTTTCCACTCGATAACCGGCAGCTCTTTGTCGATGCCTTTGGTCTCAAGCCATGCAACAGAGGTTTCCTCATTGCCGATCGCGTCAATCAGCTTATGCTGCAAAGCCTGACGGCCGGTATAGACCGAACCATTGGTCAAAGCAGGGAGCTTGTCGGCTGTAATCATCGGACGGCGTTCTTTTACCAAACCGACAAACCAGTCATAAGTGTCTTTGACTGTGTTATCGATCATGGCCTTGGCTTCTTCGCTGGCCGGAGAGAAAAAATTCGGCTCGGCCTTCAGCGGGCTGGATTTGATGGTTTCAAATTTCACACCGACTTTATCCAGCAACGCGCTGATATCGGGATATTGAAACAGCACGCCAATCGAACCGATCATTGATGTCTTATGGGCAATCACATGATCCGAGGCGATGGCAATCATATAGCCTGCGGATGCTGCCAGTGTGCCGACCTGTGAGACGACCGGTTTCTTATCGGCGATTTTGCGCACGGCATCATAAATCACTTCGCCGCCGGTCGTGGTGCCGCCGGGAGAGCTGATATCCAGAATGACGCCTTTCACCATATCGCTCTCTGCGACATCTTTGAGACGTTTCAAAAGCTCTTCATTGTTATAAATGGTGCCGGTAATGGAAATTTTTGCAATGTGAGGCACATTGCGGGAAGACTTGCTGCCGTTGATGTAAAGCGCAGCGAAGAGTATCATTGCCGCAACAAGCAGCAAAGTGACAGCACGCCAGAAAGTCAGCTTACGGCGAATTCGACGACGTTCAAGCACTGCATCGGCAGTATAAGTCATGAGATATGTCCGTTCTTGGGCTTATATGATGTCTTTATATGTCGCATAAACAGAATGTATTTTGGAAGCGGGGATAATATCCGAGGAAGACCTGAGCATGGTATTATCAGGTTTTTTAACCTCATATCATTGAAAAGTGATCTGAGTTAAACCTCCGGAACGCACAACTGCAGCAATGCAGCTTGTTTTGGACGCGGTATCATCCCATTTATACCACAATAAAAAGCGATTTGAGCGCACTATACAGAATAGTCGTGCATTTCACCGATAAATATTAATACCTTACGTGTAGGCAGCTGGCAAATTGCCGGTTTCAGGAGTTTTGGACTGTGTCAGACCATAAGATGGTTTTCGGAGCGTCACATAAAAGTACCGCTGTGTTTCACGCTGCGAAGAGACACAGCATGCGCGTGCGCGTTCTGAAAACCGCTTTGCCGGTTGTTGCTCTCGGCGTGGCTGCGGTTTTCTCATGGTACACATTTCTGGCTACGCCTCCCTCTCCGGTGAAAGTTGAGCTTGATCCGTCTGAAAGTGGCAAGCTGGTGATGACCGGCCCGCAGCTTAAAGGCTACACCAAGGATAAGCGTCCGTTTTCGATGGTTGCCGAGCGCGCTGTGCAGGATGCCAAACAGAACGGCGTGGTCGCGCTGGAAGGAATCAAAGCGCAATTGCCTGTCGGTGATAAAGACAGCGCCGAGATTGATGCGGCATCCGGCGTCTATGACAGCAATAACGGTCATTTGCAGTTTGATAATGCGTTCACGGTGAAGACAACCGATGGCATGGAAGCCAAGCTGGGCTCGGCCAATGTGAATGTGTCGAGTGGCGAGATGTCGACCGATAAGCCGGTGGATATCCGCACAAAAAACGCACATATCCGCGCGAATAAAATGATCATTAAGGAAAACGGCAAGGTGATGGTGTTTGATGATCAGGTTCAGCTGACCATTGAGCCTGTTAAGGAAACCGTCTCCGCAGCGAAAAAGGGCAGCTGATTGCAGCACCTGTGCTGCGCCCGTAAAGCAGTCTTTGTTTCGCCGTTGAACAGAGTGTGATAGTGATTTACACCAATAAGTAATACGCCTGTTATAGATGTGTTGGCAGACTGCGTATATTCCGGCCGGACTTATGGTCCGGCGGCAAGAATATATTCAGAAGTTTGTTGTTTTATTCTCAAACTTGCGATTTATAACAAGGGTGATTTTCGAGGGAATGAATATGATGCGGCAACAGGCAGGCAGCGAGCTGAAAACAGGCTCACAGAATACAGTTTCGGGCAAGTCTGCGCTGCGCCTGACAGGCGTGAAGCAGATCGCCGCCCTCTTCATGTCCGGTTTGCTGATTTTGCCTTTGAGCCTTTCAGGTGCTCAGGCACAGCAGGGTGTTCCCCTTGACGGATTGAAATTATCTGACAGCAAAGAACCTGTTTCGATTGATGCCGGTAAAATGGAAGTGCGCGACAAAGAGGGCATTATCATTCTCACCGGTAATGTTTCGGTCAAACAGGGCGATATTCTCCTGCGTGCCGGTCGTATGCAGGTTCATACCGGCAAGACAAAAGACGGCGGCGATAAAGCCGGTGCTGATAAAGCCAAAGGCGGTATCGGTGGCCTGAGCGGCGCTGGTCTGGATGCCGGCGGCATTGAGAAGATTGAAGTGGACGGAAAAGTCTATCTGAAATCCGGTACACAGGTCGCAACCGGCGATGCTGGCACTTATGATGCCAAAGCGCAGACAATGGTACTGACCGGCCAGAAAGTTGTGCTGTCTGATGGTGATAATATTGCCACCGGTTGCAAGCTGACAGCCAATACCCAGACAGGCAAAGCCTATCTGGAAAGCTGTAAAGGACAGTCCGGCCGCGTTTCTATTATTCTGTCTCCTAAAGCCGAGTAAAAAATTGCAGATCAGAGCTGTTCTGGTCTGCAACTGAACTGATAAATTTAATTTTGCTTGTGCTTTGAATGCAGGCACCGGCTTTGATAACTGGTCTGGATTTCTATTGTCCTCTTTAAACGCCCAAACCGATCATGCTCCCGATAATGCCGCGGCCGATGCTGCGGGCAATTTGCAGGCGCAGTCTGCCGGTGCGGAAGGACAGCGTCCGCCTCAGGAATTGTCACGGCTTAAAGGAACGCTGGTTGCCAGAGGCATCAGCAAGAGCTATCGCGGCCGTCAGGTTGTGAATGGTGTGTCCTTTGGTGTGCGTGCCGGTGAGGCTGTCGGTATTCTGGGCCCGAACGGTGCCGGTAAAACCACTTGCTTTTATATGGTGACCGGTCTGGTGCCGGTCGACAGCGGTACAATTGAGATTGACGGTTTTGATGTGACATCTATGCCGATGTATCGCCGTTCACGGCTCGGCATCGGCTATCTGCCGCAGGAAGCTTCGATTTTCCGTGGTCTGTCGGTTGAAGATAATATCAAGGCCGTGCTGGAAGTGGTCGAAAAAGACCGCAAAAAGCGTGCCATTGAACTCGATGCGCTGCTGGAAGAATTCCATATCACGCATCTGCGCAAGGCACAGGCGATTTCGCTGTCGGGTGGTGAACGCCGCCGTCTTGAGATTGCCCGTGCACTGGCATCCCGCCCGAATTTTATGCTGCTGGATGAGCCTTTCGCCGGTGTGGATCCGATTGCGGTCGCTGATATTCAGCAACTTGTGCGTCACCTCACCAGCCGCGGCATCGGTGTTTTGATTACCGACCATAATGTGCGTGAAACACTCGGCCTGATCGACCGCGCTTATATTATTCATGCCGGACAGGTGCTCACCCATGGCCGTCCGAAAGAGATCGTCGCCAATCCCGATGTGCGCAGATTGTATCTGGGCGATCAGTTTACTCTGTAAGTTCAAATTTTACGCAAAGCGTTATTAGAGCATTTCACAGTCAAGTTGGATCAACTTGACGTCGGGATAATGCGACAAACTAAAAAATCTAGAGCGAGCATTGCGATCCAGCATGAATGTAAACCGCTCTAGTCAGCGAATCCCGGGAGCAGTTTCTGCTCCCGAATTTATTTGAAATCGTTGATGATTTTGATGACGGGCGTTTATTTCACCGGAATTTTCGGCAGGCGCTTATATAGTGACTGATTGTGTCAATCAAAGAGCTGTCCGCATATTCTTTTGGCACATGCAAAGTTTATTTTATTTTATGTCAGTTCGCTTTGCGCAATGCCTTCGCTTGTGGTTAGATTGAGGTGTTCGAATATAGACAGCGAGGTACTGCCACATGAGTCTCCGCGTTTCGGGTAAACATATGGACATCGGTGATGCTTTCCGCATCAGAATTGAAGACCGTGTCCGTGATGCTGTTAGCAAATATTACGAAGGTGGCTTTTCCGGTACAATTACAGTCGTTAAATCAGGTTCCCGTTTTACTACGGATTGCACTTTGCATCTGGATACCGGAGCGACTCTGCAGTCTTCTGCAGAAGCGCAGGATCCGCAATTTTCTTTTGACGCAGCGGCTGAAAAGCTGGAGACAAGGATGCGCCGCTATATGCGTCGCCTCAAGTCCCGCTCTCTGGTTCAGTCAGCGCGCAACAATCATCAGAATATCGCCTATAGCGTGATGGAACCGGCTCCCGACGAAGATCATGATCTTCCTGAGGATTATGCGCCGACGATCGTCGCGGAATCATCCGTTTCCCTGCGCACGCTGAGTGTTGCATCTGCCGTTGTTGAGCTTGATCTGACAGAGCATCCTGTATTGGTCTTCCGCAATGCAGGAAGTGAAGAAGTCAACATTGTCTATCGTCGTCCGGATGGCAATATTGGCTGGATTGATCCGTCCAGAGTCGCACAGGCAACCCGCGTTTAAGGCTGAACAGACAGGCCCCGCTATTTGCGAATCCGCAGATAGCGGGGTTTTGCTTTTCGGAACAGGATATTGAAGCGATGAGTGGATTACCTCTTCCGTTTTCGGATGCATTTATACATCAACCAAAAAACTTGAAATTTTTCTCATATTTTAACTCACTGAAATAACATATAAAAAATCAAATAATGTTTTCTGCCCTGTCTTCTGCGTGGTTGCAGCTGCTATTCACGATATCTAGAGATAGGAATTTTTGTGTTACTGGTGTACCTTGAGCGGAATGCCGCGAAGCAGGCGTCAGTGAATGCGTGTTGTAATCTTTTTTTTATTTTTATTTATGATTGAAATCAATGCGTTACGGATTTGATGCGTGAAAAGTGTGAGTAGAATCGCGAATTTGACTTGAGTATCTGTTGAATGGGCAGTAGATCACTGCACCTCCCGGTTACGGAGATGATTACTCCGCATGAGAGAAGGAATGGAGAAAATGGATCTTAGCGATCTGATTCAGCCAGGGGCGATTATCCCTTCGCTGAAGGCAAGCTCCAAGAAGCAATTATTGCAGATCTTGGCTGAGAAGGCTGCTGAACTCACAGGTCTTTCTGAGCGAGAAGTTTTTGAAACTGTGACTCAGCGTGAGCGTTTGGGGTCTACCGGTGTTGGCAACGGCATCGCGATACCACATGGCAAACTGCCGAATATCAGTAAAATTACCGGTGTTTTTGCGCGTCTTGAGCAGCCGGTGGATTTTGAAGCACTGGATGATCAGCCGGTTGATCTGGTCTTTCTGTTGCTTGCACCGGAAAATGCCGGCGCCGATCATTTGAAGGCACTGTCCCGCATTGCGCGTTTGCTGCGCGATCCGGATATGGTTGCCAAGTTGCGCGGCACCGTTGATGCGCAGGCTTTGCATTCATTTCTGATTGCACCGCCTGCATCCAATGCGGCCTGAAAAGCTGATAATTCTGCTGAGTAAGCAGGGTTGAGTGGAATTAAAAATGCCGTGTTTGCCCTGTGCAGCGCGGCATTTTTCATGAAACGGGCATAAAAACAAAACCCGCCTGTGATACAGGCGGGTTGTAATGTGTTTAACCGGTTTCACTTTTCAGGATGCGCTTAATGCAGCATCACTGTGTGGAGTTCATGTTCCTGTGCTCCGGCCAATGCTGTGGCGCGCATATCGGAAAGCATGATCGGGGTTCCGCTGGCGCCGAAGAGAGCCCAGAGTTCCATGCCCGGCGCCATTGGTGGTAATGCAGGGAAGCGCCGTGACAAATCTTCGGAGCGAACTTTGCGCAAATAGGCGATTTCACCTTCGCCGAGATGGGCAAATTCGAATTCTGTAAAAATGTGTTTGTCAGCAGTCATTTTAGGCCTCCTGTCCTGGCAGCTCAATATTGACACTGCCTTTCGAGAGCATTTGCAGTTGCATTTATCAGCCGATAAAACTGCAACCACGGAGCTGATTATAACAATGAACCCTTTACAGTTCTTTTATAATCCTGAGAACGGTCACTCTTTCACGTTTATACTAATACGCTTGACGAGGCGTTCTGGTTCCGGTCTGTCGAGATCAATCGACAATAATCCGTTTTTTAGTTCCGCGTTGACCACGCGCATACCGTCTGCCAGCACAAAAACACGCTGAAACTGACGTGCAGCAATGCCGCGATGCAGATATTCCCGCTCGGATTCATCAGTCTGCCGTCCGCGGATAACCAGCTGGTTATCTTCAGTCGTAACTTCCAGATCGTCATCAGAAAAACCGGCAACAGCAAGTGTGATGCGCAATTTCTCAGGAACCGGTTGTTCCTGATCCTGCGCAGAGCTGCGCAGTCTTTCGATATTATATGGCGGATAGCCGTCACCGGATTTAGCAATCCGTTCCAGCGTTTTTTCCATCGTATCGAAACCCAGCAGCAGCGGGCTGGAGAAAGGTGTAAGTCTGGTCATTGTTCAGTCCTTAAAAGCGACCGTTTGGGGAAAACCCGTAGCGGCGTTTTCCTGTTCTTTATATGGCTTGAGAAAAGCTCCACTTCAAGAGCAACAGCTGATATGTGCGTTATCGTTCAAGATTCGTGCTGAAAATAATTTCACTGCATTTATAGTGCGCCTGAAAGCTCATGAGTTCACATGACATCATGCGCAGATTTTTTGATGAAAGGGATGGCTTTGATGGCCCGCAAAATTATTATCGACACAGATCCGGGGCAGGATGATGCATTGGCAATCCTGCTGGCACTGGCAAGTCCGGAGCTGGATGTGCTGGGTATTGTTGCTGTGGCCGGTAATGTGCCTTTGCCTCTGACGCAGCATAATTCTCTGAAAATTGCCGAGCTGGCTGGCAAGCCGCAGACAAAGGTTTTTGCAGGCGCGTCCAAGCCGCTGGTTCGCCCGCTGGTCACCGCAGAAGAAGTCCATGGCCGTACAGGTCTTGATGGTCCTGATCTGCCAGAGCCGGTGATGAAATTGCACAAGCAGCATGGTGTGGATTTCATCATTGAGACTTTGCTGCATGAAGCTGCGGGCACAGTGACGCTTTGCGTTCTCGGACCTTTGACCAATATTGCACTGGCGCTGAATAAGGCTCCTGAAATTGCCTCGCGCATTCAGGAAATCGTGCTGATGGGCGGTGGTTTCTTTGAAGGCGGCAATATTACGCCGACCGCTGAGTTCAACTTCTATGTGGATCCGGAAGCGGCGAAAGTCGTTTATGCCTCCGGTGTGCCGATTGTGATGATGCCGCTGGATGTTACCCATAAGGCGCTGACAACCGCAAAACGTATTGAGGCTTTCCGCTCGCTTGGTAACAAGGTGGGGGATGCCTGCGTGGCGATGCTGGAGTTTTTCGAACGCTTTGATGAGGAAAAATACGGTACAGACGGCGGACCGCTGCATGATCCGAATGTGATTGCCTATTTGCTGAAGCCGGAACTCTATTCAGGCCGTCATTGCAATGTTGAGATCGAAACCGCGTCTGAGCTTTGCCTCGGTATGTCGGTAATCGACTGGTGGGGTGTTACCAAACGCCCGAAAAATGCAATCGTGATGCGTGATGTTGACCACGAAGGTTTCTTCACATTGCTGACAGAGCGTATTGCAACGCTTTAAATATAGAGACGACAAAAAAGGCCGGAGATTTCTCCGGCCTTTTCTTTTACTGGACTTCTGCCGCGTAAGGAATGGAAGGCTGAGCACCGGCTTTCAGGCAAGCGAGCGATGCTGCCTTTGCAGCGCGCTGGCAGGCATCACGCAAAGACAGGCCGCTGTCGAGACCGGCCGCGAGATAGCCGCAGAATGTGTCACCGGCACCAACCGTATCAACGGGCTTAACCTTCAGGGCAGGCAGGCTGTAATGCTCATCCGGCGTTGCCACCATAATGCCCTGCGCACCCAGCGTTACGATGATGGTGCGGCCGTAATGTTCGGCAAAGTCGATCATTCTGGCCTGACGGTCATCGCCGGACAATTCAAGCTGAACACTGGCCAGATCAAATTCCGTTTCATTGGCAATAATAATATCGGCGCGCGGCAACAGGCTGGCAGCATCATCGCGCCAGGGCGCGGTATTGAGAATGCAGGTTGTGTCGCTGGTTTCCGATGCAGCGATGGCTTTTTCCAGCGTCGGCAGCGGAATTTCCATTTGCAGAAGCAGATAACCGCCATCCAGATCAGCGGTGTTTACATCGTCTTGCGTAACCAGACCATTGGCACCCGGAATGACGATGATGGTATTTTCACCGCTGTCTTCAACAGTGATGAGCGCAATACCGGTGGCATCGCCGCGTGTGGCGACACGGGTCAGATCCACGCCGTCGGCACGCAGCAATGCAACGGCCTGCGAAGCGAAGGAATCATCACCAACAGCACCGACCATACGCACGGATGCACCAGCACGTGCGGCAGCGAGTGCCTGATTGGCACCTTTGCCGCCGGCGGCTGTTGAGAAGTTTCTGCCTGTGAGGGTTTCACCGGGCTCCGGCAGTTTCGGACTGCGGGCGATGAGGTCAAAATTAATCGAGCCGATAATCGTAATCATAAAACATCCGGTATTTAACCCGATCGTCAGCGGCGGCTGCGTGTCAGGGCGTTGGAAAAAGCACTTGCAAAGCTCTCGCGGTCATCGGGCGGCAAAAATCTGCCGATATCCAAAGTTCTGCCGTCACTATGCAGCTGCATCTGGATAATGCCGATATCATCTTTACGGGTAATGTGAAACCGTGTGCGGAAAGGATTAAACTGATATGCGCGGATACGTCCTGAAGCGGAGACTTGCCTGATGAGTAACTGTTCGCGCGACACCGTAATTTCTTCCCGTTGTCTGGCGGCATAATAATTAAGCCGGAACGCCAGATAGATCAGGGCAATGTCCAGTCCGAACAGCCCAACCACCGGCCATGCGCCGATCTGCATGAAAACCATGCCGATACAGGCCCAGAGCAGCAGCAGGCTTAAAATCATGATCTGAAAACCGCGCGGTGAAAGCGAGCGGTAGGGAAGCAGGGTCGCTTTGAAAAACTGTGCGCCATAGGCGTCCGGATCAGCACCGTCCGGATGGTAGGGTGCATTCATGGCAATAACTCTCGGGGTCGCATATCGTTGGTAAAAGCTCGGCAGCACAAAATGCTAGAGCAAGTTTTGTGCTCCCGAAAAAGAGCACGGCACTCCAGCCTGCGGCAAGCTTGCAGATAGGCTTCTTGCTTATAGCTTACTATATAAATGCCATGCAGAACAACCAGACCCAGATTCCCGCAAAATCTCAGCGTCGTGTCAGCGGCACGCTTTACACACCGGCAGAAATCCATGAGATTTTCCGGCGGTTTTCCGTGCAGCGTCCGGAGCCGAAAGGCGAGCTTGAGCACGTCAACACTTTCACGCTGCTGGTGGCGGTGATGCTGTCGGCGCAGGCAACCGATGCGGGTGTGAATAAAGCAACGCGGGCTTTGTTTGCCATTGCTGACACACCGCAAAAAATGGTCGATCTGGGGGAAGAGGTCGTTGGTGATTATATCCGCACCATCGGCCTGTGGCGCAATAAAGCGAAGAACGCAATTTTATTGTCTCAGGCGCTGATTGATAATTTCGGCGGTGAAGTGCCGGGTGACCGTGATGCGCTGGTGACTTTGCCGGGAGTGGGGCGCAAAACCGCGAATGTCGTGCTGAATATGGCTTTCGGTCAGCCGACAATGGCGGTGGATACGCATATTCTGCGTATCGGCAACCGGATCGGCCTTGCGCCTTACAAAACACCGGATGAGATCGAAGCCAAGCTGGTGAAGATCATTCCGGCAGAATTTATGATGCATGCCCATCACTGGCTGATCCTGCATGGCCGCTATGTCTGCAAGGCCCGCACGCCGGATTGCGTTAATTGCGTGATCGCCGATATTTGCAAATCGGCGCAGAAAACCAATACGATTCCGGCACCCTTGCTACGGATCGCAGATTAAGCGCGGTGCAGAAGCTGGCGCAGGGCGGCAGTTGGTGCATCAAGCACGTGTGTCTTGTGGGGGATAAGTTCAGCGGCATTTGCCATAGAGGTTTGCGCCAGAACTACCAGCTGGCTACCTGTACCATGAGCGGCGTTCGCAGCATCTGCGATTGCTCTTTCATAGGCTGTGATCTCACCGGCACGGAATAAATCCCATGCGCCGTCAATCAGTCTGATATCCGGTGCGGCCTGCGCATTGGCAAAGACCTGACGGAATAATTCTGTCGTCGGTTCCAGTGTTGTCGGAGCGGTACACAGAACACTCACAGATAAACCGCTCTCCAGAGCCTGCTCTGCCAGTGCACGGTCTGTGCGCAGAACCGGCTTGGCAAAGACGGTGCGGGCACTGTCAGCGATTGCGCCAAGGGTTGAACAAGTCACAAGAACCGCATCGGCTTCGGTCATCAGGCTTTGGATGATATACAGCGTTGCCGTTTCAATGGCTGGCGTAATGCCTCCCTGCTGTTCTGCCGCTTCCAGCAATTCACTGTGAACCGCATGGTTGAGCTGTCCGGCATCAAGCTGCAAGGTTGCAGCAGCTTTCCCGAAAATTTCAATATTACTGGCGGCCGTATGCAGGCAGGCAATGCGCATGGTTCTCTCAATTAATGGCGGTTGATGGCGAGCGGTTTCTTACCGCTCAGGGCTTTATGCAGATGCACCATCATGGCCGCAGCAAAGAGCGGTGTCAGCAAATTGATGAGCGGTATCGCCATAAATCCGGCAATCATCAGGCCACCGAGAAAAACTGTAATCCGGTTTTCTTCACGGAAGGCTTTAGCCCCATCCTCACCGCGATAGCGCATGGCTGCAAATTCAAAAAACTCACGTCCGAGAAGATAGCCGTTAACGATGAAAAAGGCGATCAGATTAACGCCCGGTATCAGCAACATCAGCAATGCGAACAAATTGCCGAGGATGACCACAACCAGAAATTTGAGCGAATAGACGAGGGAACGGCCAACCGGCATCGGTGTGCCGGCCGGTTCATTGCTGTAATCTTCGCGCTCGATAATCTCTGCCACATCATCAAGAAACATACCTGCAATCAATGCAGTAACCGGTGCGATCAGAAACGCGAGCAACAGCGCCAACACAAAACCGGCGGCAATCGCGGCAAACAGGCCGAGCCAGCTTGTCCAGTCCGGCATGGCAGGCAGCATATTTTCAAACCACGGCCACGCCAGCCAGAAAAAGAATTGCCGTGCCAGTGCCCATAATGCGATCAGCGCCAGCAGGGTCAGGCCGAGCGATTTCCACAGGACTGAGCGGAACTCCGGTGAGGGCAGGCGGTAGAGGGCATTAAGCGTGGCGGTGAGGATCATCGGGGCTCCGTTTTTTGTCTGGCGCGCATCTTATCCGAAAACCGCTTTACACTTTTCGGGATGCGCTCTTTTTTCCGATAGATAGGGAGCCTGTACAGGTGCAACAAGATGAGCTTTTACAGATCGCCCGCTGTATTGATGAAAACGAAAACGCTTTTCTGCACTGGCAAAAAACATATTCCATAGATAGAACTGGTGCCGCAATGGATGCGAGGGTTGAGTTCCGGTCATCCGCAGCGAAGTTTTTATGGGAGTAAAAGCCATTTCTGCCGCCAAATATGACGTGTTATGCATCGGGAATGCAATTGTTGATATTATTTCCCGCACCGAAGATGATTTTCTGGTCAATAACGGCATTATCAAAGGTGCTATGAATTTGATCGACAGTGAAAGAGCCGAGCTGCTTTACAGCCGCAAAGGCCCTGCGATTGAAGCATCGGGCGGTAGCGCAGGTAATACTGCGGCAGGTGTGGCCAGTCTGGGCGGCCGCTCTGCCTATTTTGGCAAAGTGGCGATGGATCAGCTCGGCACGATTTTTACACATGATATTCGTAGTCAGGGTGTGGCGTTTGATACGGCACCATTGCAGGAAGGCGTACCAACCGCTCGTTCCATGATTTTTGTGACGCCCGATGGCGAGCGTTCCATGAATACCTATCTCGGTGCCTGCGTGGAGCTTGGTATTGAAGATATTGAAAGCTCTAAAGTCAGCACATCCAAACTTGTCTATTTTGAAGGCTATTTGTGGGATCCGCCACGCGCCAAAGAAGCAATTTTGCTGGCGGCGAAAATCGCCCATGAGCATGGCCGCGAAGTGGCTATGACCCTATCCGATCCGTTCTGTGTGGATCGTTACCGTGATGAGTTTCTTGATCTGATGCGCTCTGGTACTGTCGATATTGTTTTCGCCAATGAGGCGGAGGTTAAATCGCTCTATCAAACCTCATCTTTTGAGAGTGCGCTTGAAGCCTTGCGTGCCGATTGCAAGCTGGCTGCGGTGACACGTTCGGAGCAGGGCTCGATCATTCTGCGTGGTGATGAAACCGTGGAAGTGCAGGCGATAGAAATTGACGTGCTGGTCGATACAACCGGTGCAGGCGATCTTTATGCCGCCGGTTTCCTCTATGGCTATACCAATGACTATCAGCTGAAAGAATGCGGTGCGTTCGGCTCATTGGCTGCCGGTATTGTTATTCAGCAAATCGGCCCGCGTCCGCAGAATAATCTGAAGGATATTGCTGCACAGGCCGGTCTTATCAAAGCCAGCTGAATGGATAAATAAAACGGGTAGATATGACTTCCCGTTTTTATTCGTCGCGCACAATACCGTCGCGTTTGAGTTCTTCTTCTGTGCGCCCGCGTCGCGCTTTGTGTGCAGGCAGTACCCAGCCGTAATATAAAGCGCCGCCACGGATCAGAAAAGCGATGCCGGTACCGGCCAGCACAGAGAATGTGATCGGCGCATTGAGTGCACTCAGCGCCACAAACGTACAGGCACCGGCAAGTGCTGCGGAAATATAGATTTCACGGCGCATCAATACAGATGGCTGCCCTGCCACCACATCGCGCAAGACGCCGCCCATTGTTGCGGTGAAAATACCGGCAACAATGGCAACCCATGCATTGAAACCGAGATGCAATGCTTTTTCTGCGCCCATCACGCTGAACATCGCCATACCAATCGCATCAAGCCAGAGCAAAATACGATAACGCGATTCAACACGGTGCGCGGTGAAATAGACCAGAACAGCAGCACTAGTGCCGATCAGCAGATAGAGTGGTTCGCGCACCCAGTTGACCGGTGTATTACCGAGCATCAGATCGCGCAGAGCACCACCGCCGACGGCGGTCATATTGGCAAGAAAGATGAAGCCGATAATATCAAGACGGCAGCGCGAGGCCGCCAGCGCACCGGTTGCGGCAAAGACAAAGACACCGGCATAGTCGATAAAATCGATAAATGTCATGTCTTGTCCTCCCTTATCTAAGCAAATCGCACCGGATTGCTTATGCCTGTGTAGCGCAATTTTATGAAAATTCAGCCCAATAAAAAGCGGACGCAAGGAAAGCCCTGCGTCCGTTTTTGTCTTTACACTGAGCGACTGAGACTGATGCTAAGCCGTAATGTCAGAAAGTTTTATTCTTTAGGACCGCCGCGTGATACGCCGACCATGGCCGGACGCAGAACGCGGTCGCCGATGGCATAGCCGGTCTGCATGACCTGAACGACTGTATTATTCGGCACATCAGCATTCGGAACTTCAAAAATCGCCTGATGGAAATTCGGGTCGAATTTCTGACCTTCCGGCGACAGCTGGGTTACACCATGACGTTCCAGCGCATTGATCATTGCGCGTTCAGTCATTTCCACGCCTTCAGCCAGAGCTTTCAGGCCTGTGTCTTCAGCAAGCGCATCTGTCGGAATAGCATCCAGTGCACGACGCAGATTGTCGGAAACCGAGAGCATATCGCGGGCAAAATTGGTCACCGCATAAGCTTTCGCATCCTGCATCTCGCGGGCAGTGCGTTTACGCAGATTTTCCATATCCGCAGCCAGACGCAGCATCTGGTCTTTCAGCGCATTATTCTCCACCTGCAATTCGGCAAGCGGGTTGATGGCATCTTCAGCGGCAGCATCATCTTCTGCAGCTTCAGCCACTGCTTCATCCTTGCGCGCTTTCAGAAAATCATCAGCGGCACGCTTCAGGGCATCACGGTCACGCGGGTTGTTAAGATCGCGCTGGCCAAGATCCGGGGTTTCGCCGTTTTTGTTTTCGTCAGCCATTATTCTCTTCCGTCTTGAATCATATTGTCTGGGATATCGAGGTTTGTGTACTGAAAATCAAGACCGTCGCTCTGCGGCGCGGCAAATTAACAGGCAAATTTTAAGTTTTAGCCCCGTAACAGGCGCGATACAAGTGAGGCTGTATAGTCCACCATCGGCACAATGCGGGCATAATTGAGCCTTGTGGGGCCGATCACGCCAAGTGCACCGATGACCCGTTGTTCGGAGTCGCGATAGGGAGCAACCACCAATGAGGAGCCGGACAGGGAGAATAATTTATTCTCCGAGCCGATGAAAATCCGCACACCGGAACCGGCTTCCGCCAGATCCAGTAGCTGGATCATGCCTTCTTTGGTTTCCAGATCGTCAAACAGCAGGCGCAACCGTTCCAGATCATCCTGCGCAGAGATATTTTCCAGAAGATTGGAACGTCCGCGCACAATCAAACGGGTTTGCTGGTCACCGGATGCGCCGCTCCACACTGCCAGCCCCTGTTCCACCAGATGCTGGGAGAGGCTGTCGAGCGCCTGACGGGTTTCCTCCTGCAAAGTTGCAATCTGTGTGCGGGCTTCGGCAAGAGTTTTGCCGTGGATATGGGCATTGAGAAAATTCGAGGCTTCGATCAGCTGCGAAGAGGTAACACCTGCGGGCAGATCAAGAACACGGTTTTCCACATCCCCGCTTTGCGTGACCATCACTGCCAAAGCGCGGGTTGGTTCAAGCCGTACAAATTCAATATGCTTCAGTGCGCCTTCAGCCTTGGTCGCCAATACCAGACCGGCGCCGCGTGACAGGCCGGAGAGGATCTGACTGGCTTCGGTCAGCACATGCTCGACAGAATTATTTTGACCGGCGGCACGTACCTGATGTTCAATACTGCTTCGCTCATCGGCGGGAAGGTCGCTGACCTCCATAAAGGCATCGACAAAGAAGCGCAGACCCAGTTGGGTCGGCATCCGGCCTGCGGAAATATGCGGAGAATAGACCAGTCCCAGATGTTCCAGATCACTCATCACATTGCGGATGGTTGCCGGAGACAAAGATAAAGGCAGCAGACGTGACAGATTACGCGAGCCGACCGGCTCGCCGTCATTCAGATAGCTTTCAACAATGCGCTGGAAAATATCGCGTGACCGCTGATCCAGCACCTGTAAAGGGGCATGCAGAGTGTCAGCACGATCCGGTCTTATCATAGTTCATTGGCTCCGTTTATACGCAATATATAGGCTATTGTGCAGCGCGGGCAAAGGGCGGGAGATGCCCTTTACATGTTTCCCCTTCGATTTTCCTTTAAATTTGACCGCTTCGGGCTTAGAAGCAAAACAACGGCCTTTCAAAGGTGTCATCAGATTACAGTCAGGCTGCCGCTTATTGGCGATGCAGTCTTGTTTTAAAAGGAAAATCCATGCGTCCATCCAAACGCACTCCGGACGAAATGCGTGCAATCTCTTTTGAACGCGGTATTTCCAAACATGCAGAAGGCTCCTGCCTTGTGAAATTCGGCGATACCCATGTGCTTTGCACCGCAAGTCTTGAAGAAAAAGTTCCGGGCTGGATGCGCAACAGCGGCAAAGGCTGGGTCACAGCGGAATATGGCATGCTGCCGCGCTCAACCGGCGATCGTATGCGTCGTGAAGCCGCCAGCGGTAAACAGGGTGGCCGCACACAGGAGATTCAGCGTCTGATCGGCCGTTCATTGCGCGCTGTTGTCGATATGCAGGCTCTGGGTGAATATCAGATCACTGTTGACTGCGATGTTATTCAGGCTGATGGCGGCACTCGTACTGCGGCGATTACCGGCGGCTGGGTTGCGTTGCATGATTGCCTGCGCTGGATGGAAGCCCGCCAGATGGTGAAGGTCGACAAGGCTCTCAAGGACCATGTTGCTGCTATTTCCTGCGGTATTTATGAAGGTGTGCCGGTGATCGATCTGGATTATCCGGAAGATTCATCCGCACAAACTGATGCGAATTTCGTAATGACCGGTCGCGGCGGTATTGTTGAAGTGCAGGGTACTGCCGAAGGTGAGCCATTCACGGATGATGAGTTTGCGGCGCTGATGGTACTGGCACGCAACGGTATCAAGCGTCTGGTTGATCTGCAGAAAATGGCTGTTTCTTAATTCGGAAACAGGCTGCTCTGAATGCATTCTGAATTATCCAATAATTTAATTGGATAATTCACCCGATCGTGAGCGGAGAATGTTCCGGAACCTGTTATAACGGGCCGGAGCATTTCCGTAACAATGATGATGGTGGGAAATTCATAATGCAGAACGAACAGCTGAAACCGAAACAGATCCTTGAAACCGCGCTTTATGTGCGCGATATCGAAGAGGCTGTGCAGTTCTACCGCGATATTCTGGGGCTGGAACTAGCATTGCCCTATAATCATCGCAATGCGTTTTTTCGCTGTGGTGAGGGCGTATTGTTGATTTTCGACGCCAGAGAGACGGTAAAACCGGCACCGGAAGGGGCGCTGCCTGTTCCGAGCCATGGTACAACCGGTGCAGGCCATATGTGTTTTGCAGCCAGTCGCGAGGAAATCGCACGCTGGAAGCAATATCTGGAAAAACATGGTATCGAGGTTGAGCGCGAATTTGACTGGCCGAATGGCGCGCGCTCACTTTACATCCGCGATCCTTCCGGCAATTCACTGGAATTCGCTGAACCCAAATTATGGAATAATGGATAAACTGATGAGAGAGCTGAACAAAGGCAAACTGGTTGTTGCAAGTCACAATGCGGGTAAGCTGAAAGAGTTTGCGGATCTGATCGGGCCGTTCGGCTTTGATACGCAGTCCGCCGGTCAGCTTGGTCTGCCGGAGCCGGATGAAACCGGCACAACCTTTGAACAGAATGCTTATATCAAAGCCTTTGCGGCGGCTGAAGCAACCGGCCTGCCTGCGCTCTCGGATGATTCCGGCATGATGGTTGATGCGCTGGGCGGTGAGCCTGGCGTCTACACCGCCAATTGGGCGGAGCTGCCGGATGGCAGCCGTGATTTCAACATGGCGATGGGCAAAGTCATCGATAAGCTTGCAGCCGCAGGTGCGATGCTGCCGGAACAGCGCAAAGGTCGCTTTGTTTCCGTAATCTGCCTGTGCTGGCCGGATGGTCACGCGGAATATTATCGCGGTGAAGTGGAAGGTCAGATTGTAACGCCACGCGGCAATGACGGTTTCGGCTTTGACCCGCTGTTCCTGCCGGATGGTTATGACAAGACATTCGGTGAAATGACTGCAACGGAAAAACACGGCTGGAAGCCGGGTGATGCGCATGCCTTGTCGCACCGTGCCCGCGCATTCAAACTTTTTGCCGAAGCAAAATTTGCCATGGCGGAAGTTAAATAATGCAATCCCTGTCTGCTGTCGCTCATGCTAATAGTGTGAACCCGCTGCCCATCTTGCAGGCAGACGGGGATCATGCTTTCGGTATTTATCTGCATTGGCCGTTCTGCATGGCCAAATGTCCTTATTGCGATTTCAACTCGCATGTGCGGCATCAGCCGGTGGATCAGCCACGTTTTGCGCAGAGTTTCTTGCGCGAGATGGCGACGTTGCGCGAGCGGACAGGACCTCGCACGGTTACCAGTATTTTTCTGGGCGGCGGCACACCGTCGCTGATGCAGCCGCAGACCGTCGGTGCGTTGCTGGATGGAATCGCCAAATATTGGTCCGTTGCTGACAATATTGAAGTGTCGCTGGAAGCCAATCCGACCAGTGTGGAGGCAGACCGTTTTCGCGGCTACCGCGCTGCCGGTGTCAATCGTGTATCGCTCGGTGTGCAGGCACTGAATGACCGCGATCTCAAGCGTCTCGGGCGTTTGCATTCTGTTGCCGAGGCGAAAGTGGCGATTGGTCTGGCACGCGAGATTTTCCCGCGCCTATCTTTTGATCTGATCTATGCGCGCCCTGACCAGACGATTGCCGACTGGAATGCGGAATTGCGTGAGGCCGTAGCTCTCGCAGCCGATCATTTGTCGCTCTATCAGCTGACAATTGAAGAAGGCACGCAGTTCTATAATCTCTGGAAGGCTGGCAAGCTGACCACGCCGGAGCCGGATCATGCGGCAGCGCTCTATGAAGAGACGCAGCGCGTGACAGCAGAGCTTGGTCTGCCTGCCTATGAGATTTCCAATCATGCGGTTGCAGGGCGTGAGTCCCAGCACAATCTGGTCTATTGGCGCTATGGCGAATATGTCGGCGTCGGCCCTGGTGCGCATGGGCGTTTCCGTGAGAACGGCACACGCACAGTGACCATTACCGAAAAACATCCTGAAACATGGGTGGATAAGGTTGAGGCCTCCGGTCACGGTATTATTGAAGAAGAATATCTGACAGCGGAACAGGAAGGCGATGAATTCCTGATGATGGGACTGCGCCTGAAAGAAGGCGTTGATCTCAACCGCTATCAGAAGCTGACCGGCCATGGTCTGAACCCGCAGCGGCTGGAGCAGCTTCTGGAGCAAAAATTGCTGGAACTGCGCGATGAGCGTTTCTTGCGGGCAACGCCGGATGGTGCTTTGCTGCTCAATACGCTGGTTGCAGAACTGACTGCATAAGCCGTTAAAATAAGGATAGAACGTGGAAGACAATCTACAGGAAACGCGCGGCTATGTGGTGGGGGAAAAGAACTTCCGTGCCCGCCCGATTGAGCCTGCGCTCTATATTGTCGCCACGCCAATCGGTAATCTCGGTGATATAACTTTGCGGGCGCTGGAAGTGCTGGCATCGTGTGATGTGCTGGCCTGTGAGGATACGCGCGTTACCCGTGTGCTGCTCAATCGTTTTGCGATTGCCCGCCGTCCGATGGCCTATCACGAGCATAATGCTGCTGAAGCAGGGCCAAAAATTCTGGAAGCACTGGCGACCGGTAAAAGCGTGGCACTGGTTTCCGATGCCGGTACGCCGCTGGTGTCTGATCCGGGCTATCGTCTGGTCGAAGAAGCCCGCAATGCCGGTTATAAAGTGGTGCCGGTGCCCGGTGCCTCGGCGGTGATGGCGGCTTTGATGGCCTCGGGCCTGCCGACCGACAGTTTCATGTTTTGCGGTTTCCTGCCGCCGAAACAGGGACAGCGCCGCAACAAGCTTGAAACCTATAAGACCATTGATACGACGCTGATTTTCTTTGAGTCGCCCAATCGCGCTTCGGATACTTTGCAAGATATGGCGGCAGTCTTTGGTGCGGATCGTCCTGCCGCTTTGTGCCGTGAGCTGACCAAAGCCTATGAGACTTTTTCAACCTCGACTTTGGGTGAGTTGTGCGAGCAATATGACGGCGAAGACCGTATTCGCGGTGAGGTGGTGTTGCTGGTCGGTGCGCCGCTGCAAAATTCCGTACCGGTGACCGAGCAGGATATTGATGCCTTGTTGCTTTCTCTTGCGCAGGAACTGTCACCATCCAAAGCAGCCGGCGAGGCCTCCCGTATGACCGGTAAACAAAAAGGCGAGCTGTATCAGCGCCTGATGATATTGAAGGCCAAAAGCTAATGCGTCAAACCCGTGAGAAAAAGCAGCAGGCATTTTCTCGCGGGATACGGGCGGAGCGGCTGGCTGCTTTTGCTCTGATGCTTAAAGGTTTTCGCATTGTCGAGCGGCGCTATAAAACCCGCTTTGGCGAGATTGATCTGATCGCCAGACGCGGCAGTCTGGTGCTGATTGTTGAAGTGAAAGCCCGTGCTTCTGTTGAAGCAGCTATGGAAGCTGTCAGTGCTATGAACCTGTACCGGATTGAGTCCGCCGCCGATCATTGGCTTGCCCGTCAGCCGGATCATGACAGGCTTTCTCTTCGCTTTGATCTTATCGCGGTGCTGCCGCGCCGCTGGCCGGTGCATATTCCGGCGGCTGTCAGTTTCCGGAACTAAATTTCACGAAATTTGCAAAACTCGCAAAAGCGATGCGGCGCAGCGGCCAAGCGCACAAGCCTGTTGCTTATAAGCTGTCGCAGAATGCGCGATACTCGGCACAATCTTTAACCACCCTTTGAAAGGTGCTGATTGTGACGGCTCACCCAACCAGATTAACGGCTTTTCCGGCTTTCTTCCGCGTGGACAGCGCGGCAGTGCTGATTGTCGGCGGTGGTGAAGAGGCGTTGAACAAAGCGCGGTTGATTGCGGAAACAACAGCGCAAATCCGCATCGTGGTACCGGAAGGTGAGACGCCAGAAGCTGATCTGGTACAGTTCGTGCTGGATGGCGGCTATAATTTACGTACCGGTGCTTTGCAGGATAATGATTTTACCAATGTAAAGCTGGCCTTCGTGGCGACGGGTGATGCCGCACAGGATGCAAAAATCGCTGATGAGATAAAAGCACGGCATATTCCGGTCAATGTGGTGGACAGGCCGCATTTGTGCGATTTCTTCACGCCTGCGCTGGTGGCTCACGCACCGGTTGCCGTGGCAATCGGCACGGAAGGTGCAGGGCCGGTACTGGCGCAAAAATTGCGCCGCGAGATAGGCGCTGCCTTGTCGCCGCAGATCGGCGCATTGGCGCAACTGGCGGCAGATTATCGTGATAAGGTGGAAAGCACGCTGCCGAGAGGTGCCGCACGGCGTCAGTTCTGGAACGTATTCTTCAACGGTACAATTACACAGGCTGTTGAGCGCGGTGATCTGAAACTTGCTCGGGAACTGGCTGATCAGGCTCTGACTGAGGTGAATATTCCTGCCGGTTATGTCTGGCTGGTCGGTGCAGGGCCGGGCGCGGAAGACCTGCTGACCTTGCGTGCGCAACGCGTGCTGATGCAGGCAGATGTGATCCTTTACGATGCGCTGGTGCCGGAGAGTGTTGTGGCCATGGGCAGACGCGATGCCGTGCGCATTCCTGTGGGTAAGCGCAAAGGCTGCCACAGTAAAAGCCAGAGCGAGATTAATCAGCTGCTTGTTGAGCTTGCCCAGCAAGGGCAGCGTGTGGTGCGGCTGAAATCCGGTGATCCGCTGGTCTTTGGCCGTGCCGGTGAAGAAATGGCCGCTTTGCGTGCAGCCAATATCGGTTTCGAGATTGTGCCCGGCATTACTTCAGCCATTGCCGCTGCCGCTGATATGCAGTTGCCTTTGACATTGCGTGGTGTTGCATCCTCCCTGATTTTCACCACCGGTCACGATATGGCGGGGGACATCCTGCCGGACTGGGCGCGGCTCGCTCTCAGCGGTGCAACCATTGCTGTCTATATGGGCGCAAGCGTTGCCGCTTCTGTTGCGAGCCGCCTGATCGGCGCGGGTCTGCATGAAGATACGGCTGTGGCCGTGGTGGAAAATGCCGGACGGCGCGAGCGTGTAATGCTGCACGGCCTCTTAAAAGATCTGGCACATCTGAAAAATCATAAAGAGCTGCGAGGGCCGGTGATGGTGATTATCGGCGATGCGATTGCTGGTGCCTCTCTGGAAGATGTCCGCCCGCTTGCCCAAGAGCACACAGCGGCACAACAGACACCGGTATTGCATGCCTTGCAAGCCGGTGAAAAGGAGAAAGCATAATGACAGTCAAAGTTCTGAGTGCCAATCGTCTGAGCGACGGTGTTTCGGTCTGGCTTGCTGCGGATGGTCATTGGGCGAGTTCCATTCGCGGAGCGTTGCTGGCGCGGCATCCTGAAGCTGTGGCAGCGCTGGAAGCGGCCGGTCAGCAGGCTAGCCGTTTTGATGAGGTGGTGGATATCAATCTGATTGAGGTCGAAGAGCGCGGCAATGAGCTGTTTCCGGTTCGTCTGCGTGAACGCATCCGCCTGTCCGGCCCGACAATCACGCCTGTTGTACGGCTGCATTCGGTAGCCGGTTGAGTTTTAATGCGCATTGGGAGAGCGTTGAATGTACCGGTATGATGAGTTTGACCGCGAATTTGTTTTCGCCCGTGTGGAACAGTTTCGCGATCAGGTTGCACGTCGTCTGAGCGGTGAGCTGAGCGAAGATCATTTCAAGCCGCTGCGGCTGATGAATGGTGTCTATCTGCAACTCCATGCCTATATGCTGCGCATTGCTATTCCTTACGGCACTTTGTCCTCCCGTCAGATGCGCAAGCTCGCGCATATTGCCCGTGTCTATGACCGTGGTTACGGGCATTTCACAACGCGGCAGAATTTGCAGTTCAACTGGCCGAAACTCACCGATATTCCCGCCATTCTGGAAGAGCTGGCCGAGGTGGAAATGCATGCCATCCAAACCTCCGGCAATTGCATCCGCAATGTGACGGCAGATCATTTCGCCGGAGCGGCACGCGATGAAGTGGCCGATCCGCGCCCCTATGCCGAAATTTTGCGCCAATGGTCATCACTGCATCCGGAATTCTCTTACTTGCCGCGCAAATTCAAAATTGCGGTAACAGGTGCAGAGGCAGATCGTGCAGCCATTCAGGTGCATGATATCGGGCTGCATTTGAAAGAGAATGAGCAAGGGCAGCGCGGCTTTGCAGTCTATATCGGCGGTGGGCAGGGACGTACGCCGATGATTGCCAAAAAGGTACGGGATTTTCTGCCGGAAGCCGATTTGCTGACTTATATTACCGCTATTGTGCGGGTTTATAATCTCCACGGTCGCCGCGATAATAAATACAAGGCGCGTATCAAAATCCTCGTCCATGAAACCGGTCTGGAGGATTTGCAGGCGCAGATTGAAGCCGAATGGCAGGTGATTAAAGACAGTGATCTGAAATTGCCGGAGGCCGATATTGCGGCCATTAATGCCTATTTTGCTGCGCCTGATTTGCCAGAGCGCGCAGAGGGGCACGGGCTTGTCGCTGCAACACGTAAAAATGATGCGGCTTTTGCCTCATGGTTTTCCCGTAATGTGACACCGCATAAGCACCCTGATTATGGTGTGGTGACAATCTCGCTCAAAGCGATTGGTGAAATTCCGGGCGATGCGTCTGCCGATCAGATGGACATTGTGGCTGATCTCGCCGAGCATTACTCACAGGCAGAAATCCGCGTCAGCCATGAGCAAAATCTGGTGCTGCCGCATGTGGCACTGGCCGATTTGCCTGTGCTTTATGCGCAATTGCAGCAGGCCGGTCTTGCCTCAGCCAATGCAGGGCTGATTACCGATATTATTGCCTGTCCTGGTCTGGACTATTGCGCGCTGGCCAATGCCCGCTCCATTCCTGTGGCGCAGCGTATTTCCGAGCGTTTCGGTTCGCAGGCGCGGCAGGAAGAGATCGGTGATCTGAAGATCAAAATCTCCGGCTGCATCAATGCCTGTGGTCATCACCATGTCGGCCATATCGGTATTCTCGGCGTGGAGAAAAAAGGTGAGGAACTATACCAGATTACGCTCGGCGGTTCCGGTGATGAGCAGACATCTATCGGTGACATTACCGGTCGCGGCTTCTCATCTGAAGACGTGGTGGATGCCATTGAAACGGTTGTGAATACCTATCTGACTATCCGCAGCGCACCGCAGGAAAGTTTTCTGGAAACCTACCGGCGCTTAGGGGCGCAGCCGTTCAAAACCGCACTCTACGGGGAGGCTGCCCATGCAGCCTGATACGCATCAACGGGTTGCGGACAGGGTTCAGCATCTCAATCATCTCTATGGTGAGGCACCGGCTGAGGAAATTATTGCTGCCAGTGTGCAGGAGTTTGGTGCAGGGCTGGCAGCCGTATCCTCTTTCGGTGCGGATTCTGCAATTTTGCTGCATCTGATTGCGCAGGTGCAGCCGTCACTGCCGATTTTGTTTTTGCAAACCAATAAGCATTTTCCGGCAACATTGCGCTATCAGGCGCAGCTGGTGCAGGAGCTGGGGCTGACAGATGCCCGTGATCTTCTGCCGGATGCAAGCGCTTTGAAAACGCATGATCCGCTGGGCGCTCTGTGCCTGACAGATAAAGACCGTTGTTGCGATTTACGCAAAGTCCAGCCGCTTGCACAGGGCATTGCACCATTTCAGGCATGGTTCACGGGTCGCAAGCAGTTTCAGGCGGCTACGCGCAACAGTCTGCCCGCTTTCGAGGCTGTGGGGCAGCATATCCGTATCAATCCTCTCAAAGATTGGAATGCAGAACAGCTGGAAGCCTACCGCGAGACGCATCATCTGCCGCCGCATCCGCTGGTGGAGCAGGGCTATCGCTCCATAGGTTGCATGCCATGCACACGGCCGGTCAGTGATGGTGAGGATCAGCGGGCAGGGCGCTGGTCAGGTTCCGGTAAAACCGAATGCGGTATTCATCTGGGTGGGCTGGAGCAGCATTTGCAGCAGGATAAAACAAAGGGAGCAGATGCATGACGGATGTTGCATTGCCTGTCGTCTGGTCACGCAGCGGCCTGACCGAAGATGAATTTGTAGCGGTTGAGACGCTTGAGGAAATTGCGGATCATACAGCTGTGCTGCTGTCGCTGACACTCTGGGCAGAACTGAACACACAGCCAAATCGCCTGCGCAATATCCGTATTGGTGTGCGGGTGGAAGCCGGTGAAGCGCTCGACACTTTGCTGGATGATCTGGCGCATATTGATATTCTGGTGCTGGATTTTCCCGCCTTTAATGACGGGCGCTCTTTTTCCAAAGCCGCACGGCTGCGCTCTCATTACGGATTTGCCGGTGAGATCAGAGCATCAGGCGCTGTGCATATTGATCAGGTGAGTGCGATGTTGCGTTCCGGTTTTGACACGCTGCAGGTTAAAGATGCACGGACTTTGCAACGTCTGCTTACCGGAGAACTGCACGATAGCGGTCTTTATTATCAGCCGGTTGCCGGTGGCATTCATGGTGCCGAACAGGGACTGGCCGGTTATAGATGGCGGCGGCGACAGGGTCTGTAAGATCAGCTGTTTTCAATACAGCCTGAATAGTTTTCACTATGGTCAATTCACGGTTTAGGGACAGGGAGGCAGGAATAAAGCTTGTTTTATGTGCTGAAAACATTATCTACCATTATATCTCCCAAGTCTGCGCTGTTCAAAAGGCATCGTTTTGAGTTCTGATACACTTTTCATTCATGTAACCGATCAAAAGGGCGAGCGGCATACGCTTGAGGCTCTCGAAGGCTTTCGCGTTATGGAAGTGATCCGTGACTGGGGCCTGAATATTAAAGCGGAATGCGGCGGCGCCTGTGCCTGCGGCACTTGTCATGTTTATGTAACGCCGGAATGGGCGGATAAACTCTATGATCCGCAGGATGAAGAGCTGGATCAGCTCGACCAGACCTTCCATGTCGAGGATAATTCGCGGCTTTCCTGCCAGATTATTATGACGCAGGATCTGAACGGGCTTGAAGTCCGGCTGGCTCCGGGCACGGAAGCAGACCGTGAAGCGGCTTAACGCTCAAATTTCACATTGAATTGAAGATGACTTTTCCGGCGCCCATATGATAGATAACCATTCTTCATATCAACCGGCTGGTTAGGAAACACTCGTGATACGGCATATTGTATTTTTCAGCGTCAAAAAAGATCAGGACGTGGAGGATGTATGTCGCCGTTTACGGGCTCTGGCGACGATTCCCCATTCCGAATGTTTTGAAGTTGTAGCGAACAGCAAAGTTGATCCGATGTGTGACCGGATTGATCTGGTTGTTTATGGCGAGTTCCGTGACGAAGCTGCACTGGCCGCCTTTAAAGCGCATCCGACCTATGATGCAACGACTCAGGCCGTGCGCCCGTTACGCGAAATGCGCTATTCGGCTGATTTTACATCAACCATTGCCTGAAATAATCCCCTGAAAAGCAGTGCGATTGCTGATATTCATGATGATCTGCAGTTGAAGATTCACGTTAAAAGTGATTGTCTGGCTTTGAAATGATGACAAGCTGGCGGTTATTGCACTGCAGGCTGTGTTTAAAACTGCTTTAAGCCCGCACGGGCTGGTAAATAGGAAATGCATATGGACGATTATGAAAAATATGCCATGGGCATGATGATCGTTTTCGGCGCGCTGATTATTGGTGCCCTGATAACCGTAAATCTTGTGGTTTATGACAAGCCCGGCTTCTTGTTTGCACTTGGTGCGGCAATCGTCGCATGGTTTTCAGCATTCGCTGTTTTGCTGGATAAGCCGCGTGTTTACGGTGCGTTGATTGCTGTGGCGATCGGTCTGGTTGCGGCTTCAATCGGCTCTTATGTTACCTGATCTGCTGATAAAGTTTGACTTTAATAAAACGCCGCCTGTTTCAGGCGGCGTTTTTGTTTCTGTCAGTGGGGCTTACTCAGATATAAGGGGAGTAGCACTGACGGCGCGGGCCGTAATTCGGCTGGAACGTATTGTCCGATGCGCGGTAAGACCGGTAGCGGTTATAGCACCAGTTGATATGGGCATTACGGCCGGAGCGGTAAACCGGTGCCGGACGGTAATAGCGTGGTGGTGCCGGACGGTAATAACGGAACTGCGGCTGATAATAAGGTCTGTAATAAGGCCGGTAGTGCGGACGGTTCCAGTGGCGCGGCCGGTCATAGCGGCGATCATAGCGACGGTCGTAACGGCGGTCATAATGCCGTCTTTCACGATATTCGCGGCGTTCCGGATAATATTGAACATTCCGGCTCAGGCCTTGTTTTGCTGCGGTCATATCCTGCAACACAGCACTATGAGCGGCAGCAACCGGCTGCGCTTGCGCTGCAGTGCCGAAAGACAAAATGCTCATAGTCAGCGCTGTCAGCGCCGCAGTAAAATAAGAAAGCAGTTTTCTCATTTCTGTTTCTCCTCAATGAAGGCGCACTCAATAATCTTCTGTCAGCGTTTCATGACATATGCTTATCCGGCGCATCGGGCATGGTACTCTCTGAGAGATGAACGCTGCATGACTGTAATTATTCCCGCGATACAAACCGGAATTTGCTTTTTCCAATATACGCTGAAGCCACGGAAAAACTGCGGCGAATTTATGCCGGTGATTTCACAAATCATAACGGCAATGGCGCGTTCGGTGAGCGGGAGGAAGCAGGAATGGAGGGATTGCGCATTTGACATAAAGATATGTTTATGTCATCAACTCAAAACTATTTGAGTAACAGGCAGGAAATATAATGAGCACTTCACTGGATGATCTGTTTGGCCCCGTCGCTGCAAAGCCGGATGGTTCGGAAGTGCTTGCCGCTTTGCAGAAAGCTGCCCGTGAACGCATCCTCATTCTTGATGGCGCGATGGGTACGCAGATTCAGGGGCTGGGTTTCCATGAAGAGCATTTCCGTGGTGAGCGCTTCGCCGCTTGTGAGTGTCATTTGCAGGGCAATAATGACCTGCTGACACTGACCCAGCCACAGGCAATTGAAGAAATTCATTATGCCTATGCGATGGCCGGTGCGGATATTCTCGAAACCAACACATTCTCTTCCACCTCTATCGCACAGGCTGATTACAGCATGGAAGAGGCGGTTTATGATCTGAACCGTGATGGTGCACGACTTGCCCGCCGTGCCGCTCTGCGTGCGCAAGCCAAGGATGGCCGTCGCCGTTTTGTCGCCGGAGCTTTGGGACCGACAAACCGTACGGCTTCCCTGTCGCCGGATGTGAATAATCCGGGTTTCCGCGCCGTGACATTTGATGATCTGCGCATTGCCTATGCCGAGCAGATCAATGGTCTGGTCGATGGTGGTTCGGACATCATTCTGATCGAAACCATTTTCGATACGCTTAATGCCAAGGCTGCGGTCTTTGCCTGTGAGCAGGTTTTTGCCGAAAAAGGCATCCGCCTGCCGCTGATGATTTCCGGTACAATTACCGATCTTTCCGGTCGCACATTGTCCGGCCAGACGCCGACAGCTTTCTGGTATTCGCTGCGCCATGCGCGTCCGTTCACCATTGGTCTGAACTGTGCGCTGGGTGCCAATGCGATGCGTGCACACTTGGCAGAGCTTTCAGGTGTGGCAGATACTTTTGTTTGCGCCTATCCGAATGCCGGTTTGCCGAATGAGTTCGGCCGTTATGATGAGACACCGGAAGTGATGGCCGCGCAGATGGAGAGTTTTGCGCGTGAAGGTCTGGTCAATGTGGTGGGCGGCTGCTGCGGTTCTACGCCGGAGCATATTACCGCGATTGCTGAAGCCACAGGCAAATACGAACCGCGCAAGCCAGTGAAACTGGCACCACTGATGCGTCTGAGCGGTCTTGAGCCGTTTACGCTGACCAAAGATATTCCGTTTGTGAATGTTGGCGAGCGTACCAATGTCACCGGTTCCGCCAAGTTTAAAAAACTGATTACTGCCGGTGATTACACCACGGCGCTTGATGTAGCCCGCGATCAGGTGAATAATGGTGCGCAGATCATCGACATCAATATGGATGAAGGCCTGATCGACAGCCAGAAGGTGATGGTCGACTATCTCAATCTGGTTGCTGCCGAGCCGGATATTGCCCGTGTGCCGGTGATGATTGACAGTTCTAAATGGGATGTGATCGAAGCCGGTCTGAAATGCGTGCAGGGCAAACCGCTGGTCAATTCCATCTCGCTGAAAGAAGGTGAGGAAGCCTTTATCCATCATGCCAAATTGGTACGTGCCTATGGTGCTGCCGTGGTGGTGATGGCTTTTGACGAAACCGGTCAGGCGGATACCAAACAGCGCAAAGTCGAGATTTGTACCCGCGCCTATAAAATCCTCACCGAGCAGGTCGGTTTCCCGCCGGAAGATATCATCTTTGATCCGAATGTGTTTGCCGTGGCGACAGGGATCGAGGAGCATAATAATTACGGTAATGATTTCATTGATGCGACCAAGGAAATCATCGAAACCCTGCCGCATGTGCATATTTCCGGTGGTGTGTCCAACCTGTCCTTTTCGTTCCGCGGTAATGAGCCGGTGCGTGAGGCGATGCATGCGGTGTTTCTCTATCATGCCATTCAGGTCGGCATGGATATGGGGATCGTCAATGCCGGTCAGCTGGCGGTTTATGAATCGATTGATCCTGACTTACGTGAAGCCTGCGAAGATGTGGTGCTGAACCGTCGTGAGGACGCGACCGAGCGCTTGCTGGAAATTGCCGAGCGCTTCCGTGGTGCAGCGGGCAAAGAAGCCAAAGAGAAAGACTTAAGTTGGCGCGAATGGAGCGTTGAGAAGCGTATTGAACATGCGCTGGTCAACGGTATTACCGAATATATTGAAGCTGATACGGAAGAAGCGCGCCAGAGCGCCGAGCGGCCGCTGCATGTGATTGAAGGTCCGTTGATGGCCGGTATGAATGTGGTGGGGGATCTGTTTGGCTCAGGCAAAATGTTCCTGCCGCAGGTGGTGAAATCCGCCCGTGTGATGAAACAGGCCGTGGCGGTTCTGCTGCCTTATATGGAAGAAGAAAAGGCACAGAATGGTGGCGACGAGCGCCAGAGTGCCGGTAAAATCCTGATGGCCACTGTGAAGGGCGACGTGCATGATATAGGCAAGAATATTGTCGGTGTTGTGCTGGCCTGTAACAATTATGAAATCATCGATCTCGGAGTGATGGTGCCAGCCGCGAAAATCCTGCAGGTGGCAAAAGACGAGAAGGTGGACATTATCGGCCTGTCCGGTCTCATTACGCCGTCGCTGGATGAAATGGTGCATGTGGCAGCGGAGATGGAGCGTGAAGGCTTTGATCTGCCATTGCTGATCGGCGGTGCGACGACCAGCCGTGTGCATACGGCAGTGAAAATCCATCCGAAATATCAGCGCGGCCAGACCGTCTATGTGCTGGATGCCAGCCGTGCTGTTGGTGTTGTATCGCAGCTTTTGTCGCCAGAGCAGAAAGACGGCTATGTTGCCGATATCCGCGCGGAATACGCCAAGGTGACAGCTGCGCATGAGCGTAGTGAAGCGGAGAAGAAGCGTCTGCCGTTGGCGCGCGCCCGCGAAAATAGCGAAAAGCTGGACTGGGAAAATTACACTCCGCCGAAACCGACTTTCCTCGGCACCAAAGTGTTTGAAACCTATGATCTGGAAGAACTGGCACGCTATATTGACTGGACGCCGTTTTTCCAGACATGGGAGCTGAAAGGCCGCTTCCCCGCAATTCTCGATGATGAAAAACAAGGCCCTGCCGCGCGTCAGCTTTATGAAGATGCGCAGGCCATGCTGAAGAAGATCATTGATGAGAAATGGTTTGCACCGCGAGCCGTGATCGGCTTCTGGCCTGCCAATGTGACGGGTGATGATATTCATCTTTATAAGGATGACAGTCGTCACGAGCATACGGATACATTCTACACGCTGCGTCAGCAGCTATCGAAGCGCGATGGCCGACCGAATGTGGCACTGTCCGATTTCATGGCACCAAAGGATAGCGGCAAGGCGGATTATATTGGCGGTTTCGTCGTTACTGCCGGTATTGAGGAAGTGGCAATCGCCGAGCGTTTTGAACGCGCCAATGATGATTACTCCTCCATTCTCGTTAAAGCATTGGCCGACCGATTTGCGGAAGCCTTTGCCGAGGCGATGCATGAGCGGGTGCGTAAAGAATTCTGGGGCTATGCGAAGGATGAGACTTTCACACCGGATCAACTGGTGGGTGAGCCCTATGCGGGTATCCGTCCGGCGCCGGGTTATCCGGCACAGCCGGATCATACGGAAAAGACCACTCTGTTCCGCCTGCTCGATGCCACGGCAACCACAGGTGTGGAGCTGACGGAAAGCTATGCGATGTGGCCGGGATCTTCGGTTTCCGGTCTCTATCTCTCGCATCCGGACAGCTATTATTTCGGTGTGGCCAAGGTCGAGCGCGATCAGGTTGAAGATTATGCGAGTCGCAAAAATATGCCTGTTGGGGATGTGGAGCGTTGGCTCGGGCCAATATTGAATTATATTCCTGAGTAATATTTAACGCCTTGAATAAAGTAATTTATTCAAGGCGTTAAGCGGATTTATAAGTTTATTTTGTTCATTTGCCGTTCATATATCCGGATATAATTTTTCCGTGCATTTCATTGTTTTCTTTTTGCAGAGCATGAATTGCAATCAAAATTAATGTTTATAAAAGGTGATTTTTATGAAGCGTTTTATTATCGCAATTGCTGCCCTTGGTATGATCGCTCCGGTTGTCGCTCAGGCTGCACCTGCTGCCAATGCGCCTATGGCAGCGCAGACGCAGAAGTCTGTTGCTCAAAAAACGATGGCCGCAAAAATTGTCAAAGGCAAAAAAGCTGCTGCTTCTAAAACAACCCAGTCTTCTGCGAAGAAAACAGCACCTAAGCAGGTAAAGAAATAACGCGGATAGCGTGAAACTACCGGTGATTTTGACCGGTAAATTTCACTGAGTTGCGTAGTCAGGCACAAATATCGTAGCGGTATTTGTGCCTTTTTATTTTACCAGCGTGCGATATGGGCGGCAATGGCAAGGCTGGAGGTCAGTCCCGGACTTTCAATACCGAACAGATTGATAAGTCCTGTTATACCGTGGTCGTCAGTGCCGGAAATGCGGAAATCCGCTGCCGTTTCACCGCTGCCGCTCAGTTTCGGGCGGATACCGCTATAGGTTGCCTGTAAAACACCGTCCGGTAGTTCCGGCCAATATTGGCGGATCGCAGCATAGAAACTGTCACCACGTTGCGGATCAACCGAATAATCAAGACCTGTCTGCGGTGCGACCTGCTCCAGCCATTCCACATCAGGGCCGAAGCGCATTTGTCCGTTGAGATCCAGTGTCAGATGCACACCTAAGCCCCCGTCTACCGGCACCGGATAAATCAGATGCGAGAAGGGGTTTTTGCCGGATGCTGAGAAATAATTGCCTTTGGCAAGATGCAATGCCGGAATATGCTCCTCCGCCAGCCCGTCTATGGTTGCGGCTATCGCCTGTGCACCAAGACCGGCAGCATTGATGAAGCGCTCGGCTTCCAGCGTGAATTCTTCACCGCTTTCACGGTCGCGGGTGGTAATAGAGAAGCCGCCGTCAATCTGCTCAACGCGCAGGATTTCGGTGTTGAAGGCAATAGCTGCTCCATGATTTTCCGCATCGCCCTGCAGGCTCAGCATCAGAGCATGACTGTCGATAATGCCGGTGGAGGGGGAGAATAAAGCGGCAGTACAGCGGATGGAGGATTCCAGCGCCTGTGCTTCTGCCGCACTCAGCAGTTGCAGATCATGCACGCCGCAGGCTTCGGCACGTGCCACGATTTTGTCCAGCGCACTATGCTGAGCTTCAGACGTGGCAACAATCAGCTTGCCGCAGCGTTTATGTGGAATGCCCTGTGCTTGCGCGTAGGCATAGAGCAGTTCTTTACCTTCAACGCAAAAGCGGGCTTTCAGACTGTCAGGCTCGTAATAAATGCCTGCATGGATGACTTCGGAATTACGCGACGAGGTTTGCGTGCCGATCATATGTTCGGCTTCAAGCACCAGAGTTTCAAAACCGCGCATTGCCATTTCACGGGCAATGGCCAGACCAACCACACCGGCTCCGGCAATCACACAAGCTGTCTTTTCCATAAATCATCCCCGTCTGCTCTCCGGCGGGCAGGTTATGCCGAGCGGCAGATGGTGTGCAAGATAAAAGCTCGGCGAAAGCTGCGGAAAATCACGTTTGCGGTCATCGGAGAAAGGCATTCCATGTCTGGCTGCTCCCGCGCAATGAAAATGACATTCGCCGGCAAACTTAAAGATATCATCCTTTCTCTCTTGTGCGGTCTTTCGGCATGATGATGCGCATGTTTCATCGCCGGAACAGCGTTTCTCTGAGTGAAATGAAGGCCGGACAAAATACGGAATTGAGTATGAGCCTTGCACTGCATGTAGCGGATCTTGTGCCGCTTACCTTGGATCGACAAATCCGCTCACAGTCCGGCCGGTCTGTCGCGCCGCTGACCCATCTGCAAAGACTGGAGGCGGAGGCTATCCATATTTTCCGTGAAGTCGCGGCAAATTTTACGAAGCCGGTGATGCTCTATTCGGTCGGCAAAGATTCATCCGTAATGTTGCATCTGGCGCGCAAGGCTTTTTATCCGGCACCGCCGCCATTTCCGTTTCTCCATGTTGATACGACATGGAAATTCAGAGAGATGATTGCCTTTCGTGATGCGCAGGCCAAGGCACACAGGCTTGATCTGCTGGTGCATATTAATGCGCAGGGTGTGGAGGCTGGCATTAACCCGTTTATTCACGGATCAAGCGTGCATACGGATGTGATGAAGACACAAGCCCTGCGTCAGGCGCTGGATCAATATGGTTTTGATGCTGCCTTTGGCGGTGCACGGCGCGATGAGGAAAAGTCCCGCGCCAAGGAACGGGTATTTTCATTCCGCAATGCGACCCATAGCTGGGATCCGAAAAATCAGCGCCCTGAAATGTGGAATATTTACAATACACGCATCCAGACAGGCGAGTCGATCCGCGTGTTTCCGCTGTCCAATTGGACGGAAGCCGATATCTGGCATTATATCTATCAGGAAAATATCCCGATTGTACCGCTTTATTTTGCAGCGCCCCGTCCAGTTGTCGAACGCGATAATATGCTCATTCTGGTCGATGATGAGAGGCTGCAATTGCGCGCGGGTGAAAAGATTGAAACCCGCATGGTGCGGTTTCGCACATTGGGCTGCTATCCGCTGACTGCCGCGATTGAATCGCAAGCGCAAACACTGCCGCAAATTCTCGAAGAAATGCTGCTGACGCGCACATCGGAGCGGCAGGGGCGGCTGATCGACCGCGAGGAGGCCGGTTCCATGGAAAAGAAAAAGCGGGAAGGATATTTCTGATGACGGATAGTATCACCCGTGCAGATCATTCAGATGCAGTGATTACGGATTATCTGGAGGCGCAGGAGCACAAATCACATTTGCGGTTTCTGACCTGTGGCTCTGTGGATGACGGTAAATCCACCCTGATCGGACGGCTGCTTTATGATGCCAAAACCCTGTTTGAAGATCAGATATCGCAACTGCATCAGGATAGCCGCAATCATGGTACGGCAGGCGATGATATTGATTTCGCATTGCTGGTAGACGGGCTTGAGGCAGAGCGTGAGCAGGGCATCACCATTGATGTGGCCTACCGGTTTTTCGCCACGCCGAAGCGGCGTTTTATCGTCGCCGATACGCCGGGGCATCTGCAATATACGCGTAATATGGTGACGGGGGCTTCCACTGCCGACCTCGCTATCGTGTTGGTTGATGCCCGCAAAGGACTGCTGGAGCAGACACGCCGTCACAGCTTTATCGCCTCGCTGTTAGGCATTCGCCATATTGTGCTGGCGGTGAACAAGATTGACCTGACCGGCTATGATGAGACTGTGTTCAACCGGATCGTGCAGGATTATCAGGCCTTTGCGCAAGGGTTGGGCTTCAGCACTGTTCAGGCCATTCCGGTATCGGCACGCTTTGGCGATAATATCCGCGCGTCTTCAGAGAATATGCCGTGGTATCAGGGGCCTTCACTGCTGGAATGGCTGGAGACTGTGGCAACGGACAGTAAAGCGGATGCCGAACAGAACTTTCGTTTTCCGGTGCAATATGTCAGCCGTCCGCATGCGGATTTTCGCGGTTTTGCAGGCACAATTGCCTCGGGGCAGGTCAGTGTCGGTGATGAAATTACCGTTGCCCGCTCCGGCGTGAGTTCAGTCATCCGCTATATTGTGACCGCTGACGGCGAGCTTGAAACAGCTCATGCCGGACAGGCCGTGACATTGGTGCTGGAAGACGAACGCGATATTTCCCGTGGCGATATGCTGACGCATCCGCAATCGCGCCCGCAGGTGAGTGATCGTCTGGCGGCGAAGCTGGTCTGGTTTGCACCGGAGCCATTGCGGGCAGGGCGGCAATATTGGCTGCGTAGTCAGACGGATCAGGTCAGTGTGACCGTCAATACGCTCAATTACCGGATTGATATTGAAAACACGGAAAAACAATTCGCGCAGGAGCCTGCCGATCAGTTGCAGATGAATGAAATCGGTCAGGTTGCGTTGCAGCTTTCCGCGCCGCTGGCTTTTGATCCTTATGGACAAAACCGTGCGACCGGTTCTTTCATTCTGATCGACAGGCTGACCAATGCAACCGTTGCCGCTGGCTTGATCGATCATTCACTGCGCAAAGCCTCGCATATCCATGTGCAGGCAGCCAAAGTCACACCGGCAGAGCGGGCTGAGCAGAAATATCAAAAACCGGCGCTGTTATGGTTCACGGGTCTGTCCGGCTCCGGCAAGTCGGCGCTGGCAACAGTGTTGGAACAGCGTCTGCATCTGGCGGGCAAACATACATTCATTCTCGACGGCGATAATCTGCGTCATGGCCTCAATAGCGATCTCGGTTTTTCAGCGGAGGAGCGCAGTGAGAATATCCGCCGTATTGCTGAAACATCGCGTCTGATGCTGGATGCAGGGCTGATTGTTCTGGTGTCAGTGATCGCACCACTGGCGCAGGATCGCGCTTTGGGGCGGCATCTTGCCGGTGAGCATGATTTTGTCGAGATTTTTGTCGATACGCCGCTGGAACTCTGTGAGGCCAGAGATGTGAAGGGGCTTTATGCTAAAGCCCGTGCCGGTGAAATTCGTGACTTCACTGGCATTGATGCCCCTTATGAACGACCCGAAGCACCGGAACTGCACCTGCGCGGGCAGACAGGCAGTGTGGATGATCTGGCTGATGAGATCGAAAAATATCTCAATCAGCGTGGTCTCATGCATAGTCTGGTCGATGAAGGCTGGTCAATTTAGTCTTGTCTGGGAGCAGTGTTCCTTCTGATTGCAGAATGTTATATATCGCCCTGAATGGGCGTGAGGAATTTAACATGAGCATTGAAAAGACATCACTGGCCAATGATGATCTCATGGCGGTGATGCAGCAGGCAGCGCTTGAGGCCGGTCACGAGATTATGCGGTTTTATGAGACTGGTTGTGAGATCAGTCTGAAACCAGATGCATCTCCTGTGAGCGAAGCCGATCACGTTGCCGAAGAGGTTATTCTCAAAGCCTTGCGCGCTTATCTGCCCGATGTGCCTGTGGTTGCTGAAGAAGAAATGGCTGCCGGTGACGGGCCTCTCGAGATTCGTAATCGTTTTTTCCTCGTTGACCCGCTGGATGGCACGAAAGAATTTGTGCTGCGCAACGGTGATTTCACAGTCAATATTGCGCTGATTGAAAACGGGATTCCTGTGAGCGGCGTGGTCTATGCACCGGTCAGCCGCAGGCTTTATTGCGGCTCGCCGTCCGGTGCGTGGCAATATGATGTGCAGCTGGAGGCTCTGTCTGGTGCAATACGTTTGCAGGTGCGTGAATGCGGCGAGCAGAAAACCGCTGTCGCAAGTCGCTCCCATAATACACCGGAAACAGATGCTTATTTGCAGGAACAGGCAATCGCATCCTGTGTGAGCGTCGGTTCATCTTTGAAATTCTGTCTGCTGGCCGCCGGTCAGGCCGATGTCTATCCGCGTTTCAGCCGGACAATGGAATGGGATACAGCAGCAGGCGATGCGGTATTGCGTGCGGCAGGCGGTAAGACCCTGACATTGGATGATCAGCCGCTGACCTATGGTAAGCGCAACCAGCCGTCAGACAGTGACTATGCCAATCCGTTCTTTATTGCTTATGGCGGTGCCGGGCCGATCTGAACAGGCTCAGCTATCAGAAGCATTTCCAGTTTATCTTGGATGCACTCTAGTTACATACGCCCGCAATTACGAAGCTGTGCTGCATAACGCTGCGAAATATTGGTGGCTTTTTTGGCGGCGCGCTGCACCATGGCATTGCCGCGCCAGCTGCCTTTTGCATAGCCGCCATGGCCGGAATAATAAGCCAGATACAGATTATACGGATCGCTCAGAGAGATGCCGTTACTGATATTGCTCTGTTTGTGATACCAGCCGACAAAATGGATCGCATCGCCGAAATTGGTGCGGCTCGCACCATAACGGCCGGTTTCACGCGTGTAACGTGCCCATGTGCCGTCCAGCGCCTGAGAATAGCCATAGGCGGAAGACTGGCGCTTCCACGGAATGAAACCGAGCAGCTTGGTACGTGGCGGGCGTGCATAGGGCTGGAAGCTTGATTCTGTGTAAATCGTCGCCATCATGATCGGGATCGGCACGCCAAAATCACGCTCGGCTTTTTTGGCATCCTTATGCCAGTTATTCACCCAGCCGTCGCGCTGGTCGAAAATTGCACAGGCATTATTGACTGATTTGGGTGCAGAGGCGCAACCAGCCAGAAAAACAGCAAAAATAAGAAGGAATTTTTTCATTTAGGCGATCTTTCAGGCAGGCAATCTCTGGGGCGAAATGAAACATTCCGTCTTGCGAAAAAGATGATCCGCAAAACAGCAAAGTGATAATGCTGAAAATCATAACGTGAAAAACTTCGGCAAAATGTGGTGCAAACAGGTTTTGAATGACTATGTTTGCTGGCGTAGTTAACCTTGGGTTAAAAACGTGGTCGCCGGTACCGGAGTTAAAATATAAAAATAACGTGCGATGATTAAATCATCCACGTTCAAAAGACTGAATTCTATAGGGAAATTTATAAACACCGCTTGAGGTGTGATGGTCGGAGCGAGAGGATTCGAACCTCCGACCCCCTGATCCCAAATCAGGTGCGCTACCAGGCTGCGCTACGCTCCGTTGACCGTGAGGCGGCTTATAGCGCCGCATTTTGCTCCCTGCAAGCGAATTATGCAAAAAAATCAAAACAACTGTTTATTATTGAAATTTATATGCTTTTTGCGTCTGATTTTCACTGTTGTCAGAATTGATTTTTGTACGGAAAAGGCCGGTTTTCCAAAGCAATATGTGCATTGGTCTTGATTATGAATTTATAAATAAATCAATATAATCAATTATTTAATGGCTAAATTTTCAGATTAAAATTTATTGGATTTGTCCGGTTTTTGCAAAATATCGCTTGGCAAAAATGATTTTCCGATCCTATGGTCAAAGAGGGAATACAAAACAGTTTTGAGTGAGTTTTAGCCGTCCGGAATGACATCCGTTCAGGTCATGCATGTTCTTTGATTCTTTTCAGGAGCAAATAATGCAATCCACCGCGACCAATACAGGGCAGTCCATTCAATATTTTACAAGTGAGTCTCCCGCAGATGAGGTAATATTGATCCGTCCGGAAGGTTTTCGCGAATATGACGCACGCTGGTGGTATGGCTTTGCAGGCGTTGAACAACCCGCTGAGATTAATCTGGCAGGCATAGTGGCTGTCGGAGCAGGTTTGGCGCATATGGTGCGGCAGCGCGGTATCGAACCGGCAATTGTGGTCGGCCATGATCTGCGCAGCTATTCGTTCGAGATTAAGACAGCGCTTATCAAAGGCCTGATATCCGGCGGGATGCAGGTCTTTGATATCGGGCTTGCGCTGTCACCTATGGCTTATTACGCGCAATTTGCACTGAATGTGCCGTCTGTTGCGATGGTGACCGCCTCACATAATGAAAATGGTTGGACAGGGGTGAAAATGGGCTGTGAACGCCCTTACACATTCGGACCGGCAGAAATGGCTGAGCTGAAATCAATTATTCTGGAGCATCAGGCTGAGCCGGCTAAAGGCGGGTGCTATAATTCCGTCAATAATATCGAAAAGCTTTATTCCGCAGCTTTAACAAAAGGCCGCTTTTTAAAACGCCATCTGAAAGTTGTTGTTGCTTGCGGAAATGGCACTGCGGGACTGTTCGCTCCGCAAATTCTGCGCCGGATTGGTTGTGATGTTGTGGAAGTTGACTGCGCGCCGGACTGGAATTTTCCGCATTATAATCCTGATCCGGAAGCCGCTCCGATGCAAAAAGCAATGGCGGAGGCCGTGAGAACCTATGGAGCTGATCTGGCTTTCGGCTTTGATGGTGACGGCGACCGCTGCGGTGTGGCGGATCATGAGGGCAGTATTATTTATGCTGACCGTATTGGCTTGCTATTGGCGCGGCAATTCTCAGAAAAGCACAAAGCCTCGCATTTTATTGTCGATGTGAAATCGAGCGGATTGTTTCGCAGTGATCCGGTATTGCAGGCCAATCAGGCAACGGTCGAATATTGGAAAACCGGCCATTCCTATATCAAGCGCCGCATGGGGGAATGCCGCGCATTGGCGGCGTTTGAAAAATCCGGCCATGTGTTTTTGAACCAGCCTTTGGGACTGGGTTATGATGATGGTCTGGCAACCACCATCGCGGTTTGCGAAATGCTGGCTACCCATCCGGATCAGAGTTTGGCCGCGCTTCACCGGCAATTGCCTGTCAGTTATGCAACGCCGACGCTCAATATTCCTTGCTGTGATGGTGAAAAATACGGGCTGGTTAGCCGGATACAGGATTATTTTGCCAATTTGTTTAAGGTGGGTGTTTTATTTGCAGGGCAGAAGATTACGGAGCTTCTGACCATTAATGGCGCGCGTGTCACAGTGGCTGACGGCACATGGGGATTGATCCGCGCATCGTCAAACAAGCCGGATCTGGTGGTGGTGGCTGAAAGTCAAGTCTCGCTTGAGAGGCGCAATGACATGCTGTGTGCAATCAATGATGTTTTGAGACAATTCGGGGCAGGGGAATTACCCGATTTTGAGGGCGGTTTTTAAGTTTTTTGAATGGCTTGGGCGGGGGCGTTGGCTATGGCTTTTGATCGGGAAAACGGAAAGTTCAACGGAATTAATCATACGAATTTGCCGTTGTTGAGTTTTGTGATGTGCGGCGGCAGTGGCTCACGTTTATGGCCGCTCTCCAGAATTGACAAGCCGAAACAATTTCATCGCCTGTCCGGTGATGAGAGCCTGTTGCTTGCGACTTTAAAGCGCCTGCAATTTGCTCCCGAGAACAGAATCTCTGTGATCGGTGCACAGGCTCATTCCGAGCAAATTGCACAAACAATTTCTGCTATGTCTGATGTGGGGGATATCAGGACAATCTTAGAGCCTGTGGCGCGTAATACCGCTGCGGTTGCGGCACTGGTCTCACTGTCTGCATTATCGGGCTGTGATGATGCTTTGATCCTGCTTTGTCCGGCAGATCATGAAATATCGACTACAGAGCAATTTTGGCAGAGCGTAACACAGGGTATTTCCGCCGCGACGCAAGGAGCAATTGTTACATTCGGGCTTTTGCCGGAACGGCCGGAAACCGGCTATGGTTATATTCAGGCCTGTGAACCGCACGGCACTGGCTATGTTATCAGCCGATTTACTGAGAAACCGGATTATGACAGTGCCTTGTCTTTTATCCGGCAGGGAAATTACTTCTGGAACTCCGGCATATTTCTGTTTCGGGCAAGTACTATGCGGGACACCTTTCTGCAATATGCACCGGATGTCTGGCTGGCTGTGCAGGCTGCACTCGATAAGGCAGAGCGCGATGATAATGCGATAAGATTACCGGAATATCTGTATCAGTCTGTGCCTGCGATTTCCTTCGATCATGCGATTATGGAAAAAGCAGACAGACGTGTGCTGATACCGGCTTCATTCTGCTGGAGCGATCTCGGCTCATGGCAATCTTTGCTCCAGCATCAACCGCAGGATGGTCGCGGCAATGTGTTGAGCGGTGACGTGATCGCCCATGATTGCAACAACAGTTATATCCGCAGCGAAAGCGGATTGCTCGCAGTGTCCGGCCTGAATGATATGGCTGTTATTACCACCAAGGATGCAACCTTTGTGGCTCCGCTGGCACAGAGCCAGCAGGTGCAGGCCATTGTCAGACAGCTGACGCAGCAAAATCGTGCAGAATTATATTATGAAACGCCGGTTCCTCCATCCGGCACGCACCGGCAAAAGGTGCAGGACTGGTTATTTGAACAGGCACTGCCCCTCTGGGCTGTGCGCGGTACCGATCATCGCCATGGTGGTTTTTATGAGAGCCTTTCTATGCAGGGACTGCCGGTTGCAGGCCTTCGCCGTTCACGGACAATAGCGCGGCAGATTTATGCTTTTGCGAAAAGTCATCAGGCGGGATGGAGCGGAGAGGCTGCAAGTCTGATCGCGCATGGACTGCTCTTCATGCAGGCGAAAGGGCGCAGTCGCAATGGCGGCTGGGTGCAGTCATTTCATGCTGATGGCAGTGTGGCGGAAAGTCAGGAAAATTTCTACGATCAGACCTGTATGTTGCTTGCACTGAGCTATGCTCATCAGACGGGACATAATCAGGCTCTGCAATTAGCGCAGGAAACTTTTACATTTCTGGATGCCAGATTGGCGCATCCCAAAGGCGGTTTCTACGAAACATTTGCTGACCGCGCTAATCCGCAGGCTATACTTAACAGCAATGCGCATATGCATTATCTCGAAGCCTGTCTGGCATGGCATGAGGTGAGCGGAGATCTTATGTTTCTCCGTCGCGCAGCCGAGATTGTAGCTCTGAGTGAATATTATTTTTTTGACCGTGATTATTGGTGTCTGGGAGAATATTTCACTGCAAACTGGCAGCGGGTGCGGGATGCGCGGGGCACCTACACAGAACCTGGTCATGCTTTTGAATGGGCCGCTTTACTCAGTGATTATGCCAATCGCACCGGTTGCCAAAATACACAGCGGATGGCGCACCGTTTGTATAGCAATGCGATTTCCAGCGGCATTAACCGGACGACAGGGCTGGCCTATAATGTGGTGTCACGTGAGGGTAGGCCGGTGGATAGCGGCAGCCGCAGCTGGCAGCAATGTGAGGCGATCAAAGCTGCGATCATGCTTGATGGCTATAATGGTCAGAATATGAAGCCGGAAATTGAAACACGCATTGCTACTTTGTTTCGCTGGCATTTGCATCCGGCAAAACGCGGTTTGTGGATTGACCGCGTTGATAAGAACGGAAGTCATTGCTCCGGTCATGTGCCGGCTTCAATCCTCTACCATCTGGTCAGTGCACTGACCTTATATTTGCAAGTCACGGCAAAAGCAGCTGACACACCTGTGGCGGGTAAGTCAGGCATATCTGAGAGGATAGCTATGTCAGTCTGAAAGGAATTGTCTGTGGAATTATGCTGATACAAAACAAACTTATTTGAATATGAGGTTGATCTGCTTGTGTTCAGCCACTGATTAGTTATCCTGACATGCAAAGCTGTTTCAGGAGAAGCGAAAGTCGCTTTCCTGAAACCGCATTCAAAAACAATCAGAGCGGGCGCGGAGGATAAATCCGCATCAGGCACGTTTTGTCCGTTTAATGGGTAAAATCAGGCAGATTTTTATGCAGCACTCTCCGCGTCATCGTGCCATTCTGGAACAGGCTAAGCTGAAAGGTCAGGTGCTGGTTGATGATCTGGCTGAACAATTTCAGGTTAGCCCGCAGACAATCCGTAAAGATCTCAATGATTTGTGCCGTGCGCAATTGCTGACCCGTACCCATGGCGGAGCACTGTTTCCCTCCGGCGTGGAAAATCTGGAATATGAAGCGCGCAGGCAAATCGCAGCCTCGGAAAAACAGGCAATCGGTCAGGCCGCAGCTGCATTGATACCGGAAGGCGCATCGCTTTTCATCAATATCGGCACCACCACAGAAGCGGTGAGCCAACATTTGCTGTCGCATAGCCAGTTGATGGTGATTACCAATAATATCAATGTCGCCAGTCGCTTACGTGTCTATTCAGGGCTGGAAGTCATTATTGCCGGTGGTGTTGTGCGCGCCAGTGACGGTGGTATTGTCGGTGAGGCGGCCGTTGATTTCATCCGTCAGTTCAAAGTGGATTATGCAATTATTGGCGTTTCAGCGATTGATGCCGATGGTGCATTGCTCGACTTTGACTATCGCGAGGTAAAGGTTGCGCAGGCGATTATCGCCAATGCCCGTCATATTATTCTGGTAGCAGATTCCACCAAGATGGAGCGCAGCGCACCGGTGCGGATGGGGCATTTATCGCAGATTGATACTTTCATCACCGATCAGTGCATTGAACCGTCTTTGCGTCAGATTTGCGCCGATCATGATGTGCAGTTGATTGAAGCTTTGAAACTTTAAGACCTGACAGGTTTTATCTCGCGACTGCATAAGTTTTTTGCGCGTTCTTATTTTTGTGAAGTTTCGTTTTTTCGCTCGATTTAGTTTCGTTTTTTACTATATTGCTTTCATATTGCGGATGATGCCGGATTGAAGACGATTCCGGTGCGCCGTTTTTCATGTGTCACAGCCGTGTCAATTTACCGTGCTTCAAGCAGTTACGTATTGAATTGACATGATTTTCGGCGGAGCTTGCGACGTGGTTGCAAATACGGACTACGATATTTTCATTATTGGCGGCGGTATTAATGGCTGCGGCATTGCCCGCGATGCTGCAGGGCGTGGTTTCCGCACCGGTCTGGCCGAAATGAAAGATCTGGCAAGCGGTACATCCTCTCGTGCAACCAAACTTATTCATGGCGGATTGCGCTATCTGGAACATTATGAATTCCGGCTGGTGCGTGAAGCCCTGATGGAGCGCGAAGTGATCTGGGCTAATGCGCCGCATGTGGTTAAGCCAATGCGTTTCATTCTGCCTTATCATCGCGGCGGTGTGCGTCCGGCTTGGCTGTTGCGACTGGGATTGTTTCTGTACGACCATATTGGCGGGCGCAAATTGCTGCCTGCAACCCGCACCCTGAATATGAAAACGGATAAGGCCGCAGCACCGCTGAAAGACCTGTTCACCAAGGCTTTTGAATATTCCGATGCATGGGTTGATGATGCGCGTTTTGTGGCACTCAATGCGATGGATGCCAAAGAGCGCGGCGCAACAATCCGTACCCGCACCAAAGTCATTGCTGCGCGGCGCACTGCTGATATCTGGCATCTGACATTGCTGAATTTGCGCTCGGGCAAAACTAGTGAAGTGACATCAAAGCTCGTGGTGAATGCTGCCGGCCCGTGGGTTGACCGTGTGCTTGCCGGTGTGGAAGGTCTGGCCGAGGTGCATAATGTGCGTCTTGTGCAGGGCAGCCATATTGTGGTGCGTAAGAAATTCGACGGCGATCGTTCTTATTTCTTCCAGAATAATGACGGGCGCATCATTTTTGCTATTCCTTATGAAAATGATTTCACACTGATCGGCACCACAGATCAGGACTATCACGGTGATCCGGCGAAAGTAGAAATCACCGATGCCGAGAGCGATTATCTGTGCTCTGCCGCCAGTGAATATTTCCGCGAGCCGGTAAAGCGTGAAGATATTGTCTGGGCTTATTCCGGTGTACGTCCGCTCTATGATGACGGTGCGGATAAGGCGCAGGAAGCCACGCGTGATTATGTACTGAAGGATGATGCCGGTGAGAATAAAGCACCGCTGATTAATATTTTCGGCGGTAAAATCACGACCTATCGCCGTTTGTCCGAGCATATGATGCAGAAGATCGAGCATTTTCTCGGGAAAAAAGGTGCACCGTGGACACATAAGGCGCCATTGCCGGGCGGTGATTTTCCGGTGCAGGATTTTGGCCGGATGAGCGCGAAATTTGCTGCGCATTATCCTTTTCTGGCACCGTCTCATGCGGCACGTCTGTTCCGTATGTATGGTACGCGCGCGCAGTGGATTTTGGGCAATGCAGCGGATTATAAAGATCTCGGTCAGCATTTTGGTGCCGATCTTTATGAAGTTGAAGTGCGTTATATGATGGTGCAGGAATGGGCACTGACCGCAGAAGATATTGTCTGGCGACGCAGCAAACGCGGGCTGGTCATGACAGCAAGCGAGATCACTGCTCTGGATCAGTTCATGAAAACCGAAACCGGTTATCATGAGGAAGCAGCGTAAGACTGGTCTTCTTGCTTTGGTTTAAGTTTACACCGCAGCCTGATTTATCAAGCTGCGGTGTTTGTTTTTACAGCCATAGTTTCTCCTCCTTTGGGTCTCATCCTCATGCTCTTCACAGCAGCATAAATCTGGACTACCATTCTCTGTGCAGACACTGAGTGAAGCTCTGGAGGAGAGCCAGCAATGAGCATTCAGTCAGGCGAAATATCCGCCGCGGCAGGTCAGTCAGTCTTCAGCGCTCATGCGGAGCGGGTTCACTCTGCCATTCGTGGCAGCGGTGCAGCGCGCTCGGCCCTCGTTGCCTCATGGCAGCGGTCTGCCCGTCTGCACGGGCTGAAACCACAGGATCCCGGTAAACCCCAAACTATCACCGCTCAGAAACTGCGCGAAGTGCAGGAATATGTCGAGCCGCTGACCCATCTGGCACAACCGGTGCTGGATCGTCTGTTCCTGTCGGTTGGCGGTATCGGTTGTTGTGTATTGCTGGCTGACGGTACTGGTGTGCCGGTGGAGCGGCGCGGGGCTGTTGCGGACGATAAGACATTTCATAAATGGGGACTGTGGACAGGTGCCGTCTGGAGTGAAGCCTGTGAGGGCACCAACGGCATCGGCACTTGTATTGTCGAGCAACGCGCAGTGACAATTCACCGTGACCAGCATTTTCATGCCAGAAATGCTGGTCTTTCCTGCTCTGTTGCCCCGATCCACGATCATACAGGGCAACTTGTTGCGGTGCTTGATGTATCCTCCTGCCGGTCTGACCTGACTGAGGCCTATGCAGGGTTGATTTTTGCTGCGGTGAATGACGCGGCACGCAAGATTGAGACAGATTATTTCCGCTATCATTTCCAGAAAGCCCGCATTGTTCTGGCGCCTGTCACTGAGCATAACAGCGGCGCACTGCTGGCAATTGATCGTGATGATATGGTGATTGGTGCCAGCCGTTCCGCACGTCTGGCACTGGGGTTGGGCGAAGACGGATTGAAAGATCCGGTTCCTGCGGCCGATTTCTTCGGTACACTGGCTGAGCAGGATATGGATATGGCCGAAGCTGAACGCGGGGTTATTATCCGCGCCCTTGCACGGGCTGAGGGAAAGATTTCCTCGGCAGCCAAAATTCTTGGCATGAGCCGTGCAACCCTGCATCGTAAGCTTAACCGTTTACAGATCAGACGAAACGGCTGAGCCGCGCGGCATTCCGGAAAATGTGAAATGTTTTTTGGACGGGATGCACGAAGTTAAAGCCATCTCTCAAACTGTCTCATTCTTGCGACATTACGGGTAAGCGTTTGTGATGAGTGCTCCGCTGGCCTCATGACAAGCCGCGTATTTCCCGCAACATTATTTGTGAGTTCAGGCATTTGCATCTGAGGAGAGATGCAAATGCCATGACTGAGCGAGAAACAGGGAGAGAGACAATGAACAAGGTTGAAGTAAGCCGGACTGTTCATCCTAAATTTGCCAAACGTTATGGCAATTTCATCGGCGGCAAATGGGTCGAACCGAAATCCGGACGTTATTTTGAGAATATTTCACCGGTCAACGGGCAGGTTCTCTGCGAGATTGCCCGTTCCGATGCAGCGGATGTGGAATTGGCGCTCGATGCCGCCCACGCAGCCAAGGAAGCATGGGGGCGCACCAGTGCCGCAGAACGTGCGCTGATCCTCAACAAAATCGCTGACCGGATGCAGGATAATCTGGCACTGCTGGCCGAGGCCGAAACCTGGGACAACGGCAAGCCGATCCGCGAAACCACCAATGCCGATATGCCGCTGGCGATTGACCATTTCCGCTATTTTGCCGGTGCTATCCGTGCGCAGGAAGGCGGCATTTCTGAAATCGATCACGATACAGTCGCCTATCATTTCCATGAACCTTTGGGCGTGGTCGGGCAGATTATTCCGTGGAACTTCCCGATCCTGATGGCGGTGTGGAAACTGGCACCGGCACTGGCTGCAGGTAACTGTGTGGTGCTGAAACCGGCTGAGCAGACACCGGCTTCTATTCTGGTGCTGGCGGAACTGATCGGTGATCTTTTGCCTGCCGGTGTGCTGAATATTGTTAATGGTTTCGGCCTTGAAGCCGGTAAGCCTTTGGCTTCCAGTCCGCGCATTGCCAAAATCGCTTTTACTGGTGAAACCACCACCGGTCGTTTGATTATGCAATATGCCAGTCAGAACCTCATTCCGGTCACGCTGGAGCTGGGTGGTAAATCGCCGAATATCTTCTTTGAAGATGTGACTGCGGAAGATGATGACTATCTCGACAAGGCCATTGAAGGCTTTGTGATGTTTGCGCTCAATCAGGGTGAGGTCTGTACCTGCCCGAGTCGTGCGCTGATCCATGAAAAAATCTACGATAAATTCATGGAAAAAGCCCTGAAACGGGTAGAAGCGATTGTGCAGGGTGACCCGCTCAATCCGGCAACCATGATCGGCGCGCAGGCCTCGCAGGAACAGCTGGAAAAAATCCTCAGCTATATGGATATCGGTCGTCAGGAAGGCGCGGAAGTGCTGACCGGTGGCGAGCGTAACCAGCTTGGCGGTGATCTGGCCGGTGGTTTCTATGTGAAGCCGACGGTCTTCAAAGGCCACAATAAGATGCGGATTTTTCAGGAAGAGATCTTCGGTCCTGTGGTTTCTGTCACGACCTTTAAAACGGATGAGGAAGCGCTGTCGATTGCCAATGACACGCTTTATGGCCTTGGTTCCGGTGTGTGGACGCGTAACGGCAACCGTGCTTACCGCTTTGGCCGTGGTATTCAGGCAGGGCGTGTCTGGACAAACTGCTACCATGCTTATCCGGCGCACGCGGCGTTTGGTGGTTACAAACAATCCGGAATAGGGCGCGAAAATCACCTGAAAATGCTCGATCATTACCAGCAGACCAAAAATATGCTGGTGAGCTACAGCCCTAAGAAACTGGGCTTCTTCTGATCTGACGAAATGATCTCCCCCGAAGTCATGATCGGTTTCGGGGGAGATATGCATAACAAAAAATGAGAGCGAACGCAGTGAGTAGGATGCGTTGCAAACGCTCTGAATGTGGTTGCATTCCACGGCTGTCAGGCTGATCCGGCCTGATTGTGAAATGCTTCAGCCACGGTGATCCGGTCAATCCGGCTCGCCGACTTTCCGTAATGTTGGTGTCATGAATGGAGCAGAAGGAGTGCCTCTCTTTCTGCCAAAGGAGATTGTTATGGCAAAAACTATGAAAGCCGCTGTTGTACGTGAATTCGGAAAACCCCTGACAATTGATGAAGTGCCGATCCCCGTGCCGGGGCCGGGGCAAATTCAGGTTGCTATTCAGGCATCCGGTGTCTGTCACACCGATCTTCATGCGGCTGAAGGCGATTGGCCGGTGAAACCAAATCCGCCATTTATTCCGGGACATGAAGGCGTGGGCTATGTCTCCGGCGTTGGTGCCGGTGTCAAACATGTCAAGGAAGGTGATCGCGTTGGTATTCCGTGGCTTTATACGGCTTGCGGCTATTGCAACCATTGTCTCGGCGGTTGGGAGACCTTGTGTGAATCTCAGGAAAATACCGGCTATTCGGTGAATGGCGGTTTTGCTGATTATGTGGTGGCTGATCCGAATTTCGTTGGTCATTTGCCGAAGAATATCGAGTTTAACGAAATCGCGCCGGTACTCTGCGCTGGTGTGACAGTTTATAAAGGACTGAAAGTCACGGATACCAAACCCGGTGACTGGATGGTGATTTCCGGTATCGGCGGGCTTGGCCATATGGCGGTGCAATATGCTAAAGCCATGGGGCTCAATGTTGTGGCTGTCGATATTGATGACGCCAAACTTGATCTGGCGCGACGGCTGGGTGCAGTTGCAACCGTCAATGCCAAAATCAGTAATGATCCGGCAGCCGAAGTGAAAAAACTGACCGATGGCGGTGCGCAGGGCGCACTGGTGACGGCGGTTTCGCCAAAAGCGTTCCAGCAGGCGCTGGGGATGATGTCGCGTGGCGGCACGATTGCTTTCAACGGTCTGCCTGCCGGTGAGTTTCCGGTGTCAATTTTCAACATGGTGCTGAACGGCGTGACATTGCGCGGTTCCATTGTTGGCACAAGGCTGGATTTACAGGAGTCGCTTGATTTCGCTGCAGATGGTAAAGTGAAGGCGACGATCAGCACTGACAGGCTGGAGAATATCAACGCGATTTTCGACAAGATGCGCAAAGGTGAAATTGAAGGCCGTATCGTGATGGATATGACGAAGTAACTTACGAACAGGAGGGTGTCATGACTGAAGCAGAAATGAACACGAATACAGCGCCGCTGAACAAGGTGACTGCGACGCCTGACGCCCTCAAACTGATTGCCGAATTGCAGGCAGAATATGGCCCTGTGATGTTTCACCAGTCCGGCGGTTGCTGCGATGGTTCATCGCCGATGTGTTATGCGCAGGGTGATTTTCTGATCGGCGATCAGGATGTGCAATTGGGTGAGATTGGCGGTGCGCCGTTTTATATCAGCCGCTCGCAATATGAAGCATGGAAACATACCGATTTGATTATTGATGTGGTGCCGGGGCGGGGCGGTATGTTCTCGCTCGATAATGGCCGTGAAGTGCGTTTTCTGACCCGCTCGACGATTTGTACGATTTAATTGCTCCCAAGGCGTGACGTAAAAAAGGGCGGAAATTCCGCCCTTTTTTACGTGCCTGTGTGGCTTATGGCAGCTTGTAAGACATCACATAATCACCGGCTTTGGTGCCGACTGAACCATGGCCACCGGCAACGATCAGCACATATTGTTTGCCGTCTTTGCCGGTATAGCTCATCGGTGTGGACTGACCACCCGCAGGCAGACGCGTCTGCCAGAGTTGCTTGCCGGTTGTGAGATCATAGGCACGCAGATAATCGTCAACCGCTGCGCCGAGGAAGGCAACGCCGCCTGCGGTAATCATCGGCCCGCCGATACCCGGCACGCCAAGTTTCAGCGGAATTGGCGCCGGTGCCATATCTTCTACCGTGCCGTTTTTATGTTTATAGGCGATCTTGCCTGTGCGCAGGTCAACACCGGCCACATAGCCCCATGGCGGCGATTGGCACGGAATGCCAAGCGGTGACAGGAGCGGCCCCATAAATACGCCGTAAGGTGCGCCGTCATTACGGTTCAACCCTTGCTCGCTGGCTTTTTCATCCTCGCCTTTCGGCGGAATTTGATCCGCAGGTACAAGGCGAGAGGTGAAGGCCAGATAAGTCGGCATACCGAACATCACCTGACGTTTCGGATCAACCGCCACGCTGCCCCAGTTAAAGACGCCGAAATTGCCGGGATAGACAATTGTACCCTGCAGGGAAGGCGGGGTGTAGCGACCCTCATAGCGCAGCGAGCGGAACTGGATGCGGCAGGCAAGCTGATCGAACATCGTTGCCCCCCACATATTGGCTTCCGTCAGCGGCGGAGGATTGAAGCTGAGACCGGAAAGCGGCTGTGTCGGTGCGGAGAAATCTTCCGGTATTGCACCTGTCGGGGCTGCAACTTCAGTCACAGGAATAATCGCTTCACCGGTACGCCGGTCGAGCACATAAATATCGCCCTGCTTGGTTGGACCTACCAGTGCGGGCACGGCCTGTCCGCTCTTATTGGTAATGTCGAGCAGCACGGGCTGAGCAGGCACGTCCATATCCCAGAGATCATGATGCACAGTCTGGCGTACCCAGCGAACCTGACCGGTTTTTACATCCAGCGCGGTGATGGAGGAAGAGTATTTCTCTACCGCCTCACTGCGTCCCATGCCGAGCTGATCCGGCACCTGATTACCGAGCGGTATATAGATCAGGCCGAGATTTTCATCAGCGCTGAACACCGACCAGCTATTCGGGGAATTGGTGGTGTAATGCTCACCCTCCGCAATCGGTGTGGTGACATCAGGATTACCGGAATCCCAGTTCCACAACAGCTGACCGGTGAGAATGTCAAAGGCGCGGATAACGCCCGACTGTTCCTGCGTCGAGAAATTATCATTTACCGCACCGCCGACGATGATTTTTCCGTCCATCGCAGTTGGCGGGGAGGTGGAGTAATAATAGCCGGACGGATTATATTTCATGCCGCGGGTCAGATCGAGCACGCCCTTTTCGGCAAAACTCTCACAAATCTGGCCGGTCTTGGCATCCAGTGCAATCAGATGCGCATCGGATGTTGGCAGATAAACCCGCTCATAACAGGCCTGATCTGCGGCAACGCTCTGGTCTTTCCAATAGGTTACACCACGGCAGGTCTGGTGCTGGCGCTGGGTATTGGCGCTGACCTCAGGGTTATAGCGCCACTTTTCCTTGCCGGTATCCGCATCCAGCGCAATGGCAATATTATGCGGCGTGCAGAGATAAAGCGTGTCTTCAATTTTGAGCGGTGTCACCTGATAGGTGGTTTCCGTCACATCCTGCGGTTGGCGCACATCGCCGGTTTGGTACTGCCATGCAAGCTGCAGGCTAGCCACATTTTCCGGTGTGATTTGTGTGAGCGGTGAATAACGCTGACCATATTGCGTGCGGCCATATTGATGCCATTCGCCATCCGGTACCGTATTGCCCATATCCGGTGTTGCCGCGACCGCTTCTGTGGGTAGAGAACCGTCGAGATTATGCGGGTCTTTGGTGATTGAGATACCGGCAACAATCAGTGCGGCGGCGATTGCCCCCAGCAGCGGCAGAGGACTGGCACTGCCTGCACGTGCCTGTTCAATCGTTGGTGCCACTTCTCTGCTGGCAGGGCTGAGCGCTTTGCGGATCGGTGGCAGCAACAGCCACAGACCCAGCAGCACAATAATGCCGCCGCGTGAGCCGAGCGGCCACCAGTCAAAACCGACTTCATAAAATGCCCAGCCGAGTGTGCCGAGAATGATCAGGGCATAGACCCAGAGTGCCGCAGCACGGCGGGTGAAAAGCAGTATGGCGGTCAGTAAGAAACCGGCCGCTGTAATAATGTAATAAAGGCTGCCGCCCAGCAGGGCGAGTTTTATGCCACCATAACCAAGCGCGATGCCTATGAACGCAAAGAGGATGGCTGTTAATGAAACTAACACAATGCTACCCCTTATTTATTGAATGGGGAAGAATATAGATCAGTAAAGCACAGCGGGAAGTGCTTCGAAACATTTATTTGAAAATAGAACAAATGAATCGACACAGATACAGTTAATTGTGACAGGAAAAAGCGCAGGAAATTCTGTAAAACAATAAGTAAATCAATTATCTAATCAATGAAAACGCCGCCTTGCTATGGGCGGCGTTTTGTTCAAAAGCATTAGCCTTGGGAGGATGGTGCTTTTATAAACGTGTGCTGGTGAAACTGCGCAGGCGCAGCGCATTGGTCAGCACGAAGATGCTCGACAATGCCATGGCTGCCGCAGCCAGTACCGGCGAGAGCAGGATGCCGTAAAACGGGTAGAGCAGGCCTGCTGCAACCGGAATGAGTGCGGTATTGTAGGAAAACGCCCAGAACAAGTTCTGACGGATATTGCGGATTGTCGCTTTGGAAAGAGCAATCGCATCCACAACGGCAGTCAGATCGCCGCTCATCAGCACCACATCGGCGCTTTCAATAGCGATATCCGTACCGGTGCCCACAGCCACACCCACATCAGCCGCAGCCAGTGCCGGTGCATCATTGATGCCATCGCCGACAAAGATGATTTTACGGTCAGAGCCTGCGAGACGCTTCAGCGCTTCGACCTTACCATCCGGCAGAACTTCCGCTGATACCTCATCAATACCGAGTTCTTTGGCAATGGCATTGGCAACGACTTTGCTGTCACCGGTAATCATTGCCACTTTCAGGCCAAGCTTATGCAGGGCATCAATTGTGGCTTTGGTTGTCGGTTTCAGCTCATCCGCCACAGAGAAGGCAGCGACCAATGCACCATCGCGTGCCATATAGAGCACGGATTGCGCTTTGGCGGTCATTGCTGCTGCGGCCTCTGCACCGGTGCTGACATCAATGCCGAGCTTTTTCATAAAACGCTCTGCACCGACATGGACGGGCTGACTGTCAACCATACCGCTGACGCCGAAGCCCGGAACGGCTTCAAAGTCTTTGACTTCCGGCTGTTTCAGCCCCTTGTCTTCCGCAGCCTGCACCACAGCAGTCGCAATCGGATGTTCTGAGCGGGATTCCAATGCGGCTGCCAATGCCAGCATCTCATCAGCATTCTGATTGCCGAATGTATGGAACTGCGACAGCACAGGTTTGCCGATGGTCAGCGTGCCGGTTTTGTCGAAAGCGATAATATCGGCATCGCGCAGGCTTTGCAGGGCATCACCACGGCGGAACAGCACACCCATTTCTGCGCCGCGACCGGTACCGACCATGATCGAGGTCGGTGTTGCCAGCCCCATGGCACAAGGACAGGCGATAATCAGCACGGCAATGGCATTAGCCAGCGCGAAGGTGAAGGCCGGTTCAGGGCCGAAGATAAACCAGATCAGGAAGGTGACAAAGGCTGCGAGCATGACGGCAGGCACAAACCATGTCGTGACCTTGTCGATCAGGTTCTGGATCGGCAGCTTGTCAGCCTGAGCATCTTCAACCATGCGGATGATCTGCGAGATCACCATATCCGCACCAACCTTGGTGGCGCGATAGGTGAAAGCACCGGTCTTGTTGACCGTACCGCCGACAACCGTGTCACCGACATTTTTCGTGGCGGGAATAGGCTCACCGGTAATCATGGATTCATCAATATAAGATGTACCCTCGGTGATCTCACCATCGACCGGCACTTTCTCACCCGGACGCACCAGAACGAGGTCGCCTGCACGCACATCTTCCAGCGGAATATCCTGTGCCACACCGTCACGCACCACACGCGCGGTTTTGGCCTGAAGCCCGAGCAGATGGGCAATGGCATGGGATGTGCGGCCTTTGGCACGGGCTTCCATCCAGCGGCCGATCAGGATCAGCGTAACGATAACCGCTGCTGCCTCAAAATAGACATTGACGGTTTGTGCAGGCAGGACAGAGGGCATGAAAGTGGCGACTACCGAGAAGCCCCATGCTGCCAATGTGCCGACAGCCACGAGCGAGTTCATGTCCGGCCCGCCGCGCAACAGCGCCGGAATACCGATACGGAAGAAACGCAGACCCGGACCAAACAATACGAGCGTTGTGAGAATGAACTGGAGATACCAGCTGTTCTGCGTGCCGATGGTGCCGGCAATAAAATGATGCAGCGGCGGGAACAGATGCGAACCCATTTCCGTGATGAAAACCGGCAGCGCCAAAGCACCGGCAATCAGTACATCGCGCTTGAGGGTTTTAATCTCGGCATCATTTTTCTCTGCACGGCGTTCCGCACCGCTTGCAGGAGCGGCCACAGCCACAGGCTGTGCCGGATAACCGCTTTTGGTAACAATATCTGCCAGCATTTGCGGCGTGACTGACAGATCACTGAGCGTGATGCTGGCGCGTTTGGTCACCAGATTAACGGAGGCCGCAGCAACGCCGGCAGAGGATTGCAGGGTCTTTTCCACGCGTCCGACACAGGATGCGCAGGTCATGCCGTCCACTTCCAGCACTACCTGTGCCGGTGGTTGCGGAATATGCGCTGTGTAACCGGCTTTCTTGACGGCTTCGGCGGCAAGGCCTGCATCCGGCTTATCTGCAAAGCGCACGGTTGCCTGTTGTGTCGCCAGATTGACTGTCGCACTGTTGACGCCCGGCAAAGCGAGCAAGGCTTTTTCCACACGACCGACGCAGGAGGCGCAGGTCATGCCGTCAATATCAAGCGTAACAACAGGCTGACCCGAGCGTGTCTGCTCAGGGTGACTATGTTTGGTCATGACAGAAACTCCAGCCTTTAGCCGAGGATTTTTGTTTCGTAACCTGCCGCATCAATGGCTTTGGTAATTGCTGCGGCATTTGCCGGAGCCGAAAAACCGATGCTGGCTTGTTTTTTCGCCAGATCAACGCTGACGGTGCTGACACCTTCAACGGCTTTGGCGGTTTTCTCAATTTTTGCCACGCAGGAACCGCAGCCCATACCGTCAACAGAGAGCAGAACAGTGGAGGAAACGGATTGTGTCATGATGATCTTCAGGGCTGATTATGCGGAAAGCCCGCCTGCGGAAGCCCTGCCTTTCTTGTCAGTTTCAGGCGCATGTCAGCGCTTTTGTTGATTTTGACAAGAAGATAGGGCTTCCCATAATGGGAAGGTCAAGAGCATTTTCCGAAAGAAGTATATTTAATTTAAATATATGGTTTTATGTCTCTTTATCCGTCATATCCCGCGATGAAGTCACAAACATCGCGCTGTGACATCGGTTTTCCGGTAAAAAATCCCTGTACCTCACCGAATTGTTCGTCCTTCAGGCGCGTGAGCTGTTCCTGTGTTTCCACGCCTTCTGCCGTCGTTACAATATTGAACGCGCTGCCCAGAGAAACCACAGCCTGAATGATCGCCAGATTGCGTTTGTCATTATCAATATTGGACACAAAACTACGATCAATCTTGATCTTGTCAAAAGGGAAAGTGCGCAAATAATTGAGGGACGAATAGCCGGTGCCAAAATCATCCATGGCAATGCTCACGCCCAGATTGCGCAATTCGAATAACAATTCGGTATTATGCTCGGTATTGGACAGCAGCACTGTTTCGGTGATTTCCAGTTCCAGACGGTTGGCCTGCAATCCGCTTTCTTCGAGGGCGGATTTCACCATGTCCAGCATATTGCGGCTGTTAAACTGTACCGGCGACAGATTGACAGAAACTTTGATTTTCTCCGGCCATGAAATGGCATCCTGACAGGCCTGCCGCAGAACCCAGGCACCGATTGCAGAAATGATACCGGTATCTTCGGCAATCGGAATGAAATCATCCGGTGCGACCAGTCCGCGTGTCGGATGCTGCCAGCGCAGCAGAGCTTCACAACCGGTAATAAGATCTGTCGTCAGCGAGAAAATCGGCTGATAAAACAGCACAAATTCATTGTTTTGCAGAGCGGTATGCAATTCCAAAGCCGTGCGGTGGCGTTTTTCGACTGCCTCGCGCATGGATTTTTCATAGAAACGGTAGACACCGCGCCGGTCTGCCTTGGCGGCGTAAAGCGCCAGATCGGCATTGCGCAACAGCGTATCAATATCCTCACCATCTTCGGGGGCAATGACAACACCGATCGTGCAGCCGACATATTCAGGACTGCCGTCCAGATGAAACGGCTTGCTGAACAGATTAGTGATTTCTTCGGCAAAATGGCCGATTTCCTGCCGGTGATCAGGGTTTTCCGGATCAAAAGGATGGATGATCGCAAATTCATCGCCACCGAGGCGGGCGATAAAATCCTGCGGTTTCAGAAAGGCGCTGAGACGGCGCGCAACCTGACAGAGCAGGGCATCACCTGCCGCATGGCCGATACTGTCATTGATATGTTTGAAGTGATCGACATCGAGAAACAGCAGGGCATGGCTCTGGATTGCTTCCTTTTTGGAGAATAAATCCGTCGTATGGCGCGAAAAATAGACACGGTTCGGCAGATTTGTCAGCGAGTCATGCATAGCTGTATAGGTCAGATGCGCCTGCAGAGCCTGTTCTTCCGTGATATCTTCCATCAGGCCGATCAGATAACGCGGCTTTTCTCCGTTTTGCGACGGAATTGTGCGTTTCATCACCCGTACATGGCGGCTGTGACTGCGCAACGGAATTTCATTTTCGACAGTGAAAACACTGTCACTCTCCATCACATATTGATCCTGCGTGATAAAATTGCGGGCATCTTCTTCACTGAAAACCTGATGATCCGCCTTGCCGATGACATGCGCAGATTCTTTACCTGTAATAGCACTGGCTGTTTCATTAAACAGGACATAGCGCCCACTATCATGCATATCTTTAATGAAAACCCCGATCGGCAGGTTTTTGATCAGGCTGTCGAGCAATGAGCGGGTCTGGCTGATTTCATTGCGCGCTTTGCGGATTTCGGTCTGATCCTGAATGATCGCGAGAATAGCAGGCTGATCGTTGAAATTTGTGCGTCGTCCATAGGTGATGACTTCAATTGTCTCGCCATTGGCTTTCAGATGTTTCCAGATTTGCGGCTTTCCGAAGTCAGTTTCTGCGTGGATGGCAGCGATCATGCGTTCGTGCTCGGATTCAGGGCGGATGTCCAGCACAGTCATCCGGCTCATCTGCTCCGGCGTATAGCCGTAAAATTCAAAAGCAGCGTCATTCAGCAATAAAAATTTGAGCGAAATCGGATCATACAGCCACATCGGAATAGGGTGCTGTGTGAAGAGCAAACGAAAATCATTCTCTGATAAAGCAGGCTGAAAATACAGCGGGGAGTCGATCTGACTGTTCAGCGGGGCAGTTGTCATAAAGGCTCCGTGTCTTTTAGTTGGCAAACATCATGCCCGGCAGTGCCGTGCGGCTGTTTACACCGCATGATAAGCCTACACGACACATCACAAATCTTAAAACTACATTACAAGCCTGCGATAATTTTTTTCCAGATATTTCTGAGGAAAAATACCGAATAAAATTATATCTCTTTGAAAAATATAGAGAATTATCGTCATGGCTATGTTTCATTATTTGTGACGTTTTTTTACAATTTTGTTTTTTTGACTGCAGAACAGTGCCGGAGCATATCCGGCGGTGGAATTTGTCGTCTTTGCTCTTTGTCATCTCTTGCTTCGGACTGCCTGTTTACCTAAAAGCTAAAGCCTGTGTGAAGTTTTTGTGAAGTCTTTGTGACTGCTTTTTATCAGCAATGACCGGTAAAATTACCGGCCGAGACAAACAGGCAGACGCATTGTGTAACGCTGCAGGAACCGGAAAGTTCCTGTTATTTTGGAAGCTGCCCATTGAGCAATCTTGCGACGCCGGTCCCTCATCATGCACCGCATGCTGTCCCTTATTCTGACAGCGCGCTGAATCACGGGGATAAGCGGAAGGCGGCGCGGCGCAATGGCCGGTTCTGTGCATATTTTGCCCGCAGGCACTGGTTCTGGCGCGCATTGATTGCCACAGCCGGAACGCTGTTCCTCACCCTATCTGTCGTGATGCTGACCGAGTGGCTGATGCGCGGTTCCGCTGCATCATGGAAGCAGTATTTTACGCTGACACACCGCCCGCTCTGGACAACATTAGGTCTTGTTTTCCTCACCCTGTTTTTGCTGGACAGCCTGCTGGGGCGTTTGTGGCAGGGTATTTTAATCGTTGCGCCGGTTTTGCTCGGGCTTGCATGGTTCAGCCGGCAAAAGGGCATGTATCTCGGCGATCCGCTCTATCCGAGTGACCTGCTTTATACCCGTCAGGTTGTTGATCTGATGCCGTTGCTGGTGCGTGACAGACCGATGGATGCGGTGCTGATCGTACTCGCCTCGATGGCGGCTCTTGCGGCTTTGTATTTTTGCTGGCGCTTTTTCCGTCGCTCTGTGCCGCGTCTGAGCTGGACTGCGCGTGCGGCACGTCTTGCTGTGGCCATGCCGGCTCTGATCTGGTTCGGCAGTATTTCCGACTATTCCAGCTTCTCCTATATCCGCGACCGCATGGGCATTGTGCCGATGATGTGGGATCAGAAAGAAAATTACGCCCATAACGGTTTGGTTGTGGCGTTTATTTTTAATATTCCCATGGCCAATGTTTCTGCGCCGAACGGCTATTCGCAGGAGCGGATTGCAAGTATTGCGGAATATTTATTCCCTGCGGATGATGACAGCGGTCTGCTGGGCGGCTCATCTTCTGCCCACGGCAATACCATTGTTCCGGTTGCTGCACGCAATGATGAAAAACCGGATGTTATTGTGATTATGAGCGAATCTTTCTGGGATCCATCCCGTCTTCCGGGTGTGGCCTTTGATGAAGATCCGATCAAAAATGTGCGTGCCAACCAGTCTGGCCATGTGTTTTCGCCGGAATTCGGCGGCATGACCGCAAATGTTGAATTTGAAGCGCTGACCGGTTTTTCGAATGCCTTTTTGCCTTATGGCAGCATTCCTTATCAGCAATATGTGCGCAGACCTGTGCCCTCGCTGGCCTCATTCTTCAGCGAGCAGGGTTATGAAACCCGTGCGCTGCATCCCTATCGCCAGTGGTTCTGGAACCGTGGCTCTGTCTATGAAAATTTTGGCTTTGATAAATTTCTGTCCGAAGAAAATCTGCCGGAGCTGATGAAAAAAGGCCATCTGGCTTCCGATGAAGAATTCACCAGCGAGATTATCCGTTCGGCTGAAGAGGCGGAAAAGCCGCTCTTCCTGTTCGGTGTATCTCTGCAGGGACATGGTCCTTATGCGCCAAGCCGCTATCCGGACAGTCAGATCAAAGTTGTTACCAATGCTGACAGCGCTGTGAGTGAGGCATCCAAAGGGTCTGTGCGGTCTTTTGCACAGGGCGCACAGGATGCGGATATCAATCTGGGACGATTGATGGCGTGGGCGAAGAAGCGCGAGCGGGAAACGATTATTGTTTTCTTCGGCGATCATCTGCCGCCGCTCGGTGATGTCTATGTTGAGAGCGGTTATATGAAGAACCGTACGGCCAGCCGCGTGGATACGGCCGATCATATGCTGGCGCAGCATGAAACGCCGCTGGTATTGTGGTCCAGCCGTACAGACAGTTTGCGCGGAGTCGGTACAATCAGCCCGTCTTTCCTGCCGCTTTATGTTCTGGAAATGGCCGGTCTCCAGCATCCTTATTACACCGGTTTTCTGGGCAAAGTGCATCAGGAATATAGCGTGATTGATGGCCATCTGCTGCTGGATAAAGATTACACGCCCCATGCCGGATGGATGCAGCAACCGGTAATGCCGCAGATTTTGCAGGATTACCGTCAGGTTCAGTATGATATGATGTTCGGAAACAGCTATTCCAAAGAAAAGATGTTTCCGTTTATCAGTGCCGGTATTTATGCCACGACCGGTGAGAACAATAAAAAACAGGTTACATCGCAATATTAGCCGGATTGAGCGCCTGCTTTTTTACTGACTTGCTATGATGAAATAATTTTTTTATGTTTGGTCAAAGATTGCGACTATCGTTCTTTGTTTGACCGCCATCAGAACGGGTTTTCCCGTAAAATGACCGGCATCTGCACTGAACCGATCAGGGAGAGGCAGATTTGAAGCGACATCTTACGCTATTTGCGCTCGCTCTGTTGCTTCCTCTGATTATATTGGTCGGTTTTTTCCTATGGCTTCTGGTTTTGCAGGAAAGAAGCCATATTGAAAATCAGGCTTTTGATGTTACCCAATCCCTCGCCGTTACAATTGACCGTGAGGTCTACGGCCTTCAGCGCGCCGCTGAAATTATCAGCTATTCCAATATTCTGAAGAATGGCCGTTTTGATATTCTTCAAACGACCTTGCATGATATGGCGCAGGAATTAAACATCAATATTACGGTCTATGATCCTGAGGCGAAACTGCTGGTTGCCTCGGATCCTGCACGGGTCGGTGATCTGCCGCTGCTGACAAAAACAGATCTTGCGGCTGCCAAAGCGGCAGGCAAACCCTATGTTACCGGAGTACGGCGTGCTCATGAAAATACACCTTTTTGTTTTACGGTGGTTCGTCCGGTTTTTGTTGACGGGAAAATCAATTATTTTCTGGCGCTGAGCATGGAAGCGCAGCGCATTACCGATCTTTTGAATTTGAGCGGTATATCCAAAAACTGGATTGCGGTTGTGGTGGATCAGAATGATCAGGTTCTGGCGCGCAATAATAACAGCAATGATTATACGGGACAGCTGATACCGGATAAATTGCGTGCGGAAGCCACTGATAAGCAGGGGCGTTGGCGCGGACAGATTCTCGATGGCAATCAGGTGGCCGGTTATTATATCCGTTCGCCGCTGAGCGACTGGCGCATTGCGATCGGTGTTAACCGCTCGGAGCTGAACTGGCCGGTTTGGGTGGCTTTTGCCTATTTTATCATCCTGTTGCTGGGCACATTATTGCTGAGTGCCTTGCTGGCAGGGTTCTTCGGACGCCGGATTTCGAAGCCGGTCAGAAAATTGGCCGCACAGGCTATGGCTGTGGGAGATGTGCAGGCGATTAAGCCGTTGGGTTCGGGCATTAGCGAACTGGATGTTGTCAGTGAGGCACTGATACAGGCTGATAAGCGCAACCGTGCGAAAGAGCTGAAACTTCTGGAAGCGCAATTGCGCCTGCAAATGGCGCTGGATGCCGGTAATATCGGTGTCTGGGAGTATAACCCAGAAGATGCCGAAGTTAGTCTTGATGGCCGTGCCAGCCATATGCTGGCATTTAAGGACAGGCGTAAAATCAATTTTGTTACGGATTTTATGCCTCTCGTCCATGAGGAAGATAAGCTGCGCGTCGAAACAGCTTTGAGCAACGCGCTGACATCAGGCGATATTGTCCGTGAGACTTTTCGTATCCGCGATACGGAACAACCGCATCCGGTCTGGGTGACAGGTATCGGCAGGCGTATCTATACAGATATCGGCAAACCTTCGGTTCTCGGGTTGATTGTGAATGTGACCGCTGAACAATTGGCACTGGAGCAGCGGGAAGTGGTGGCGCAGGAGCTGAATCACCGGCTGAAAAATATGTTCGCGGTGATTATCAGCTTAATGAGCCTTTCCGCACGGGGCAAAACGGATGTGCAGGATTATGTCGGCCAAATGCGGGAGCGCATGACGGCGCTGGCCGGTGCATTTGAGCTGACCTATCAGAAAACATCCGCGGCTACAGGGCAACACAGCACAATCTCACTGAATGAATTGCTGACCCGCCTTACGCAGCCCTATGTCTTTTCCGATCTGGAGCGCATTTCCATAGAAGGCGATGCACTCTCATGCCCCGTTGCCCATGTCACGCCGATGAGTCTGGTGTTTCACGAGTTGATGACCAATTCTGTCAAACACGGAGCGCTGTCAGTGCCACAGGGACATGTCCGTATCGAACTATCCGCATATGAGGATTTTATGCGGATTGAATGGCGGGAGACCGGCGGGCCGCAAATTATGCAGGAGCCGTCACAGCGTGGTTTTGGCTCCCGTCTCAAACAGCTCAGTATTGATGTGCAGATGCGCGGTTCGTTTAAGGAAATATGGGACAAAAACGGCCTTGTTTTTGTGATTGAGCTGCCATTGCCTGATATGCCTTCAGAAAAGAGTGCATAAAACAAAAACGCAGAGTGGTCAGGAAAAGATCAATGCGGGTGCTGTTTCCTGGCGCTGCTTTTTGAACTGCCGGTTTTCTTATTAAGCGTCATCTGATTTTGCAGCGACAAAGCATTGATGATTGCGCAATCCGGATCATTATCGCCATGGCAACGGTCTGCGAGCTTCTGCAATGTATCGGCCATAGAACGCATATCAGCGATCTTGGTTTCCAGTTCAGCCACATGCGCCAGCGCAATCTGCTTCACTTCGGAAGATGCCCGTTGATCATTTCGCCAGAGATTGAGCAATAATTTAATCCGTTCCAGCGACAGGCCGAGATCACGGCACTGACGGATGAAGCGCAGATTTTGCACATCACGGTCGGAATAGACGCGATACCCGGAGGCCGTGCGGTCAGCCGCATCAATCAGGCCGATGGATTCATAATAGCGGATCATCTTGGCTGAAATGCCGGATGCTTTTTCTGCTTCGCCGATAATCATGACTGCTCCGCTCCGTTTCTTGTCTCGTCATTTATATAGGGTGCGCAGGGGTTTATCAAAGATGCTGTGCAGAGATAAAAAATATTAGGTGATGACAGACGTCCATTTTTCTTGTAGATACTGATATATCAGGATCATTCCGAATGAGCATCGCTTTATGATGCCTGAACCATAGTCACAATGCTTTAAATGATATTAGTTTGATGCATCATATATGACATGGTGCTGGCGGAACGAGTGACCGGCTATTCGCAAAGGGGAGTTTGCAGAATATGACATTGCATAAGAATTTGATTGACGGCGAATGGGTTGGCGGAGAGGCGATCCCGAATATCAGCCCGTCCGATACCAATGATGTGGTGGGTGAATATGCCCGCGCTTCTCAGGCCGATGCGCTGAATGCGATTGCCGCGGCCAAAGCTGCATTTCCGGCCTGGTCACGTTCCGGTATTATGGAACGCCATGCAATCCTGCGCAAAACCTCGGATGAAATTCTGGCGAGCAAAGAAGAGCTCGGCCGCTTGCTGGCACGCGAAGAGGGTAAAACCCTGCCGGAAGCCATAGGCGAAACCATGCGTGCCGCACAGATTTTTGACTTTTTTGCCAATGAAGCGCTGCGCCTTGCCGGTGAAGTTCTGCCATCTGTACGTCCGAATATCGGTGTGGAAATCACCCGCGAACCAGTTGGTGTGGTCGGTATTATCACACCGTGGAATTTCCCGATTGCTATTCCGGCATGGAAGATTGCACCGGCTCTTTGCTACGGGAACACCGTGGTGTTCAAACCGGCTGATCTGGTACCGGGCTGCGCCCATGCAATCGTCGACATTCTACACCGTGCGGGCCTGCCAAAAGGCGTTCTCAATCTGGTGATGGGCAAAGGTTCGGTTGTCGGTCAGGCCATTCTCGATAGCGCGGATGTGCATGCACTGACATTCACCGGTTCCACAGGTACCGGTCAGCGTGTTGCTGCGGCTTCGATCATCCATAACCGTAAATTCCAGCTGGAAATGGGTGGTAAAAATCCGTTTGTTATTCTGGATGATGCCGATCTTGATGTGGCCGTTGAAGCGGCACTCAATTCGTCTTTCTTCTCGACCGGTCAGCGTTGCACCGCGTCTTCCCGCCTGATTGTGCAGGACGGTATTCATGACCGTTTCGTTGATGCACTGGTTGCCCGCATGAAGACGCTGGTGATTGATGATGCGCTGAAATCCGGCACCCATATCGGCCCTGTGGTAGACGACAGTCAGCTGAAGCAGGACTTGGATTATATTGCACTTGGTACACAGGAAGGCGCAAAACTTGCCTTTGGCGGTGAGCAGCTGGAACGCAGCACACCGGGTTTCTATCTGCGTCCGGCCTTGTTCACAGAGGCGACAAACCAGATGCGTATTTCCCGCGAGGAAATCTTCGGCCCTGTGGCCAGTGTCATCCGCGTTAAGTCCTATGAAGAAGCGCTGGCAACGGCCAATGACACAGCTTTCGGCCTGTCTTCCGGCATTGCAACAACCAGCCTGAAATATGCCACGCATTTCAAACGCAATTCCGATGCAGGCATGGTGATGGTCAATCTGCCGACCGCAGGCGTGGATTTCCACGTACCGTTCGGTGGTCGCAAAGGCTCCAGCTATGGTTCGCGTGAGCAGGGACGCTATGCGGCGGAATTCTACACCACCGTCAAAACTGCCTATACGCTGGCAGGCTGATGTAACGGGCGAGAAATAAAAAGCGGAGAGGGAAACCTCTCCGCTTTTTTGTTTAGTCCAGCGCTTTAAGATTGCGTTCAATCGCAGCGCGGCGGTTTTCAAGGAACGGTGGCAGAGAGAGGCTCTCTCCCAGACTTTCCATTGGCTCATCGCTTGCAAAGCCCGGCCCGTCTGTCGCGATTTCAAACAGCACACCATTGCCTTCGCGGAAATAGAGCGAGCGGAAATAAAACCGGTCGATCTCGCCGGAAGAGCGGATCTTGTGGTCATTCAGCACACGCAGCCATTCCTGCATGCCGGCTTCGTCCGGTGTGCGGAACGCGACGTGATGGGCAGCACCTGCACCTTGTTGCGCGGCAGGCAGATCAGGCTGCACAGCTACATGCAGTTCAGCCGTTGGCCCGCCTTCACCCATTTCATAAACATGGACATGACCCTGACCATCCGGTGAGGCATAGTCACGGGTTTTGCGCATATTCATCAGCTTGATGAGAAAAGGCTCCGTATATTTCAGATCCGGCACACTGATCGTGATCGGGCCGAGGCCGCGTATTTGATGATCTGCGGGAACAGGGCTTTTCTCCCAAGGATGCGATTCACCGGTTTTACCGTCATCCAGCAAACGGAAACGCTGACCTTCGAAATCCTCAAAATCCAGAGAGGCACGTCCGTCGATGAGCTGAATATCACCAGCCTGAACATGCGCATCGCTCAGGCGCTTACGCCAATATTCCAGCGAGTCCTGACCGGAGACACGCAGACCGGTGCGGCTGATGGAATGGGTGCCGCGTTTTTCCGGCGCAGTCGGCCAGTCGAAGAAAGTGAGATCAGAGCCGGGGGAGGCCTGACCGTCGGCGTAAAACAGGTGATAGGCACTGGTATCATCCTGATTGACGGTTTTCTTGACCAGTCGCATCCCGAGAAGATCAGTGTAGAATTTCTTGTTTTCTTTCGCCTGTGCGGTGATCGCAGTCAGGTGATGAATACCTGTCAGGTTGGGTGACATCATATCCTCCTATGCCGGTTTGCAGATTGGAATGATCCGGCTTGTTGATCTTCCATATAGGGCGCTGCCTTGCCGGAAACAGGGACAAAGTCAGGACACTGCGTCTTGCGGGCGGGGCGGGTTCTGCTGCGGATGCTGTTTACACGCAGCTATGCGGAATATTCCCTTCATATAGCTGAGATGCGCCACTGTTATCAGAAGGAAAAACGAGAGAGATTATGAGTTCTGTTGAAAGCCTTCTGCATACATTTGCCAGTCTCACGGCCGCGTTTATACTTGGCGGTATGATTGGTTTTGAGCGGCAATGGCGTCAGCGGCTTGCAGGGCTGCGCACCAATACGCTTGTGGCGCTCGGTGCTGCTACTTTTGTGCTTTTTGCCTCGCTGGTTGACGGTGATACCAGCCCGACGCGTGTGGCAGCACAGATCGTTTCCGGCATCGGCTTTCTGGGCGCAGGCATCATTTTCAAGGAAGGTTTTAATGTTCGCGGGCTGAATACCGCCGCGACTTTATGGTGCTCGGCGGCAGTCGGTGTTATGTGCGGCGCGGGTTTTTATCTCCATGCAGCGATTGCCGCCTTATTTATCATCAGCGTCAATTTATTTCTGCGACCACTGGTACATCTGATTGACCGGCAACCCGCCAGCGGTGGTGAGTTCGGTACCCGCTATGCTGTCAGTATTGTCTGTATGGGCGATGCTGAAGCGCATGTGCGGGGACTGTTGCTGCGTGATCTTGGCACTGTTCTGCATATTCAGGATCTGGAAAGCACGAATATTGAAGACAGCAATCGCGTTGAGGTCAATGCATTGTTTCGTGCCGATAATAATCAGGATCCGCTGCTGGAGCAGATTATCGGACGGTTGAGTCTTGAGCCATTGGTGACATCTGTACGCTGGCGCTATGTTGCTCCCGATGACGGGGATAAGGATTATTAGCCGGATTATGTTTTTTGCGTTGTTTTATTCAACATGCTCATAGGCACCTCTGTCGATCAATGTGCCGGTGATGCGCGGGTTCATCGCAAAATCCTTGATACCCGTGGCAGGAAATCCTGTTGTTGCAGTAAATCGGCCATTGTTTCTGCCCGGAGAACCTGCAGCGAGGCGGAAATCTGAAGCACTGGCATTGATGAAGGCAGGATTACCTATGATGCTGCCTGTATCACCGCTGATGGCTGTGAATGTGTTGAAATTATTGGGAGATGTGCTGTCATTGTAGTAATTTGTATTGTTCCAGAACCAGCGTGTATAGCTGTTGCCGGATGTTGTGTAATATAAATTACTGGCAAGCTTCACTGTGTCCGGCACTGAAGGGATAAAGCTGGTGATTGCATATCCCTTTGCTCCGGCAAAGAGAATATTATTGCTGAAATTTATATTACTGACATTGTGACCGAGCTGAAACTCACCGGAATTGATGCCTGAAATGTCACGATTATTATTCTGATACAGAGTATTGTTAGTGATTGAGATGTGAGCGGCGCCGCCCGATTGGGTTGCATCATAGCCGCCAGCAAGAATGCCGGCATTCCGGTTAAAGCGGATAAGATTATTGCGTACCGTCACATAGTCAGTCAGTTTGCCCGGATTTTCGCTGAGCAACCATATTCCGCCGTCATTCGCATCGGTGACATTGCGTTCAACGGTAATATTCTGTCCGCCATCAACATAGATACCAATCGCAGAAGCTGCAAAGGTCAAAGCCTGATTGCCTTCTATCGACAGATTGGTAACTTTGTTCTGTGCAATCCAGCCGTTTCTGGCGCGGTTATAGTCCGCACGGTTGTTGCCGTAATAGCCTGTCGCATCAATGCCTATAAAATTATTGTCGTGTACCAGATTATTGGTGACCTGCCAGCCGTCAACATTGCCGCCAATGGTCAGGGATTCACTGGTTCCGGTTTTCAGATTATACAGCTCATTACCGTCCACGATGACATTCTGTATCGGTACTGGCTGCTGTCCGTAAACAGCTATGCCCAAAGCATTTGCATTGCCGTTTGCAGGCAGATTATTCGCCTCAATGCCGTGAATAATATTGTCTCTGATCTCAATATATTTTCCGGTGCCCTGAGCAAGAACGCCAATGGCAATGAATTCCGTGCTGGATTTATAGTTGCGGATTTCAAACCCTTTGATGCGTATATAGCTGGTGCTGTTGAGGCTGATGAGGCCGCGCATGCCATAGGGCTCTGTGATCAATCCGGTGCCGTCAATGATTGGCTTTTCACCGGCATATCGGGTGAGTGTGATAAAACCACTCTCCGCAGAACCTGACTTATTGAATGTCACTGTCTCATTATAGATACCGCCGCGCACAGCGATTGTGTCACCGGCTTGTGCCTGATCGACAGCATGCTGAATGCTGCGCCATGGGGCAGAATAGCTGCCTGAATTGCTGTCAGCGCCTGTGATCGCGACATAATAAATTGTTCCGGAACGACTATAGGCAGCATTACAAATCTGAAAATTAGCAATTTCCGTTTCATCTGCCACGGAGACGGCAGAAATGGTGACATTGACAGATTCGTCCATATTGGCGGGAGCGGTATACAGGCCGGAATTTGTTATGGTTCCGATTGCGGGTGCGCCGCCTTTTACCCCGTCAACCATCCAGATGGTGTTATTCTCAGATGCCGGCGTGTCTTCTGCCTGAAACTGCTGTTTTTGCAGTGCCTGCATCGGCCTGCAGTCCGGTGAAGTGCCGGCAGTTGCTGCCGGTGCATTTTGCAGGATGATTGTCGCTGAAAAAGCGACGAGCAGGCCTCCAGCCACATATTTATGATTTGAGATCGCTGATTTCGTATTTTTCAAAATAAACAAAAAACGCATCTCCTGAGAATCACATTGTAACGAATATTTATTGTTGCGAATGCGAGCAGGGCGGAGAAATATTTTTGATATTCAACAGAGGAAACAACACGCGTCAAGGTGATTCGAGTGAGTTGTCCGGAGATGTGTATCTGAACTCTATGTGCTTGTAATAAGCACAGTGTATAACGCATGGAATTATCAAATGTTACAGGATTATTTCTGATCTTCAGAAAGTCAACTTCTCAATTTTGAGAAGGAGTGGCGCACCCGAAAGGATTCGAACCTCTGACCCCCAGATTCGTAGTCTGGTGCTCTATCCAGCTGAGCTACGGGTGCTTGCCCTAGAACCGCTCCGTTTCGGTGCGGTAAGCGCTCTCTAAAGGGTTCTGTTTGGTATTGCAAGGGCTTATGATGAAAAACTTTCAGAAATTTGTATTTTTTTTGAAGGCTGGGGATAAATATAAGAAAACCACGCGATTGCGTGGCTTTCCTAAAGGCGATTTTCGCGCAGAGCGTTGAAATAATTACACCATATTGCGTTGTGAGCGCTGAAATGGCGGCGGATAGACGGGCATATCAGGGATACGAATCTCAAATAATGCACCGTCTTTGTAATCGTCGCGTAATTCTATGGTGCCGCCATGGGCGCGAACCAGTTCCTGAGCAATAACCAGCCCCAATCCGGTGCCGTCACTGCGTGTTGACCCGCGAAAAGCGGTGAAAAGATTGTCCCGCGCTTTCTTAGGCAGGCCGGGGCCGGTATCCGCCACGGCAATATAACAAGTATTGCCTATGCGCCACGCGCTGATGGTCAGGCATTTTTCGGTTTCCGGCTGCCGGTGATAGGTGCCCATTGCCTGTACCGCATTGCGGCAGAGATTATTCAGCACCCGCAGCATCTGTTCTTTGTCGATATAGGCTTCAAAATCGACGGGAACCATATTGCGGAAGGCAATCTGCACATCCGATGGAAGCACCAGCATGTCTTCCACTTCATGGATCAACGGACGCAACAGGCGTTGCTGGCGAACCGGAACGGCTTCCTGTGTGCGGCCGTAAGCGATCACAGTCTCGGAATAGGTGATGGCGCGGTTCAGCGTCCGGATGAGCTTCGGTGAGAAGCGTTGCACAACCGGATCATTGGTATCGGCAAGACTGTCAGACATCAGCTGTGCTGAGGCCAGAATATTGCGCATATCGTGATTGATCTTGGAGACGGCCAGACCGAGATCGGCCAGATGTTTGCGCTCCTGAAACAAATGCTGCAGATGTGTCTGCATCTGCGCCAGTCTGTTCTGGGCATAACCAAGTTCATCTTTGCGGCAGGAGCCGTCAATAATCAGCGTCGGATCATCCGGTTTCTGGCCGAAGGCAAACATATTCTCATACATATGGCCGACAGGGCGCAGTAGCAGGCGGTGAATGATGAAATAAATCAGCGCGGCCGCGATCAGCGAAATCAGCAGCGATATGGCAGCAATAATACGGGAGTTTTTGATCAGCCTGTTATGCAGGGCATTATCGCTCATCACAAATTCAACCGTGGTGCCGCTGTAATCGGGCGGGCCTGACACCTGCATTGTCTTATTGCCGCCGCTGGTCAGAGTGAGCAGGGCGCCCCAGAAATCACTCAGCGGTGTTGCTGTTGTCAGATCAATATATTCATCGACCTGCACTGCCTCCGGTGAGGCGGCAAGAACACGGCTGCTGCCGTTACGGGTGACTGTAATGGATTGTGCGCCTGTGGAGCGCAGTAACTGATCCTGAATCTGCAGTTCCAGTGTCGTGTCCGGATTCGCATCGAGCAATAACAGGCTGGAAGTGGCGATCATGGTATGTTTGGCATTCAGCCATTGATTGCGCATATTCGCCAGTGACGGCGCGAGAATGATAACTTCGGCAATCAGTACGGCCAGAATTGTCATCAAAAGCAATTTACTGGAAAGGCGGTGACGCAGCGGAATATGCAGGTCATCGGGATCATTCGCAGTAAAATCCGATCCGGTATTGGTGAAGACCGGCGGGATACTTGTACTTAAAGGTGCATTGGCGGCAATCGCGGAGAGGGATGTTTGGGTGCCGGATGTCGCGCCGTTACCTTCCGCAGTCAGATCAGCTTGCTCACGGCTGCGCGCCTGTAATTCCTCGGCGCGCTTCTTTTCTGATTCTGCAGAGGCTTTGTCAGCAGGCCTTTGAAAATCCTTGCTTTTCATAAAGGTCATTTCACCCATCCGTCAGGCTGACAGGTTGTTCCTGTCCCCCGTCTCCACCCACGGACCAAAACAGGCGATCGCCCGGGTCACGGATTGTACAGTTGCATAAATATGCCTGACCGCAAGCCTGTCCCCACAAAGGCTAAAATCCTGCAAGTTTGTAATATAGGCGCTTTAAGCCAAAATTTCAAATTTTCGTGTGGTGTTTATTTATCGTGCGGTGATGAGGGAGTTTTCCCTGAAGAATGTTAAAACAAAAGTTTTTATTTTAACATTTGTTTGATTATCTGAAATTGCTCTGCTATATGGCTCCCATCAGGACGATTGAAACGGAGAATGGCAATGGTGCAGGGCGATCAGGATGTGAACCAGTCAGCAAAAGCCGGTGCGCAAAATCTGCAGGATCTCTCCGCGCAGGAACGTGCTGTTCTGGAGATGATTGTCGCTAATCCGTTTGTCGGCCAGCAGCAGATTGCCGATGCGCTGAAACTGGCGCGTTCTACGGTTGCCGCTCATATTGTGCAGCTGACCCAGAAGGGTTTTGTTCTCGGGCGTGGCTATTATCTGCCGGAGAACAAGCGCATCGTCTGTATTGGCGGCGCGGTCTTTGATCGTAAATATCATGCCCATGCCCCGCTCATCAGCGAGACATCTAATCCGGTCAGCGGTTATCGCAGCCATGGCGGTGTTGCCCGTAATGTCACGGAAAATCTGGCGCGGCTTGGCGTGAATATCGGCTTTGTTTCCATTCTTGGCGATGATGAAACCGGGCGCGCTATTCTTGATCATCTGCGTCTGCTTGGTGTCGATGTCAGCCGTGCGATTGTGACCAATGAAGCGCCGACTGCTGAATATGCTGCCATTCTTGGGCCGGATAATGAGCTGGCGCTCGGCATTGCCGATATGGGCATTTTCGACCTGTTCAAGCCTGAAACACTGGAAACCGTCTGGCCGCATCTGGCTTCGGCTGACTGGGTTTTTGCCGATTGCAATCTGCCGCAGGCAACATTGGAAACCCTGCTGGCGAAGAAAACCGGCAGCCGTTTCCGTTTGGCTGTTGATACGGTTTCCGCACCGAAAGCACTGCGTCTGCCACAGGATCTCAGTGGTGTTGATCTGCTGTTCCTCAATCTGGATGAGGCGCATAGCCTGTTGCGTCACCCTGCGGGTACACCACGCCTGACAGCAGAGCAGGCCATCAATGCCTTACATGCGCGCGGCGTTGCCAAAATCGTCATGACCATGGGTGCTGGCGGTGTTCATATCGGCGATGAAAGCGGCATCCGGCATATTGCCAGTGTGCCTGCGCAGCCGGTGGATATTACCGGCGCGGGCGATGCGCTGATTTCCGGCACGCTTTATTGTCTGCTTGACCGGAAGGAACTGCCCGATGCAGTGCGCACCGGTACTTTGCTGGCCACGCTGACAACCGAAAGCGACGCAAGTGTCCATCCGGACTTGTCTGCACATTTTCTCGAAGCGAACCTTCATCGTATTCGCGACTGATTTATCTCTATTAAACTCCCTCAGAAAGGCTGCTCCAGCTATGACCCGTTTGACTATGCATTTCAGCGATGAAGTCCGCGCCGCTCTCGATAAAGGCGCACCTGTTGTTGCTCTTGAATCCACGATCATCACCCATGGCATGCCTTTTCCGCAGAATCTGGAAATGGCGCGTAAGGTTGAAGCTGTTATCCGTGAAAACGGTGCGACACCGGCAACTATTGCTGTGCTCAAAGGTGAAATCCATGTCGGCCTCGGTGATGCCCAGCTGGAACAGCTTGCACAGACCACCGATGCGGTGAAAACATCGAGCCGTGATCTGGCCGCAGATATGGTGCAGGGACTGACTGCCGGTACTACTGTTTCCGCAACCATGCGTATTGCTGCGCTGGCCGGTATTGAAATCTTCGCCACCGGCGGTGTTGGCGGTGTGCATCGCGGTGCGGAAGACAGCTTCGATATTTCCGCCGACCTGAACGAACTGGGCATGACCAATACCACTGTGGTTTGCGCGGGTGTGAAATCCATTCTCGATATTCCGAAAACCCTTGAATATCTTGAAACCCAGCGCGTGCCGATTATTGCGCATGGCAGCGATGATTTTCCGGCATTTTTCACCCGTTCAAGCGGTTGTAAAGCCGATCACCGTCTGAACAGCGCGGAAGAAATTGCGAAAGCGATGGCACTGCATCATGCGCTTGGTTCCGGCACCGGCATTCTGATTGCCAATCCGATCCCTGAAGAAGATGCACTGACACCGGAATTCATTAACGGTACGATTGAAGCCGCTGTTAAGGAAGCTGCCGATCAGGGCGTTGGCGGTAAAGATGTGACACCGTTCCTGCTGGCGCGCATCAATGAATTGTCGGAAGGCCGCAGCCTGAAAGCCAATATTGCGCTGGTGCTGAACAATGCCAAACTGGCAGCACGTATGGCCGTTGCCTATAAAGCTATCGTATAAAAGACAGTATCCTATTGAGTTCAGCGGGCGGAAACATCATGTTTCCGCCCGTTTTTCTTTGTCAGACCTATGTCATGGTAGGGTCTTATTAACCATATCGGCTCATCTCAGAGCGTGAGACGTGGTTTTAACAAGGCCGGATACCGGTTTTACGGGCTTTCCGGCACTTTGCCGCAACAGGATTACAGAAATTTAATTAGACCTGAGGCGGCAGATTACGCATTTTAAGAGCAGAATGCAGCGAGCCTGTCTGTGCAGGCAATTAACTCAGGTTGCGGCAAGATCGGAAGATAATGAAAAACTGGAAACAAATTACGGTTTGTTTGGTCGTGGCTGCCGCCGCCTTCGGGGGCTGGAGCTGGTATAATACTGAACGTTCCGCGACACAGGCCACCGGCGGCGCACCGGCAGCAGGGCAGAGTGGCGCGCGCAACGCGCCTTTGGTGGTTGTAAAGCCAGCCCAGAAACAGGTCGTCAATGACAAGCTGAGTGCTATCGGCAGCGGTGTTGCGCTCAATACGGTTGCGGTTTCGCCTTATTCAAGCGGAACTATTCGCCGGTTTCTGGTGAGTGCAGGCACCACCGTCCAAAAAGATCAGGTCATTGCCGAACTGGATGCGGAAACAGAACAGATTGCCGTTGAGAAAGCACAGGTACTGCTGAAAGACGCGGAAATTACACAACAGCGTATGGCAACTTTGCGGGCATCGAATACGGCAACACAGGTACAGGTTGTTGCGGCAGAGCTTGCACTGGCCAATGCAAAACTGGCTGTGAAGGATGCGGAACTGGCGCTCAGCCGCCGTTCGGTTACAGCACCGATTGCCGGTATTGTCGGTATTCTGCCGGTGGACGCAGGGAATTATGTCACATCCTCCACCACCATCGCCACGATTGATGACCGCTCAAAGCTGCTGATTGATATCTGGGTACCGGAACGGTTTGCACCGCAATTGCGGTTGGGGCAGGCCGTGACAGCAATGCCGACGGCTCTGCCAGGCAAAAGCTTTCAGGGGCAGGTCAGCGCTATGGATAATATGATTGACGCGGCCAGCCGGACTATGCGGGTGCGTGCGGAAATTACCAATCCGAGCGATGTGCTGCGTGCCGGTATGTCTTTTACCGTGACTATCCTTTTCCCCGGCGATCAATATCTGGCGGTTGACCCGCTGTCTGTGCAGTGGGACGGCGATGGTTCTTATGTCTGGCGCATTACCAAAGACGGCAAGGCCGAGCGTGTAGCTGCACGGATTATCCAGCGCAATGCCAATGCAGTGCTGGTTGATGGTGCACTGGCTGAAGGCGATACGATCGTCACCGAAGGCGTGCAGAATGTGCGTGAAGGCGGCAATGTGACGATTAAGGGCGCGGGCAATACCGCCAGCCCGAAAGAACCGGCCACAGCGCAGGCAAACAGTAAACAGGCAGGATGATGATGAATTCTGACAAATCATCCGCTGAAACAAACACTATAACTGAGGATGTAACCGGCGCTGAAGAAAAAGGCGGCGGGCATAATCCGCAGACCGGCGGTTTTACGGCATTGTTTATCCGTCGTCCGGTTTTTGCTTTTGTGCTCAATGTGCTGATTGTGGTAGCAGGTCTTGCCGCTCTGAGCGGCGTGGATATCCGCGAATTGCCGGATGTTGACCGTCCGGTTATTTCGATCAGTACAACTTTTGACGGCGCATCTGCAGAAACGGTTGACCGTGAGGTCACGCAGGTTCTGGAAAATGAAGTTGCCCGTGTTTCCGGTGTGAAGAATATTTCTTCAACCTCATCATTCGGCCGCAGCCGTGTGACGGTTGAGTTCAATGACGGCGTGGACATCAATGTCGCCGCCGCTGATATGCGTGACTCGATCTCGCGCGTGGCCAACCAGATGCCGGAAGAAGCCGATGCATCGCGTATCATCAAGGCGGATTCCAATGCTGATGCGGTAATGCGTCTGGCAATCGCGTCTGAAACGCTCAGCGTTGATGATATGACGGTGATTGTCGAGGATCAGATTGTCGATGTGCTTTCCGCTGTGCCCGGTGTGGCCGATGTGGAAACCTATGGTGACCGTGACAAGATTTTCCGTATTGATATCGATCATAAACGTCTGGCCAGTTATGGCCTGACCTTTGCTGATGTCAGTTCGGCACTGGCTTCCATGGCACTGGATCAGCCTGCCGGATCGCTGCGCAGTGCTTCTCAGGCGATTGTGGTGCGTGCTACAGCGTCGGTATCCTCGCCGCAGGATTTCGAGAATATCATCATCAAAGGGCAAACCCGCATTCGCGATGTCGCCAATGTTACGCTGGGGCCGGATATTGAAAGCTCGGCAGTGCTCAATAATGGCCGTAACAGTATCGGCCTTGGCATTATCCGTCAGGCTCAGTCCAACACCTTGGATATTTCGGACGGTATTCGTGCGGAAGTTGAGCGCCTGAATAAGACATTGCCGGAAGGCATGACAATGCGGGTGACCAGTGATGATGCGAATTTCATCCGTGGTGCGATGCATGAGGTGGAAATCGCGCTGATAGCGGCGATCCTCATAGTTATTGCTGTTATTTATATGTTCCTGCGCGATATCCGCGCGACATTGATCCCGACTGTTTCCATTCCGGTGGCGCTGGTCGGTACTGTGGCGGCGATTTATCTGGCAGGATTTTCGATCAATATTCTAACCCTGCTGGCGCTGGTTCTGGCAACCGGTCTGGTGGTGGATGACGCGATTGTGGTGCTGGAAAATATTGTCCGGCGTCGGTCGATGGGGCTGGGGCCGCGTGCGGCTGCGGTGCTTGGCACGAAAGAAGTGTTCTTTGCGGTTATCGCCACAACACTGACACTGGTTGCAGTGTTCGTGCCGATCTCCTTCTTGCCCGGACAGGCCGGGGGATTGTTCCGTGAATTCGGTTTCGTGCTGGCAATTGCCGTGCTGTTGTCTTCCGTTGTGGCGCTGACACTGTGCCCGATGCTGGCCTCGCGGTTTCTGACCGCTGAAGCTGTGGCACATGAAACCGGCGCAGATCAACCGCGCGGGCTTGTCTATCGTATCAGTGCCGGTCTGGCACAATTCTATCGCCGCAGTCTGCACTGGTGCCTTAATGCACCTTGGATTGTGGTTGCTGCTGCTCTGGTCTTCGCCTTTTTCTCGTTAAGTGCCTATACGACTTTGCGTCAGGAACTGACCCCGAATGAGGATCGTTCTGCGGTTATGCTGCGTATTTCCGGCCCGCAGGGCATCAGTATTGATTTCCTGCGCTCGCAGCTTGAACAGATTGATACGGCGCTCAAACCGCTGCGTGATAATGGCGAGATTGTAAACTCCTACGCCATTGCCGGTTCCGGCGGTGCATCCAATAACGGCTTTATGGTGCTGACACTGGCCGACTGGGCAGAGCGCGACCGTAAACAGCAGGAGATTGTTGCCGATATTAACAAGCGTCTGCGTCCGATTACCGGCGTGCGTGCATTTACTCTGCAGCCAAACAGTCTCGGTATTCGCGGTGCCGGTAACGGTCTGCAATTCACGCTGGTCGGCAATGAATATGCAACAATCCAGCCGGTAACCCGCGCTTTGCTGGCGGAGATGGAGAAAGACCCGCGCTTCCAGCAGCCGCGCCTGTCGGTGGACGCAACGCAACCGCAGCTTTCGGTACAGATTGACCGCGAACGGGCATCGGATCTCGGGATTGATATTACCGGCCTCGCCAATGCGGTGCAGTCGGTGCTCGATGGCCGCAGGATCGGCGCTGTCTATATCGGTGACCGTTCTTATGATGTGAAGATGATGGCGACGTCCAATCCGATCAATGATCCGACGGATCTGGAAAATGTCTTCATGCGTACCGGTGACGGCCGTTATGTTTCGATGGCAACCATTGCTTCGGTACGGGAAATTGCGGTGCCGCCGCAGCTGGCGCGTGAACAACGCCTGCGCTCCATTGCGATTACTTCAGGTCTGAGCAGTGATTTTGCTCTGGGCGATGCTTATAAAACCGTACAGGAACTGGCCGCGCCATTGCTGCCTGCCGGTGTGCAAATGGTGCCGCTGGCAGAAGCGGCAACTTTGGGCGAAACCTCGACCGGTCTGTTTCTGGTGTTCGGCTTTGCGGTGGTGATCATTCTGCTGGTACTGGCCGCGCAGTTTGAGAGCTTCGTCAGTGCGCTGATCGTTATGGCGACCGTGCCGCTGGGGCTTGGCTGTGCCATTGTGGCGCTGATCCTCACCGGCACGAGCCTGAATGTGTATAGCCAGATCGGGCTGGTCTTGCTGGTCGGTATTATGGCGAAGAACGGTATTCTGATTGTGGAATTTGCCGATCAGCTGCGTGACCGCGGCCTGTCTTTACGTGAGGCGGTGGAAGAGGCATCGAATATCCGCCTGCGTCCTGTCTGCATGACAATGATCTGTGCGGTGCTTGGCGGTATTCCGCTGGTCATCGCTTCGGGTGCCGGTGCGGAAGCCCGTATCGCGCTGGGCTGGATTATTGTTGGCGGTCTCGGTCTGGCAACCATTGCCACACTTTATGTGACACCGGTTGCCTATCTGCTGCTTGGTCGTTTCACCAAGCCGAAAAGCGATGAAGAAAAACGTCTGGATCGTGAGCTGACTCATGCGGCTACTCTGGAAATGAAACCGGAATAAAGCCGGACAGAACCTCATCTGGATATAAAAAAACGGCGGGTACTCCCGCCGTTTTTTAGTTGATGGATACTATATTTCACACACCAATCGGCATCAGCGCCGGATCACGCTCCACTTTGCGTGGTGCAACGACTTCCTTCCAGACCGACAAAGCCTGCTGTTGAGGTGTATTCGGCGCGCGTTCAATAAAGCGTCCGTCTCCTGGTTCTGCCAGAATTTTTCCCTGCGCATAGGCAACGCGCCCGCCGCTGATGGTCATGCGCGGCAGGCCGGTCACTTTCATGCCTTCAAACACATTGTAATCAATCGCCGAATGCTGGTGTTTCACTGAGATTGTCTTGGTTGCATTCGGATCCCAGATGATGAGGTCGGCATCCGAGCCCTCCAGCACCGCTCCTTTGCGCGGATAAATATTGAGAATTTTCGCCGCATTGGTGGAGGTGACAGCGACAAATTCATTCTCGGTCAGGCGACCGGTGCGTACCCCTGTTGTCCATAGCACCGGCAGACGTTCTTCTAGCCCTGCGGTACCGTTGGGGATTTTAGTGAAATTACCAACACCATGACGTTTTTGTTCGGTGGTGAAAGCGCAATGGTCGGTGGCCACACATTGCAGGCTGCCTGCGCTCAAACCTGCCCAGAGACTGTCCTGATTGATCTTGTCACGAAACGGCGGTGACATCACGCGCCGTGCCGCATAGTCCCAGTTTTTATTCTGATATTCGCTTTCATCCAGTGTCAGATGCTGGACCAGCGGTTCGCCGTAAACACGCATGCCTTTCTGGCGGGCATGGCGGATAGCTTCATGCGCCTGTTCGCAGGAAACATGTACCACATAAAGCGGTACGCCTGCCTGATCGGCAATCATGATAGCGCGATTGGTGGCTTCGCCTTCCACTTCCGGCGGACGAGAATAGCTATGCGCTTCAGGCCCCGTATTGCCTGCGGCCAGCAGATTTTGCTGTAATTGCGCAACAATATCGCCATTCTCTGCATGCACGAGCGGCATGGCACCGATTTCGGCACAACGACGGAAAGAGGCAAACATCTCGTCATCATTGACCATCAATGCGCCTTTATAGGCCATGAAATGTTTGAATGTATTGACGCCGCGTGCCACCACTTCCGGCATTTCATTATAGCAGCGTTCGCTCCAGCCGGTGACGGCCATGTGGAAGGAATAGTCGGTGCGCGCTTTGCCTGCTTTCTGAAACCAGTCCTGCAAGGCTTCCAGCAAATTGCCCTCCGGTGATGGTAGCACAAAATCCACCACCATTGTGGTACCGCCTGCCAGTGCCGCAGCGGTGCCACTGTCAAAATCATCGGAACTATGGGTGCCCATAAACGGCATTTCCAGATGGGTGTGGGGATCAATGCCCCCCGGCATAATCAGGCAGCCATAGGCATCAATTGTTGTGTCGCCCTGCAAATCATGGCCGATAGCGGCGATTTTGCCGTCTGCAATCAGAACATCCGCATCGTAAGAGCGGTCTGCGGTAACGATTTTACCGCCTTTAATCAGTGTGGTTTTGTTATCTGCCTGTGACTTGGTAGGTGATCCGGAATATGACATTGTTCGTTTCCCCTTATGGTTTTTTGCGAACAGATGCTGATTGATCGAAAAGGTTAAAGGCTCCGGCACAAATGTCTCATGCCGGAGCAGGTATTTATACGATTTCAGCGGTCTCCAATGCTGCATGCAGCAGCACATCCGCGCCATTGCCGGCCCATTCTTTGGTGATGTCCTCGGCCTCATTATGGCTCAGACCATCCACGCAAGGGCACATAATCATGGCTGACGGTGCGACCTGATTGATCCAGCAGGCATCATGACCGGCACCGGAAATAATATTGCGGTGTGACAGGCCGAGACGCTCGGTTGCCTGACGGATGGTCGAGAGGCAGGTCTCGTCAAAGGAAACCGGATCAAACGCGCCGACTTCTTCAATCTGATAGGTCAGGCCGATTTTCTCACAGATTTCGGCAACGGATTTCTCCAGTTTCTGCACCATTTTGGCGAGTTCTGCTTTATCCGGATGACGGAAGTCGGCCACAAAAACAGCAGTACCCGGAATGATATTGCGGGAATTCGGGCTGATATGGGCATAGCCCACGGCACCCACGCCATTCGGTGCGTGCTCCCATGCAATCTCATCCACCCGCTCGGTGATACGTGCCATACCAAGCCCTGCATTCACGCGTTTGCGCATCGGTGTTGAGCCGGTATGGGCTTCTTTGCCGGTGAGGGTGATCTGCAACCATTTCAGCCCCTGACCATGGGTGACAATGCCGATATCCAGCCCTTCATCTTCCAGAATAGGCCCTTGCTCAATATGCAGCTCGTAATAGGCTTTGATCGGGCGCTTGGCGGTCGGGATTGAACCTTCAAAGCCGATGCGTTTCAGCTCGTCGCCAACGGTTTTACCGTCCGCATCCGTGCGGGATTTCGCCCATGCTTCATCAAAAAGACCGGCGAAGACACCGGAAGCCAGCATGGCGGGGGCAAAACGTGCGCCTTCTTCATTCGTCCAGTTTACCACCTCAATCGGATGGCGGGTTTTGATGCCGAGATCATTGAGCGTGCGCACCACTTCCAGTCCGCCGAGCACACCGAGCACGCCGTCAAATTTACCGCCGGTCGGCTGTGTATCAAGATGGCTGCCGAGCATCACCGGTGGCAGCGACGGATCACTGCCTTCGCGGCGGGCAAACATATTGCCCATTGTGTCGATACCCATAGTCATACCGGCATCTTCGCACCATTTCTGAAAAAGCAGCCGGCCTTCACGGTCTTCATCGGTCAGGGTCTGACGGTTATTCCCCGTTGAAATGCCGGGGCCGATTTTGGCCATATCCATCAGGCTGTCCCAGAGGCGGTCAGCATTGGTTTTGAGATTGCTGTTCAGATGCGTGTTCATGTCTGTTTCCGTATGCGGTCTGTATTAATCATGATAAGTTCATAAAGGCGCGGGGAGACGGCATGTGGATTTCCTCCTCATTCAGCGCATCGTGAAAGATGATGCGTTTTGGCGTAATAAGCGCAGCCTTGTCAGAGGCCGCACAAAAAGAGCCTTGATTGTTTCCCCAAAAACACGTTGATTACTGCTCCGTTCTGTTGCGGAGTATTTTATGAAACCGGCTTGTTTCCGTTGCTGGAAACCGGCTGCTGTATCATCCACTAAAATCCGTTCAGGACAAGAGAATATCGGTGGCCGAATTTGCCTGTAACGCATTATATTTGCAGGCAGTATGAAAATGCGGGGAAGAGCAGCATGGTACGGAAATCTAAATCGGCTAAAGACATTTCCGTGATGCAGCAGGAACAACCTGAAAGCCTGTCGCGTATTCAGGAAATGAACCGCAAGCTCATCCTTGAAGCCGCGCTGGATGTGTTCTCGACCTATGGTTTTCGCGGTTCCACCATCGACCAGATCGCGCTGAAATCCGGTATGTCGAAGCCCAATCTTCTGTATTATTTCCGTCGTAAGGAAGATATTTACAACACCGTTTTGCAGCAGACGATGGAAGAATGGCTGGCCTCGCTGCAGTCTATTGATCCGCAGGGCGAACCGCTGGAAGAGCTTGGCTCTTACATCCGCAATAAGATTGAAATGGCATTCCGCAATCCTGCGGCTTCGCGCCTGTTCGCCAATGAAATCATGCATGGTGCACCGGCAATCGGCACTTTCCTGCAAGAGGATATGCGCGAACTGGTGGATGAAAAAGCGGCCATGATCGGGCAATGGATGGAAGAGGGCAGGCTGGCAAAGACCGACCCGCATCATCTGATTTTCACGATCTGGGCAACGACCCAGCATTATTCCGATTTTGAAACGCAATTGCGTGCAGTGCTCGGTGAAAAATTTGATGCGCCGGATTGTTGTGAGAAAACGGTACAGGCGGTCAGCGCTATTCTGCTCAACGGTATCCGGCCCCGTTAAACAGGGAAAGACAGCGGCAGGATAATCTCTGCCGCTCTCTGTTTTACGGACTGTGATGACCGCTTGTCCTGTCACCGTTTGCCGCTCCTATTCCGCAGCCTGTTTGTGTTTTGCCATCGGATTGTTCGGATGGGTTGTCCAGTTGGCATAATCAGGGCTGATCGGCTCTTTGGTGCGCGGATCAATACCGGAAACCTGCTCCATGGTGATACAATCCTGCACAGGGCAGACGCTCACGCAGAGATTACAGCCGACACATTCCTCATCAATCACCTCAAAATGGCGCACGCCATCCACCATCGACGTAATCGCCTGATGGGATGTATCCTCACAGGCAATGTGACAGCGGCCGCATTTGATGCAGGCATCCTGATCAATCCGCGCTTTGGTGGTGTAATTGAGGTTGAGATATTGCCAGTCGGTAACCTGCGGGGTTGCGCGGCCGCGGAAATCATCCAGTGACTGATAGCCTTTGCTATCCATCCAGTCGGACAGACCGTCGATCATTTCCTGCACAACCTTGAAACCATAGGTCATAGCTGCCGTGCAGACCTGAACTGTGCCGCAACCAAGCGAGATATATTCCGCTGCATCGCGCCATGTGGTGATGCCGCCAATACCTGAAATCGGTAATCCGCGTGTTTCCGGATCACGGGCAATTTCCGCCACCATATTGAGCGCAATCGGTTTGACCGCAGGGCCGCAATAGCCGCCATGGGAGCCGCGTCCGTCAATGCTTGGTTGCGGGGCAAAATTGTCGAGATCAATTGAGACGATGGAATTGATGGTATTAATGAGCGATACCGCATCAGTTCCGGCATTTTTTGCAGCCCGCGCAGGCATACGGATATCGCTGATATTCGGGGTGAGTTTGGTGATAACCGGCATGCGGCTATATTGTTTACACCATTTCACCACCATGGCCACATATTCCGGCACCTGACCGACGGCAGCGCCCATGCCGCGTTCGCTCATACCGTGCGGACAGCCGAAATTCAGTTCAATCCCGTCGGCGCCGGTTTCTTCCACCCGTGGCAGAATGGCCTTCCATGCTTCCTCTTCGCAGGGCACCATGATGGAGGCGATCAGAGCGCGGTCAGGCCAGCGGCTTTTCACCTCTTTCATCTCACGCAAATTGATTTCCAGAGAGCGGTCGGTAATCAGCTCAATATTGTTGAAACCGAGCAATCTGCGGTCGGCACCCCAGATGGCACCATAGCGCGGACCGTTGACATTGACGACCGGCGGGCCTTCCGCACCCAGCGTCTTCCAGACAACACCACCCCAACCGGCTTTGAAAGCGCGTTCCACATTATAGGCTTTGTCGGTTGGCGGGGCAGAGGCCAGCCAGAACGGATTGGGTGAACGGATACCGAGAAAATTCGTGGTCAGATCAGCCATGTCAGTGATCCTTTGCCGAAGATGAGGTCGTGTGATTGTGCACCGATGGTGCGTGCGGATGGAGGCTCGGCAGATCTTTGCGATTGGCTGCCAGCACGGCCTCGGCAAAGCCGCTCACTGCTTCCGGCAATTGCATCAGATGCTGATGGATGGATTGCGCGGCGATCTTGCCGTCTTGCACCGAGGCAACAGTCAGATCCTGACCGCCTGCCACACAATCGCCGCCAGCCCAGATGCCTTTCACACTGGTACGGTTTTCAGTATCAACTTTAATCCGCCCGCCACTCATTTCCATGCCACTGGCACCAAGGCCCTGGCCGTCGAGTTTTTGCCCGATGGCTTTGTAAATCTGATCGGCGGCTAAGGTGAGTGTGGCACCGGTGGCAACCAGTTTGCCTTCGCGCTGCTCGGTCTGCGCAAAGCGAATCGCGATGGCCTGCCCCTGATCATTGAGCAGAATTTCCTCCGGTTGCAGGCAATCACGGATCACCACACCTTCGGTCTGCGCCAGTTGCTGCTCATAGAGGCTGGCATTCATATGTTCGCGGTCACGGCGATAGGCCAGCGTTACATTCTCTGCGCCCAGTCGTTTGATCTGAATAGCAATATCAATGGCTGTCATACCACCACCGATGACGACTATATTCTTACCAATATTCAAGCGGGAAAGGTCAGAGCTTTGACGCAGTTCTGCGATGGTGCGCACGGCATCCAGCACATTCTCGGCATCTTCACCGGCAATATGCAGTCGGTTTGTGCCGCCAAGGCCTAGTCCTAAAAATACTGCATCATAACCGGAACGTAAGGCATCCAGCTGAATGTCTTTGCCGAGCGCCTTGCCGGTTTCAATGGTAATGCCGCCGATTTTCAGAATGAATTCCAACTCGCGGGCAGCGAAATTATCGACGCTTTTATAGGAGGCGATGCCGTATTCATTGAGGCCACCGCCTTTCGGGCGGGCTTCAAAAATTGTCACCGTATGGCCTTCGCGTGCCAATGCATGGGCGCAGGCAAGACCGGCAGGTCCTGCACCGACGACCGCCACACTTTTACCGGTAACCGGCGCACGGGTGAAAGGATGAACACCGCTTTCCATCAGATGATCGGTGGCATGACGCTGCAACAGTCCGATACGTACCGGCTTGCCTTCTGCGGCTTCACGCACGCAGGCTTCTTCGCACAGGGTTTCAGTCGGGCAGACACGGGCGCACATACCGCCGAGAATATTCTCGCTCAAAATCGTGCGCGCGGCACCCTGCGGATTGCCGCCTGCGATCTGGCGGATGAATTGCGGAATATCAATATGGGTCGGGCAGGCCGTCATACATGGTGCATCATAGCAGAAATAGCAGCGGTCTGCTTCTACCAGTGCTTCATGCTTGTCGAGCGGCGGATGCAGATCAGCAAACACATCCTGATAATTATCAAGGCGGTTCGGCCGGATATCCGCTGCTGTATTGTTGTGCCTGTCATGCGAATGCTGGTCACTCATGCTCCTGTCACTCCTCCCGGCACAGTCGCAGTTAAGACAAGCGATCTGGTGCTTAAAATCAATGTCAGAGGTGCCGGACGGCTGTTTGCGCAGTTGCGCCAAGCAAAATCCGGTTATGCAAATACTGTCTCAGAACGCATGTTGATGCGCGTCCCGCATTGGTTCATTGCTGCATGGTGGGGAAGCGGCGTGGTTCCCTTATTATACGCCGGTTCCGCAATCTGTCAGAGCCGAGCACTTTTTTGCTTTGTGTGCTTTTGGCTTCTGTAGACACAGCATGACAGATTTTTGCGGAAGGTCAAATTTTTTATCAGATGGTCAAACTATGACAAATATACTCATAAAATACGGCTGAGTTAAGCACTGCCTTGGCGTATATTTTGTGCTGCGGCTTCGCCAATATTGGTGAAAAACCGGTCAGCTATTTTGCGTGCCGTATTGCCGAGCAATTTGGTGCCGAGCTGGGCAATTTTACCGCCTGCATCACCATTGATCGTATAGCGCAGAATGGTCACATCAGGGCTTTCTTCGATCAGTTCCACATCCGCACTGCCTGCCGCGAAACCGGCAATCGAACCCTGACCTTCACCGCTGATCGTATAAGAAAATGGCGGGTTGAGATTGGAGAGGATCAGCAAGCCGTGAAAGCGGATTTTGATGAGGCTGAGATTAACAAGAATAGCCGCCTGAATGTTGGTTTCCGACAGCCGCTCCAAGGTCTCGCAACCCGGAATACAGGGCTTGAGAACGTCCACATCATTCATCGCATCCCAAACAGCCTGTCTTGGTGCCTGAATGCGTTCTTCGCCGGTCAGATCCATATCTATCCTTTTAAATTTATGTAGTGCAGAATATTTTTAACCCGCTATCTTGTTAATGATATCGGTTTCAATCACAAGAAAACAACGTCTGAATTTTGTTTTTATTTATCATGTCCTTAAAACACTTCAATCGGTTCATATCTAAAGTGTTATAGGTTGTATTTGAGACGCAGTTATTCTTTATCCGGGAGTGGTTGGCATGGCAGGAAATGAGGCGGCAATTGCGGCAGGTGTGACAGCCTTGAAAGCACATTGGCAGACAGTTGCGCAAAAGCAGAATATGCGTGAGGCCTTTACCGCAGATCCGCAGCGTTTTGAGCGCTACTCCCTCAAACTGGATGATTTACTGCTCGACTGGTCAAAATGCCGTGTCAATGACGAGACAATGGCATTGCTCAAAGATCTGGCCGTGGCCTGTAATGTCGAAGGCCAGCGCGATGCCATGTTTGCCGGCGAGCCGATCAACAGCACCGAGAACCGTGCCGTTCTCCATGTAGCCCTGCGGGCAAAACCGGATGATGTGATTGTCACAGACGGTGAAAATGTCGTGCCGCAGGTGCAGGATGTGCTGCACCGTATGAGCCTTTTCAGCGAGGCAATCCGTGCCGGTGATCTGGCTGGTGCCACAGGGCGCACTATCACCGATGTGGTGAATATCGGTATCGGTGGTTCAGACCTCGGGCCGGTGATGGCGACACTCGCGTTGACACCTTATCATGACGGGCCGAATACGCATTTCGTTTCCAATATTGATCCGGCGCATATTGCCGATACGCTGCGCGATCTCGATCCGGAAACCACGCTGATTATCATCGCGTCCAAAACTTTCACCACGATTGAAACCATGACCAATGCGCAAACCGCCCGCAAATGGGTGGCCGATGCTCTGGGTGAAGAGGCTGTCGGTGCGCATTTCGTGGCTGTTTCTACCGCACTCGATAAAGTAGCAGCCTTCGGTATCCAGCCGGAGCGGGTCTTCGGTTTCTGGGATTGGGTTGGCGGGCGCTATTCCGTGTGGTCGTCCATCGGTCTGCCGGTGATGCTGGCGATCGGCGCGCATAGGTTTAAAGAGTTTCTCGCCGGTGCCCATGCAATGGACGAGCATTTCCGCACCACACCATTTGAGCAGAACCTGCCGATGATGCTGGGTGTGATCGGCTATTGGCATCGTGAAATCTGTGACTTCGGCAGCCGCGCGATTATCCCTTACGATCAGCATCTGGCGCGTTTACCTGCCTATTTGCAGCAGTTGGATATGGAATCCAACGGCAAGAGCGTGAAGCGTGACGGTACACCGGTTTCCGGCGTCACAGGCCCTGTTGTCTGGGGTGAACCCGGTACCAACGGGCAGCATGCTTTCTTCCAGCTTTTGCATCAGGGAACCGATACAATTCCGCTGGAATTTATGATCGCAGTGCATACGCATGAGCCGGAACTGCTGGAGCAACATCAGATGTTGCTGGCCAATTGTTTTGCCCAAAGCGAGGCTTTGATGAAAGGTCGTACGCTGGAAGAAGCACAGGCACAGTTGCGTGCACGCAAATTGCCGGAAGCGGAAGTGGAACGCATTGCCCCGCATCGTGTTTTCTCCGGCAACCGCCCGTCGGTCACTATTCTCTATGACAAGCTGACACCTTTTGCCCTCGGTCGTCTGATCGCGCTTTATGAACACCGCGTTTTTGTGGAAGCGCAGCTCTTCGGGATCAATGCATTTGACCAATGGGGCGTGGAGCTTGGCAAAGAACTGGCAACAGAATTGCTGGATGTCGTAACCGGAAAACAAAATGCCGGTGGTCGCGATGCCTCCACACAGGGTCTGATTGCACATCTGCATCAGGCATCGCAGGTGTAAAAACCTGATCCTCATACACTGAAAACTGCTTGCCGATACGTGACAAGCACCTGTTTTTCGTGTTTGTTGATAATGGTTTATGGAGTAACCGCCGGAATGAGGTGATTGAAAAACCTGTCCGGCGGTCAATGGGTGGAAGACATTTATGAAAACGGATCATATACAGTTTGCCGGTGATGTGCCGGGCATTCAGGTGGAAATGCGTGTGCTGCGTTTTGAAGGCACAGATACAAGCGCGCCGACGGCTTATTTGCAGTCTTCATTGCATGGTGCTGAATTGCCGGGGCAGGCTGCGCTGCATTTCCTGATTCCGATGCTGCGTAAAGCGGAAGAGGAAAGCCGGATCAAAGGCGATATCACGATTGTCCCGCAGGCTAATCCGGTGGCTTCCAATCAGTGGCAGAGCCATCAGCATCTCGGTCGTTTTGATTTCTTCTCCGGTGTGAATTTCAACCGCAATTTTCCGCTGCTGGAAGATTTCGACACTTCTGCACTGCCGCAACCTGATGCGCCGGTTTCCATCGATAAGCGCATCAAGGCGATGCTGGTTCGTATGGCGCTGAAACATGAGATCGTGCTTGATCTGCATTGCGATGATGAGAGCGAAAACTATCTCTATGTACATGAAAATTATGCGGAAGATCTGCGTGATCTGGCAACGGCACTACGCTCGACCGCAATTCTTGCCGGTGATTCAACTGTCAGCGCGGCTTTTGAAGAGGCCTGTGTTAACCCGTTGCTGCATATGAAAGAGGGCGAGCGCGATATGCGCCGCCGTGCGGTAACAACTGTTGAGTTTCGCGGTCTGAATGATGTTGATCCGGCAACCGGCCTGGCTGATGCGGAAGGGCTCTATCGCTTCCTCGTGCATCGCGGCGTGGTGGAAGATGCATCCAGCCAGCTTGGCGAAGCATTTAACGGCCCGATCGCGCCTTTCTCCCGTGTGGAAATGATCCGCGCACCACAGGGCGGCATGGTGCTGTATCATGTGGCGCTGGGTGATATCGTCAAAAAAGGCGATCTGCTGGCAACGATTGTCACCGTGCCGGGTGAACCGGAGCATGATATCAAGCTCTGCGCACCGCAGGCCGGTCGCGTTTTAACCTATCGCAGCCTGCGCTATCTGCGCCGCGGCGATGATGTGATGAAGCTGATCGGTGATGAACCATCGGCACAAAGCAAACCTGCCGGTTCACTGGAGGCATAATGTCAGCAACTGTAGCAGTGCCGTCCGGCTCTGAAAAAACCATTCGTGCCATTCTTTTTGATAAGGACGGCACGCTGGTTGATTTTAACAGGACGTGGTTTTCCATCTCCTGTGAATTGGCCAGACGCTCTGCTGCCGGTGATGATGCTTTGGCGAAATCACTGCTGGATGCCGGTGGCTATGACTGGCAGGCGGAAAAATTCCGCGCCAATTCTGCAATTGCCGCCGGAACGGTTGAGGATATTGTTGCGCTCTGGCATCCGCAGGATACAGACGAGCAACGCCGTGCACGCGTTGCTGAATATGATATTTACGGGGTTGAGGAAGGTGCCAAACAGGCTGTGGCTGTTGAAGCATTGAGCCAGACTCTGCAAACCTTGAAAGCGGCCGGTTTTATCTTAGGCATTGCGACCAATGATTCTGAGGCCGGTGCACGGGCAACCGCCGCAGCGTTGGGCATCAGTGATCTGTTTTCCGGCTTTATCGGCTATGACACAGCAGCGCGTGCCAAGCCTTATGCCGATCCGCTGCTGCATTTTGCGGCAGAAGTCGGCGTGGCACCGGAGCAGGTGGCGATGGTTGGCGACAATCCGCATGATATGGAATGTGCCAGAGCTGCCAAAGCCGGTCTGGCGGTTGGCGTGCTGACGGGCAACAGTCCGCGTGAAGTGCTTGAACCGCTGGCCGATATTGTGCTGCCGTCTATTGCCGATTTGCCGGATTATCTGGCCGGAAAGTAATGTCTGCTTGTATTTAAAATTAAAGGCCGGTGATTTCACCGGCCTTTTTTCTGTTTAGTCGCATTATCATGAGCGTCAAGTTGATCCAACTTGACTGTGAAATGCTTTAGCGCAATTCGCGGCGCAGAATTTTCCCGACATTGCTTTTCGGCAGACTGTCGCGGAATTCAATCATACGCGGACGTTTATAATTGGTCAGCCGCTCGGCACAGAAAGCTTTCAGTGCCTCTTCGGTTAGTTCCGGATCGCGGCGTACCACAAACAGCTTTACCACTTCGCCGGAATGTTCATTGGCGATACCGATAGCAGCGGCCTCGACAACACCCGGATGTTCCGCAGCAACTTCTTCAATCTCATTCGGATAGACATTGAAGCCGGAGACAAGGATCATATCCTTCTTGCGGTCCACAATTTTGGTGAAGCCGCCTTCATTCATGAAGCCCATATCACCGGTGCGGAAGAAACTGTCAGGGAAAATAGCCTTGGCTGTTTCCTCAGGCCGGTTCCAATAGCCTTTCATGACCTGCGGACCACGCACACAGACTTCGCCTACTTCACCAAGCGGCACATCATTGCCGTCATCGTCACGGATCGCCACATCAGAACCCGGTACCGGCAGGCCGATAGTACCCGAAAATTCCGTTGCATTGAGCACATTGGCCGTGGCAACCGGCGAGGTTTCCGAAAGGCCGTAACCTTCAGTAATCAGGCAGCCCGTCATCTTCTCCCAGCGCTCGGCAACAGGACGCTGAACTGCCATACCGCCGCCAAGAGTCAGGATAAGCGGCTTGAAATCCAGCCTGCGGAAGTCTGCATTTTCCATCAGGGCATTGAACAAAGTGTTGAGCCCCGGGAAAATATGAAACGGTGCTTTTTGCAGCTCTTTCACAAAAGCCGGAATATCCCGCGGATTTGGGATAAGCAGATTACGGGCACCCTGCTGAATACCCATCATCGCATTCACGGTCAGGGCAAAAATATGATAGAGCGGCAATGCGCAGATATAATTGATATGCTCCGGCCGGCCTTTATGCTGGAAAGCCACATCCAGCCACAGACGCATCTGCTCCACATTTGCAAGAATATTGCTGTGCATGAGCATGGCACCTTTGGAAATGCCGGTCGTGCCGCCTGTATATTGCAGAAAAGCCAGATCATCCGGTGCAATCACCACCGGTTTGAATGTCAGTTTTGCACCGCTGGCGAGGACAGATTTAAAGCTGTTATGTGCCGGAATATTCCATGCGGGCACCATTTTCTTAACACGGCGCACGACGAAATTGATAATCGCACCTTTAAGCCCGTGCATATCACCCATAGAGGCGACAACCACATGCTTGACCGATGAATTTGGCAGGACTTTTTCCAGAGTATGGGCAAAGTTTTCGAGAATAATAATTGCTTTGGCACCGGCATCATTGAGCTGATGTTCCAGCTCGCGCGGCGTATAGAGCGGATTGACATTCACAACCACCAGTCCTGCGCGCAAAATAGCGGTAATCGCAACCGGATATTGCAGCACATTCGGCATCATCACGGCCACGCGGTCGCCTTTGACCAGTCCGCGTGATTGCAGCCATGCTGCCAGAGCGGCCGATTTTTCATCCAGCTCTTTATAGGACAGAGATTTGTCCATGCAGGTGAAAGCAGGGCGGTCGCCATATTTCTTGCAGGATGTAAGGATCAGATCGGTGATCGACTGATAAGCGGACGGGTCAAGCGCGTGCGCTACCCCTTGCGGATAATTGCTGAGCCATGGCTTGGCATCATAGGGGCTGGCTGTTTTTACCGGTTTGGCAACTGGGGTCACCACTGGTTCCGGTGCCTTGTCAGCAATTTTTACTTCCGGTTCGGCTTTTGCAACTTTGGCAGCGGCTTTAGCGGCAGGCTTCGTGGTGCCAGCTTTCGGGGCGGTTTTGGTTTCCGCTGCTTTTGCTGCCGGTTTTACCGCAGCAGTTTTTGTTTTGCCGGCAGGCTTTCCTGCCGTGGTGTTAGTTGCAGGCTTTGCAGCAGTCGTTTTGGCAGGCCTTTTGGCCTCTGCAACTGCAGGAGCCGCACTGTTTGTTGTCTCCGGTGTGGCAGCTTTTTTTGCCGGAGATTTTTTCGGTGCCGCAGATGTTTTTACTGCAGTCTTTGCCGGTTCGGCCTTGGTGGCTGTTGCGGTCTTAGTTTTCGCTGCTGTGCTTTTCGGAGCGGATTCTTTGACCGGCTTTGTTGCGGCTGTTTTGGCCGCCGTGGTTCCGGTTTTCTTTGCGGCGCTTTTTGTTGCACCGGCCTTGGCATTCCCATCACTCGAACGTGTCATTCTGCCTCCCAGAATTCCTGTTGTGCCGGCATATGCTTCCGGAAAGTTTCCGGTGTATCGGGTCTTCCTCACTAAAACCCGTCTGCCAACAACTTAACCAAGATTATGCCGATATCAATATCAGACATGATCTTTCCATTGACGTAAACGTAAATTCTTTATCAGGCAATATGTCTGATTGATTTGGCTGTATGAAATACAAGGCCGGTCATGGGATAACCGGCACTGCGGGCATCGTCTTCTTTATGCAATAATTTTTCTGTCTTTGACATTGTGCGAAACAACAAACCTGTAAGCCTCTTATATATGTAAAAAATCTTAGCTTAATGACGGTAAGATAAAATAATATCTCTTCTGATGTGCCGGTGAAGCACTATGCTCTTTAAAGATTCAATGACATAGGCCGACTTGATAAATCCGCAGATATATCGGGTCTTACACAGCATTATGAGCTGTAAAGGAGCCCATCGCAATGCGATTTGTAAGTGTATTCCCGTCAGTTTTACAATTGATCGGCCGGACACCGCTTGTCGAACTCAGCGGATTTGACGCCGGGCCATGCCGCTTATTTGCGAAACTGGAGAGCCAGAACCCTTCCGGCTCCATCAAGGATAGGGTTGCTCTGAGCATTATTTCTGCGGCGGAGCAATCGGGTCAGTTGCGGGCAGGCGGTACAATTGTCGAGGCCACAGCCGGTAATACGGGGCTTGGTCTGGCGCAGGTTGCGGCACTGCGCGGCTACCGGTTGATTCTGGCTATTCCGGATAAAATGTCCAAGGAAAAAATCCGGCATTTACGGGCTTTAGGGGCAGATGTCCGGCTGACACGTTCAGATGTGGATAAGAACCATCCGGAACATTATCAAAATCTGGCGCGGCGTATCGCAGAGGAAATTCCGGATGCCTTTTTTGCCGATCAGTTTTCCAATCCTGCCAATCCGCTGGCACATGAGATCGCAACAGGGCCGGAAATCTGGGAGCAGACAGATCATAAGGTTGATGCGGTAGTCGTCGGGGTAGGCTCCGGCGGTACGCTGACGGGGCTGGGGCGTTATTTCCGCTCAGTTGCTCCGCAGACGCAAATCATACTTGCTGATCCTGAAGGTTCGGTTCTGGCGCCATTTATCGCGACAGGGCAGTTGGCACAAGCCGGTCAATGGTCGGTGGAGGGGATAGGGCAGGATTACATTCCCGATAATGCCGATCTCTCTCTTGTCAGCCGTGCTTATACAATATCCGACCGGCAATCTGTTCAGGCCGCCCGCGATTTGCTTTTACGTGAGGGTATTCTGGCCGGAGCATCGTCCGGTACTTTGCTGGCTGCAGCTCTGCAATATTGCCGCGAGCAGACGGAGCCTAAAAATGTGGTGACGCTGATTTGTGACAGCGGCTCCAAATACTTGTCAAAAATGTTTGATGATAACTGGCTGCGCGAGCGGCATCTGAGTGAGCGCGCTGTGCAGGGCAATCTGGAGGATCTGATCTCGCGGCGCCATCAGGATGGTGCGGTGGAAGTAACAGCACCGGATGAAAATCTGCTTGAGGCCTACGGGCGGATGCGGCGCAATGCTGTCTCGCAATTACCTGTGCTGGATGGTGGCAGGCTTGTCGGAATTATTGACGAAAGCGACATTTTGAAGGCCGTGGAGGGCCCGCCGGAAGGGCGCTGGTCGCGCTTTGCGGCTCAGGTTTCATCGGCAATGACCCCGCAACCGCGTGTCTTACAGGTGGACGCACCATTGAGTGCGTTGCAGAGTTTCTTTGACCGTGATGAAGTGGCGCTGATTGTGAATGGTGCGGATTTTATCGGGCTTATCACCCGTATCGATCTGATTAATCATTTACGCTATGCCGGTAAAAATACGCGTGATGCATAAAAAAACGGCCATATGCTGCAAGGTGCATATGGCCGTTTCAGTCTTTTCCGGTCAGCTTCGGCTTTCAATGCCGCACAATTGCATCGGTTGAAGCAAGGGGCACAAAGCGCATCTTTTTTAGCTGTTCTTATACAGATATGACTGCCGGAAAATGCAGGATTGGATTTCGGGTGCCGGAGGGCTCCTTTTCTGCTGTTTCAGCCGAAGACTGATGTCAGGCTTGTCGCAATTGCCCAGATAAGAAATGCAGCCGGGACAGCCAGACCGGCCAGAAAAATTCCCAGAAATACATAGGCCGCATCATCGGTGCGGTTTCTCATCTGATCGGCAGGCTTTTGCCATTGAGCGGGTACACCATCATACATTGCGGGTTTCCTCCGATATCTTCTTAATGGATTTATTATGATCTGAATGAGAAATACTGCAATACTGAATATAAAAAGATTTGAATTGCACGAAAATGATGGTATTAGCTGTTTTGCGTTGCTGTTGAATTTTAAAATCTGATATTTTTCGACATGTAATTTTATAAATATTGATTTTAACTCTATGATTTTTATAAATTTTACTTTTATACTGTATTTTTTGAAGTATCTGTAATTTCAATAATTGCTGAATGTTTCGATAAATATGAGATTCCTGAATGATTTGTAGTCTCAAAAATCCCAAGAAACCGGACAAAATCACTGCAAACTGAGTCGGCATAACCGGCACTGGTTTTCATCGCGCCGCCACAGAATGTTGTCGCTGCTGCAGTTCTTTCGTGCGTGCTGCGCATAACGGTTTCATTCTGCCTTGCAATGCTGCATGACTGTTATGCATTATTGTTTATTGTCGGTTTTTTCTCATGCCGTTATAAGTCTGTCCATCGGGTTCGTTCTCCTCCTCCCAATTGGACCCGATGACGGAATGCGGTACTCCTCCTCCCAACCGCATCCATAATCAGGCCGCGCATCTCCTCCCCCGCGCGGCCTTTTTCTTTTCCCAAATCGATTAATTTCATTTCCGTATTCAGCGTTCGGGCTATATCCTCGGCGCGAAAATCACTATTCGTTATTTTGTTGCGATCAAAACATTATAAATGTTTGTTTTGTAACAATATGATGTAATAGTGCGCTACCTGCTCCTGCAAAACATGATATTTGTAGAGGGCAGGAGTTCTATGAGCTTTGTCTGTTTGTTTGCCCCGTTTATCCCTTGGCTAAAAAGGACCTGAAAGTGAAGCAGCGCGATAATTCTGTATTTCTGAATTCCTATTCCGGTTTCCTGTTTGATATGGACGGAACATTGGTCAATTCCATTCCGGTTGTAGAGCGGATCTGGCTGGAATGGGCTGCGGAACACGGGGTAGACGGACCGGAACTGCTCAAAAAAGTACATGGCATCCGCGTTGTTGATGTTATCAAAATGCTGAACATGCCCCATCTTGATCCGGCAGCGATTGCAGCCGCTTTTCTGGCTGAAGAAATGCAGGACTTTGCCGGTATTCGCGCTATTGCCGGTGC
>WPCJ01162557.1_pt1 | contig 182331 bp, 169 predicted proteins | sample 5399831 | NCBI WGS metagenome assembly WPCJ01 (sample SAMN12869470, study PRJNA574797) | sludge metagenome | isolation source: wastewater treatment of pH10 | place: China:Beijing | collected 2019-05-20 | reverse complement strand
GAATGTTGGTGAAACTCCCGTTATACTGAGCAAAATTTCACCGTCTTGCAATTGCACTTCATTAGAATATAAAAACAATATTATACAACCCGCAGATTTTTTGACAATAAAAGCGAAATTCAAACCTAAAAAAGAAGACATTGGAAGAAATAAAGTAACCGTTTTCCTAAAAGGAAATTTTGAGCAGGAAAATTTATTTTTAACTTTAGAGGGTGAAGTTACCGAGTAAGTTTTGACGCTAAAAAAACTCACAGATAAAAACTGTGAGTTTTTTTATAGTGTCTTAAATAACATTCACCTCCCTTTCCAATTCAATCCCGAATTTTTCCTGTACAGAATTAATAATTTCTGTAGAAAAGTCAAAAATTTCCTGTCCGCTTGCGTTTCCGGTTGCGTTTACAATCACCAAAGCCTGTAATTTGTGAGAGGCTGCATTTCCGATTTGTTTTCCTTTCCAGCCACATTGCTCGATGAGCCAGCCAGCCGGGACTTTTACAAAATCTCTGTTCGGATATCCCGGAATGTTGTTGAATTTCTTTTGTAATTTTTCAAACTGAGCTAAAGGAATAGTCGGATTTTTGAAAAAGCTTCCGGCGTTTCCTGTTTGTTTCGGATCAGGCAGCTTGCTTTGTCTGATATTGATGACTGCTTTAGAAATATCCTGGATTGTTGGATTTTTAATACCTAAGTTTTCAAGTTCCGATTTTATGGCGCCGTATTCTGTTTTGATCTGATGATTTCTAACAGTAAGCCGAAACGAAACTTCTAAAATCACATATTTTCCTTTACCTTCCTGCTTGAAAATAGAATCTCTGTACCCGAACCTGCATTTTTCAAGATCAAAGATTTCAATTTCCAGCGTTTCAAGATTTAAAACCGTACAATTATAAAAAACATCTTTGATCTCCGTACCATAAGCTCCTATATTCTGCATTGGAGAAGTTCCTACATTTCCGGGAATTAAGGAAAGGTTTTCTAGTCCGCCCAAATTTTTCTCCAGACAGAACAAAACGAATTCGTGCCAGTTTTCGCCTGCTTTTGCTGTGACCAAAACTTCATCTTCATTTAAAGGCTGCACAGTAATTCCTTTAAGGCTTAGTTTAATCACCAATCCGTCAAAATCTTTGGTGAATAAAATATTGCTTCCGCCTCCTAGAAATAGAATCGGGAGCGTTTGGATTTCAGAAATTTTGAGAGTTTCTATTAATTCGTCAGCAGAATTTACCTCAGCAAAATATTTTGCTTTAGCATCAATTCCGAAAGTGTTATAAGGTTTTAACGAAAAATTTTCCTGCATTATGGTTGAGGTTTTTTTACGGTTGCCGGCTGTTTTTGAGAAAGAATTTTTTCCAGTTTTTGTTTGAAATTTTCAAACTGGTAATAATTTACATCGTTGTATGCATTTACGTAGATGTGAGATTTTTTATTGGTTTTGATGATAAAAGTTTCATCAATTCCGTCAAGATGCTGTATGCTTGGAGAACTTCGGATGCTGTCAAGGTTTTTCAGCTTAAACGAAAATGTGAGAGCGTCCCATGATGAAATATTTACTGCATTTTTCCAGTTTGTATTTTTGGCTGGCTTTGAAGTTCCGCTTTCAAAAAATAAAGAATCTCTGCGGATTTTTATGATTTCGTAAAAGCCGTTTCTTCCGCCAATATGAGAAACGCTGATAGATTCTATTTTTTCTTCTTTTGTGTTTTGTTTTTGTGTGTTTTTATTTTCACAAGAAAAAAAAATCAGCAGTAAAAACATTGAAAAAAAACTTTTCAAACCTTTTATTTTTACTGCTGACATTGATCTGTTTTTTAGATGTTAAAATCCAATTTATATTTTTCCAGTGCATTTCTAAGAATTTCTGCACTTTTTATCAAATCTTCTTCTTTAAGGACGTAAGCGATTCTTACCTGCTTTTTCCCAAGTTCGGGATTGCTGTAAAATCCTCCTGCAGGAGCAACCATAATTGTTTCATTGTTTAATGAATATTTTTCCAGCAGCCATTGAGCGAACTTTTCGGTATCATCTACCGGAAGTTCTGCTACACAGTAAAATGCACCTTTAGGTTTTGGACAAATTACCCCTGGAATAGAGTTAAGAAGATCTACCAAAACATTTCTTCTGTGAGTATATTCTTCTCTTACTGATCTTATGTAGGCGCCGTCATTCTGGTGAGCTGCTGTTGCTGCAATTTGTCCTAAAAGTACCGGACTCAATCTTGCCTGCGCAAAAAGCATTGCTGCATCATGTATTTTTTTGGAACGGGTAATCAGACATCCGATTCTTACACCGCACATAGAATATCTTTTTGATTCTGAATCTATGATAATGCAGTTTTCGCTTAATTCAGGAAATGCAAGCATGGAAACCTGCTGTTTTCCATCGTAAACGTATTCTCTGTAAACTTCGTCAGATATAACAACAATGTCATATTTCAGAGCAATTTCGGCTAATTTTTGTAATTCTTCACGAGTGTAAAGGTATCCGGTCGGATTTCCGGGATTACAGATGACAATTGCTCTTGTTTTGGGGGTGATTTTTTTCTCAAACTCTTCAATAGGAGGCAGGGCAAATCCGGTATCTATAGATGAAGGGATTGCCACAACGTTGACATTGAAAGTGCTTGTGAAACCGTTATAATTAGCATAATAAGGTTCCGGAATAATGACCTCGTCACCGTCATCACAAAGAGTGGAGATGGCAAAATTCAAAGCTTCTGATCCTCCGTTGGTTACAATAAAATTGTCTGGCGTAAGATCTGTAAAATCTAAAGAATGATAATATTCCGTAAGTGCTTTTCTGTATTCAATATTTCCTTCTGAAAGCGCATATTCTAAAACTTTTAAATCAATATTTTTAAGAGCGTTGATAGCGGTTTCCGGTGTTTCTATGTCTGGCTGACCAATGTTGAGATGGTAAACTTTTGTACCTCTCTGTTTTGCCTGTAAGGCAAAAGGAACCAGTTTTCTCACCGGTGAAGGCGGCATGTTTTGCGCTCTGTTTGAAATGTTTGGCATTGTCTAAAAATTTGTATGGCAAAAATAGGAAATTATTTTATCTCTGATGATGACTTTTAATGGCTAATTGTTGTTTATCAATTTTGAATTGTGAATTATGTGATAATTGTTAAATGTTCTCTTTTAAATTATTTGTTTTTATTTTAATGGTGTTTATGTTGTTTATATTTTATTAATATTCATTTAATTTTAAAAATAATTTAATTTACTATGTGTTCGATAAGATTTTATTTATAGTTTTGTGTCAAACTAATAAAATATTTATGAAAAAAATTCAACAAGTTTCTGTTATGGGCTTTTTGGCTTTATTTGCCAGTTCTTCAATATTTGCTCAAAACTTTCAGCCGATGCCTGTACAATCCGGTTTTAACGCAGACGTAATTGCAAATGGAGTTGGATCTTCTATGCTTTCTACTTCTTCGGACGTAGATGGTGTTTCGTTTGCTTTTGTTTCTAAAGACTTTAAACTCACTGCTACAGATGCAGCATTGGCTTATGGATTGCCCGCTGATGGAATTGTGAATAGTGAGGTTGCTACTACTCCCGGCCTTATGTATAATGTGGCGAGTTACGGCAGCAATAATTCTCTGAAACTTTCTAATCAAAACGACAGCGGTACTTTAACTTTTGCTGTACCCAAAGCTGCTTTTAGACTGTATATGCTTGCTACCAGCGGAAGCGGGGCATCTACCGTTTCTGTGGTTGTTAATTTTACTGATAATACTTCTCAGACTTTTACAGGGATCAGTATTTCAGATTGGTATAATGGTTCAGGTTTTGCCATTCAGGGATTTGGAAGAATTAACCGAACCAATGATGTTTTAGAGTCAGGAAGTGGTACTAATCCAAGGCTATATCAGTCTTTACTGAGTATTGATGCTGCCAATCAGACTAAGTTAATTCAGAGTGTAACAGTCACCAAAACGTCTACAGCTCAGGGATATTCAAATATTTTTGCGTTTTCTGCAGATGTATATTCAGATTGTCTTCCTCCAACAGTGCAGCCGGCAACCAACATTACAGCAACCAGTGCTACAATAAACTGGACAGCTTCACCAAGTTCTACAGCTGTTTCTTATGATGTCTATTACAGCACAAGTCCTGTAATTCCTACTTCTGCAACAGTTCCCACTTCCAGTAATATAACGGGGTTATCTGTTCCTACAGGAGTTTTGGCATCTAATACGACTTATTATGTCTGGGTAAGATCTAATTGTAATGGTTCTTCAGGGCAAAGCTCATGGTCATTTAGTGGAAATTTCAAAACATTATGCGGTCCAATGGCTGCAATGTTTGAAAATTTTGACTCTATGGCGACCGGAACAAATTTACCTGATTGCTGGGTAAGAAATTACGTTAACGGAACAATGTCTATTTCATCCACAAGTCCGGCTTCGGGAACAAGAAATGTTTATCAGACTAATACATCAGCTCAAACTCCGAGTACAGTAGTTTTCCCGGAATTTAATAATATAAACGCAGGTACACATTGGCTTAAATTAAAAGCAAGAGTTACTTCAGCGAACGGGATTCTGAATGTAGGATATGTCACCAATCCTTCGGATGCTTCTACTTTTACATTAATTCAAGCATTGAACATTCCAAATACATCATATGGTCCGGAATATTTTGTAAATGTACCCAATACAGTTCCAGCCAATGCGAGATTAGCCATAAGAAATACTGCAGACGGAAAAGGATACTATTGGGATGACGTAAAGTGGGAAGTTATGCCTGCGTGTACACCGCCATTTAATATGATTACATCAAACGCCAGTCCGAATTCCGTAGATGTTACGTGGGGAGCTGCAGGAACGGGAGCAGCTAATGGTTATGAATATTATTATTCTCCGGTAAGTACGGTTTCGCCCATAGCAACAACAACGGTAAGCGGAACATTTTCTCCGAATTCGGTTAATGGAATTGTAACAGGTTTAGTTCCTAATCACACATATAGTTTGTGGATTCGTACTGTTTGCAGTGCTACAGAAAAAAGCGAATGGTCAGGTCCTGTAATTTTCCGTACTACCTGCGCTCCGGGAACTTCTCTTTTCGAAGATTTTGAATCTTATACTGCTACTTCTATCGTTCCTGACTGTTGGGCGAGAATTGTACCAAGCGGTTCGCAGACAATCACTTCTACAAGTCCTGCTTCAGGAATAAGGAATATATATCAGTATGCATCGGCATCCAATACTCCTTCAGTTGTTATTTTGCCTGAATTTTCCAATGTTAATGCAAATACTCACAGATTAAGATTCAAAGCCAGAGTCGCAACGGCAACAGGAAATCTGCAGGTTGGATATGTTACAAGTACCACTGATGCATCAACATTTGTAAGTATAGAAAGTTTAAGTATTCCAAACACTTCTTACGGTGTGGATTATATCGTTGATGTTCCTGCAACAGTTCCTGCAACAGCAAGATTGGCCATAAGAAATGCCAATGATGCAAAAGCGTATTATTGGGATGATATTTATTGGGAGCCTAAGAACTCTTTAAGTGTTGCTGAGGTTTCTTCTAAAAAGAAAGTGTCTGTTTATCCCAATCCTTTCAATGATGTATTGTTTGTTTCCGACACAGAGAACATCAAGACAATTAAAATAACTGATGTCTCTGGCAGAGTTTTAAAAGTGATTGATAATCCTACTAAAGGAATTAATCTTAATTCTTTAAACGCAGGATTATACTTGGTTACAATGTATTTCAAAGACGGGTCAGTAAATACTGTAAAAGCAATCAAAAAGTAAATTTTACAACCATAATTTTTAAAAAGCTGTTCTGCAATATTGCTGAGCAGCTTTTTATGTAAAGTAAGATTGCAAATTAGATTTTGTTCTTGCCTTTTTTTGAATTTAGTGTAAATAAAAAAGCGTTGAAAAATCAACGCTTTTTTTGCAGAAAGGAAGGGATTCGAACCCTCGATACAGTTACCCGTATACTACCTTTCCAGGGTAGCTCCTTCAACCACTCGGACACCTTTCTATTTTGAAGACTGCAAAAGTATACTATTTTATCGAATAAAACAATTGAATTTTACAAATTATTCAGTTATTTCGCCACAAAGGTTCTTAGAAAAATTTTCTGCAAAACTTCCCTGATAGTTGGGATTGTCAATCAGGTGCATTGCTTTGGTAATCGCAGATTCTGCAGTCATGTCTTTCCCGCTGATGGCTCCAATTCTGGAGAAAATATTACTGTTTTCATATTTTCCAAAAGAAATTCCGCCAGAAATACACTGGCTTACGACGACAATTTCAGTCCCGTTGTTTCTGATCTGCCGAAGGGTTTCCAGTGTTTTTTCGCTACTGAAAATAGTTCCGGAGCCGAAAACCTGTAAAATAAGCACTTTCATTTTAGGAATTTCCTTAAAATGGTTCAATTTCATTCCGGGGAATATTCTCCAGAACAAAACATCTTCTGAAATATGCTCGTCAATATGAAAATTCTCGTTTTTTGTGTTTCTGAAAAGATGATCCTTATTAATATTAAGGTGTACACCAGACTGTCCCAGAATAGGGTAATTTGGGCTTGCATAAGCATCAAAATATTCCGCAGAATATTTTAAAGTACGGTTTCCTCTCAGTAGTTTATATTCAAAATAAATGGCAACTTCCTGAATGACAGCTTCATCGTTTTCGTATAAACTTGCATAATAAAGGCTGGTAAGAAGGTTTTCCTTCGCATCAGTTCTCAGATCTCCGATGGGAAGCTGTGAGCCTGTGAGAATAACAGGTTTTTTCAGTCCTTTCAGCATAAAGCTAAGAGCAGATGCCGTGTAAGACATTGTATCTGTTCCATGTAGTACCAAAAAGCCATCGTAATCATCATAATTTTTGAAAATATAGTTGGTGATTATTTTCCATTCTTCAGGTCCCATATCTGATGAATCTAGTGGTTTGGCAAAAGGGTGTACAAAAACTTCACATTCCATCAGCTTCATCTCCGGCATTTTCTCAAAAATATTTCCAAAATCAAATGCGCGTAGACTTCCGGTTTCATAATCTTTTTCCATACCAATTGTTCCACCGGTATATATCAACAGGACTTTTCTTTTCATGTAAACTTTTCTTAGAATTTCAAAATTACGTTAATTTGCAAAGATTTGAAAGAAGATGAAAGATTTAGAAAAAACTTACGAATATTTACAGCAGTTTTTAACGGAAGAAAGGTTGAGAAAAATAGAGCATTTCGCCCCTGAAAGTTCAGATTTTATCCTGCCGGTAATTGAAGATATTTATCAGTTTAGAAATGCGGCGGCAATCGTACGCTCTGTGGAAGCATGTGGATTTCATAAAGTGGTTGCTTTACAGGAAGAATACAGTTTTGAACCTAATTTAAGGGTTACCAAAGGTGCAGATACATGGGTTGAGGTAGAAAAACTTCCCCGGAATATGGAATCTTTTCAGGAAATAAAGAACAGAGGTTATAAGATGGTTGCGGTTTCTTTAGAGAAAAATGCAAAATTTTTACCTGAATATGAAATTACAGAACCCATTGCATTGGTTTTCGGAACTGAAATGGAAGGTGTTTCGGAAGAAATTTTAGATTTTGCAGATGAAACTCTGGCGATTCCAATGTATGGTTTTACGAGAAGTTTTAATGTTTCGGTTGCAGCTTCCATCTGTATGTATGAACTGAAGCAAAAGCTTATAAAATCTGATTTAGATTACAAACTGAATGAAGAAAAACTTTTGAGAATGAAAATCCGCTGGGCGGTAAACTCTATGCGAAGTGGTGAACAGATTTTTGAAAAGTATTTGAGGGAAAATAATGTAACTTATTAAAACATCTTATTGTAATTCCAGGCGGCAACAAAAACTCCCGCAGTTTCCGTTCTTAACCTTTGATTTCCTAATGAAACAGCCTTAATTCCTTTTTCTGCTAAAAATGTAATTTCTTTATCCGAAAAATCTCCTTCGGGACCAATCAGAAAAGTATAATTTTCTAATTTTGGAATTTCGTTCAAATTAATTCGCTCTAAATTTTCGTTGCAATGTGCTACAAAAGTATTTTCTGAATTGATATTTCTTAGAAATTCGGGTAATTTAATCAGATCATTAATGATGGGAAAATGGAATCTTAAACTTTGTTTTGAAGCCGCAATTGCCTGCTTCCTGATTTTATCAATGTTGATGTTTTTTCTTTCTGTTTTTTCGGTTTGAAGAATGGTGATTTCAGAAATGCCCATTTCTACTGCTTTTTCCACGAAAAACTCAATACGGTCAATGTTTTTTGTCGGCGCAATCGCAATATGAAGTTTTGGGCTGAAATCAGGAGTTTCAGTTTTAATGTCGGTAATTTCAAGTCCTGCCTTTTTTCCTTCGATAATTAGAGTTCCGGAAGCAAGATTTCCTTTTCCATCGGTCACGTGGATTTCTTCGCCATCTTTCATGCGCAGAACTTTCACAATATGCTGTTGCTCTTCTTCGTTGATGATTGCTTGGCCGTTATTTATTTCTCCAAAAAAAAGTTTCATTATGAGAATTATTTAGAATCTTACAGAGTTATTAAATGATTTTTGTGAAAATGATTAGAAAAATATCTCATTTTCGCTAATAAATGCCACTCCGGTTTTTATCGTGGTATAAATATCGCCTTCACAATCACGATAAGAACATATGTAAATTTCTTCTTTCCATGAATTATTCATAAAAATCAGATTCAGATATTCATTTTTTCTTAAATTGTTTTTAATCGACAAATAATCTCCTTCTTTTGGTTCATAAGCAAAGCTGAAAACATTTTCGGAATTTATCTTTTGAATAATTTCTTCCTTTACATTCTGAATAAAACCTGTTTCTGAACTCGTCATCTGAAAGTCATCTCCTTCAAATTCTTGTGTAACTTCATTTTTTCCTGTGACTGTTTCTAAAACCCAATAGTATTTTGAGTTCTTTTTAGATTGTGTACCAAGTACCTTTTCTTCTAATAATATTTTCATTACAGGTCGTATTTAGAAGTTGCGGTTGTTCTCAAATCAGTAAATTCGCCACGTTCAAATTTCAGCTGGGCAACCATGGCAATCATTGCAGCGTTGTCAGTAGTATATTCAAATTTTGGGATGTAGATATTCCAGCCCAGTTTTTTGTGATTCTCCTGCATTACTTTTCTTAATTCGGAATTGGCAGAAACTCCGCCTGCGATAGCAACTTCTTTTATATCTAAATCTTTTGCAGCTTTTTCCAGTTTATTCATCAAAATCTCAATAATACATTTTTGGACAGAAGCACACAAGTCATTGATGTTTTCATTGATGAAATCAGGGTTTTTCTTTACTTCTTTCTGAATGAAATAAAGCACAGAAGTTTTAATTCCGCTGAAAGAATAATCGTATTGATCTAATTTCGGTTTATTAAATTTAAAAGCATCGGGATCTCCCTCTTTTGCCAAACGGTCGATAATAGGACCTGCAGGATAATCAAGATCAAAAATTTTCCCGATTTTATCAAATGCTTCGCCTGCTGCATCATCGGTGGTTTTACCAATAATTTCCATGTCAAAATAATCTTTGACGAGAACAATCATGGTATGTCCGCCGCTTACGGTGAGGCATAAAAACGGAAATTTGGGCGGCACAGGATTTGCATCGTCGATGAAGTGCGCTAAAATATGTGCCTGAAGATGATTTACTTCTATTAAAGGAACATCCATACTCATGGCAAGCGATTTTGCAAAAGACGTTCCCACAAGAAGAGAACCCAAAAGTCCGGGACCTCTTGTAAAGCCTATGGCAGAGATGGCATTTTGTTGTATATTTGCTTTGAGTATCGATTTTTCCACAACAGGGATGATATTCTGCTGGTGTGCACGGGAAGCAAGCTCAGGAACCACGCCGCCATATTCTTTGTGGATTTCCTGATTGGCGGCAATATTCGAAAGGATACAATTTCCTTTGATAATAGCAGCTGAAGTGTCGTCACAAGATGATTCGATACCTAAAATTATAGAGTCGCTCATAATAATGGCAAAGTTAGAGAATAATAACGAAAATGAGAACAAAAAATCGGTTGCTGAAAACTTGGGCGATCAGGTACAGAAAACGGTTGAAAATGTTCAGGGAACGGTAAAAGAAGCTGCTGAGTTTGCTTCTGATGCAATAAACCACCCCATAGATACAGCTCAGGAATTTGGAAAGCAGGCTGCAAAAGATGTAGTCAGCTACTCGTGGTGGGCAAAACTTTTGCTGATACTCTTCTGGACAGTATTATCGCTTGTTATTCTTATTTTTATCGCCATTAATTTACCCGTAACCAAAAGATGGGCGGCAGATCAGGCACTGCAGATTGTTAACAGAGACTTTAAAGCTGAAATGTCTACCGAAAGTGTTGAGGTTAATTTTTTTGGAGATGTAACGATTAAAGGTCTGAAAATAAAAGACTATAAAGGTTTGGATTTTATTACATCCAAAGAATTTATTGCAGATTCTGACTGGTTTTCATTAGCAACAAATATCGGTAAAAATAATTCTTTAAGTTTCAGCCGACTTACCCTCAACAATGCCGATGTTAAAGTAATTACATACAAAGGAGACAGTATTTCCAATTTCATCAGATTTACACAGCTTTTTGACAGCGGGAAGAAAAGAGATCCGAAAAAACCTCCATTTCAGCTTAATGCAAGACTGGAGATTCTTAACTCAAAAGTTTCTATTGTTAATCAAAACTCTTCCGGTGAAGCGGGGAAGTGGCTTACTGCAGATAATGTAAATTTAATTGCTCCAAAAGTTAAAGTTAACGGAACGGATATCACCGCACGTATTGATAATTTCACATTTATCACCAAAAGATGGGGGAAATCTCATTTTGTTGAAACTTTTTCTACCGATTTTTCCATGACTCAGGATTATCTGTCTTTGGCGGATTTAACATTAAATACAGATCATTCTCTCCTTCAGGGAGATATTAAATTTAACTTGAATAAAGGTTCATGGGCAGATTTTACAAATAAAGTAAGCTGGGATATGAATATGAAACTGGGAAGTCAGTTAAGCGGATACGATATAAGCTACTTTGTTACCAATTGGGATAATTTTATTCCGTTTAATGCAAGCGGAAAAATGACGGGACCTTTAAATAATTTTACCCTGGAAAATTTCCTGATACGAAACCCAAGTGTCAATATCGCAACAAAAAAACTTAAAGCGAAAGATTTATTGAAAGGCAATTTTCTCATAGAAACCAATGATCTTTCAACAGATTTTACTTACAAAGATCTGAAAGCAATGATGCCGACATTTGTTTCGTCAAAAATGAAAAACTTTGCTGATGATTTTGGTAAACTGAAATACAATGGTGCAGCAAGAGTTACACCGAAACAGGTGTATGTATCTTCAGGTAATCTCATGACAGGAATCGGGCAGGCTAAAATTTCTAATTTTTCTTTATCTGATTACAGCTCGGCTCTCCCTAAATATAAAGGATATGCAGAGGTAAATGATCTGAATACTTCTGTAATTACTAAAAATAAATCTGTAGGGCTGATTTCAGGTAAATTTAATCTGGACGGACAAAGTTTTGATGTCAATACAATGCGGCTGAGTACAAAATCTCAGATTTCAAGTATTGAAATTATGGATAAAGAAATCAATAATGTGGTATTGGATGGTCTTTTAGATCATAAAAAATACAACGGTTTGATTACAGTAAATGATGAGCAGGCGAAGGCTACAATAAAAGGACTGATAGATTTCAGCACATCAAGAATTTCAGCTAACGTAGATGCCGATATTGCTCATTTAAATATCAATTATTTCTCAGGCAAGACCGGAAGTCAGATTGTAAGCGGAAAAGTAAATGGCAAAATGGCAATGTCAAACATTAATGATCTTACGCTGGATGTAGAGGCTTCAAACGTAAATTTTGCAACAGCAGATCAGAAATACTATATTCCGACGGCTCAGCTAAAAACATTTACTGAAAACGGCAACCGATCAATCCTGATCAATGCGCCCGGAGCTGTAAACGGAAAAATTTCAGGGAAATACAATCTTGCAGATCTTGCCGGAATGATAGAAAACGGTCTTGGTAAAATTTTAGTTGGTCCAGAGCCGAGAAAACTGTACCGGGGACAGGATTTTGTAATGGATTTTGATGTGGAGCAAGGCGTTATTGCCTACTTTCTTCCGGATCTGAAGCTGCCACAAGGCGCAAAAGTAGCGGGAGAGTATGATGGCAATTCCAACAATCTGATTTTAAACTTAGATGCATCTTCGCTTAAGTACATCATGACAAAAAAGGAAGAAATTTCCGAAGCAGACAGACTTTTAGCGGAAACCAATCCTGAATACAAAATTGATGACCGGATCAGGATAACGAGAGACAGTGCTATGGTTGACAGTGTCATGGTGAGAATTAATACTGCAAATGCAGATCAGCAGCTTTATGCTAAAGTCAACAGATTAGAATACAATAAAAATATTTTCAGAGATCTTATCCTTACCGGGAAGAATGATAATGGTTCTCTGCTCAGAATATCTACAAGTTTTAATCATGGAAGTCTACAGGATGAAATAGAGGAAAACCTGAAGTCTTACGCTGTTAATTTTAATCAGTCTACCAATTCGGCAGGGGATTATATTTTTAGGTTTGAACCTACAGAAATAACGCTTAACAATACAAAATGGGCAGTTGACACCAGTCCGGAACTGGATCATTACATCAGTTACCGCAAAAATACTGCAGATTTTGAAATCAGAAATCTTAAAATATATTCGGATGACAGCTCACTGATGATTAATGAATCTACATTCAAGTCAGCAAAAGATTTTTATGTAGATGCTGAGGTGGAAAATTTTGCTATTGAAAAATTGTTTGAAATGCAGGCAGAAGGAAATCTGATGGATATAAAAGGTCTTGCAAACGGAAATGTGAAGATTAAGATGGATCAGAATACATTGCAGCCTTTGGTAGATCTCACGGTAGATAATATTATGATGAATGGTAATGATATGGGAGATGTTACTATTTCAGCTGTTAACGGATTTTCGCTTAATGTATATGATGTAGACGTAAAGGTTGCTTCTGCAGGAGTATTAGGAGGGAATAATCTTCACTTAACAGGTACGGTAAATAACAATACCTCATCACCAACCATTGATTTTAATACCGAGCTCAGAGACTTTGATCTTTCTTTTACTCAGCAATTTGTACAGTCTATATTCGGTAATCTGAGAGGTAAGGCTACCGGCGATCTTAAAATCAACGGAACATTAAAAAATCTTGATTATAGTGGTGATATTGCCTTAAAAGATTTTGGACTGAAACTTCTTTTTACAGGGGTAGATTATTCTTTTGATGACACGGTTATTTCGCTTTCGCGGGGTCTTGCAATCTTAAATAATATCGGAGTTCGTGACGGAAGAGCCAATTCGCAAGGAACAATTTCCGGAGCAATCCAGTTTGAAACCCTGTCTTCAATGGGAGTTAACCTTGTAATGAGAGCAGATAATCTTTTGATGCTTAATACTACTCAAAAAGACTATGATTTGTTCTGGGGAAGAGTTTTTGGTCAGGGCGATCTTTATGTGGACGGTCCGGTTTCAGCACTTAATCTTTCCACACCTAATATGAAAGCCTTGAACGGAAGTACATTTACATTCAACTCCAGTTCTACTTCTAATGTAGATGAGTTTAAGATGCTTCGTTTCTTAAAAGAAGGAAAAGATGGTCTTATTACTTTAGAAGAAAAGAAAAAGACGGGAGCTAATATGAATATTGATTTCAATGTAGATGTAGATAAAGGAACTACGGTGAATGTTTTGGTGGGCGACGATGCAGGAAATATAAGCGTGAAAGGTGCGGCAAGAAATTTGAAATTCCAGATGAGCAGACAGGGAAATATTGCCATGAATGGAGCATATATGGTAGAAAGCGGAACTTTTGTTTCTAAGGCTATCCTCAACAGAACATTTCAGATTCAGAAAAACAGCAGTATAAGATGGGATGGTGATGCAATGAGACCCGCTCTTGATATAACTGCAAACTATGTGAGAACGGTTTCTAACGCAGGACAATATTTGAATATGGGTCAGTTACAGCCAATTAATGTTTTGCTTCAGGCAAAAATTACCAATACTCTAAATGATCCTAAGATTGATCTGAATGTTACGGCACTGGACGTATCCAGTCAGGTAAAAGAAACTTTGGCAGCCAGAATCAATCAGACTGAAGGAGAAAATGTTTTGCAGTTTGGGTCTATTCTTCTTCTTAATTCTTTTAATGTGACCAATTCAGGAGGTGTCAATATTGATGCCGTTGGTGTTGCTGAATCTTCGGGATACAATATGCTCCTGAAACAATTAGGATCGGTTTTGAATACAATGAGTAACGAACTTCAGATTGATTTGAATTATGTAAGAGGAGATCAGTTATCAAATTTTGGTGACAGAGCCAATGCAGGAGTAAGTTTTGATCTTTCTTCGAGGGTTACGGTAAAAACTGGCTTGGGAATTCCTTTAACCAGAACAGAAACTGCCAACAACAATTATTTGTCCGGTGAAGGTTCTATAGAATATGATATATCTAAGAAAAACGATGGAACGCTTGTTGTAAGAGGTTATTCAAAGCCAACCAATATCGGAATGGGAGTGGGAACTGTTGGGACAAATGGTGCTGCAAATCAGGCGTATGGAGGCGGTATTGTATGGAGTAAAAGCTTTAATTCTTTCTTTAAAAAGAAGAAAAAAGATAAAAAGAAAGGAGCCGACTCCGTCTCAATAAAAACAGATTCTGTAAAATCAATGCTTAAATAGTTAGAATTTTTTAATGATTTTTATCATCCGTGTTAATTATTGTTAATGTTTAATATAATTTTTTTAGTTTAATTATTTTTTTTAATTTTGTAAAAAATTTAAAGATTTTTTAGGAAAAATATAATTTCACTAATATGAACTATCAACTGGACGAAATAGACAAGAAAATTCTTGATTTTCTGGTAGAAAATACAAGAATGCCTTTTACAGAAATTGCTAAGCAGATGGACGTTTCTGCGGGTACAATTCACGTAAGGGTAAAGAAAATGGAAGATGCAGGTATTATTTTAGGATCATCTCTCAACCTTGATTATGGTAAATTAGATTATCATTTCACGGCTTTTATAGGAATTCTTTTAACGAAATCAAACCGTACTCAGGAGGTTTTGAAAGAGTTATCAAGCATACCAAATGTTATCGAAGCAAGCGTTATTTCCGGGAAATATAATATTTTCTGCAAAGTAAAAGCTAAGAATACTAACGATGCTAAGAGAATTATTTATCAGATAGATGACATTCAGGATGTAATGAGAACTGAAAGTATGATCTCTATGGAAGAATATCTTAGTGATAAAAACAGATTGATCAACGCAATCTCAATTTAGTCTAAACTTCAAACGATATAAATACCTAAGAACTTATGAAATCATTCATAAGTTCTTTATTTTTGCATTATGGAAAAGGAATATAAAGAATACAGTTATTTTGACGAAGATCCAAAAAAAGGATGGGGTTTTATTCTGGCTCTGGCTTCTCTGCTTGTATTTACATTCATGGGAATCGGACTGGATTTTGACGAATACCTTCAGCATGAAAGCCTGAACATTCCTAAAGGATATTTTTATCTGATTTTCTCGGTAGATATCTTGATGATTGTAGGAATTGTTCTGATGTTTTTTTACCGGAAAGCAGGAATTGTACTGTTTCCTGTAATGCTTCTTGCACATTTTTTTATGCATAACTATTATCTTTCCACATTTTTATATTCTGATGTTACCAATCTGTTTCTCTTTACAGGATTCGGAATGTTGGCAATTATTCCGAAGTGGAAGTTTTTCAGATAGGAATATAAATTGTTGCATTTAACTAATCTTGGTACTCTCCGTCAGAATCTTTAATTTTGATATTATAAAAATAAAATTATGAACACGCCCTCTAAAATGATAGATCTGGGAACAAGAGCTCCCTTTTTTGAGCTTCCAAACCCATCAAAAAGTAACGAAGTACAATCTCTTCATGACCTGAAAGGAGAAAAAGGAACACTGGTAATTTTTATGTGCAATCATTGCCCGTTTGTTCTTCACGTTATTGATAAACTGACGGAACTTTACGAGGATTACAATGAAAGAGGAATTGAGTTTATTGCAATCAACTCAAATGATGTAGAAAAATATCCTGCAGATTCTCCGGAAAAAATGATTGAATTTCAGATCGAAAGAAAATTTGATTTTCCTTATTTATACGACGAAAGTCAGGCAATTGCAAAAGCTTATGATGCAGCCTGCACCCCGGATTTCTTTTTCTTTGATGAAAAACTGGATCTTGTCTACCGAGGACAAATGGATGATTCCAGACCTGGAAATAACAAAGATGTAACTGGTGAAGACCTGATCATTGCTTTTGAAAATTTATTATTGGGCGAAGCACAGGAAGAAATTCAGAGACCAAGTATGGGCTGTAATATAAAATGGAAATAGCTATTTTATCCATTAAAAATAAAAATACCCTGAAATTTTTTTCAGGGTATCTTATTATAATTATAAATACTAAGCTCTCAAATATCTTGAATAAGCATAACCTTCTTCTCCGTCTGCGGTTTTCACTTTCCACCAGTCATCAGAAGTCTGCTCAACCAAAGTAATGGTTTCTCCTTTTGCTGCTTTCCCAACAACAGCCGCCTCAGTAGAAGGCTCCTGTCTGATGTTCAGATTAGATTCTTCGGTAGCGACAGTAAGGCTTGTTCCTGCTGCAAGACCAGTAACCTGCACATCAATATTAATATCTGAAGCAGAGTAAGTAGAATCTATTGCTCCCAAAGCATTCCATACCGCATCTTTCGTCGCAGTATTGGATGCACCTCCGGAAATATAAAGGATTCCGTCCTGCTCCTGAACCTGAAGATTGCTTACTCCGGCAGACTGAGCTGCTGAAACTACGCTTGCATATTTATCTTGTAATGTACTCATGATTTCTTATTTTACAACTAAGTTATTGTTATACTTTCCGATTTTTAAAGCATCTACAGATTCTTTAATTTTTCTTGCCTGAGCAGAAGATACATTTCCTGTCAGAGTTAATTCACCGTTAATTACTTCAACTTTTACAGAAGGGAAATCTTTTACGGCATCCTGTACTTTTTGCTGAATCATAGGGTCTACAGCAGATGCGGTTTCTACCGGCATTGGAGCTGCTTCTACTTTAGCCATATCATGTACATCTTTCACTCCTTTTATTTCCTTCAAAGATTTAATTGCAGCATCTTTTTCTTCCTGCGATGCAAAAGTTCCGCTCAGGTGTGCAACACCATCTTTTATTTCCACACTTGCTCCCGGATTTGCCGTTACAACTGTTGTCGCCTGAGTCTGCAGATCAGCATCAGACACTTTCTTTTTACACGAAATAGATCCAAACGATACTGCTAAAGCTAAAGCAGATATTGCGATTGTTTTTTTCATAATTGATTAATTTAATGTTTTAATTAGAACCAAATGTAATAATAAATTTTGTACCAACAGATCAAAAATGAAAGAAATATATGGTAGCATTGCTGTAAGTTTTTCATTTTCTGTGTTTTTAATTTATTATTTATTTGGTGAGCAATTTTTTATAAAAATTCAGGCTTAAATAATTAAAGCATTATATTTGCCTTTCTTGAACTATATATATGAAAGGACAAAATAAATTATTCGTTGCTATTATTGTAGCATTAGTAATTGGTGTTGCCATCGGCGGTTTGGTGCATATTAATTATCCTGAAAGCGCAGAGCCGTTTTCTAAAAACATCAAGCTCTTGGGAACCATCTTTATCCGTTTAGTACAAATGATTATCGCTCCGCTTGTATTTACAACGCTTGTTGTGGGAATCGCAAAAATGAGCGATATCAAGATGATTGGAAGGGTAGGTACAAAAGCAATGCTGTGGTTTATTTCTGCTTCATTGGTTTCTCTCTTCATTGGTTTGGTTTTGGTTAACTGGCTTGAACCGGGACATGTTACCAAACTTCCTATTCAGGATGCTTCATCCGCAGAAGAATTAGTGAAATCCAGCAAAGGTTTTTCTCTGGAAGATTTTGTAAAGCATATTATTCCTAAAAGTTTGTTTGAAGCTTTTGCAACGAATGAAGTGCTGCAGATCGTAGTATTTTCTATCATGTTTGGAGTTGCTTTAGCCAACTTAGGGGATGATTATGCACAGCCTGTAATTAAGCTGTTTGATGTTGTGGCACACGGGATTTTGAAAATGGTAGGCTACATTATGTGGTTTGCTCCTTTGGGAGTTTTAGGAGCTATTGCGGCAGTTGTTGCGACCAATGGTTTTGAAATATTTAAAGTCTACGCTATTTATCTGCGGGATTTTTTCTTTGCTTTAGGAATTTTGTGGCTGGTTCTGCTCTTGGTAGGATATATGATTTTAGGACGCCGTCTTTTTGATCTATTAAGAAGAATAAAATCACCGTTGCTTATTGCTTTTTCTACGACAAGTTCAGAAGCAGTTTTTCCAAAACTGGTAGAAGAGCTGGAAAGATTTGGCTGTAATAACCGAGTTGTATCATTTATTTTACCTTTAGGATATTCTTTCAATCTGGACGGAAGTATGATGTATATGACCTTTGCTTCCATTTTTATTGCTCAGATCTACGGAATTGATATGTCTGTCGGACAGCAGGTGACGATGCTTCTGGTCTTAATGCTTACCTCAAAAGGAATTGCAGGAGTTCCGAGAGCGAGTCTGGTAATCATCGTGGCAACTTGTTCCATGTTTGGAATTCCGCCTGAAGGGATTGCGTTGATTTTGCCGATTGATCACTTCTGCGATATGGGAAGAAGTATGACGAATGTTTTAGGAAATGCTTTGGCAACTTCAGCCGTTTCAAAATGGGAAGGTCAGCTTGACAGCCACGGCGGAGATTTGTAACAATTCAGGATTTTAATCAATTCAACATAAAAGGCAAAGCTAAATTAACTTTTAAGCTTTGCCTTTATTTTTTTATTACTAATAATTTTGCGTAATTCAAAAATTTCCTGGCTAGAAAAAAACTTTTTAGGAATCATACTCATTATTGTATTGCTTTGATAAATGAGAAACCATTCTTTATTTTCTTTTACAAGAAAAACTTTATCCCAGGAAAAATCCACATCGAAAGTTTCACCCTTCGTTTGAATTTCATTGTCTGTGAAGGTATAAATAATTTCCTCCTGGATCGTTTTGTTTGATGTAAATACTTTCTTCAGTTTGAAATAAGAGCGAATAACTATAAAAGCGAAAAACAGCAAAAACCAGATCGAAGCAGATCTTAGCATTTCTTGTGTATATTGATCTGCATTATAGAAATTCAGACCCAATAAAGTAGTAACAATTAATATAAAAATAACTATTCTTGGTAATGAATTTTTTAGATTAAATTTCAAGAAATCTTTAAACGTAATTCTAGTTTTTATCGTCATCAATGAGAAATTTGTTAGCTCAAATAATTAATTTTATACAGTTTTTGTAAGTTTAAATTCTTTCCAGCTCGTCTCCGTCAATCGTTGTTTTAAAAGTGCCATAGTTTACCACTACTTTATTTTTAGATATTTTTTCAATCGTTCCTACACTTGTACTGCCGGTAATTCGTACACGCTGACCAACTTTCATCCATACAGAACGGTCGGTTTTACGTTTTTCTTCAAGCTTTTCGTTGGTTTCTGTAATTTTCTCAATGACCTCTTCTTTTTTCAGCTGTTGGGTAATTTTTCTTTTAACAACCTGAAGCCTTTTAGATTCGTCTTTATCCGCACCGATTTTTCTGAATTTTTCCTGTTCCAGAATTTTCACAAAATCTTTTACCACATCTTTTCTGGATTTTCCTTTTACATAGCTGTCAATAAAAGATTCTATCTTATTGCCAAACTGTAATTTACGATGCTCTTCTTCATACAGTTTCTGAAAGTTGAAGAGCTTTTGCTGAAGCTGGTCATTCAGCTTTTGGAGATTGTCACGCTTGTCTTCTACAGATTCCTTTCTTTCAGCAAGATCAGTCTTCAGCTTTTCGACCTCGTATTTTTCCTGTTGAAGCTTTACAATGGTTTTGTCTAAATTCACAATATCATGTTCCACTTTTTTCTTGGCAGAATGAATGATAAATCTTGGAATTTTATTTTTCTCTGCTACTTCAAAGGTAAATGAACTTCCGGCTTGTCCTACTTCCAGCTTATACATAGGTTCCAGAGTTTCTTCATTGAACAGCATTGCCGCATTTTGAGCATTCGGAAGCTGTTCTACAACCAGTTTAATATTGGTGTAATGGGTTGTGATGATAGCAAAACTTTTTTTATCATAGAAAAATTCCAGAAAACTTTCTGCCAAAGCACCACCCAATTCCGGATCTGAACCTGTACCAAATTCATCAATTAATAAAAGGGTTTCGGCATCAGCTTCACGGATGATTCCTCCCATCTTTTTTAATCGTGACGAATAGGTGGAAAGATGATTTTCGATAGATTGATTATCACCAATGTCCGTCATGATTTTGTCGAAGAAAAACATTTCCGACTTCGGATGTACGGGAACCAGAATGCCGCTCTGAATCATTAACTGGAGCAATCCAACAGTTTTCAGGGTGATTGATTTTCCACCCGCATTAGGTCCCGAGATACAGATAATTCTGTTATGCTCGGTGAACGTTAACGATTGAGGGAAAATCACTTTATTTTCCGCTTTATTTCTTAGAAACAATAATGGGTGGAAAGCATCTTTTAACCTTAATGTTTTATGGCGGTTTATTTTGGGTAAAATTCCGTTGATGAGATTGGCAAATTTTGCTTTGGCTCTCGTTAAATCAAGATCAAAAATGTATTGCTGATATCTCCAGAGCTGAGGTTGAAATTCTGCTAATTCCGCTGTAAGCTGTCTTAAAATTTTATCAATTTCTTTTTTTTCTTCTTCCTGACTTTCGCGAAGTTTAAAATAATGCTTCACTACGCTTTCAGGCTGAATATAAGTAATGGAACCGGTTTTTGAAAGTCCTAAAACCCTTCCCTGAACTCTTTTCTTGAATCCCGATTTTACAGCCAGAACTCTTTGATCGTCAATAATCGTTTCCCGGATATCATCCAAAAACTCACTTTGACCGTAATTGAATAAAGCTCTGTTGAAATTCTCGGTAATCGCTTTTTTAGCATGCTGAATCTCCGTTCTCAGTCCTTTCAGAATAGGGGATGCCTCACTTTTTACTTCTCCGAAACGGTTGAATACTTTATCAATCTTATCAATAATTTCCTTTTTAAATTCCAGCACAGAAACATTCTGCATCAAAGTAGGAAATGTTTCCGGCATTGTCGGGAAAAATTTCTGCAGTTTTCCGATTTGCTCCGTAAGTGTTTTTATTTTGATGAAAGCAGCGTTTTCTAATCGGTAATTTTCGATCAGCATCAATTTTAGCTCACTTTCAATATCTTCGTATTCACTAAACGGAATGGCGTTGGAGCTTTCAAAGCTTGAAAGATATTCTGAAGTTTTTTTCAGGGACAGCTCAGCCTCATCTATTTTCATCGGACGGAGCTGAAGGATTTCTTCTCTTGTTTTCGGAGAATATGCAAAGGGAGAAATTTCCGCGAGCAATTGCGGAAATTCCAATTCGTCTAAATCTTCTTTATCTATATACACATTGCAAAGATAATTAATTTGAAAATTTGAAAATGAGTTAATTTGATTATGATTGTCTGTAACTTGACATAATTGAAAAACCTTTGAGTTCTTTGCTGAGTGAAATCGAAGATTCGACGAAGTCAAACGCCTTTGCGAACTTAAAAACAGTTAGTATATAAAGGAATCTTAGCGATCCTTTGCGTTAAAAAGCGGTATGATTAATAACGAGAATCAATAATTTGATAATTAAAATTAAAATTTTGTTTAATATAAAGTATTAAAATCAAAAAGATTCTAAAATTCTTATGAAAATTATTAGGGTCGTTTTTAAACTCAGAAAGACGAAATAAATTTAAGGTAACCGTAATATCTGTATATTTGATTGATGAAATTAGAAACAGAAAGACTAAGTTTAAACCCCATTAACGAAAGCCATGTTGAAGATATTTTAAAGATCAGAAGCAATGAAATGGTCAATCGGTTTGTACAAAGAGTTTCGCCAAAGACAAATTACGATGCGCTGGATTTTATTTTAACCATTAAAAAAAGAGTTCAGAATAATGAAACTTTTTACTTCGGAATTACTTATAAAAACCAACAAAATCTTTTAGGAACCATTTGTCTGTACAGATTTTCCGAAGACCGGACTGAAGCAGAAGTCGGTTACGAATTATTGCCCGATTATCACCGAAAAGGTATTATGTCTGAAGCTTTGTCTGCGGTTTTAGATTTTGGTTTTAATGAATTAAATTTGAATGAGATTTTAGCTTTTACCAATATGTTTAACGAAAATTCAAAAGCTCTTCTTTTGAAACATGATTTCGTTTTGCAAGAGGGAAGAATTGATGAAGGTTTTCCGGAGAATCTGGTTTTTAGTTTGAGGAAGAAAATAATTGATAATTATTCACTTTAAATGTCGAAAAATATTATTGCAATTCTAATAAGTATTCTCATTCTCCTTTTTTCAGTACAGGATTTTGGATATATGTTTATTTCTCTACCATTTTTTGTTTTATTGTCGTACAATTTATCAGATTTAATTCTAAAGTTCAATAATAAAAAATTAGGAAAAAGAACAGATAAAAATTTTGAATGGATACCTTTAATACCCTTATTTATTATTTTGCTATTTGGCAGATATTTTGAAAATACCATCGGAGGCTATGAATTGTTTTGGAGATCTGCTTTCGTAAGTCTTATTTTTAGCGTCTTAACAGTTTATATTCTTTCATTTTACTACACCTTTAATGATGATAAATTAAAAAGAAATAATATTCTGGGTCTTTGTTTGTTTTTTTTATTATTGATACCATCTTTAAGTATTTATATTAATTATAGATTTTCTATTTCGAGCGATAAAAAAGAGAGAATTGAAATCAATAAAAAATATATTAATAAAGGCTCAAAAGGAGGTACATCTTATGAGATATTTATTAAAACTGAATTTGACAAAGATGAGCGACTGGATATTGATAAAGAACTTTATGAAAAAATTTCAGATAATCAACTGATTGAGCTGACTCTTTCTGAAGGGATTTTAGGATATAACTATGTTGAGAATATAAAAGCAATTAATAAATATTAAACAATGACCTGGACAGAAATTTTAGCCCCGATAAAAAACACAGAATACTTTACCAATCTTTGGGAAAAAGTAAAACAGGAATACGCCACAACAAAAGTTTTTCCGCCAAAAAATCAGATTTTCAGAGCATTGGAAATCACACCATTTGAAGATATTGACGTGGTTATCATTGGTCAGGATCCTTATCATAATGATTTTCAGGCAAATGGTTTGTGCTTTTCAGTTTCCGAACAGGTAACAGCGCCTCCATCACTTAAAAATATTTTTACTGAACTGAAAAATGATCTTGGAATTGAGAGAAATTCAAAAGAGCTTGATGATTGGGGAAAACAAGGCGTTTTATTGCTGAATGCTACTTTAACGGTTCGTGCACATTCTCCCAATTCACATAAAGATTTAGGCTGGGAAAAATTCACAGATTTTATTATTAAAGAAATTTCAGATAAAAAAGAAAATGTAGTTTTCGTTTTATGGGGCGCTTTTGCACAAAAAAAAGCCGAACTGATAGATCCGGCTAAACATTTTATATTAAAGTCTGCACACCCTTCTCCGTTTTCTGTTCACAGAGGATTTTTCGGGAGCCAACCTTTTTCAAAAATCAATGAATATTTAATTTCAAAAGGAAAGAAATCTATCTCGTGGTAGTTGTATCTCGTATTTCCGGATCTTTAGTAAGAGAAATCCCTATTTTGTATTGTCCGGGTAACGATTTTACATTACTTTTTTCCGTTGGATAGGGCGTGAGTTCCATCAGCGATATTTTATATCCGTTAAAGTAATGCGATTTATAATAGTCTTTTCCTGAAACCTCCTGCGTGGAAAGTCTTACCATTACAGGACGGCTCGTTGTACTCATCAGTTCTATATCTGCAACAGCAACTCCCGACCAGATACATTGTGTTCCCTGCGGACAACGGCTGTCTTCAGAAATTCCCCTGAAAGTTATATTCATCTGATATTCTTTCAGAAATTTATTTTCACCTTCCTTTAAATAAATAATATTTTGACCTTCCGTAGAAGATTTTTCTGATGCTGCAGATCTTTGAGAAACACTTTTTTGAGAGCTGCAGTTTACCAATAAGATAATCGCAAATAATAAGAGTGCTTTTTCTTTCATAACTTATAAAATATTAAAAACGTCAAGCAAAACTACCAATAACATGGCAATCCCAACCACAAGATTGAATCCTGTTCCGTAAAGAAAACCTATAAAAGCTCCTTTAGTAGATTTCCAGGCTTTGGTAAGATCTTTACTGTCATGCAATAATTCACCTACAAAAACTCCTGCAAACATTCCAAATAGAAAACCCAGCGGAATCGGTAAAAACATTCCTACAATAGTTCCTATCACAGATCCTATGCTTCCCCAACGTGTGCCGCCATATTTCCTGTTTGTTTTTGCCGGAATAACATAATTAAGAACCGCTGAAGCAAGAGTTAAAATAACAAATGCCCAGATATAAATCATGGAGAGGTCGGAATCTGTTCCGTATTTGTAGATTAAAAGACCGGCAAGACTCAGTACCAATCCGGGTAAAATTGGTAAGAATGTACCCAAAATTCCTAATATTAAAAGAATAATGCTGAATAAAGTAATTAATGAATGATCCATAAATGTAAAAATAAAATCAAGGTTGTTTCACAAAAAGTATGCTACGGTTTCAAAATAGGAGTTAATAACGAAACATTAATTATTTTCAGGAAATTAAAGTCCCTAAAAAATCAGTGATAAGAGCCGATGGTATTTGTTGATCTCCGAAAAGATCCGGAGAAATCAGGAATAGGTTTGTATTAAAAAATTAAAGTCAGCGTTTTTTCTGCGATCTTTTGGGAGCTGTTTTTACTCTGATTTTAAACCTTTTCTGAGATTTTGGTTTTTTATGCATATTTGTGAATGTTTGATAACTAAATTTAATCAATTTCTCAATTAAAATAAATACTTTTAGCAAAAAATAAAATTAAATTTTGTTTATGTACATTAAAAATTTGAGTATAAAGTCGGTTGTAATTGTCCTGCTGAAAGTTACAGGTATTTTAATCGGAATTATCCTCATCTACGCACTGTTAGGATATTTGCTGCCGTTTATTGAAGTCTCGGAGAAAGATGATGGAGAAGCTAAAGAAATTCCGATTTATATTTATACAAATGGTGTGCATACCGATATTGTGATGCCTGTAAAAAATGATATTCATGACTGGAGTTCCAAAATTTCTTTTTCCGATACAAAATCTGGAAAGACAGATTATCAGTTTGTGGGAATAGGGTGGGGTGACAAAGGCTTTTACTTGGACACGCCGACCTGGGCAGATCTGAAATTTTCAACAGCTTTCAAGGCTGCTTTCTGGATGAGCGAATCTGCAATGCACTGTTCTTTTTATCGAAGCATGACGGAAGCTGCTGATTGCAAAAAAATAATGGTCAGCCGAAGTCAGTACAGGAAACTGATTGATTTTGTGGATGCGAAATTTGATAAAGACGATCTGGGAAATTATATTCTTATTCCTACGAATGCGGTCTACGGTGATAATGATGCCTTTTATGATGCTAAAGGCAGGTATAGTTTTCTGAACACCTGCAATACCTGGGCAAATGACGCACTGAAAGCCGCCGGACAAAAAGCCGCATTCTGGACACCTTCTGATTATGGAATATTTTTACATTACAAATAAATGATCTTAAAGTCATATTTTATTATCATATTTTCTTTCGTGCTTTTATCATGCACAAAAGATCAGCTTATCAATACACAGAAAAAAATAGTTTTTGAAGATGCCAGTATTGCAGAACTGGAAAAGCCAAGTATTGATTTGGTTAAAACAACAAACAAAGCAATTGAGGCTTTGGAATTTGCTAAGTCTAAAAAACTAAGCACTGAAATCTGCATCCTGATTGATATGAGTCTCAATTCGGGAGTCAAGAGGATTATAGTGTGGGATTTTAAAAGCCAGAAAACGCTGGGAACTTATCTTGTTGGTCACGGCTGCGGAATAAACTCATGGAGCAAAGACGAGTCAAAAGACCAACCCAAATTCAGCAATGAAGATGGCAGCCACCTTTCCTCTTTAGGTAAATATAAGTTGTCGGGAAGAGGCTACAGCGATTGGGGTATTCATGTAAAATATCTGATGCACGGCATGGAAGATTCAAACAGCAATGCGATGAAGAAATTTTTCCAAACGGCTCACCGGAAGGATGGGGCTGTCCTACAGTTTCCAATAATGCCATGAAGGAAATTGATGCGCTTCTGCAAAAACAGAGTAAACCTGTTCTCACGTGGATTTATAAGTAAAGTAATTGAATATTAAAAAAGAGCCTTGACAAAGTCGAGGCTCTTGCTGATTATAAGTGTATTGTTTTTATAGCTGCTTATAACTTCTCTGGATAAAATCTGTAAGTTCTTTACCTTTCAGCAAATTCTGAGATAATTTTGCGAGATCCAAAGCGTATTTTATCTGATTACTCTTTTCTTCAGCATTTTCGTTTGCTAAAATTTTTGAAGCAAACTCACTGTTGGAGTTTACCACCAAATTGTACATTTCAGGAAAACCTCCCATTCCGAACATTCCGCCGCCGCCTGTCGCCTGCATGTCTTTCATTCTGCGCATAAACTCAGGCTGGGTAATAGTGAAAGGAGCATCTGTACTGTCTAAATCTTCAAGCTGTACGGTGAATTTTTTATCATTAATAGATTCTTCAACCGTTTTCTTTAAAGATTCTTTCTCTGTTTCGTTGAGTTTTGAGATAACAGGCTCATCTTTTTTAATCAGATTATTGATGTGGTCTGCATCCACTCTTGCAAACTGGATCTTCTCTTTAGATGTTTCCAGTTTTTGAATAAGGTGAGGAACAATAGGAGAGTCTAATAACAGTACTTCATAGCCTTTATCTTTAGCCGACTGAATGTAAGAATGCTGCTCGTCTGCATTGGTAGAATATAAAATCACCAGATTGCCGTCTTTGTCGGTTTGTATCGGTTTTATTTTTTCTTCCAGTTCGTTCCAGAGGAAATATTTGCCTTCGCTGGTAGGATATAATGCAAATTTGTCTGATTTTTCGAAGAATTTTTCTTCAGAAATCATTCCGTATTCAATGACGATTTTAATGTCATTCCATTTTTTCTCGTAATCTTCGCGGTTTTCATTAATTAATGAAACCATTTTGTCGGCAACTTTTTTGGTGATGTAAGAAGAAATTTTCTTTACCGCACCATCTGCCTGAAGATAAGATCTGGAAACATTCAACGGGATATCCGGAGAATCTATAACTCCGCGAAGCAGCATTAAAAAGTCAGGAACAATTCCTTTTACCTCATCCGTTACAAAAACCTGATTCTGATAAAGCTGAATTTTGTCTTTTTCAATATTCAGATTATTGCTGAGTTTTGGGAAATATAAAATACCTGTGAGATTGAAAGGATAATCTACATTCAGGTGAATATTAAATAAAGGCTCTTCAAACTGCATAGGATACAGCTCATGGTAAAACGATTTGTAGTCTTCGTCTTTTAATTCACTTGGAGCTTTTGTCCACGCCGGAGTAGGATTGTTAATAATATTATCAACGTCAACAGTTTCTGCAACCGCATCTTCTGCTGCTCCTTCAGGTAAAGGAAGCGTTTCTTTTTTTGTTCCGAATTTAATTGGAACAGGCATGAATTTGTTGTATTTGGTCAGTAATTCACGGATTCTGAATTCTTCTAAAAATTCGGTAGAATCTTCAGCAATATGAAGAATAATTTCTGTTCCTCTGTCAGTTTTTGCAGTTGTCTCTTCTAAAGTAAACTCAGGACTTCCGTCACAAACCCAGTGTACAGCCGGTTCGTCTTTATAAGATTTAGAAATGATTTCTACTTTTTCTGCCACCATAAATGCAGAATAAAAACCAAGTCCGAAATGCCCGATAATTCCTGAATCTTTAGCAGAATCTTTGTATTTTTCTAAAAATTCTTCAGCACCCGAAAAAGCTACCTGATTGATGTATTTTTCCACTTCTTCGCCGGTCATCCCGATTCCCTGATCAATGATATGAAGTTTTTTGTTTTCTTTATCAATCTTCACTTCAATTTTAGGATTTCCGTACTCTACCTTTGCTTCACCAATTGAGGTTAGATGTTTCAATTTAAGAGTTGCATCTGTTGCATTGGAAATTAATTCTCTTAAAAATATTTCGTGACCGCTGTAAAGAAATTTCTTAATCAACGGAAAAATATTTTCCACTGAAACATTAATATTTCCTTTAGTCATAATTATTTGATTTTAAATTTTCTTATGTTTCTCAAAAAAAATACCATGGCTTTCAATCTGCCATTTTGACATAACTAATAAAAAAATCACCCGCATTCAGGTGATTTATGTTTTAATTTAAAAATTGGAGATCAGTTCGGACTTGCAGTTTTCATCCTGGTAAGTTCACCTCTTGTGATGACCTTCGTATTGATCTCGTCAGTTTCAAAAAAATCTTTTAAAATAGAATTAATTTTTTCCGTATCAAAAGGCTTACAGGAAAATACATCTATTGCAGCAAACTCTTTTTCTGGCCATGTATGAATGCTGATGTGGCTTTCTTCCAACAAGATAAAGCCTGTTGCACCAAACGGCTGAAACTGTTTATATGCTTCCTGCACTTTCCCCAACTTTAACTCTTCAACAACTTTGTTGAGAATTATTTTTATTTCCGGAACAAAAGATGACTTCTGAATATTACATCCGTAAATATCCCAAATCGTATGGTAGCCGATGGTATGATAATCTGAAATCATATTAGTTGGTAGATTGGCTTACGGGCGGTGCTGCATTGATGCTGTCGGAAGATATTGAATCTTCGCTGTTGAGTTGTGCTTCTTCAGACGCTCTGGTAATTAAGTTGGCAAACTCATTCAGGTCATATAATTTGACCATAACCTCATATTGTTCTTCCATTTCAAGCATTTCCGGCAGCTCTTCTCTCGGTCCGTAATCCCATGAAATAGGATTGATAAGGTCTTTTACCACATCGAAATTTCCTTCAAGCGGCATTCCGTAAAATTCTATTTTTTTATTGGGAAGTTTATGCGCATAACTGTTCTGAAAAGAAGGACTTCCATAGAATTCTTCAGTTTTCAGATATTCATTTCTGGTCGGATTAAGAAAATAGGCATTCTGGGTAAAATTGTATTTTGTTTTAGTATTGTCTTCCAAGGTTATAAGATGTTCACCTTTTCCCATTTCTACCCATACCACTTCTTTTGCGGGAACTTCTACTGTAAGGGTGTCTACTTTTACAATTATTGAATGATCGGTAGGATTATCAATAGCAAGATCTACACTTCCTTTTCCGCAGGAACACAATGCAAAGGCTGCAAAAAGTATTAAGAATATATTTTTCATGTTTTTAATTTTAAATGATATAATGTGATACAAATTCACAATTATTGGTAATGATTTCTCTGTTTTCTGCTCTGAAATTAATGGCAGATGGCTGGAAAGTATAAAAAATGCCTGCCTGATAATAGTAGTTTTCCCGATCCTTATCTAAAGGATAATATCGCTGATAGATTTTTTTCTGTCCTGCAAAATCTCCTTCAGACTGAATGTTTTTATGCACAATTTTTACATTTTCTCCCATTCTTCCGTAAACAGGTTTTTCCACATAGTCTTTTCCTGCAAGAAAGGAAGAATTGTCGTAAGTTTCTGCAATAAAAGTATTGGGGAAATGCTGGGTAATGTAATTCAGAAACAATTTATTCTGCCATACAGCAGTGTATGGAGGATTAAGAATAATTGCCAGATCTTTTTCAATAATTTCGATAAGCAGCTTTGCGAGTTCAGGTTCTTCGTTGAACATCCAGTCCCACGGAACCATTTTAAACCAGACATCTACAGGCTGAAACTCTCCGCCAATTTCAAAGAAAATGCCTTCGTCAGAAAATGTTACTTTTTCCAAATCAGTATAAAAAACATCATAACCTGCTTTATATGCAGCGTTCAGAACCATATCACAGTTGAGCCTGTCTTCTTTGTGACCAAATGAAGATGCTAAAAAATAGGGTTTTTCGTACGGGATATTTCTCTTAAGATCTGAAAGTGTGATTTCAAGATCGCGCTCCAGTTTATTCAACTGCCCCATCGGAGATTTGATATGTTCCAGCTGAAGTTTTTGCCATAAAATGGTTTCAGGGAGAGTTGAGCAGGTGTCTGCATTGAATTCGATAACTTTTGCGTTTCTTTCATCAATTCCGCCATTGATGTCAAATCTTCCGTACAAAAGAGGATGCTTTTTTCTGTCATTCCATGTTTTTTCAATGATTCCATGGAAAAACTGCGGGATATCCAAAAGATGGAGATTTCTGTCCCGAATGATTTTATCAGTTGCTTTTTCAAAAACTGAATACGCTTCCTGTGCGATGAAGGTAAATTTACTGACCTCAGAAGTATGAAGACCCAATACTTCTTCAAACAGATAATCTTCATCTGCAAACCACTGCAGCTGAACCGGCATATCTTTTTTGCGGATCTTTTTTATTTCCTGAAACCTGTTATCCTCCATAAGATCTGAAAGATTTTCCTGCGCCGTATCCTCTGGATGCTCTTCCCGGAGTCATTACTCTGCGGGAGGTTGCTGTTTTTACCATATCATTTTTCAGACCGGTAGATTTGTTATATGCATCTGCACTTTTGTAATAGCTTGAATTGGGAGTTGTGTTGGCGAGATTTCTGCTGAAGAATGCAGAAGCAAGCGAATACATTAATACTCCTCTGAGTGCTGAATGAGTGTGGTTGCCGGATTGTGACTCACTTTTCAGTTTCTGAAGAGACAGGGTGTCTGTTTTTCCGTTGAGATAATGTACGATTGCGGTAGATTTCGTTTTATCATCAATGATTTTTTCATCAATAATTTTAAAATCATCACCGGGTTTTACTTCTTCAACCTCGGTAACTGTTCCTTTGGATGATTCTTTAATGGTAACCGATTCTCCGTCTTTAATTTTGGGACTCCCGTCTCCGCCGCAGCTTTGTAAACTAAGCAGGCTGAATGCCATTACCGGGAAGAGAATATTTTTTTTACAAAATATAGAAATAGTAAAAGAATTTTTCTTCATATTTGGAAATAAGTTTAAAATCAAATATAAAGATTATTTTGAAACCGAAAATAAAAATTTTAGCTTTTTCAGTTTTTGTTGCAGGATTATGCTCAATTATTTACGAGCTGCTCATCAGTGCTACTGCAACGTACTTCCTTGGTAATGGGGTAATGCAGTTTTCTATTCTCATAGGTGTTTATATGTTTTCAATGGGAATTGGGGCTTATTTATCAAAATTTTTCAAAGAAAAGCCATTGGATTTTTTTGTTTTTATTGAAGTCATTTTGGGTTTAATAGGCGGAATTTCGGTTCCTCTTCTTTATTTTCTCTTTGTGAATGTAAGTCCGGGAGTTTTACAGGCTTTTTGTCTGGTGATCATGTTTTTTATCGGATTAATTACGGGAATGGAGGTACCGCTTCTTACCTTTATGAATGAAAGTGAAGAGTATAAGGATAATCTTTCCAATTTTTTGTCGCTGGATTATATTGGTGGGCTTATTGCCACCCTTATTTTTCCTTTTATTCTGCTTCCTTTTGTAGGTCTGTTTTATTCGTCGCTTCTTTTTGGGATTGTGAATATTGTATTGGGACTTTGGCTGAGTCAGAAATTATTAAAGAAAAGAAACAAAACTTTTTATTTCGGAATTTTAGTTTTGGCTTTTCTTATCGTAATGGTCGTCACTACAGGATCAATGCTTAAAGTATGGGAAGAAAAAATATATAAAAGTCCGATTGTAGAAAACATTCAGACACCGTACCAGAAAATTGTCATTACAAAAAATAATGATGACGTAAAGCTTTTTTTAAACCGCTCAATACAGTTCAGCTCTAAAGATGAATACCGTTATCATGAAATGCTGGTTCACGTTCCGTTACTGATTCATGATAATCCTGAAAATATTTTAATTCTTGGAGGCGGTGAAAATCTGGCTAGCCGGGAAGTTCTGAAGCATCCCACTGTGAAGAGTGTTGATGTGGTAGATATAGATCAGATGATGTTCGATTTGTCAAAGAAAAATAAACATCTTCTAAAAATAAATGATAAAGCTTCTCTGAATCCTAAAGTAAATCTGGTTGCTGATGACGCTTTTACTTTTCTGAAAAACAATATTAAGGAATATGATGTCATCATTGCAGATTTACCTGATCCTTCTGTTGATGCCATTGCAAAACTTTACAGCAAACAGTTTTTTGGTCTTGCCAAAAGAAATCTGAAAGCAGACGGAGTTTTTGTAACGCAGTCCGGAGAAGTGTATTATTCCAACACGGCTTTCAGCTGTATTAAGAATACAGTGAGTTCTATTTTTAATTATACCAAAACCTATCAGGTTTACGTGCCTTCTTTTGGATATTGGGGGTATACTATTGCAAAAAATACTGATTTTAACGAAAAAAAACATCGCAAAATTCCCGAGAATCTGAAATTTCTTACCGAAAATGTTTTTATCAATTCATTTGAACTTCCTAAAGACATCAGCATTGTTTCCACAAAGATCAATACCATAGATAATCCTGTGGTTTTGGACTATTTTCTTGATGACTGGTACAAATGGAAGACAGATATGACGACCAACTGACAGCATGAAGTTTTATTTTTGCTAAATTTACATACATTCAAAAAAGATGAGTATGGAAATTATTATCAGTAAAAATAATATACTTTCAAATCCTGAAACAAAAGATTTTCTGGTAGATACATTTTATCCAAAAGTTGATCATCAGTTGCCGCTGATCATTTTCGTTCATGGATATAAAGGCTACAAAGATTGGGGAGCATGGGATCTGATGGCTGAAAAATTTGCCGAAGCAGGTTTTTACTTTGTGAAATTTAATTTTTCACACAATGGAACCACCGTTCAGAATCCCGAAAATTTTGAAGATCTTGAAGCCTTTGGTAACAATAATTATTCTAAAGAGCTTTCAGATTTAAGTTTTGTTTTAGATCATTTTGTCAAAGAACCTCAGGTAAATCCCGAGAAAATTATTCTCATAGGTCACAGTAGGGGTGGTGGAATTTCTTTAGTGAAAACTTCTGAAGACACCAGAATAAATGGTCTGATTACATTGGCAAGCGTTGATTCTCTTGCACGTTTCCCAAAAGACGAAGCACTCGAAAACTGGAAAGAAAATGGTGTCTACTATGTTGAAAACGGAAGAACAAAACAGCAAATGCCTCATTATTACCAGTTTTTTGAAGATTTTCAAACCAATAAACTCTGTTTTGATGTGGAAAGAGCTGCCGAAACAGCAAAAGCACATTTTCTGATCATTCATGGGACAAAAGATGACAGCGTAAGTGCAAAAAATGCTGAACATCTCCGGTTTTTAAATCCCAATTCCGAATTGTTTTTAATTGAAAATGCCAATCATACCTTTGGGGCTTCAGAACCATGGAAAAGTAGAGAATTACCTGCAGATCTTAATACAGCTGTAGAAAAATCAATAAAATTTATTCAAGAGAAAATGGTGAATCAATAATTTTAAAACAACAAATCATTTAGATTTTAAAATAGCAAAAGGCTCTAGCGAAAATTGAAATGCTAAAGCCTTTTAGTTTAATATTATTAGAAATTTATCTTAAAAAATTCTCGTTAAGCCATTTTAGTTTGTTATAGCTTTTTAGAAATTTGGCTTTCAGATCCAGGTTTTTTTCACGGGCTTCCAATAATTTGTTTTCCCTTGAGTTGATGAGAAATAAGGAACTTTCACCGTTGCTGAACCTTGTTTCCTCAGCGTTTAATAGTCGCTCATAATTGTTGAGGTTCTGGGATGAAATATCAATTTGGGTAAAATAATTGCTTACTTCGTTTCTGTAAGTTTCAATTTTTGTATTAATTTCTCGAAATTTCAGCTGCGAATCCTGTTGGTTTTGCGAAATTTTAAGTTTGGCAATCTGATAATCAGCTCTTGCCTGACGCATGAAAACAGGAATTTCCAGTTTTAGTCCGTATTGAAAATTATTATCAAAAAAAGGAAGATAATCTGGTCTGTAATTTTCTTTGTTAAAAAAATTGTAGGTAAAATCTATTTTAGGAAGAAAGCTCTGCCATTTCAATCGCCGTTCACTTTCCAGAATGTTTTGTTTCTGAAAATAATACTCCAATGACGCATGATTTTCCACCTGTCTGGATTTTACGTTTTCTACCAGGAACTCATAATCATTGTACCCTGAATGCTCATCCAGACTTGATGATGGGAAAATGAGCTGTGAAATCTCATAGAATTCCTGATTTTCTTTCCAGAGAAACATCTGCAAATCCTGGGTACTTTTTACAAAGTTCAAAAAAGCATCCCGTTCCTGAAGTTCAAAACTTTGCAGCTGTGATGCGGCTTCAACAGTATCAATTGCCGGTCTTTCGCCAAACTCGTATGTTTTTTTTGTTAGATCCAGACGTTTTCTATTGATCTGAACGGCAGATTTTTGCAGCTTATATATTTCATAATTTTTCACCCATTCCCAGAACGTATTTTCTGCATCTAAAAGAAGTTCGTTGGTAAGTACCGTCTGTTCTGCTTCTGTCATTCTCAACCCGAATTTCGCCTGATCCAGCATGGCTCTTCTTCGGTCATACAAAAGATTTTTAGCTAACGGAACTGTAATTCCGAACTGGTATAACCCGCCCGGTGTTTCGCTGCTGTTGAGTTTTTGACCTTCCAGATAATTGTAGCTTCCTGTAATATCTATTCCATACCATGTGGGAATACCAAGTTCAATATTTCTCTGGGAATAATATCTTGTCCCGTCAATATTTTTTTCGCCCAGTTTTCCAGCAATTACAGGATCGAAATTTCCTCTGGCGCTGGTAATTTCTTCTCTGGCAATCCTGTTTTGAAGCTGATATTTGAAAGCTAACGGATGGTAATTTTTAACAATATTCATAAACTCCTGATGCGAGAGTTTCAGAGAATCCTGCGCAAAAGAAAACTGGATAGAAAACAGAATTAGAAAAGCTGAAAATAATTTATTTACTTTTTTCATTTCCTGCAGATTTATCAGTTGTGTTCACTTCGTAATAATCAGGCGGGAATCCGTTGATGTTTCGCCACAATTCGTACCAGATCGGAACATCATTTAAAATAGCAATTCCCTGAACACCGGTTCCCATCTTGATTTTTGGCGGCCATTGTTTTTCATCTTTATCCTGAATGACAAGTGCTTTAAACAAACCATTTGCACTGATGTTGCTTTCTACAGCAATTACTTTTCCTGCAAAAGTTCCGTAGCTTGAGTTGGGCCATCCCGAAAATACAATTGCCGGAAAACCATCAAAGATACACATCACACGCTGTCCTTCTTTTACCAAAGGCAAATCAACGGGTTTAATGTAAATTTCTACTGCATAATCTACATTTTCAGGAACAATTACTCCTATACTTTCACCGTCTTTAAGGATTTCACCGATTCCAGCTTTATTGATCTGTACAACCTGACCATCCTGCGAAGCAATTACGAAATACAGACCTTGTCTTGCTCTGTAATTGGCAACCTGATTCTCAAGTTTGGCAATATCGCCGTCACTGCCTTCAATTTGTCCCATACTCTGGAATCTGTCACCTTCCGTTTTGCTTAGTTTCTCATTATAATCCTGAATAGTTGCATTCTGCTCAATGCTTACGTTTACAATTTCCTGTCTTGTTTGAGCGAGTTTATTTTCAATGGATGTTTTCTTTGCCAAAGCATTTTGGTAAGAAACACTTCTTTGCTGGAACTGTGTGAGTGAAACCAAGCCTTCATCATACATTTTTTTCTGTCGGTCATATTGGTCAGCAGACATTCGAAGCTCATTTCTTGCAGCCTGTAATTCCGCTTCTTCACCTTCTAATTTGTTGTTCAGCTGGCTTATTTTTACTTTAAGCTGGCTCAGTTTCAGATCTCTTGCAGAGTTCAGTGCGTCAATCTGACTGTTTGTAGTTCCTACTTTGGCTTCGTAATAATCTCTTACTCCTTTTTTTGCCTCTACCTGCTGCTCGGTTCGTTTAACCAAGAGCGGATCCAGATAATCTTCTTTTACTTCGGAAAGCTGAAGAATGGTATCTCCTTTTTTTACATAATCACCGTTTTTTACATACCATTTGATGATTCTTCCAGGAATTGGTGAGTTCATTTGCTGCGGACGCTGTTCCTGATAAAGCGTGCTTACATTTCCTTTAACCTGGATATTTTGCGTCCAAGGTAAAAACAAAACGATAATACCGCCAAGAAGGATGAAAAGAAACCATCTTTTCACTCGGGATTCTTTATTGATAAGATATATTTTATCTACTGATTGCAGTTTCATTGTCTTAATGTTTATTAAATAAAATTTTCACCGTTCCGTCTTCTATATGTAGATGTTGATCAGCATCATTGATGAGACTTTCATCTTTCGAAACAATAATGATGGTAGTGTTTTCTTTCAGTTTCAAGAGATAGTCTCTCATTTTTATTTTAAATTCATCATTCATTCCGTCTAAAGGATCTTCCAGAATTAATAGTCTCCTTGCACCAACTACTGCTCTCAGAAGCAGGATTTTCTTTTTGGAGCTGAATGATATTTCCGTATCAGTCTCACTGATGTTGGTGAAGAAACCGTTGCTGAACTGGCTTGAGAAGTTTTCAATTCCTATTTCTTCAGAAATATCCAGAATTTGTTCGGCAGATGTCTCATTGTGACCGAGAATGATGTTTTCATAAACAGTTCCCTTAATGATCGTCATGTCTTCAAGATACATTCCTATCTGATTTCTCAGCGATATTCTGTCGATATTTTTAATTGGAATTTTATCAAATAATATACTTCCGAAACTTGGCTCATAAAATCCTGTCATCATATTAAGCAGGAGCGATTTTCCTGCACCCAATTCTCCCGTAACGATATTAATGCTATTTTCAGAGATTTTAAAATTAACATTTTCCAAAATTTTCTGATAATCGTTGAATGCGAAATTTACATCCCGAAATTCAATTTCAAAACCGACATTTTCTTCTTCAAAATTGATGGCTCCCATATTTTCTTCCGGCAGATCTGTTACTTTATTCAGTTTTGCCAGTGATGCAATTACGTCATAATAGCTTTCCAGACTTATGATAAGCTTTTCAACCGCCATCATGATACTCAAAACTACAATCTCTGTTGCAATGAAAGCACCAATATTCAGCTGTTGATTAACGAGAAGGTAAGTTCCAATTGCGAGCATTACCAATGTAATGATGACCTTAAAGGCAATAATTGTTTTGTACTGGAAAACCAAGACTCTGAAATGTTTTGTACGTCCATTAAGATATTTTACCACTCTCTCATCGGTTCCTGCAAGATGAATTTCTGTCTTGGAATTGAGTTTGAATGTTTTGATAGACGCTGCAATATCTTCAATCCAGGATGCTACTTCGTATTTTTTATCACTTTCTTCGATACTTGATTGGATACCACTTTCCATTGTAAACCTAAAGATTACAATTACACAAATCACAACTAGTGCACCAAAAACCAAAAACCACGGATGATAGAAAGACAACAGTAAAATTCCAAAGAAAATCTGGATTAGTGCTGTCGGAATTTCAAGTAAGATTTTAGAGATTCCTTTCTGGAGGTTTTGTGTATCAAAAAAACGGTTAACCAATTCGGGAAGATAATATTTTCTTGTGGCTGAAAGATTGACCTTAGGGAGCTTTTCTGCAAAGGCAATGGAAAATTCAACAAAAATCTTTTGCTGAATTTTTTCTATAATCTGCATTACTTTCAGCCTGAAATATCCTACAAGCCACGTTCCCAAAACTACAAATCCTATCAGAATATAAATGGATGTTGCCATTGTGGCTCCCATTACAAAACTCACAATTGATTGAATCCCAAGCGGAACACTAAGTTGCACCAAACCGTTCAGAATGGCATAAAAATATATATTGGTAACATCTTTCTTCTCTTTAGTAACGTATTTAAAAAGATTGTAACCGTGCTGTTTAGGAGAAGTTTCCATCGTTCAGTATTATTTTATCAAATTAAAGGTGATGAATCTCAAGTAGTTTAGAACATATTGCTTATGATCTATTCTATCAATATGATTATCGGTAAGTTTAGGAAGATGTTCGCTGAAAAACTGCTGATCATGGGCTGTTTCCAGAAGTGTGCTTGCAAAAGATTTCGGAAACTGAAAATCAGGTTTTGCCTGAATAATCACTTCAGCTAAAAAATTGCAAAGGCTTTTTAGCGGGCTGAAAACCATTTCCTGATTAATCTCATCTACTTCTTTTACAAGATAAGATTTGCTGCTTTCTGCAATCACAATGCTGTGAAGCTTATTAAGGTCATAATCTTCAATCTTATCATCGGTTTCATTATTATGAGTGATGATCTCAAGCATTTTTTCAATTCTTTGGTAAGGATCTTTTATTTCCTGCAGTTTAATATTAGAAATAAATTCTATATAAGACCAATACCAGTTGAGGATATAGGTGAGAAGTTTATGCTTAGAAGAGAAGTATCTGTAAACAGTAGCTTCTGTCGAGCTGATCTTTTGAGCCAGTTTTTTGAAGGTAAAGCTTTCAAAACCGGTTTCATAAATCAATTCGATAGAATTTTTCACAATAGCTTTCCCGATCTCACTGTTTTCGGGATCTTTTAAATATAGTTTTTCGTTGACCTTAAATTTAACCTGAAATTCCATTTTTCAATATATATTGCAAATTTATAACTATTATCAGGTGTAGCAAAACTTATACCAAAAAATATTTTATAATTACATTAAATAGTAATACTATCAATTGGCATAGTATTTGATTTTGTTTTTAAAATCTTACTATCATAAAAAAAGCAACGAGACTTAGATAAAGCACAATAAAAAATCGAAAAACATATACTAACAATTTAAATACTTACAATTATGAAAAAAGCAAAATTATTTTTAGGAAGTTTAATGGTGGCAGCTGCGGTGTATTCCTGTAATAAAGTAACGGAAAAAGCTCCAAGTCAGCCTGTCCAGACAAATGAAAAAGTGCAGAAAGTGATAGATGAACTGGGATTGGTATATGTGGAAGAAGGAGCGCAGGATATTATTACCTATGATGAGGTAAATGCGGCTCAGCAGGCTTGGTGTGATGCACTTGTGAAGATTGGTCAGATAAAAGAAGAAGGGGGCGATTATAAAAAATTTGCAGAACAGGTATTGTCTGATGCTTACAACTATGATCAGGGTAAAGTTTTCTTTAAACCTACTTTGGCGTACGGAGATCAAACTTTCAGAAACGACAAAAAAGGAGCTTTGGCTTATTTTGTAGGAGGAGATCCGGATTATCCTAATGATAAAGGTTTTGCTTTAAAACCATGGGTGAAAGCGAGATACGACAATGCCGGAAATAATAATGAGGGAATCCAGATTTACGGTTCGGTAGCAATTACCATGGGAAATGTCTGGGTAACCGATAAAGAAGGTGATGAGGTAATGGTAGACAAAACATGGGTTTTCAGAAAAGGTGAAGACGGAAAGTTGAGAATTATTGTTCACAAGTCTTCTCTTCCTTACAAACCGGAAACAAAGTAAACTTGAACTTAAAATCCGGCTGAGAAAAAAATCTCTGCCGGATTAATACACTTACAATTGTCAGTAAAATAAGAAATAAAGGCTGGTTAATTTAACAACAAAAATATCCGAAATGAAAACATCTACACTATTATTGATGTTTTTGTGTTTAAGCTTTTTCAATGTAAGCTTTTCACAAAACACGGACTTTTCTCAGGAAACAAAGACCTATACTTCAATAGAAGAAGCATTAAGAAATCCTGAAACAGTAAGAAAACTTGATCTGAGCAATCAGAAGATTGATTTTCCTGAAGGCTTTTGGTCACAATTTAAAAATTTAGAATATTTGAGCCTGAAAAACGACGGTCTCACTTTTTTACCGGAAGGAATTTCGCAGCTTCAGAATCTCAAAATATTAGATATCAGCGGAAATAATTTTAAGAATCTTCCCAAATCTTTCCGCAGTCTGCAAAATCTGGAAGAGCTGTATCTGAATGAAGAAAAAAATATGAATCTGGAACAAACAGTAGAGACACTTTCACTATTACCCAAATTAAAAATTTTACATCTTGAAAATGATCATCTGACGAAACTTCCTAAAAATTTTTCAAAAATTAAAAATTTAGAATCCTTGTATCTGAACAATAATGATTTTAAAAATGTACCAAAAGAAATCATCAATTTGAAAGATCTTAAATATATGGACTTTCAGAATAACCAGATTCGGGATCCGTTGAAAATCAATCAGATTATGAATGACTATGGTGTTGTCATTACATTTTAATACAGAATGCAGATTATAAGATTAAAAGAAAGATTTCCAGTTACAGATGAAAATTTTGGATGCTAAAATTTATATTTGTATCAAATTATAAATGATGTATAGATTTCTGCTCTTTTTTTTAGTTTCATTATTTTCTGCATTTCAGGATTCAGACTATTTTCCACAAAAACCTTTTGAAAATCTTACACCAACAGAAAAGATACTATCTGCTCACAGCTAAGAAAATCAGGACGGTCTGACCAGTCATTTCTCCAAATTCTGATCATTCTCTGCGGTTTCTGATAAAAGAATTGAAACTGATGGTTGATAAAAAATATTCAACTTATAAAGAGCAAAAGGCTTCATATTCCTGTAGAATTTTTATTTAATAAATAAAGTACTAATAAGAATTGTCCTCTTTCAAGCCTTAAAACTCTAATAAAGTTATAAATTTGCCGGACTTAATATCATTATCAATCAAGAATGGAATTATTAGTAGCTACACACAATATTCACAAGAAAGAAGAAATTCAGCAGATTCTGGGAGACAGATTTTTGGTTAAGAGCCTTAGAGATTACAATATTCATGAAGAAATTGTAGAAGACGGTGATTCTTTCCATGCCAATGCTTTAATAAAAGCAAAGTACTGCTTTGAAAAAACAGGAATTCCAAGTTTGGGAGATGATAGCGGTTTGGCTGTGGAGGCTTTAGACGGTAGACCGGGAATTTTTTCTGCCCGCTATGCAGGAGATCATGATTTTGCTAAAAATATTGAAAAAGTTTTGGGTGAAATGGAGGATATTGACAACAGGAAGGCTTTTTTTATTACCGTTCTGTGCTACTATGATGAAAATGGGGCTCAATATTTTGAAGGAAGAGTTTATGGTAATCTTTTGAATGAAAATAAAGGTTTTAAAGGATTCGGATATGATCCTATTTTTGTTCCGGAAGGATATGAAAAGACTTTTGCCGAGATGAATCCCGAAGATAAAAACAAAATTAGTCACAGAAAAAAAGCACTGGATTTGTTTCTGAAATTTTTGAATAAATAAATTTTCGTCGGGCAAAGACATTTATCTGGTTGAAAAGCTATCAGATTTTTTTCTGAAAAACTATTGATTTAAAATAGTCTTAATTCCAGGTCGATTTTCAACCTCAACCTTTTATCGTACATTTGCGTCCTATAATTTTTTGATTTGAGTACTTATTTAACGATATTGGGCTTTAATTCTGCTATTCCGACGGTGAATACATCACCGACGTCACAACTTCTGGAAATGGAAGAACGATGCTTCCTGATTGATTGTGGAGAAGGAACACAGGTGCAGCTTAGAAAAGCCAAAGCCAGATTTTCAAAGATTAATCATATTTTTATTTCGCATCTTCATGGTGATCATTGTTTTGGTTTGCCGGGACTCATTGCGTCTTTCAGGCTTTTGGGAAGAGAAAATCCGCTTCATGTATACGGTCCGAAAGGAATAAAAAAAATGCTTGAAACAATTTTTACCATCACTGAAACCCACCGAGGCTTTGAGGTCATTTATCATGAGCTGGATAAGGATTATTCAGAAAAAATTTATGAAGATAACCGGGTAGAAGTGTACACCATACCGCTGGATCACAGGATTTACTGCAACGGATATTTATTTAGAGAAAAACCTAAAGAAAGACATATCAATATAGAAGAAGTCTCTAAATACAGTGAAATTGAAACTTGTGATTATCATCATCTGAAGGCAGGAAAAGATTTTGTATTAAGCGACGGATATGTTTTGAAAAATGAAATTCTGACAACAGATCCTGCACCGCCGGTTTCTTATGCATTTTGCAGTGATACAAGATATTTAGAGTCTGTTGTTTCTATTATTAAAAATGTAAGTGTTCTATATCATGAGTCTACTTTTCTTCATGATTTGAAAGAAATGGCAGATTATACCGGTCACGCTACGGCTTTGGAAGCGGCTACAATTGCTAAAAAAGCTGAGGTTGGAAAATTGATTTTAGGTCATTTTTCCAATCGTTATGGTGACTTAACGGTCTTTACTGATGAAGCAAGAAATATTTTTCCTAATACGTATCTTCCTAAAGCGCTAGAATGTGTGAAAATTTGATATGGAAATGAATTTTTCAGAATTAAAAGATTTTCTGAACGAGAAGGCAGATTTTTACAACAATCTGGATTTTATTCAGGATGATCCTGTACAGATTCCGCATCGTTTCAGCTTGAAACAGGATATTGAAATTGCAGGTTTTCTGGCGGCAACTATAGCCTGGGGAAATAGAAAATCTATCATAAGGTCTGCAGATAAAATGTTGGACATAATGGGAAATTCGCCTTATGACTTTGTGATGAACCATACCGAAAGTGATTTGACTTCTTTACAGGATAAAAATATCCACAGAACTTTTAATGGTGAAGATTTTATTTATTTCATCAGGCAGTTTCAAAAAATTTACAGTGAAAATGAAAGTTTGGAAGATTTGTTTTTGATTAATAACGAAGAAACCAATTTCCAGCATTCTATAGAAAGGTTCAGGCAGAAGTTTTTGGGAACAGAAAAACACAGAACGCATAAACATGTAAGTTCGCCCTATAAAAATTCTTCTTCCAAACGGATCATGATGTTTCTTAGATGGATGATAAGAAAAGATAACCGGGGTGTAGATTTCGGAATCTGGCAGAAAATAGATCAACGGTTTTTATCCATTCCTTTAGATGTTCATACAGGGAATATCTCCAGGAAACTTGGTTTGATTTCCAGAACTCAAAATGACTGGAAAACGGTAGAAGAACTTGATATTATTGTGAGAAAGCTGGATGATAAAGATCCTTCAAAATATGATTTTGCACTTTTTGGATTAGGAGTAACCAAAGATTTATTGTAAACAAAAATGAACTGAACTGATGAAAAAGTCACACGAAAAAATAGAATTGCTGGAAAAAATAGCCAACGGAATTACCTGGTGGATTGGCTCTATACCTTCTTTAATTGCTCATACTCTGTTTTTTTTAATTTCATTTTTACTTCCCATTCTCAATATAGTTGAGTTTGACAAAATGCTTTTGATACTTACTACGGTGGTTTCTTTGGAAGCTATTTATCTTGCCATTTTTATCCAGATGTCGGTAAATAAAAGCCATGAAAAAATTGAAGATATCCAGGAAGATATTGAAGACATTCAGGAAGATATTGAGGAAATCAGCGAAGACATCGAAGAAATTAGTGAAGATATTGAAGAGATTAACGAGGATATTGAGGATATTCAGGAAGATATTGAAGAGATCAATGAAGAAGAAGATGAGGACGACCATAATGAACGTGCAAAAAACGTAATTCTGAAAAGTAATGTCAGCAGTAATAAAAACGAAATAAAATTTCTGAAAGATAAAATTACAGAGCTTCAGAATAAAATTGACGAGATGAAAAAAGACTAATCATCTCTGTTTCTAATATAAATTCCTTATTTAGAGATTAAAAAAAGGTTAAATTTTTAAGTTAAAATTTAATTAAATTACTATCTGATTATCAATAATTAGCACATAAGAGTATTTTAAGTCATAAAAAATTGGTATTTTTGGACAAACAATTCCAAAATGTTAAATTATAGATTAAATAATTACTCTAAATTAAGTTTTTTTCTACTTTTTCTTATTGGGTTTACTTCTTATGCCCAGAAAAGATCAGTTAATGATAAGAAAGCAAAGCCTTCTGCTGCAAAAGCAGGCGATTTAATTGATGTAAATGTCGCTTCTTATCCTCAAAGTGCTTTTACTCCTACCCAATTGGTTACCAATGTGCTTGTAGGTTCTGGCTCCACTTGTGCTGCTCCCAATATTTCAAACGTAACAGTTTCTCCTAATCATCCTGTAACTATGAATGACAGATTTTGGGGATACTTTAATAAAACAACGTCTAATTTTCCCTTTCAGGAAGGTATTGTTCTTACAACAGGTTTTGCAAGAAAAGCGGGGAATAATCCTGAGGCAAATGTTTTGAGTGACGGGAATGGTGGAGGAAGTGATCCCGATCTGATCGCAGCTATTGGAGCTACTACCACCATTAATAATGCAGCCATTTTAGAATTTGATTTTGTTCCTTCCAGTACGCAGATGAAGTTTAATTATATTTTTGCTTCTGAGGAATATACCGGTTCATTTCCATGTCCGCCTACGCAGTATGATGATGCTTTTGCATTATTGCTGAAGCCTAATACACCAGGTTCAACCTATACCAATCTGGCTGTTTTGCCAGGAGGAGCAGGACCTGTTTCTGTAACGAATATTTTACCGGGAAGTTTTTCTTGCGGACCCATTAATGGAAATTATTTCGGATCTCTTTCTCCTAATGCAACCAATTACAATGGTATTACTGCACCACTTACGGCAGAAGCAACAGTGATACCGGGTCAGTCATACCATATCAAAATGGTTGTGGCAGATGCAAGAGATTCAATATACGGTTCTGCTGTATTTCTACAAGCAGGATCTTTTGATATAGGACTAAGTATTGTAGACGGGGCAGGAAATCCTTTGCCTGAAACAATTAATGTCTGCGATAATACTCCACAGGTTTTAACGGCTCTCACCTCTGCTGTTCCTGGAACTACATATCAATGGCTGAGAAATGATGTTCCTATTCCGGGCGCAACGAATGTATCTTATACAGCGACATTACCGGGAGTTTATAAAGTTCAGGTAACACTTCCGGGATCTACATGTCCTGTAGAAGCAACGATTACCATTATCGGGGGTACTTCACCGGCTGCACAAAACGCAACATTGAAGCTTTGTGCTACTCCTGCTATAAGCAGTTTTAATCTGAATGATGCAAAACCGCTAATCAGTACAGCTACGGGTGCGATATTCCGTTTTTATACCAATCAGGCAGATGCACAGCTTCAGAACAATAATTTTATTCCGGAAGCTGCTTTGTTATTATATAATGCAAACGATGGTCAGGTTCTGCATGTTGTTGTTTCTGATGGAGGTTTTTGCAGCAGGCTGGTTACTTTAACATTAAGAAAAGAAGATACTCCTGTTGCTCAGCTTGTGAGTACAAAACTCAGCATCTGTGTAGGAGAATCTGTAACACTTACTGCATCTGGGGGCGTTACTTATCAATGGGAAGGATTCTCCGGAACGGGAGCTGTAAGAAATGTTTCTCCAACGCAAACGACAACATATACTGTCTATGCAATCGGAGCTCAGGGCTGCAAATCTTTACAGCCTGCAATAGTTACAGTGGAAGTAGTCCCTGCAATTAAATCAAATTTAACAGGAGGATACATCTGTGCAGGTGACAGGATTACTTTAGATGCAGGTGCAGGACCAGGTTATTCTTATACATGGAGTAACGGAGCAACAGGTCAGACTCTTGTTGCTGACAGTCCGGGACTGTATTTTGTAGATATCACCAACGGAGTTTGTACCAAGAGATTTACTACAGAAGTAAAATTAGCTACAATTCCGGAAATTGTAAACGTAGATTACAATCAAAACGGGACTTTAATTGTAACTGCTTCAAGTCTTGGCGGCGGAGTTTTAGAATATTCTGCAGATAATGGGGTAACATGGCAGAATTCAAATTTATTCAATAATATTCCAAGCAACACGATTGTTTATATAAGAGTTAGAGTAAAAAATACAAGCTGTGTAGGTTATCTTGAATACTTTACTTTTATGATGCAGAATGTGATTACGCCTAACGGAGATAATGTGAATGATAAAATTGATTTCAGAGGAATAAGTGATTACAATAAATTTCAGGTAGTTATTTCAGACCGTTATGGAAGAGAAGTTTATAAATCTGATAAAACAAGACCTTTCTGGGACGGATATTTTCAGGGAAAAAAATTGCCAACCGCATCTTATTGGTATCAGATTACATTTGAAGATCCCGCCAGTAAACAGCTTACAGTAAAAACAGGCTGGATTTTACTTAAAAATATAGAATAGCCTTTATAAAAGATTATTAAAAAGACCGATATTCTCGGTCTTTTTTGATATTAAAATTTCAGATAATTTATATTGAAGCTTATAATTGCTATAATGTAATTGATTTTCAACTAAATTTTAATTAAAAAAATAGTATTTTTGTTCAAAATAGCTAAAATGTTGAATAACATATTTAAAAATATACTCTATATTTTCGTTTTTTTACTAATTGGTAATCAGGCTTTTCTTTCACAACAGCGTTCAGTTAAGCAGTTAAGCAAAGCTTTCAGTCAAACAATGAAAGCAGGAGCATTTATTGATGTTAATGCTCCCGGCTATGTGGAGTCTTCATACAGTATTACTCAGCTTGTAACAGATGTTTTAATTGCAGGTGGCTCCAATTGCTCTACAGCAAATGTTTCCAATGTTGTTGTTTCTCCCAATCTTCAGGCAAGCAGTCAAAACAGAAGTTGGGGATTTTTTAATAAAGGAACGACCAATTTTCCTTTTGCTAAAGGAATTGTTCTTACCACTGGGCATGCAAGAAAAGCAGGAAATACATTTCAGGCAGCACAGTTGGGTGACGCATTAGGAACACAGGGAGATATAGACCTTGCTACAGCATTAAATATTCCTAATAATATGCTGGAGGATGCAACTTATATAGAATTTGACTTTGTACCTACTTCCACAGAGGTAAGTTTCAGATATTTGTTTGCTTCTGAAGAGTATGACAGCAACTTTCCGTGTCAGTTTGTTGATGGTTTTGCGCTTTTATTAAAGAGAGTAGGCGATCCTACTTATACCAATCTGGCAGTTTTGCCGGGCGGTGCGGGTCCTGTGAGTGTTAGAAATATTCGTCCTGCAACACAGTTTAGTGGTGCACCTCTTTCCTGCGGAGCTTTAAATGCTGCATATTTTGGAGGGTATAATAATGCCGCCATTGAAACGAACTTCAATGGTCGTACAGTTCCATTAACTGCTACAGCAACGGTAATTCCGGGTCAGACTTATCATTTTAAAATGGTCCTTGCAGATTATGATGATTCCACTTATGACTCCGGTGTTTTCTTAGAAGCCGGATCTTTTGATATTGGTGTGAAAATTTTAGATCCTGCAGGGGTACAGCTTCCTGATTCAATCAATGTCTGCGATAATACACCAACAACATTTACTGCTTCAACACAGATTGCGGGAGCAACTTATCAGTGGTTTTTGGGTCCTAATCCAATTCCAGGAGCAACGAATGCTTCTTATACCGCCACTCAACCGGGAGTTTATAAAGTTGAGGTTACTATTCCTGGAAATTCGTGTCCCGGAACAGCTACTATAACAGTCATTGGAGGCACATCTCCTACAGTTCAGAACGCTACACTTACAAGCTGTTACGCAGCAGGAAATGTAAACTTTAATCTTACCGCTGCTCAGACAGCTATAAGCACAACTCCGGGAGCAACATTTTCATATTATCTGAATCAATCTGATGCAAACCTGGGAAATACAAATACCATCAATTCTCCAACGACTTTTTCAAGCGCAGGAGGTCAGACTATTTATGTTTTGGTGAAAAATGGATTTTGTTCACGTGTTGCTCAGCTTCAGCTGGTTAAAGCTCCTGAAATTGCTGTAAATATTGCAAATCCGGCAGTTTTAACATGTACTACTAATCAGGTTACGCTCAATGCTTCAGGATCTGTTTTTCCTGCAGGTTCTACATTTTCATGGACTGCAGCAGGGGGAGGTAATATTGTTTCCGGAGCTAATACACTAAATCCTGTAGTAAATTCTGCGGGAACTTATACATTAACAATTTCCAATACTTATCAGCCTGGAAATGTAAGCTGTACAGCTACAGGTACGGTAAATGTGGTTGGAAACAGTACTCCGCCGACTACAGGTCTTACAGCGAGTAAAATATTGATCTGTCAGGGAGAATCTGTAACACTTACTGCAACCGGAGGAGCTACCTATAATTGGGCAACACTTCCTGGAACAGGAAATACACAAACAGTAACACCTGCTACAACTACTACCTATAGTGTAACGGCCGTGGGAGCAAATGGTTGTTTTTCTACTGCGCCTGCAACCATTACCATTGAAGTATCACAGCCAATTACAGTACAAAACGCAACAATTTTAAAATGTTATCAGCAGGGAAGTATTACTTATGACTTAACATCAGCACAGAGTAATATCACAACTTCTGCAACGGCAACTTTTGCATATTACCTAAATCAGTCAGATGCTAATGCAGGTAATACGAATACAATCGGAAATGTGACTAATTTCCAAAGTGCAGGAAATCAAACGATCTATGTAGTGGTAAAAAATGGTGGTTGCAGTTATGTTGTAACTTTACAGCTATTAACGACAGCGCCTACCAATTTATCTATTGCAGCTCCGCAAACCATTACATGTACTCTTCCTCAGGTTACACTCAATGCATCTGGATCTACTATACCAACAGGATCCACAATTCAGTGGACTACTACAGGCGGAAATATAGTTTCCGGTGGAAATTCTCTTAATCCTGTAGTGAATGCGGGAGGTACTTATACATTAACGGTGTCTAATGTTACAGCGCCTTCTGGACTAAATTGTACATTTACTGCATCAGTTACTGTGACTGAAAATAAAGCCCTTCCGGTTGCAAATGTTGGTGCATCTGTTCCGCAAATCTGTCCGGGCGAATCAGTGACACTCACTGCAACCGGTGGAGTTTCTTACATTTGGTCAAATTTAACAGGAACAGGGAATACTCAGGTTGTATCACCTGCAACAACTACAACTTATACAGTTACAGCAATCGGTGCTAATGGATGTGTATCTGCAAATCCCGCTTCTGTTACAGTGATCGTAGGACCTCCTACTGCAATTGTTGCAGCGTCCAAATCAAAAATATGTGCAGGTGAATCTGTTACATTAACGGCAAGCGGCGGTTTTACTTATAATTGGATAGGACTTACAGGAACCGGTAACACACAGATTGTTTCACCAACAGTAACTACAACGTATCAGGTTTTTGCTTTGGGAGGGAATGGCTGTGTTTCCAATACTCCGGCAACAATAACTATTGAGGTTGTTCCGGCAATTGTCTCAACATTAAAAGATGTATACGTTTGTCAGGGTGATGCAGGAACTTTAGATGCAGGAGCAGGACCAGGGTATACTTATGTATGGAGTACAGGTCAGACTACTCAGACTATTACAACCAATGTGCCTGGTTCATATTCTGTAACCATCAGCAACGGAACCTGTTCCAGACTTTTTACGGCACAGATTATTAATCCGGACTTACCTCAATTCAGCAATATCGTATATAATGATGGGGTATTGACGCTCACTACAACAAATCCTACCGGTGGAATTCTAGAATACTCAATTGACGGAGGAGTTACATGGCAGCAGTCTAATATTTTTTATAATGTAATGAAGAATATCAGTTATAATATTCAGGTAAGGGTTCAGGGAGCGCAGTGTAGTACTTCAATAGAGTTTTTCACGTTTGTTATCAGCAATGCAATTACTCCGAATAGCGACGGAATAAATGATTATATTGATTTCAGCGGAATAAGTGGCTACAAAAACTTTGCAGCATCTATTTTTGACAGATATGGAGCAGAATTATTTAAAGCGGATAAATCAAACACAAGATGGAATGGTTCTCTGAAAGGAATAAATCTTCCAACAGCTACCTATTGGTATCGGGTACAATGGGAAAATCCTGCAAGCAAAAAGCTTGAGCTAAAATCAGGATGGATTTTGTTAAAAAACAGAAATTAATTATAATAAAAGAGTTGTTCACTATGAATAACTCTTTTTTTTTATAAAAAATACAGTTATTAATGATGTTTTGTCAAAAAATAATTAAATTTGATGAAACAATATTATTATGAGGAGAATTTTACTAATTTTTTCATTATTGCTAATAACAACGAACCATTACTATTCTCAAACTCCTGAGTCTAGAAAACCGCAGAAAAAAACGCTCTCTGCAATGTCAAAAAAAGCAGGGGCTTTTATTGATGTAAATGCACCAGGCTATCCGGAAACAGATTTTTCTCCGTTGCAGCTTGTGAAAGATGTATTAATATCATCAGGGACAAATACATGTTTAGTTCCCAATGTTTCTAATGTAACAGTAACTCCTAATTTACCTGTTACCAACAATAACCGATCTTGGGGCTATTTTCACAGAGGAACTACCAACTTTCCTTTCAAAGACGGGATCATCCTATCCACAGGCTTTGCTAGAAATGCAGGAAATACAGGCGCAACCGGAACATTAAGTGATAATAATACAGGAGGAAGCGATTCTGATCTTGCCGCAGCAATAGGAGTCTCTGGTACTCTTACGAATGCTGCTGTACTTGAATTTGATTTTGTACCTACAACTTCTCAGATTAAATTTAATTATTTACTGGCATCTGAAGAGTACACAGGTTCTTTTCCGTGTAGTTATGCAGATGCTTTTGCATTATTATTGAGACCGGTAGCCGGAGGACCGTATGTTAACATGGCTGTTCTTCCGGGTGGAGCAGGTCCGGTGAGTGTAACAAATATTCGTCCTGAAATTCCGGGATCTTGCGGAGCAGCAAACCCAGCTTATTTTGGAGGTTTTAACACAGCCAATATTGAAACTAATTTTTACGGAAGAACGATTCCGCTTACTGCAACTGCAACGGTAGTACCGGGACAGGCTTATCATTTTAAAATGGTTGTTGCTGATTTCGGACCTTTTGGTGCGGATTCCTCTTATGATACAGCAGTATTTTTAGAGGGCGGCTCATTTAATATCGGGGTAGAATTATTAGATAATACAGGGGCAACTTTACCTAATGAAATTAATGTATGTGATAAAGTTCCTACTGTCTTAACGGCTTCTGTTAATGACCCTATTATGACTTTTCAGTGGTTCTACGGAACGACTCCTATTCCTGGAGCTACTACCAATACGATTACAGCAATAGAACCGGGAGTATATACTGTTGAAGTAAGTGTTCCGGGAAATCCGTGTCCAGGAAAAGCATCTATTACGATTAACGGAGGAACTACACCTCTCGGGCAGAATGCAACGTACCTGCTTTGTAGTACACCGGATATTACCACCTTTGATTTGAACGGAGCAAAACCGCTCATGAGTCCAACGCCCAATGCTACATTTCATTTTTACGAAAATTTAGCTGATGCTCAGGTAAAAAATAATGCTTTCATTACTAATGTAGCCAACTATAACGGAGCTGACGGACAGATTTTATATGTCGTTATTTCCGATGGAGGATTCTGTAGTGTTTTGGTTGAACTTACGCTACACCGTGAAGTTACCCCTGTTGCAGGATTATTGCCAGACAGAATAAGGGTTTGTGCAGGAGAAACAGTTACGCTTACAGCATCAGGCGGTGTTACTTATGAATGGGTAAATTTTACTGGAAGCGGAAATACACAAACCGTTCCTGTTTATCAGACCACTACATTTGAAGTTTATGCAATCGGAACAAAAGGTTGTAAATCATTACAGCCTGCCAGATTTACGGTAGAAGTAATTCCTGCAGTAAGCACTACTTTGCAGGATGTTGAGATGTGTATTGGCGACAGTTTAGTCTTAGACGCGGGTGCGGGAGATAATTATTCTTATTTATGGAGCACGGGTGCCACTACACAGACGATTACGGTTACAGAATTAGGTATCTATAAAGTTATTATAAAAAATGGAATCTGCGAAAACGAATTTACTGTTAAAGTTCACGGAGCAGCATCTCCTTATATTACCAGCCTGAATTACGAAAACAATATCCTTACTGTAACTGCAGCAAACCCTACCATAAACAATATTTCTGTAAATCTTGAATATTCTTTAGATGGAGTTTTGTGGCAGGATTCTAATGTCTTTACAGGTCTTTTAGATAATACAAACTACACAGTAAGAGTTCGTTCTAAGGGAACAAGCTGTGCCGGAAGTATTGAATTCTTCACTTTACAGATCAACAATATCATTACCCCTAATCAGGATGGTGTGAATGATGTTTTAGATTTAACGTCTTTAACGGGCTTCAAAAACTTCAATGGTTCTATTTATGACAGATATGGAGTTGAGGTTTTCAGATTTACAAAAGAAACGCCAATCTGGAACGGAACTGTTGGAGGTAAAAAATTACCTACTGCAACCTACTGGTATAAATTCAACTTTGAGTACAGCAAGTCTAAAACTCAAATGAACAGATCAGGATGGATTATGCTGAAAAACAGAGAATAAAAATAAATTTTAACTAACAAAAAATGCCTTTCAAATCTGAGAGGCATTTTTTTGTTTTTAGATGTTGTCTTTCCAGAGTCTTGTAAACAAAATAAAGTCTGAAACACTAAGTTCTTCAGCTCTTTTATCTAAAAATTCATGAGTTTTTAAAGCATCAGGAATAGTAAGAATTTTCAGGGCATTGGAAAGTTTTTTTCTTCTTTGGTTAAAACCTGCTTTTACAATTTGTTTAAAAAGAATTTCGTTTCCGGCAAGTCCTTCTTTGGGATTTCTTGTCAGTTTAATCACCCCCGACTTTACTTTAGGAGGAGGATTGAATACATTTTCATGTACTGTAAAAAGATATTTCACATCATAATAAGCCTGAATCAAAACTGACAGAATGCCATAATCTTTCGTTCGCGGCACCGCTGCCGTTCTTTCAGCCACTTCTTTCTGAAACATCCCTACCATTTCGGGAATCAGCTCATAATGATCTATAATTTTGAATAAAATCTGAGAAGAAATATTGTATGGAAAGTTGCCGATAATTGCAGTTTGTTCCTGAGCAGAATCCAAAAAATCATACTTCAGAAAGTCACCTACAAAACTTTTTTCGGTGATTTTAGAATAATTGTCTTTAAGATATTCAATAGATTCATGATCAATCTCTGCAAGATAAAGGTGCTGTTCTTTTTCGATGAGATATTTGGTAAGAACTCCCATTCCCGGACCCACTTCAAGGATGTTGCTGTAATTATCAAAACTCAGTCCCTCAACAATTTTCCTTGCGATATTTTCGTCAGTCAAAAAGTGTTGACCGAGATGTTTTTTTGCTTTTACACTCAAAGTTTTTTATGATTTCGTTAACAATGATTTTCTTTAATTCGTCCCAAATTTCGGAAGTTTTTTTCTAATTTAGCCAAAAATTTTAATATTAATGGCTAAATCGGTAGATGACTTTAATAAGAGAAGGCTTAGATCCAGCAATATTACCGTAGTAGTAAGTATTGCTCTGGTATTGTTTTTACTGGGATTAATGGGACTTATTCTGATCAATGCACAGAAATATTCGGATTACCTTAAAGAACAGCTTGTAGTAAACGCATACTTTGATGAGAACTATGATATTAAAGATTCTGCTAAAATAGCTAAGCTGGAAGCTGATGCAGTACAGCAAATTCAGAAAATGGAATCTGTAAAGCGTACCAAGTATATTTCAAAAGCAATGGCAACCGCTGAAGCAAAAAAAAGTCTGGGAATTGATACAGAAGCCTTGTTTGAAGACGATATTTACCCTGCTTCCGTAGAAATTGCACTGAAACCGGAATACAATGATTCTATTAAAATTACAGGTGTTCTCCAGCAGATAAAGGCGGTTCCGGGAATCACCGATGTGAAAAACGATTCAGATTCACAACAGATTTATGATAAGCTTAATAAAATTTTAAAGTGGATTTTAGCTTTTTGCGTACTGTTTTTAGTATTGGCAATTGTTCTGATTAATAATTCTATCCGTCTTAAAGTTTTCTCAAAAAGATTTATTATCAAAACAATGCAGCTTGTAGGAGCTAAACGCAGGTTTATTTTAACACCATTCATTAAAGAAGCTATTATTTTAGGATTATTGGGAGCTGTGATTGGATTAATGGCACTGTCAGGAATCTGGTATTACTTTACTACAACCATCAAGACGCCTTTTGTACAGGATACCAATCAGTATATCTGGCTCGTTTCGGGAGTATTTGGAGTAGGAATATTCATTACGGTTTTAAGTACAATCATTGCAACATGGAGGTTTTTGAGATCTAATGTTGATGACTTATATTATTCATAAAAAATGAGCAAAAAAACAAATAAATTCTCTGCTACAGACTTTGGAAGCGAGACGGAAGCACCGAAGGAAAATAACTTTTATTTCGGAAAAGATAATTTCAAGTGGATGCTGATCGGAATTGCATGTATTGTAGCCGGTTTTCTGCTGATGATGGGACCAGATGCCAATACTGTGGACGGTAAGTTCAATCCTGATGTCTGGAATGATGATATTTTCTCCATAAGAAGAATAAGAATAGCACCGCTGCTTATCGTCATAGGATTTGGAATAGAAGTCTACGCGATTTTGAGAAGAAAATAGAAATATAATTTTTTTTATAGAGATTAAGAAGTTCAGAATTTAAGGCAAGTGTCTTAATACCTAAATTTCTTAATCTTTTAATTTAATTACCAAAAATGGATTTAGTAAAAGCAATCATTATTGCCATCATAGAAGGACTTACAGAATATTTACCAATTTCATCTACTGCTCACATGGGATTTACAGCCAGCCTATTGGGGCTGAAAGAAGATGAGTTTCTCAAAATGTTTCAGGTTTCTATACAGTTTGGTGCCATTCTGTCTGTGGTAGTAGCTTATTGGAAAAAGTTTTTTGATCTGAAAAACCTGCAGTTTTATTACAAGCTCGGCTTTGCCGTAATTCCGGCTTTGGTTTTAGGATATATTTTTGATGATATGATAGAGTCTGTTCTTGGCAACCAGATTGCAATTTCCACAGTTTTGGTGTTAGGAGGGGTGATCCTGTTATTTGCAGATCAATGGTTCAAAAATCCAGTTATTCATGACGAAAAAGGAATTTCTATTAAAAAAGCAGTGACAATTGGCTTTTGGCAATGCCTTGCAATGATGCCGGGAACCAGCAGAAGTGCAGCTTCTATTATTGGTGGAATGACGCAGGGATTATCAAGAAAAGCAGCCGCCGAATTTTCTTTCTTTCTGGCAGTTCCTACCATGTTAGCAGTAACAATCTATTCGGTTTTTGTGAAAACCTGGGGCAAAGAAACAGGAAACCCGATGAAAGGTTACGAAATGATTTTAGAATCTCAGGAACACATCACCATCTTTATTGTAGGTAATATCGTAGCATTTGTGGTGGCATTAATTGCCATCAAAGCGTTCATCGGAGTTTTAAACAAATACGGTTTCAAACCTTGGGGATGGTATCGTATTTTTGTAGGAATTGCTTTGCTGATTTATTTTTACTGGTTCAAATAATACTTCCGGAATAAATTATTAATAATGATTGGGGCAGCAATTTCCGTCTTCCACTCCCGCTTTTTTGTCTTCGTTTCTCTTCGGCAAAAAGAGCTCCGTTCAAGCCGGGCTGCAAAGTAGTGCTTATCAATATATGAACTTCAATAATAGTACAGATCTAAAGATATTAACATAGAAATGACAGCCGAAGAATTACAGTCAGGACACATATTTTTATTAGACAAGCCTTTAGATTGGACTTCTTTTCAGGCGGTCAATAAAATGAAATATAAGCTCAAAAGAGAATTTAATCTGCCGAAAAAATTCAAAATAGGTCATGCCGGAACTTTAGATCCGAGAGCAACGGGACTTCTCATTGTATGCACAGGTAAATTCACCAAAAAAATTCCCGAAATTCAGGACGCACCTAAAGAATACTGGACAGAAATTAAAATCGGTGTACAGACTGAATCTTACGACACCGAAAAACCTGAAATTCTTCATCAGGACATTTCAAATATCACAGAAGATAATGTAAAAAGTGTTTTAGATCAGTTTTTAGGCGAAATAGACCAAAAGCCACCCATTTTTTCTGCCATTAGAATTGATGGCGCAAGAGCGTATAATCTTGCAAGAGCAGGAGAGGAAGTAGAGATGAAATCCAGGAAAACAACCATTCATTATATAAAAGATGTTGAAATTAATTTTCCTTTGGTGAGTTTTACGGTAGGCTGTTCAAAAGGTACTTATATCAGAAGTTTAGCCCACGATATTGGTCAGAAACTGGATGTTGGAGCTTACCTTACTCAATTGAGAAGGACAAAAATCGGGGATTATACCGTTGAGGATGCCACAGATCAGTTTTTAAGTAATGATTACAGATTTAGTCATGAATAAATTTTGATAAGTTTTTAAATAATTATTCTACGAAACAATTTTTCTAATGGAAAAAACACGTATCAACAAATATCTTTCAGAAGTAGGTTATTGCTCAAGAAGAGCTGCGGATAAACTTTTAGAAGAAGGCAGAATAAAGATTAATGGTAAAATTCCTGAACTCGGAACAAAAATTTCAGACGAAGATCTTGTAGAAGTTGATGGGAAACCTATCCGTGAGCCTCAGGAAAAGCATGTATATATTGCATTCAACAAGCCTGTGGGAATAGTTTGTACTACAGACACCAAAAGAGAAAAAAACAATATTGTAGATTATATCAATCATCCGAAAAGAATTTTCCCGATCGGAAGGTTAGATAAACCAAGTGAAGGTCTTATTCTTCTTACTTCGGATGGAGATATCGTTAATAAAATTCTTCGGGCAAGAAATAATCACGAAAAAGAATATCTTGTAAGAGTAGATAAGCCCATCAATCCTAAATTTCTGGAGAAAATGAGGAACGGAGTTCCTATTTTAGACACTGTTACCAAAAAGTGTGAAGTAGAAAAGATTGATGATATGACCTTCCGTATTGTATTGACACAGGGCTTAAACCGTCAGATCAGAAGAATGTGTGAATATCTGGGATTTGAAGTAAAAAAACTGAAGCGTATCAGAATTATGAATATCAAATTAGATTTACCTGTTGGAAAATGGAGAGATCTTTCAGATGAGGAAATGAATACGCTTAATCATCTTTTACAGGATTCCAGCAAAACTTTTAATTAAACTAAAAACGAATACGACGATTGTTCATCAATCTTCTTTCACTACTGCTTCACGTTCTCCGTCTTCGTTTTTTCCTTCTTCAATCATTTCTTCAGCTTCCTTTTTTTCTTCAGGATCGGCTGTTTCAATCTTTTCTTCCTGTTCAGTGTTTTTATAATCAATAAAGAATTCACAATAAACCGGAAGATGATCTGAACCAAAATTTTCTAAGGTTTTTAGTTCTTCAATAAAAATATCTTCGCTGTGAAACATCAGATCAATGGGAAATCTGAATAATTTATATTTTGCATGAAATGTTGATACAAAAGCACGACCAATTCTGGGATCAATCAGTTCGCTCGTTTTTCTGAATAAAATGGAAGATTTAGACCACGCTACATTATTAAAATCTCCTACAACAATTACTGGCTTATTAATTTCTATAACTCTTTTTGCGGTACATAAAAGATCGCCGTCTCTTTCCTTAGATGTTTCTTCCTCAGTAGGACTTGGCGGTGGCGGATGGATTCCGAAAAATACGAATTTAAAACCGTCATCAGTTTTCAAATGTGCTTCAATACTCGGAATGTCATCTGCAACGAAAAAGTGGGTTGTAGATTCTTCAATTTTAATTCTGGAATAAAAATGCATTCCGTAGGTATTTTCCAGCGTTACTTTATGGTGATATGGATAATCTTTCTCCAAAACCCGTAAAGCGTTTTCCCAATCGCTGTTACTTTCCATTGTTAAAAACATCTCAGGTTTACAGTTGTTGATAAGATCAATAAATCTTTGATAATCTGTATTGAACTGATAAATATTGGCAGATATAAAATGAACTTTTTTAGATGAATTTTTTCCACGCTCATGTTTTCTTACCCGGTAAAGTGGTGTGTATTTGACGAGAATCAGACCGTGATAGACAATAAGCAACAGAAGAAACCCCTGAAAATACCAAAAATATGAGATTGAACTTTTGATCGCAAAACCCATCAGAAAAACCAAAAATGTAATAATAGTTACCTGAATTTTTCCAAAATCAGGAACTCTGAAAACCCAATGCTGACTTGGGATTCTGGGAAATGCAGAAAAAAGAAACAACAGTATAACAAGAATATAATAAACAGTCGGCATGTAGTTTTAATAAAGAGATAAATTTAAGCTATTTTTGGCTGATTTTATAATAATCAGATTTAAACTTTATTCATTAAAACAAAAACTCTTCTCAAATTTTTTTAATTTTAAACTTTTAATGATTATTTCAAAAAATTGCTTTATTTTGAATAGTAACCTAAAAAATATCCTTGATATGAGAAAAAAAATGCTATATATATTTATTCTGATAAGCAGTTTCTGCTTTGGGCAGACTTCTGATGAGCATTCTGTGAAGGAAGTCATCAATTCGTTGTTTACAGGAATGAAAAATACAGATGCTGAAACAGTAAAAGCTTTGTTTACAGATCAAGCGATACTGCAGACAATTACCAAAGATGGGAATGTAAAAACAGATGATGTGAGAGAATTTCTTTCTTCATTTTCTAAATTTTCTAAAAATGATCTGGATGAAAGAATAGTTTTTAAAAATATCAGCATTGATGGTGATTTGGCGAGTGTTTTCACGCCATATTCGTTTTACTTTAAAGGCAATTTTTCACATTGCGGAGCCAACAGCTTTCAGTTGGTAAAACAAAACGGAATATGGAAAATCCATTATTTGATTGATACCAGAAGAAAAGAAAACTGCAAAGAAATTTTAAAATGAAAATCCATCATATCGCTGTTATCTGCTCAGATTACGAAGTTTCTAAAAGGTTTTATACTGAAACTTTGGGCCTAAATATTCTTCAGGAAGTTTATCGCAAAGAAAGACAGTCTTATAAACTAGATTTGGGAATAGGAGAGGAGTATGTCATCGAACTTTTTTCATTTCCCAATCCCCCAAAACGATCTTCGAGACCAGAAGCCTGCGGATTAAGACATTTAGCATTTTCTGTAGAAAACATTCACAATAAAAGGGAAGAATTGATTGGTAAAGGCTTAAAATGCGAGGAAATTCGTATTGATGAATTTACCGGAAAAGAATTTTTCTTTACGCAGGATCCTGATGAATTGCCACTGGAGTTTTATGAATCATAGACCTGAACATACAGCGCTCAGAGATTGATCTATGATTATTTAATATCGAATATTAAAATTTCAAAATCAAATTTTAACTTGCGTATCCTGTAAAAAAACTAATTGCCATAATTGCCAAAACGATCATGGAAATTACAACATATACATAATCTTTTTCTTTCAAATATCCAATCAGGGCAAAAATAATCCTCATTAACGGGGTAAAGATCAGCATCAGAATTCCAAGCTGTATAATTGCCATTCCCTCACCTTTCATCAAGGTTTCCCAAAAATGGCTCCAGACCTTTTCTGAAGAATTTCCCATTTCAAGCATGGTGTACTTTCTCGGCATCTTAAAGCCTTCCATAAAAAGCTTTACAAAACCGATCAAAGAAGTGGTAACCGACAAAATAACTCCTAAACGAAGAAGATTTCCTACGGAACGGTTGAGGTCTATATCTGTAAAATCTTTTCTCATGAGAAATTGCTTCTGATCCCGTTATACATCATATATACCGATAGAATCGTAATTACGATTGCGAAAAATGTTTTCAGTTTTTTTGTTTTGGAAACCATTAATGTTTTAGATCCTATAAAACTTCCTACCACTACACCCACCAAAACCGGAGCTACAATGACAGGGATGATTTCGCCTCGTTGAAAATAGATTAGTGAGCTTGCAACCGCAGTTACTCCGATCATAAAATTACTTGTTGTCGTAGAAACTTTGAAAGGAAGTCTCATCATATTGTCCATTGCCAAAACCTTCAACGCCCCGGAACCGATTCCTAAAAGTCCGGACATAGCTCCTGCAAACATCATCATAAAAAAACCGGGAATTGTATTTCTTGCAGCATAGCTTTTTATAACTCCTTTATCGGGAAAAGTTCCGTATAATTTAAGTCGGTCTTCAAGACTTCCTTTGATTAAAGGTTCCTGATGATCCGGCTTTCCTTTTAGATTCAATATCACGGTCAGCAAAAGAATGCTGGCAAAAATAATTCCGATGGTATTGGGATTCAGCATTCCGGAAACCAAAGCTCCTACGATAGCTCCTGCTGTAGTGGCTATTTCCAGAAACATTCCGATCCGCATATTGGTAAATCCTTCTTTTACAAAAGCCACCGCCGCTCCGGAAGAGGTTCCGATTACCGAAATAAGAGATGCACCAATTGCATAATGCATCGGAACTCCGAAACCCAGTGTCAATAAAGGGATGATGATAACCCCGCCTCCTAAACCTGTAAGTGAACCTAAAAGACCTGCTGAAATAGCGCCAAGAAAAAGTATGATAATCTCCGACATGTTACAAATATAAAACTATTGAGGTTTTCAGACAAACAAACTTCAAAGTTTATTTTTTGCCGTATTTTTGCACCATGAATACTTCATTAAAACTCTTCTACGTGATTTTGGGAGCAACTCCCCAAGGCAGAAATATTGAGCAGCACGATGTTTTTTTCGGCATTGCAAAAAGCCTTAGAGAACTTGTTCCGGACATGAAAGAATTTTGGAAGGAAGCGAAAGGGAATATTCATATCGACGGTTATCAGGAAGTGCGGTTTGCGGATGGATTTGAGATTAATATTATTGAAAAGACTGATCAGGTGTCAGAAGACCAATTGTATTTTATCAATCTGGGTGGTTATAAAGCAGGCTTTTTTCAGGAGTTTCACGAGCAGCATTTAATGGTAGGAAATTCTATGGCTGAAATTGTAAAAAAAGCAAAAAAGACCCAGTTCTATAAAACGATGGGTTTTGAAGGTGCAGTAAGTCATATTGACGACAAACACGGAGTTGATATTGATGATATCTTTAAAGTAAACGATATTCTTCCTCAAAAGATGAAAGAAAAATATTCAATTGTTTTGACAAAATCTGAGGCAGAAAACCAGAAAAATATAACAAATATCGGATATTTTAAAATTGACAAAGTATAGTTTTATCGGTCATTAAAATAAATTTAATAATAAATCATAATAAAAATGAAAATAGGAATCTTAGGAGGCGGTCAGCTGGGACGAATGCTGATTCAGGAAGCGTTGAAATACGACGATGAATTTTATACATTAGATCCGGCTTATGATGCGCCTTGTCATAATATTTCATATTTTACTCAAGGAAACTTCAATGATTACGAAACTGTTCTTGAATTTGGAAAAGATAAAGATGTAGTTACCATCGAGATAGAACATGTTAATGCGGATGCTTTGGCTGAACTTGAGAATCAAGGAATAAAAGTAGTTCCCAATTCCAAAATTATTAAAACAATTCAACAGAAAATACTTCAGAAAAAATTCTATCAGGAGCATAATATTCCAAGCCCTGAATTTGAAGTGATGGATGGAAGTTCTGAGATAAAAATGCCGATCCCTTTCGTACAGAAAATGAATACAGGCGGTTATGACGGAAAAGGAGTTCAGGTAATACGTACCAATGAAGATATGAAAAACCTTTGGATTCAGGATTCTGTTCTTGAAAAGCTGGTGGATATTGATAAAGAGCTTTCGGTAATTGTTGCCAGAAACGAAAACGGAGAAACCCAGACTTTCCCGGTAACGGAAATGGTGGCAGATCCGAAATTAAATTTGCTTGATTTTAATATTTGTCCGGTATTGTTGAGTAAAGATGTTGAGAATCAGATTAATTCTATAACTGAGAAATTTCTTAATGCAGTCAATTCTCCGGGACTTTTTGCCATTGAATTGTTTTTGGATAAAGAAGGAAAAGTCTGGGTAAATGAAACTGCTCCGAGGCTTCATAATTCGGGACATCAAAGTCAGGAAGGAAATGCCAATTCACAGTTTGAGCAGATGTATCGTGTTGTGAAAAATTTACCTTTAGCAGATACCGATACTCTTACATTCAGCGGAATGCTTAATCTTGTAGGAGCAGAAGGATATTCCGGAAAAGTAATTTATGAAGGAATGGAAGAAGTGTTGAAACTACCCAAAACCTACGTTCATCTGTATGGAAAAACAGAAACCAAACCGGGACGAAAAATGGGACACATCAATGTTTTGGCAGATTCCAGAGAAGAACTGATGGAAAAATTGATAAAAGTAAAAGCAATGGTAAGAGTCATTGCTTAGAGGATTATAATATATTGATAGAGACTGCTTTTTGAGTAGTCTTTTTTATTTATCAACTATTTTAGGATAATCTACCGACCATTTTTTTTCCTGCGAAATGTAAATCAGATAAGGCCCTTCAAAGCCATTGGGATAATAGAGTTCGTAATTTCCCATGTTGTCTTTCCGGTAAATTGGTCTTCCGGTCTCATCTTTTTGTAACCCTATTTTTTCTAAGGTCTGCCAGTCGTTTACTTCAGGGAGTTTACTGCTGGTTTTTTTGTAGTTTTCTATATTCTGAATAATGACATTTCCATTTTGAATATCAGATTTTCTGGTGATTTCTATCGGAAGATTCCAGTAAATAGTCAAAGAAATGATAATTAAAACTATAACGGAAAGGATGAAAATCAATGTTTTTTTCATTGCAATTGAGTTTTATATTTCTAGAGCTATTCAATTTTTTTCTTTTTAAACATTTCACGATTATAATTGATCACAAAAACTCCCAAAATAATAAAAAATGCGGCAATGATAAATTTAGCTGAAATTTGTTCACCTAAAAGAAGCCAGCTCAGAAATATGGAAATAATAGTATTCACATAGGCTAAAATAGAAACCTGTACTGCAGAAACTCTCGTTAATGCATAGTGAAATGCAAAAAAAGCAGCTACTGAGCCAAATATCGCCAGATAAATCATAGCTGAAATACTTTTTGCACTCCATTGGTCAAACTGATAATCATCTGTTAGCGAGAAAGCAAAGCAGAGCTGTATAATTCCTGCAAATATGAACTGGTAAAACAGATTGAGTGTAATATTTTTGCTCTGAATATTAAGTTTTTTGGTGAAAATGGTTCCGGAAGCCCATCCTCCGATGGCAATAATAAGATAAAAAATTCCCATTCTGTAGGCAGGATTTGCCATATCTGAAATTCCGTCCCAAAAGATAAACAGAATTCCGAAAAAACTTAATGCAATTCCTATTAAAGCCCGAATGCTGAATTTTTGCAGTCCGAAAGCAACACTGCCGAGGAAGACAACAATTGGCGAACAGGCACTTATCAAAGATGTGAGGCTGCTGGTAACTTCTTCTTCAGCTACCGTAGTCATACCGTTGGCTACGATCAGCATTAATGTTGAAAAAATGATTTGATAGCCAAAGTTTTTCCACCCGATCCATTCTAGTTTTTTCTGATACAGTAAAATGATAAGCATGATAATTCCTGCCAAAAACTGTCTTATTCCTGCAACAAACCATGCCGGGATCGTTTCCACCGCCACTCTGATGCCCAAAAAAGTAGTTCCCCAGACAATGGCAACGGTAAAAATCGCTAAAGTGAGTTTGTAATTTTTCAAAGTAAAGCGAATCAAAGTGAAGCTGCAAAGGTATTTATTTTAAAATGAATAAAATATGATTGGCAGTTTTGTATTGGTTACCTGTATGTTAATATTACCTAATTTTAGTTAAAATTTAGGGTAATTTATAAATCAGTCCATTTTCTTATCTTTGAACATCTAATAAATTTAAAAAAATGATAGGAATCATCATGGGAAGTCAGAGCGACTTACCGGTAATGGAACAGGCAGCAAATTTTCTGAAATCTTTAGACATTCCGTACGAACTGACCGTAGTTTCTGCGCACAGAACTCCGGAAAGAATGTTTGATTATGCGAAATCAGCCAAAGAAAGAGGTCTTAAAGCAATCATCGCAGGAGCAGGCGGAGCGGCGCATCTTCCGGGAATGGTGGCAAGTTGTACTACTTTGCCTGTAATTGGGGTTCCTATTTTATCCAGCAATTCTATTGACGGATGGGACTCTGTTTTATCTATTTTACAAATGCCTGGTGGAATTCCGGTAGCAACAGTCGCTTTAAACGGAGCTTTGAATGCCGGTATTTTAGCCGCTAAAATTTTAGGAAGCGGAGATGAAAATGTAACCGAAAAACTCTGGGTTTATCAGGATTCTTTGAAAGATAAGGTTTTAGGAACTGTGGATGACATTAAAACGAAACATCCGAATTTGTATGATCTTTAACTTCGGACTATTTTTATAATTAAGATTATTTTTTACCACAACGAACACAATATTTATTCATAAACTTATAAGTATTGTGTTTTTGGTGAAATCTTTCTTGCGGCTGGTTAATCCATAGTGTGATAAATAACGAATATTCAAATTTTTGAAGTTAATACACAAGAAAAAAACACAGCATTTAAAATATAGAAAGGTTTAGCTCATATCTTTCTTTAAATTCGTAATATAATAAGAAGGAGTTACGCCCGTTAATTTTTTGAAAGCAGTTACAAAAACTTTAGGCGAAGAAAAACCGCTTTCTTCTGCCAGATAATTGATTTTGAATTCTCTGTATTGTTTATTTTCATACAATTTATGTATAATATATATGATTTTTAGATCATTAATATATGTGTTGAATGTTTTATCAGTACATGATTAATTTAATACTTTATCAAATTAAACTCAAAATATTTTTCTTGATAACAATTATTTAGTTCCAACCATGTTTTTATAAATCTTTCCATCCTTGATGATCAGTAGAAAATTCTTTTCAGGATCAGCAATCAACGATAGGTCTTTTAGAGGATTGCCATCAACCAGTAACAAATCTGCCAAAGCTTTTTCCTCCACTACACCAAGCTTACCAGGATAAGGACTTCGCAAACCTGAAAGCTGTAAAAGCTCAGCGTTATCTTGTGTAACCATCTTTAAAATTTCAGCATTTGAAAACCATTTCTGAAGTCGTAATATGTAACTGTTTTGATCAGCATTAAGTTCTGGTTCGAAGAGAAAATCTGTACCCCATGCCAATTTTACACCCAGTTTTTTTGCCAATGGCCACACTCTATCCTGACCTTCCAAAACTGGTTTGCGTTTCTCCTTTCTCTGCTCATCCATATTGTCATTATTGTCCATTAAATTTTGAAGACTTAGCCAAACCTTTTTTTCTGCAAGGAGTTTCAAAGTTTCTTCATCAAGCATCTGACCGTGCTCAATGCACTTTACACCAGCTTCCACAGCTCGTCTTACAGCTCTTGGAGTGTAAGCGTGTACCATAACATAAGTTCCCCAGTCTTCTGCCGCCTCTACGGCTGCCTTCATTTCGTCCAAAGTATATTGTGTGACATCAATAGGATCATAGGCTGAAGAAGTACCTCCGCCAGCCATTAATTTAATTTGGCTTGCACCAAAACGAAGATTCTCTCGGGTAGCAGTTAGAACATCATCGCGTCCATCAGCAATAAAAGTAGCACCTAAAAGTTCTGCACGAGAAGCTTTACCAAAAAAACGGCGGGATCGTTCATTAGAAGTTCTGAAATCACCATGACCCGCAGTCTGGCTGATTACAGCTCCTGAAGGCCAAATGCGAGGACCTACTGTTTTACCTTTATCAATAGATGCTTTTAACGGAAAGATAGGACCTCCTGCGTCTCTAACACTAGTAAATCCACGCATTAGCATTTTTTGAGAAGATAATGCCACATTGTTAAGCAGGGTTTCTTCTGATATATCAGAAGAAGTCATTTGTGCCATAGTTAAAGCTCCAAATACCATATGAACATGAGCATCTATAAGTCCTGGCATCAGTGTTTTTCCTCTACCATTAATTTTTGTCAAATCTTCACTTTTTACCTTGATATTTTGATTGCTTATTTTTTGAATTAAGCCGTCATAAATCAGAACATTCATTGGAGCAGTCAATTCAGAGTTTCGATGATCCAATAATCTAACATTCTCGATTAGAATTTGCTTCGTTTGAGCAGTTGTTATACTTGTTGCGATAAAAAATGATACAATTAATAGTTTGAATGCCATTGTGGTAAATTATTTATTACTAATACTAATATAATTAAAATTTAATAAAAATACCACATAAATAGAATTTAAAAAATACTAAATATCAAAACTATAGATGCCAATTTAACAATCAATAAAATTAGTATTATTGATCTTATTGAAGTAGCTTTATAATACAGTATTAAAGATTTGCTGGAAAGAAATGCGCCAAGTTTGGTAAATGTATCTAATGATACTCGACGGAAAGTTTTTAGATAAAGCAACAAGCAGAAACTGTTATTATCAATTCTATATCAAAAGAAAAGACAGCTTGCGTTTTATAAGAGTACAGTCAAGCCATTTTGAAAATTTTAAAATCCTATTTAGAAAAGTGATTTCATCATTTTTGATTCTGATTTTTATACAAAAACTGCCTCGTAATTTACGAAGCAGTTTTATAAACGGTATTCACCAATCAGATGGGTTTATATATTTAATCTTCCATCATATTATCTCTTGTATTCTTTTGTACAGCAATTGCTCCGAATAATGCCAGTAAATATGCAAAACCATAAAATCCTTTTTCGCTGGGAAGAATCGTTGCATTCCAAAGCCCTACAGCCAGCAAAACGATAGAAGAGATTGTTGCAAACCAGCAAATTCCGTAATAGATATCGGTAACTTTGATGTTTTCCATTTTGTCCCGAACGGCTTTTTGTAGAGAAACTACAGCAAATAATCCGTAAAGAAGGATAGTAAAATAATATCCTTTTTCGTTCAGCTCCATTTCTGCTCTTACCAAACCTACAATGTAACCCACCATTCCTGCTCCCAAAGCAATCCATGAAGCTGCCACAAAAGCTCCTGAAACATTTTGTTTTTTCATAATCTGTTTTTTTTTTAGTTTATACTGATCCAAATATATTATTTTTAATTGAGAGTCTATAATTTATCTTGTTTTTGTCACTAATCTTTGAAGAATATGATAAATATATAAATCATGCTGTATTTTCCATAGCCCCGATGGAAACGGCATCCTTTTTTGCTGTTCACGCAGCAGAGCGGAGGGAACTGCAAAAAAGATATAGCGGATAGCGTGATAAAGCTCCTAAAAAATATAATGATAAAAAAACGCTCCGAAAAATTCCGAAGCGTTCTATTTTTGCTAATTGCTAATTATTAATATCTGTAATATTCTGGCTTGAAAGGACCTTCAACTTTAACACCAATATAATCAGCCTGTTCAGGTGAAAGAACTTCAAGTTCAACGCTTAATTTTTTAAGGTGAAGAGCCGCTACTTTTTCATCTAAATGTTTTGGCAGCATATACACTTCGTTTCCGTACGCTTCAGAATTGTTCCAAAGTTCTATCTGAGCCAAAGTCTGGTTAGAGAAAGAGTTAGACATTACAAAAGACGGATGACCTGTAGCACATCCAAGATTTACCAATCTACCTTCAGCAAGAATGATAACTTCTTTGCCATCAATGTTATAGATGTCAACCTGTGGCTTCACTTCAGATTTTGTGTGACCATAGTTTTCGTTTAACCAAGCCATGTCGATTTCATTATCGAAGTGACCGATGTTACAAACGATTGCTTTGTCTTTCATTTTAAGGAAATGCTCTCCTCTTACAATATTGAAGTTACCGGTTGTTGTAATGATAATATCTGCGTTATCAACAACGGTATCCAATCTTTTTACTTCGTAGCCGTCCATTGCAGCCTGAAGCGCACAGATCGGATCAATTTCAGTAACCGTAACGATAGAACCCGCTCCTCTGAAAGATGCAGCAGTACCTTTACCTACGTCTCCGTATCCGCAAACAACAACTCTTTTTCCGGCAAGCATTACATCTGTAGCTCTTCTTACTGCATCTACCGCAGACTCTTTACATCCGTATTTGTTATCAAATTTAGATTTTGTAACAGAATCATTTACATTGATTGCAGGCATTACCAAAGTTCCGTTCTTCATTCTTTCGTATAATCTGTGAACTCCGGTTGTTGTTTCCTCAGAAAGACCTTTGATTCCTGCAGTCAGTTCAGGATATTTATCAAAAACCATATTGGTTAAATCTCCACCATCATCCAAAATCATGTTCAGTGGTTTTCTGTCTTCGCCAAAGAAAATAGTCTGCTCAATACACCAGTCAAATTCTTCTTCATTAAGACCTTTCCACGCATAAACAGGGATTCCGGCAGCAGCAATAGCAGCAGCAGCATGATCCTGAGTAGAGAAGATGTTACAAGACGACCAGGTAACTTCTGCACCCAAAGCAACTAAAGTTTCAATTAAAACAGCAGTTTGAATCGTCATATGAAGACATCCGGCAATTCTGGCTCCCTTTAATGGCTGAGACGGACCGTACTCTTCACGGATCGCCATCAAACCAGGCATTTCAGCTTCTGCTAATGTAATTTCTTTTCTTCCCCATTCTGCTAAGGAGATATCCTTCACTTTGTAAGGAATGTATTGTGTTGTTGTACTCATATCTTAATGATGATTAAATTATAAATTGAACAACAAAATTACAACATATCTTTTAGATAAAAAAACACTGCATCAAGTTCATATACATGACATTATACATGAAATTTTATTTTTAAAGAAAATAATTTTTTTTATTAATTTTATCACAAATTTACTGAATGCCTCTATACAGAGATTTTTCTGATGATAACGCTTCTATCCTTGTCTGGAAATACGATGAGAACGATAATTTGGATATCAACACACTTCTTGAGCCTGAAAATGCTGAAAAAGTAAAAGATTATCACCCGAAAAAATTGCTGGAAGTACTGATGGTGAGGAAGCTTTTGAAAAGTCTTAAGCCAATGTCAAAGATCTTGTACAAAGAGCGTGAGCCATTTCTCTGTCCGAAAGATGCTGAAATTTCAATCACGCACTCTTTCCCTTATGCAGCCATAGCCGTTTCCAAAAATAAAATTGGAATTGATATTGAAAAATTCAATCCTAAAATTTTAAGGGTAATAGATAAATTTACTTACGAAAACGAAAGAGGTTTTATTCCGTTTGATAATGAAGTTACTTTCTATACAATTATCTGGAGCGTAAAGGAAAGTATGTATAAAATTCACCATTCTAAACACTGGTCTTTGAAAAAGCACTACGAAGTACGTCCTTTTGAGCTGAAACATCTTCATCACATTAAATGCAGAGTGCACGATGATAAAATTTCTGATGAATTGAAGGCGAGAGTAGAGTTTTTTGATGATTACTGCTTCACGATTGTGGAAGAGTAGTTTCTTCATTTCTGTATTTCTCAATCACTTTTCTTTGTTCTTTGGCTACATCATAAATGAGTTCCAACACGTCATGAATGTTTTTAAGCTCGGTTAATCTGGAAATTTTATCCGGATCACGACGGTCATAAAATTCATTTTCCATGATTTCTTTTTTTCTTTTCAGGATCAGATCTTCCAGTGAAGAATCTTCCGGCTCAATACGGCTTTCCATTTTGAGCGTTTCACTTATTTTTTCTCCGTTGAGCAATACGGTAACCTGATTCATTTCAGATTCAATTTTCTTTGTCCAGCTTTCGGCATCTATTTCGGTGTATACCTGATCTTTTTTTGCATATTGAGAAAGTGAAGCCGTGTAAGCTGTAATCAGATGTGAAGTTGTCACAAACTGATGCACAACTTCCAGTTTTTTCTGCTGATTTTTGGGATCTGAAATCATTCTCTGGAAATTATCTGAAAGATTTGCCAAAGAAATGATTGCATTTTTTCTGCGGACTTTATATTCTTCCAAACTATATTTATCATTAAGGAATTTAGACATTACACTGTGAAAATACGTAAGGTTGGCTTGCGCAGATTTTTTCATTAAATCTAAATTCTGAGTATGTTCCCACACAGGAAGAATTGTATAAGAAACACCAAAAGCAATGATGCCTGCAATAATGGTATCAACAATCCTGTCTTTAAAAATGATATTAATGTTTCCGGGATTCAGAAAATTAAAGCTTAGAAAAATATAGATCGTCATAAAAAGTACTGCCCAGAAATATTTTGCTTTCAGGAAAGTAAAACAGAGTACCATACTGACGAGAAGAATGGTAAACAGTACAGCATTGATTTCAATGAAATAAAGAACTCCATACGCAATGACCGCTCCTGCAACCGTTCCGTAAAATCGCAGGAGGTTCCTCTGTTTGGTAATAGAGTAGGCAGGTTTCTGGATGGCAATGATTGTAATCAGGATCCAGTAAGTATGACCAATTTGTAAAAATGGCATGAATGAAAACAAATATCCCAAGAGCAAAGCAACCGTTACCCGGACTGCATGACGAAAATGAGATGAATTGAGCGAAATATTACTTTTCAGAACTTTAAAATTAATTTTTTCCTGATTGGGAAGAAACTTTTTTAAATCTAATCCTGTGGAAAGACTTTTGGCAAGTTTTACATTTTGAGAAAAAACCTTATAAATTTCCTGTATTTCTCTGGTAATTTCATGGATTCTCATCATAATCTGACGAAGGATCATAAAATTTTCCAAAGTTTCTGAGGTCATCTGTCTGTTTCTGAGATCAAAATATTGGATGTTGAGTTCCTGAAATTCAAGGTCAATATTGTGGATAGCTCTTGCTCTTGTACTGCTTTGAAGTGCAATGCCAATATTAGAAATTTCATCCGAGAGAATGTTGAGGTAGTCATGGATTTTTACCAGAATACCTGTTTCCTCAAAACTTTCCTGAAGTTTTTTATAATCACTTTCTGAGGTCATCAGTTTTTCGTGAAGATCCATAGAATTCAGAAACATCAGCATAAGGAGTCTGCTTATGGTAGTAGACTCGTTGACGATGGTTCTTGTTTTAAAAACAGTTTCGCGGGTCTCTTCCTGAAGGTTTTTAATTTCAATCTGTTTTGTAATAACCTGAGAGTACAGCTTGTCGAAATCCGGATTTTTCTGGTAAAAATTAGCTTTAATTTTCAGAAACTCTGCGAGCTGCAAATAATTTTCGCCAATCATCTGACTTGCCAGTTTATAAGGCTGTATCGTAGTGACGACAAGAAATATCAGCAAAAACCAAATACAACCGGCTGCAAAAATCAGCAGGCTTTTGATAATATTAGCTCCTGTTAAGTGTCCGTCAACAAATATTGCCAGAACGACTAATGCTAAAGATCCAACTGCGGCTAATCTCTGTCCGTAAACGCCTATCAGTGAAAAAAACATTCCGAATGTTATGATTTCCAACAATACAAGCGGAATGATACCTTTGACCAGACTAGCAATTGATGCCACAAAAACGAAACAGAATATAGCAAAAGCAAGTGAGTTTCTACGTCTTATAAACGGACCCGGCTGATCCGTCAACGCAACGAAACTTGTTCCTAAAGGAAAAAGAAAATATTCTTTAAGAATTCCGAAATAGGAGAGAACCAGACACGGAAGCACCGTTGCCAGTGTAATTCTGATCGCAGAATACACATATTGGCTGGTTACGATTTTTTTTAGCTCCGAAGAATAGTTCATACTGCAAAAATAAGGTGAATATGTGAATTGTCAATTTTACATTTCAGGTAAATGATAAATTTATAGATAGATTAAAACTAACCATTCATTGTTAACTCTGAATTAATTATGTTTTATTGGTCATAAAAAAAGCCTCATGAAAAATGAGGCTTTTACAAATATGTGGAATATTTTTAGTTATCTATGTTAGATGTTTCATCACCAATATTCCATGTCAAGCCAAAACGTAAGGTGTTATCCAAAGCAGTATTGATTTTAGACATGTTGATTAAGTAAGAAATATCAAGACCGAAAGAACGGTATTTCAAACCAATACCTGCAGTTGCAAACTGTCTTGCTCCCTGCTGCTCACTTTCGTGGAAATAACCTCCTCTTAGTGCAAATGCATTATCATAAGAATATTCCACTGCACCACTGTACATGATAGAATTCGGATTATTGAATGATTTTCCGATTCCGGACATTACCCCTACATTCGGTACAGCATAAATAGGCTGTCTCGTGTTAGGATCTGTTCCTACCAATTCTGATCCGGGAACCAAGATTTTAGAACCTTCTACAGAAATTCCTACTCTGTTCATATCATCAAGATACATATCATAACCTACCCCTAATCTTGCCATGGTAGGAAGATAAGATCTTGAGTTTTCATCTCCTGTATAATCTAATTTAGGACCTAAGTTCTGAATAGAAAAACCAGCATTCACTTTTCCGTCCATTCCTCCAAGACTAGAAAATCTAGGAGATGTATAGTAACCGGAAACATCTACTGCAAATGAGTTTGCAGGTTTTAGCGTAGTATCTGTGTTGAAACCTCCGGCTAAATCTGAACGGATGAATCTACCGGTTACAGCCATTGAGTAAGAATCCGATAGTTTCAAACCATAGGCAACGTCAATAGAGAATTCATTTGGTTTTGAAGTTCCCAATGAAGTTACATCATTACCCACCAAAGTAGTAAGATCTACCTCACCCATATTGAAGTAATAGATACTCGCAGAAATTGTAGATCTTTCTTCCTGACCTAAAAATTTGTGGAAAGCACCATACAATAAAAACACATCATTGGTAAGTTTTCCCATATATGGAGTGTAGTTCAAACCTACAGAAGAACTTGTTCTGCTAAAAGGATATTTTGCAGCATTCCAGAATTGTGAAAAAGCATCAGGAGAGGTTACAACCCCCTGATCTCCCATACCTCCTGATCTTGCATCAGGTGCAATTCTTAGGAAAGGTGCTCCTGTTAACACAGGTCTTACCTGACTCAAATCTTGTGCATAGCCTAGAAACCCAGCACTCAAACCAATCCCTAAAAGCAGTTTAGTAGTTAAATTCATATGTTGTCTTTTATATATTATCAGTTTTTTATTGATATTCTTAATTAATTATTTATTTACTTCAAAAGTACCATTTTTTCTACAGCTGTAGCACTTCCTTTGCATTTTTCTTGATTTTGACTTTTTGCAAATATCTTAAAAATATACGTACCTTTTGCAACTGTATCGCCAAAATCGTCTTTTCCGTCCCATTCTATTGCCTGACGTGGCGTTCTAAAGCCCTGTAGGAACGGTTCTGCGATTACAACATTGGTTAATGTTCTTACTAATTTTCCTGTAATCGTATAAATTTGAACATTTACATCCAGAATATCATCACAATTATGCTCGAAATGAATGTAGGTTTTGTTGGTAAAAGGATTTGGCCAGTTCAGTGGACGGTTGATAATCAAACGCTGATCTGTTTCATCTTTAACCTCAAAGTTTAACGTCTCGGTGGTCGAATTATTGTTTATATCCCAAACTTTAAATGTCAGCTGATGCTGTCCTACTGAAAGATTTCTGAAAGGGTAGGTTACATTACCTTTTTGATAATCTGCCAAAGATGGATTTACACAGCCGTTTCCTTCACCGGAAGAGTAAAAATCATTCAAAACAATGGTGTTGATAATTTGACCGTCCAAATATACAGTAATATCGTGACCAATACCAGAACCCGTAGAATTTATTCCTGTATCATCAGTAATACAAGCCAAAAGCATTGGGTTTTGGTCGGTAATTCCCCCATTGGCAAAATTAGTATTATTCATGTATAATTTCACTTTCGGTGGCTCGTTATCATTAATTCCGTTCGGATTGATGTCTCCAACCTGTACAAACTGATTATTGAATACATCAAAAGATCTATTATCAGCATATCCTAAGATTCTTCCTTGTCCCACAGCATAATTAATGTCTTTAGGAACATAAAATTCAACCGTAAAAACACCGTTTACAGCCGTTCCCGAAGCTTTCACGATAGCGCTTCCTTCTTCTTTGTAATTTAAGACAGGGCTTAAATCTCCTTCGTTATTTAAAGTGGTTTTATTTAATTTTTTATCAAAAATATTGATGACCACTCTTCCGTTGAATGTTGTATTTACAGTACCATTCTGATTATTAATATGTCCTGTGATTTTCACAAAATCAAGGCCTCTTATCAACCCGGGAACCGGAGTTTCTATGTTATCGATCACAAGCTGTCTCTGAGGTCTGCTCAATTTCATTGCAGGATCGCCCAATAAATTTACTTTAAGATGATCGGAATGAGCACCTGTTGTTTTTTTAGCGTTAAGATGGGCATCCCCTAATGTTTGCAAATCATCACCGTTTAATTCAAAAATTTCATGAGTTAAGGTATCCGTAAAATCAATTCCGTATCCAACACCAAGCGCGCGGCTAGAAGTAATCATTGTAGCCGGGCCTCCCTGCTTTAGTTTAATAAACTGCTCACCTGCTGAAAATGTAGAAGGCTCATCCCAAAGTGTAAATTCACAGGTAATTGTAGAAACAAATGGAAATCTGCTGTACACATTTGAAAAATTATTGGAATTCTGAATTTCATCCGTAGTCAAAACTCGTTCTTGTGCCCAGCCATTGATGCCTCCGTGTCCGAAGTAGAATAAATAAAGACTGTTGCCGATATCATTGGAGATTGCCTGATTTACCTGTGGATATCTTTGTCCTCCCGCTGTACTTTGCCCCTGGAAAGCATCCATGTAAAGCTTTCTTACATTATATTCTTTAAGCGTATTGGTTCCGGCTGTCTCAAAAATATCTTTCAGAACATTGTCCATGATGTTGTGAAACGGAGCCCCACCATCGTTATCATCATCCACAACGAAATCAAGCTTCATTCGCCATTCGCCAAAAGGAGAAGACTGTCCCGGCAAAGCATTGTAATATGCCAAAGTTTTATCCACCATATTTGCCGCTTCCGTAGGGTTGGCTGCCGGAATACGGCCAACGGGAACATCAGGAAGATTATAATAAATATATTCTGTAGTCTGCGGTTTTGTCATTACAATATAATCATCGGTTACAAATGATGCTATGAAATCTGCAGAGCCCTCGCTTTGATAGCTGGAGACTACATTAGAATTATTAGGAACTCTGTTTTTAAAATCATAAGAAGCGTCTCCGAGAATAAATACATATTTAAGACTTCCAAGAGGAGTATTAAGCTTTGTAACAAAATCCCGGATAGCTGTAAGATCTCTGCTTCCGCTGCCAAATTCGTTGTAAATTTTATCAGTATCTACAATTTCTACATTAAAATTGTTTTTGGTCTCGTGATAATTGGCTATTCTCTGAGCCTGTGCCATCATAGCGGGCGTTGTGATGATAAGGTAATCTACATTTTGTAAAGCTGAAAGATTCTGATTCGCAATTCTTCCGACGAACTGAGGTGAAAAAGCGGCATCTGATCTGAAAGCAACAAATTCATTATTAAAATTAGGATCAGAAGCAGTATAACCAAAATTGAAAACTCCGCCACCGGCAGCTTTATTCACCCGTCTGTTTGCATTTGTAATGTCGGAAACATCCCAAACCTGTTCCATATTTCCGACACTGGAAATGCTGAAGCCATATGATAAATTTGATCCGCTGTCAATAGAGAAATCTCGGAAACTCATCTGAGAACCATTAAAGACTAAATCCTGTTTATATTGAACTTCTACATAGTCAAGATAAAAAACTCCATTAGGATTGGTAGTGATATTAGGTGTATAGTTAAATGTAATTGTATTTCCAGACAAATTTGAAATAGTACCGGAATATCTTAAAGGAAAATAATCAAAAGCATAACCCGGCTGACTGGCAGGAACACTAGAAGAAGCAGGATTTTGGTTATTGATATTAAATTCTACGCTGTTTTGTTGTGATCTCCAGCCGATAACCTGCGTTCTGTATCTTATGACATCTCCGTTTTGTATTGGTGAATTTAAGGTGAATGTCACCGCTTTGTCAGTAGTGAAATTCTGTTCTTCCACCCAGATTCTTCCTACTTTCAACAGGTTTTTCTGGTCATTATTGATGACCTGATAATTATCATATCTCGAAATAAGATTTGCCGGAAGGTTCAGATCTGCATTTTGGACTCTTTTTCCAGTCCCCTTATCGAAATTTATAAAATAATAGGAAAAATCCTCGTAAATATTTTTGAGGTTTTCACTCCTGTCGTTTCTGCCGTCGGTTCTTTTAATGCCGCTTCCGTTTGCGTTGTTGTAAAGATTATATCCATCTGGTCCCTGAGCATAAAATAATGCATAATCACCGTCATTCCACACACCGTCATCTTCACCTACAACCTGAATTGCGTTTTCCTGCAGCGCACTGTATTTGATGTCCTGATTAAACTCAGGAAGCATCACTCCGCCATTTCCGTAAATTCTGAAATTTCTCGGATTAATACCGGAAGGATTTATGCCATTGTCTCTTAAAAACTGGGAAGTTATTTTGAAAATTCCGGATTTATCAACCTTGATTTTATAAAATGTTCCACTTGATAGGGGATTCTGCGTAGTTCCAACTTTACTCGCATTTAAGATCCGTGAAGAATTGTTTTCCGTAACATTAAAAGATGAAAGTCTTTGAATCTGTCCTTTCACATTTTTAAATAATCCTACACTTATGCTTGCAAACCGCTCACCTTTATAATAAAAATAATCGATTGCCGTTATATTATAATCCTGGATAAGCGACGGTTTCAGATCGTAAAGATCTTTTAAAGACACAGGTTCCCATGCAAGATCTGTGATCTGCAGCTGCCCTTCTCCGGTTTTTTGTTTGTTTGTAATAAAGATATTGTCTTGGCTGTAAGAAAAACCTTCGTTTTTGAAGTTTGGAAGATTTTTTTTAGTATCACCATAATCTTGGATTTTGGCTCCGTCCCAGTTGATTGTAACTCGCTGAGCGCAAACAATTGATACAAAAGCAAATACAAATAAAAGAGTGATTTTAAGTCTCATGTCTATTTTTGAAATTTCTGAATTACAAAATAAATGAAAATTTTATAATTAATGTATTATACCATAAAATTAATTTGTTAAGATTTTTCAAAAAAATCAAATCTTTATTTGATTTATTGAATAATTTATTTTTTCTTTGTACTTTGAATAATATTTATATCGACTATGAAAAAACTAAAGTTGTTTTCATTAATAGCATTAAGTTCTACACTTGCATTAACCAGTTGTGGTGGTTCGGGCGTTTCCGGAGGGGGCGGTACTAAAAAGTTTGTCAGCAAGACAGGTTGGAAACCAAACGAGAAACAGGGTTGGTTTTTTGCAGGAAAGCAACAAAAACAAAAAGGTTGGCCGGGAATGGTTTATGTAGAAGGTGGAACTTTTACAATGGGATTAGTGAAAGATGATGTAATGCACGATTGGAACAACACACCTCGCAGAATGCAGGTAAGTTCGTTCTTTATTGGTGAAACTGAAATTACTAACTACGAATACCGCGAATACCTTACATGGTTGAAGTATGTATTCCCGCCAAGTGATCCTAGTTACAAAGAAATTTATAACGGTGCTCTACCGGATACCCTTCTTTGGGATAACAAATTATCCAGAAATGACTACAACGAAACTTATTTCCGTTCTGCGGAGTATGATTATTATCCGGTTGTAGGTGTTTCCTGGACACAAGCTAACAGATACTGCGAATGGCTGACTGACAGAGCAAATGAAAAAGCTTTGATGCAGGCAGGAGTAATTTCAAAAGATTTATATATTAACGAATCTAATAATCAGGGAGGTACAGCATTTAATATGGATAAATTCAAATCGAATGATCCTGAAATGCAAGGGTACATCAATGAGAAAAGAATGCAGCAGAAAAACGGTATTAAGACTACCAATCAAAGATTGCTTGCCGCCAACAGATCTCCTTCTTCTGCAATGGTTACCAAATTCAGACTTCCTACAGAGGTTGAATGGGAATTTGCAGCATTGGGTATGGAGAAAAACAGAGAATACAATAACTATCTTGAGAAAAAACCTCAGATAGAAATGTTGAGAGATAAAAGAGGAGAAATTCTTGCCAACTTCAAACAGGGTAGAGGAGATTATTCAGGTCCTGCAGGATGGAAAAACGATGGAGCTGCTAATACTTCAGATGTAAGACAGTTCCCTTCAAACAGCTTAGGGATCTACGGTATGTTTGGTAACGTAGCAGAATGGACTGCAGATGTATACAGACCAATCATTGATACAGAAGCAAGTGACTTCAACTATTACAGAGGAAATGTGCCTCAGGCAATTGTAAGAAACGGTGACGGAACATATAAAATGGTTGAGGAAGGTTCTATTCAGTATGATACTTTGGCAGACGGACGTTTAGTTTACAAAAAGCTACCAGGTCAGTTTGAAAGAGAGACTATTGCAGATTACAGAAATTATAGAGACGGAGACAGAATGTCTTCTCTGGATTATAGAAATGCAAGTGATTCTGCTTCTTCTTATGATATGTATAACTCACCAAAGACAAGATTTATTGTTGATGGTAACGGTAGAGTAGTAATGCAGAAAGATACTAAAGACAGAACTTCTGCTATATCTAATGATGTAAGAGTTGTAAAAGGTGGTTCTTGGCAGGATTCAGCTTATTGGCTAGATCCGGGTCAGAGAAGATTCAAAAACCAGAATACAGCTTATGGATGGATTGGTTTCCGTGTTGCTCAGGATGCAAGAGTAAGCGACAAATCTAGAACTAGAAGATAAAATATTTATCAAAATACTTTCAAAAAACCTCCCATATATTCGGGAGGTTTTTTATTTTTGAACATAATTTAAGCTTGAGATTCACAACTCAAATAGTATTAGGCTTTCACCCATAACCAATGATAATTTTATGAATCCTGAACAGTTTTATCCTATATATTTAAATGCAGAAAAGGTAACAATAGACAGCAGAAAAGTTTCTCAAAATGATGTTTTTTTTGCTTTTTCCGGTGAAAATTTTGATGCAGCGACTGTTGCTGAAAAAGCTGTTGAAAACGGAGCTTTAGCTGTAATTGTTGAGAATAAAGAGTTTGAGAATAAAGATAAAAACATATTTTATGTTCATTCTACTTTAGATTTTCTGCAGAGTCTTGCAGTTTATCACCGCGATCAGATCCATATTCCCATTATAGGTCTTACGGGAAGTAATGGCAAAACCACGAGTAAGGAATTAATTCATGCTGTTCTTTCTCAAAAATATCATGTACAGTACACTCAGGGAAATCTAAATAACCATATTGGTGTTCCGCTTACCTTACTTTCAATAAAACCAGAACATGAAATGGCAGTGATTGAGATGGGAGCTAATCACCAGAAAGAAATTGAATTCTTGTGCAGTCTCGCTAAACCGAATATAGGTTACATTACCAACTTCGGTAAAGCGCATCTTGAAGGATTTGGAGGATTTGAAGGAGTTATTAAAGGAAAATCTGAATTATACGATTACATCAAAAATCATAATCAGGTAGTTTTAGTCAACGAAAAAGATCCTATTCAGACAGAGAAAACGTTAAATTACCCTTCTAAAATCACTTTTGGAAACAAAGAATCAGATTATTATTTTGATTTTTTCTCGGAAGAACATTTTGTGGGTTTGGAATATAAAGGCATAAAAATTATTACCCAATTAACAGGCGATTATAATTTTACCAATCTATGTGCAGCTGCAAGTTTAGGACTTCACTTCGGAGTTGATATTTCTAAAATAAAATCTGCATTAGAAAATTACACTCCAAATAACATGCGGTCACAAATCGTTAAGAAAGGCAATAAAACATTGGTTCTGGATACTTACAATGCTAATCCCAGTTCTATGACTGCGTCTTTACTCAATTTTAATACGTTTGAAGGTTCAAAAACCATTATCATAGGAGATATGCTTGAGCTGGGCGATCAAAGTGAGACAGAGCATCTAAATATTCTTAATCTTGCAAAAAAATTAGATTTTGATCAGGTAATAACAGTTGGTCATCAGTTTGAAAAAATAAATGATTTTTCGTTTTCTTTTTTAACGACAAATGATCTTGTTAGTTATTTAGAGAGTAATCCAATAGTATCAGATAATATTTTATTAAAAGGATCACGAGGAATTGCTTTGGAAAAATCAATTGATTTTATATAAATTAAATTCGTTGCTGACATACTGTTGTCGTACACGCAAATTATATTTGTGAAATATTAAAATCTTTCTAAAAATGAGCTACTGTTCTGCTATTGAAAATATGCAGCCTGAAAGCAGGAAAATGCTGCATAAAAAGTATCATGACCACCATTACGGGTTTCCTATTCATGATGATGATGAATTATTCGGAAGGCTTGTAATGGAGATCAATCAGGCAGGACTGAGCTGGGAAACTATTTTGAAAAAAGAAGAAGGCTTTAGAGCGGCTTACGATAATTTCGATATAAAAAAAGTTGCGTCTTATACGGAAGAAGATCGGGAGCGTCTTTTAAATGATAGTGGAATTATCAGGAATAAGCTCAAAGTAAATGCAGCTATTGAAAATGCCAAAACCATTCTGGAACTTCAGAAAGAATTTGGATCTTTTGAAAAATGGCTTGAGCATCATCATCCAAAAACTTTACAGGAATGGATGAAGATTTTCAAAAAAACATTCAAGTTTACAGGGGGAGAAATCGTTAACGAGTTTTTGATGAGTATCGGCTTTCTAAAAGGGGCTCATGAAGAAAGTTGCTGGGTAAATCGTGAAATTATACAGCATAAACCAATGTGGAAAAAAGAATAGTTCTATTCTACAATCTGGCTTTTCAGTCTTTCAGTAATCATGTTAATGATTCTTTTATTAAACATTTTATTTTCTGTGTAATATATCTGCAGTTCTTCGACATTCATCATCCCGATAACCATTCCGATATATGTGTTTTTTAATATATTGTCTTTCTGAAAACTATTTTCGATAAAAGTATTCCGCTTTTCGCTGGAAAATGATTCCCAGTTTATCTTCGTATTTTTCAGATAATGAAAAAAATGTGTCAGCAAAATATCATTTTGTAATTTGATAATAGGACGAAGTACAGTGTTTTGAAACAATTCTTCTGCAGTCACATATTCAGAAATCTCTATATTCAGATTTTCTCTAAGTTCTATTTTTGATGCCATTTTTTATTATTGAAGCTAATTAAAATTCAGATAGAAAGATAACTATAAAAGATTGATAAAACAAAAAAGCTTTCTCTTGTTGAGAAAGCTTTTGAGGTGCCTAGCGGATTCGAACCGCTGTAGATGGTGTTGCAGACCACTGCCTAGCCGCTCGGCCAAAGCACCGTTTTAAGTGGTGCAAATATAGCAAAAATTACATTTGATACAAATTTTTCAGGCAATTTCTTTGCTGCCGATTTCATCAATTTCTCTTTTGTGCTGTAATTCAGCGTTATATTTTTTAAGGTTAATTACTCTTGTGTCACTCCACGAATCATGCCACCCGTTTACGCCAAAAAATGAAAGAGCGTCAAAGGGAACAATTCTGGAAAGTGTTCTAATCAGATATTGATAAAATCTTGGGCTTGACCCATCAAGACTCATTACTTTTGTACCGGTAATATATTTTCCTAATGTTCTTCCTTTTGTAAAATATTCCATAATAAAAATATATACAAGATACGTTGTCAACATTATCAGAATGTCTTCAAATTTACTTAAAGATGCTAATTGATAAGTAATATCAATAAAAAATTCTACGCCGAAAAATTCAAATAATCCTGCAGAAAATAATCCAAACAAAAAAAATAATATATAAATTACAATTCTGTCAATTACGAAATTTATAAATCTGATTCCTATCGACGCTTTATGATGTTCTATAATTTTAAGATGTTTTATCATGTTATTAGTTATTATTGTGTCAGAATGCTTTTAAAGTTAGTTTTAAATTGGCTTTGGTATCTATAACGGCGGTGATGCCATTATCATTCAGTAGAATTTGGTTAGGTTTTAAATTAAAGACTTTTCCATTCAATTGTAAACCTTTATAATATTCTTTATTAAAGGCTTCTTCAATGCTTTTTTTAGATGAATTTTCAATATCATCTGTCGGGATTCCATATTCATCTTCAATCATCTTTACAATTTTCCCTCTGAATAAAAGTGTGGCGGTTTTTTGAAGAATATTGTTTGTTTTAAGTTTAAATTTTGTTTCTGAAAGTACAATTTTTTTCTTTGACTCATCATAAACAGGAATTCCGGATATATAAGATGTACCGTTTATATAACCTTCTGTCTCTGCTTCTATCATAATTCTGTTTTCGTCTTTATAGACCTTAATATCAGTGATTTTAACTTTAGAATTACGAACATCATATTCTTTATTCTGAAACATTCTTCTGGCAATATTTGTAGCTTCAGAAAACGGAATATTGGCGGTAGTCTGTAGAAGAAATTCGTTAGCAAGCAAAGGAACAGAATTGAAATTCATCACCGCTTTTACCGGTTGTGAAGATACTGGTTTTGTTCCGGTAAAAGTTTCAGAAAAAATATCAATTCCAATATTGGTGTCAATCTGATTTCCATAAAATTTTAGTGGAGTGATATTGACGTTTACAGGCGTAATTTTGAGCCAGGTATTATATTCTTCAGAAATATTAAATGGTTGTGAAAAAGCATTCCATGCTAAGACAGCATACTCCTGGAAATTGAGCTGCGAAGCCATTTGCTGATCCATAGTTTTACAAAAATTATACTGCTGTTCTTTAAGGCTGGTTTCCACCAAAGAAGTAATCGGTATTTTTATTTTCCCGAAATCCAGAACAGGTTTTGTTACCCATTTAAAGCCCATTGGCTGGGTAAATGTACTTACCGACCAGTTATTTTTTAAACTGACTGCGGTTTTAAAATACATCACGGTTTCAAAAGTTGTCTGCTGGTAAGAGTATATTCCGAGTGTGCCGATGCCTTTTTCAGCCCATATTTTCAAAGGAACTTCAATCATGATGTTTCCGTTGGTATCACCAACTAGTCTGATAGGACGGGTTTTCCATACTTTTACTTTAAACTGATCATTATTGTTGTCAGTATAAGAATCATCCTGAAAGATAAGATCTTTCACAGAGGCATTTACCATATTGCTGATTTCCGACAGCGGAATCGTTACCGGCATGGTAATGCTTGATTTTATTTTTGGAAAATTATAGGCAGCCGAAATATTGCTGTTTTGACCTAATAATCTAATGCAGAAAAATAATGCAACAAAAAAATAACTAATTTTCACCCAAAGAGTTTTTTATTGATATGAAATTAACTATTTTCTGCAATTCCGCCTAATAAAAAACTCTTTTCTAGCTCAATGCTTGCTCCTTTCATTTCACCTTTCATTGGCGGGCTTGTTTTGGTTATTTTAAGTTTAATATAGGAAACCTGATCAAATTTTTCACGAATTTTTGTGATAATTCTTCCCGTAACGTGTTCCAGAAGTTTAGAATTGATTTTCATCTCTTCGTGTATAATTTCATTGATTTCTGCATAGCTTATCGTGTCATTCAGATCATCAGATTCTGCGGCAATCCATAAATCGGTATGAATTTCCAGATTCAGAATATAATACGTTCCGATAATATTTTCTTCTGGTAAAACGCCGTGGTAAGCGTAGATTTTTACGTCTTCAAGATATATTTTGCTCATGATTAGGTATTTAATGTAATTAAGTTGTTACAACATAAACTGTTCGTTCTAAAAAATATGCATTTTATTTAACAAAAGACATTTAAAAAAGCGAGCCAAAACCCGCTTTTTAAATTTATTTTATACTTTTTGAAAGATCAAGCATTGCTTCAATCGGTTTCAGGGCTTTCAGCCGGAGTTCTTCATCAATCAGAATTTCCGGAAGCTCGTATTTCATGCACAGATACAGCTTTTCCATAGTGTTGCGTTTCATATAGAAACATTCTGAGCAATTGCAGCTTTCATCAAACACAAGAGCCGGAACAAGCTCTTTATGCGGAGCTCTTTTTCTCATTTCATGCAAAATTCCTTCTTCTGTTGCGATTATAAATTTCTGACAATCATCTTTTTCAACAAAATTTAATAATGCAGAAGTTGAGCCGATGAAGTGAGCTAGTTTTAAAACAGCTTCCTCACTTTCCGGGTGCGCAATCAGCTTGGCATCGGGATTGTCTGCTAATTGTTTTGCAATTCTTTCCATGGAGAACGCTTCATGTACGATGCAGCTTCCGTCCCAAAGAATCATATCCCGACCCGTTTTTTGAGACAAATATCTTCCTAAGTTTTTATCAGGAGCAAAAATAATAGGTCTGTCTTTTGGCAGAGCTTCTATAACGGTTTCTGCATTGGAGCTTGTAACAATAATATCACTTTCTGCTTTTGTTTCTGCATTACAATTAATGTATGTGGCAATTAAAGCATTTGGATGCTGTTCACGCATTTTTCTTAAACCTTCACCGGAACATCCGTCTGCCAGAGAACATCCTGCCATTGTATCCGGAAGAACAACTTTCTTTGTAGGATTCAGAATTTTTGCAGCTTCTGCCATAAAATGAACGCCACAGAAAACAATCATATCGGCGTTGGTTTCTTTTGCCTGTCTTGCCAGCTGCAGAGAATCCCCCAGAAAATCAGCAATATCCTGAATCTCTCCGGGCTGATAATAATGTGCTAAAATAACTGCATTTTTTTCTTCTTTCAGCTTCAAGATAGCTTTCACCAATTCTTCTCCCTGCGGAATCTGAATTTCCTTGATGTCTAAAAATCCTTTTACAGGTAGATTTGCTTTGGCTTTATCTAATGTTTCTGTGCTCATATAAGTCAGTGTTTTTTTTAATGCAGGAATCGGCAATTAGTATTAAATTTCCGGGTTTCCTCATTAGGATTTTACTTTTTTATAAAATTTTCTATTAAAGTTTTTATTTCCTTTTTCGCCTGATCCAGATTTTCATTAATCACAATTATATCAAAATCCTTGGCATGCAGCATCTCTTCTCCAGCTTTTGCCACTCTTGTTTTGATGGTTTCTGCATCATCTGTATTTCTGCTGATCAGTCTTCGTTCCAATTCTTCAATGGAAGGCGGTTCTATAAAAATAGACAAAGCTTTTTCATTAAAATATTTTTTTAATGAAATTCCGCCTTTTACATCTACATCAAAAATAACAACTTTTTGGTTATCCCAGATTTTTTCAACCTCAGATTTTAAAGTTCCGTAATATTTGTCAGTATAAACTTCTTCATATTCCACAAAAGCATCGTCTGAAATTTTTTGTCTGAATTCATCAGGAGAAATGAAATGATAATCTACGGCGTGAATTTCGCTTCCTCGCGGCTGTCTCGTTGTGCAGGAAATTGAAAATTCCAGTTCGGGAAACTGTTCCAAAGCATATTTTACCAATGTGGTTTTTCCGCTTCCGGATGGTGCTGAAAATATGATGACCTTATTCATTTTGTTGTTTCGGGTTTCGAGTTTTAAGTTTCGAGTTTCAAATTCCACCTTTTAATGATGAATCAAGAAACACATATCATCAATCTCGTAACTATAATACGTTTAATGTCTGTTCTTTAATTTTTTCCAAATCGTCTTTCATCATCACCACCAGTTTCTGAATTTCTGCGTGATTGGCTTTAGAACCCAATGTATTGATCTCTCTTCCGATTTCCTGAGAAATAAATCCTAATTTTTTTCCGTTGAAATCTTCGTTGTCCATCACTTCTTTATAATATTTCAGATGCTGTGCAAGCCTTACTTTTTCCTCTGAAATATCCAGTTTTTCTGTAAAGTAAGCCATTTCCTGATAGAAACGGGTTTCGTCCACATTTTCAAATTCTTTTAAAGTCTTTTCGTAGCGCTCTTTTACAGAATTGATTCTTACTTCTTCAAAAGGCAAAACTCTGGAAAGATAAAGATCAATATTCTGAATATTTCTTTCAAGTTCCTCATGCAGGATTTTCCCTTCTGTTTTTCTGAATTCCTGAAACTTATCAACAGCAGTGTTCACGATTTTTGACAGAGCTTCCCACTCACCTTCATTAAGTTCATCGGGTCTTGATGTTACCGCATCAGGAAGTCTTACAGCCATTTTCAGGTATTCAAAATCAGGTCCGTCATCTGCAATTTTGCGGAGTTCAGAAATATAGGAGTCAATAAGATTTTTATTGATTTTCACATCGCTGCTTTCTTCCAGATTCTCCAGATTGATATAGCAGTCTACTTTCCCGCGGATAATTCTGTCGTTTAGAATTTTTCGGATTTCAAATTCTTTCTCTTTATAACGCAAAGGAACTTTGATGTTGAGGTCAAAACTCTTGGAGTTGAGTGATTTAATATCTATTGAAATTTTTTTTCCTTCAAAAACGTCTTCGGCTCTACCAAAGCCTGTCATTGATAAAATCATACTTTTTTATTGTTGTACAAAGATAAACATTTCAGTCTATAGTTTGGCTAAAGACATTAGCTGGAAGCTGGAGTAGAAAGAAGGAATATTGTTTTGAAAATAAATTAATATCAATATTGCATTTGGTCTTAGAATTCCATTCTTCAGATAAAATAGAAAAGAAACTTCATTCATTTTCGTAAATTAGCGGTGTGAAAAAGAAAAGCTTGATCTCTGTAGTCGGTCCTACGGGAATCGGAAAAACCAAACTGGCAATAGAACTTGCAAAACATTTTAAGACGGAAATTATTTCGTGCGATTCGCGTCAGTTTTTTAAAGAAATGAAAATTGGCACAGCTTCTCCTTCTAAGCAGGAATTGGCTGAAGCACAACATCATTTTATCGGAAATCTTTCGGTAGAAGAATATTATTCTATCGGACAATATGAAACAGATGCCCTGAAAAAGCTTGATGAGCTTTTTGAAAAGCATGATTTTGTAATTCTCGTTGGCGGAAGTATGATGTATGAAAAAGCAGTAATTGAAGGGTTGAATGATCTGCCTGAAGCGAGCGAAGAAAATCAGAAAAAACTGCAGGAAATTTTGCAGACAGAGGGCATTGAGAAACTTCAGGAAATTTTAAAAAATCTTGATCCTGAATATTTTGAGATCGTTGATTTTCATAATTACAGAAGACTTCTGCGTGCGATTGATATCATTTGGCAAACCGGGAAAAAATATTCTGAGCAGATTGCTGTTTCTCAGGATTCCAGAAATTTTAATGTCATCCGAATCGGAATTGAAGCTCCCAGAGAAGAATTGTATAACAGAATTAACCGCAGAGTAGATCTTATGATTGAAAACGGACTTTTGGAAGAAGTAAAAAGTCTTGATAGATTTAAAGATTTAACTGCTTTGAAAACTGTTGGTTATACAGAGCTTTTTAAATATCTTGACGGCGAATGGGATTTGGATTTTGCAGTTTCTGAAATTAAAAAAAACAGCCGCAGATATGCAAAACGCCAGCTGACTTGGTATAGGAAAGCCGATGATATTTATTATTTGTCTTTGGGCTATTCTGATAGTGATTTCATGAACCTGTTAGAATATATTCATCAGAAAATTAATGAATAATGCAGAAAAAAGTCCTCAAATAGAGGACTTTTATAATGTGTTGAAATCAGCAATTAAGCTAAAATTCTTTTTACTGCTTCTTTTACGGCTGCTGCGTCGATTTTATATTTTTTCATTAATTCAGCAGGCGTTGCAGATTCTCCGAATGTATCGTTTACCGCAACAAACTCTTGTCTTGTAGGTCTTTTTCTTGCCAGCATTCCGGCAACTGATTCACCTAAACCACCCAAGTAATTGTGTTCTTCGGCAGTAACAATTTTACCTGTTTTTTCAACGGATTTCAAAATGATTTCTTCGTCTAATGGCTTAATGGTGTGAATATTAATCACTTCACAAGAGATACCTTCTTTTTCAAGTTCATCTGCTGCAACCAAAGATTCCCAAACGAGGTGACCTGTTGCAACAATGGTTACATCGGTTCCTTCCTGAAGCATGATTCCTTTTCCGATTTCGAAAGGCATATCTTCCGGAATAAATACAGGAACAGTTGGTCTTCCGAATCTTAAATAAACAGGACCTTTGTGATCTGCAATAGCAAGTGTTGCCGCCTTGGTCTGGTTGTAATCACAAGGATTGATTACCGTCATTCCCGGAAGCATTTTCATCATTCCAATATCTTCTAAAACCTGATGTGTTGCCCCGTCTTCACCCAAAGTAAGACCTGCGTGAGAAGCACATATTTTTACATTTTTATCAGAATATGCAATCGACTGACGAATCTGATCGTATACTCTTGAAGTAGAAAAGTTGGCGAAAGTTCCTGTGAAAGGAATTTTTCCTGTTATGCTTAATCCTGCTGCAATACCCATCATATTGGCTTCTGCGATACCTACCTGGTAAAATCTTTCAGGAGCTTTTTCGATGAACTTTTCCATCTTTAAAGAACCAATAAGGTCTGCGCAAAGTGCAACAACATTTGGATTTTTATCTGCTAATTCTGCTAATCCGGCTCCGAAACCAGAACGTGTATCTTTTTTTTCTGTATATGTATATTTCATGAGAATTCTAAATTTATAATTGTTTGATGATGTAAATAATTGATTCTTAAAAAATATCGTTTATCAATTATCATTAATCATTCATATTAATAATCTGTCGGAGCTTCTAAGTATAATTGTTTGAAAGCAGTATCCAATTGTTCGTCATTAGGAGCTTTTCCGTGCCAAGCGTGAGTTCCCATCATATAATCTACACCAAATCCCATTTGAGTATAAAGGATGATTGCTACAGGTTTTCCTTTTCCTGTTTCTGTTTTTGCTTTTTCTAAAATAGCGATCACGGCTTCCATATCGTTTCCGTTTTTCTCTTCAAGAACAGTCCATCCGAAAGCTTCCAGCTTTGCATGAAGATTTCCTAGGGAAAGTACGTTGTCTGTGCTTCCGTCAATCTGCTGTCCGTTATAATCTATAGTGGAAATAATATTGTCAACTTTTTTAGCTGCAGCATACATCAAAGCTTCCCAGATTTGTCCTTCCTGCAATTCCCCATCTCCGTGAAGCGAGTAAACTAAAGAATTGTCGCCATCTAATTTTTTTCCTTCAGCAACTCCCAAAGCAACAGAAAGTCCCTGTCCTAAAGATCCTGAAGCGATTCTTACTCCAGGTAAACCTTCATGAGTAGTAGGGTGTCCCTGTAATCTCGAATCTAATTTTCTGAAAGTTCTCAATTCATCCACAGGAAAGAAGTTGAATCTTGCCAAAGTAGAATAGAAAACCGGAGAGATATGTCCGTTGGAAAGATAGAAGTGGTCTTCATTTTTTCCTTCCATAGTAAATGGAAGATTATAGTTCATTACTTTACCGTAAAGTGCTGTGAAATACTCTGTACAGCCTAAACTTCCACCCGGGTGACCAGAATTTACAGCATGAACCATTCTTAAAATGTCTCTTCTGATTTGTGTAGTAAGAGATTTCAGCTCTTCAATACTTTTACTCATTTTGATAGATTTATTTGCGTGCGAATTTACGATTTTTTGACGGTTTACGGAAATGTAAAAAATCCGGTTTTGAACTCGGATTTTTATAAAGCGTAATTATATTTTCTTGTTAAAGTTAATGAAATATATTTGTTTCTAAACTCTTAAGAATTCTACCGTCAGAATTTTTCCCTTTTGTAAGACCATTAGCATTTTTGTCTATTTTTTTTTGAACCTTGTCAAGGTTTTAAACCTTGACAAGGTTGATACGTCAGTTAAAACTGGTAATCTACATTTCTTTGATGACAGATCACAAAATTTTCTTTATTATCAAACATCTCAATTACCTCATTTCTTTTTACTAAAGTTGAAGAATTGCTGAGCATCGTTTTGTATGAAGAGTACTTGTAGTTTTGAAAATTTTCTGAAGTGGGATTTTGATGAATATAAACAATACATTGTCTTAAATAATCTTCTGAAGTAATCAACTTTCTTTTGAAAGGAGATTCAATCAACGCACCGTGACGATTGTTTTCTTTATTAAATGCTTGGGAATAGGAATTAAAAACTTTTGAAAATTGCTTAGAAAATATGTTTTGAAAAGCATGTAAACCTTTCTCAAAATCTTTACTTTGTAAATTTGTGATTTCTTTTAAAGATTGCTCATCTTTAATTTTAACCAATAAGTGAAAATGATTGGGCATTAAACAATATGCGTAAATATCACAAACACCAAGAAGGTTTTCTTTAATTTTATTTAGAAAAAACTGATAGTTTCTTGCCGTTTTAAATATAATTTCACCATTAATTCCACGATTGTAAATGTGATAAAAGTAATCTGCTTCTATGCAAGTAATTCTAATATCCATTGTGTTTTTAATTTTAGTTTTGAATCACCCTTGTCAAGGTTCAAAACCTTGACAAGGGTAAGTATAGTGCAAAGTACGATTGAAATTTAAACCACCTTCAGATAATTCTTATTCTTCACCAACCATAAACCAATAAACGTCAGTAATCCATTGAGGATAATCAACTCTACACCAATTCTGTAATTGGTAGTTTCGGTTACGGTATAATTAATCAAATACGTTAAAACAGGAGCAAGAAGTGTTACCGCAAGAATTGAATATTTTCTCGAAATTTTAAATTTGGTAAAAATTCCGAAAGCAAAAAGTCCCAGAAGTGGTCCGTACGTATAACCGGCAACTTCCATGATTAAATAGACAATAGATTTATCATTTAATGCTTTAAAAACCATAATTAGAAGAAAGAAAACTGCTGTAAAAGTTAAGTGAACCTTCATCCTAAGACGTTTTTTCTGCTTTTCTGTTTTCTTTTTGTCTTCATTCAGGTTGAGAAGATCCACACAGTATGAACTTGTCACTGCGGTTAAAGCTCCGTCTGCCGAAGGGAAAAGAGCGGAAATAAGCCCGATGATGAAAATTACAGAAATTGCCATTGGAAAATATCCGTTTAAAGATAATGCAGGAAATAAATCGTCTCCCATAATATTGGTAATATTTCCCGAGGCATCTTTGAACCCGAAAATATTAGAAACAACTTCTTTTCCGTCTACAATATTGGTGATTTGAGCATAGCCCGCTCCATTTTGCAAGGCAAAAAGATAAAGTAACCCACCTAGAAACAGGAAAGCAAGATTTACAATAAGTAAAGTTCCTGCAAAAGTGAGCATATTTTTCTTGGAATTCTGAAGATTGTCAACCGAAATATTTTTTTGCATCATTTCCTGATCCAGTCCGGTCATGGCTATCGTAATGAAGATTCCGCCTAAAATGGTTTTCAGAAAAAATGTTTTTGAATTTGGATCTAAATTGACGAAATGAGTGTAATTTTTCTGTTCTAAAATGGTATAAGCTTCTCCAAAAGATAGATTTAGATTAGATAAAATATAAATGATACAGGCTATTAAACTGATAATCATAAAAGAAGTCTGCAACGTATCTGTAATGACGATGGTTTTTACTCCGCCTTCAAAAGTATATAAAAGCACCATCAGTAAAAGCACCAACGCAGTTACCCAAAACGGAACTCCCAAAGCTTCAAGTAAAAATATCTGTAAAACATTTACAACGAGATAAAGTCGTGCTGTTGCACCAATTGCTCTTGAAACAATGAAAAATACCGAACCGATTTTGTGTGCCTCAACATTGAATCTCTTGCCTAAATAAGTGTAAATTGAGGTAAGATTCATCTTATAATAAAGCGGAAGAAGAATAGCAGCAACAATAAAGTATCCGATGAAAAACCCGATAACCATCATATAATACTCGAAACCACCAAAAATATATTCAGTTCCGGTCATTTTTCCGACAGTTCCCGGAACGGAAATAAAGGTAACACCGCTTAAGCTGGTTCCGATCATTCCAAACGCTACAAGCCACCATTTACTTTTTTTATTTCCGATGAAAAAGGACTGATTATCAGAGTTCCGGCTTGTGAAATACGAGATGACCAAAAGCCCGATGAAGTATATAAAAACAAATAGCAAAAGGATTGTTCCTGAATTCATGCTTATAAATAATTTTCAGCAAATATAGTTTTTTTTCAAATGCAGCTGGATGTTGAATGTTTGTTGATGGAAGTTTTGGAAATTTCAAACAGATTGCGAAGCTTCACACAGATTTATTATATCTAAGAAAATAGCCACGAATGCACAAATATGTTTAAGAAATTAGAAAAAACAAATTCGTGCATTTGTGGCAATGATAACAGATTTTCCATCAATTATCCGTGGAAATCTTTATTGTTTGTGGGAACCGACATCAAGCGTCCAGCTTCCATTATCCAAAATTACAGAACATCCTGTAAATCTTCGTTTTTCTGAAAAGTAGCTTTCGCAAACGGGCAAAGAGGGATGATTTTTTTGTTGTTTTCTCTTGCAAATTCTACTGCTTTAATCAGCATTTCTTTTCCGACTCCTTTTCCGTTGTAGGCTTCTTCCACTTCGGTGTGATCTATGATAAACCTGTCTTCACCTGCCCATGTGTAGGTCATGAGTCCGGCTTTGTTTCCGTCGATTGAAGCTTCAAAGCTTCCGTGTTTTTTGTCGTCGTTTTGTTTTACTTCTATCATTTTAAGAAAATTTTGTTTGAATTTCTATTTCGTTAGTCAGAATTTTATGTATCGGACAGGCATCTGCAATAGCATGAAGTCTTTTTAGCTGTTCTTCGCTAAGATGTTTTCCGTCGAAACTGATGTTTCTTTTAAAAACAGCGAGTTTGGTGAGAGGGAAATTTTCCAGTTCTACTTCCACATCTATTTTCTCTACTTCCCATTCTTTTCTGTCGATATACATTCGCAGTGTAGCTGCAGTGCAGCTTGCCAAAGATGTTGCGAGTATTTCAAAAGGATTGAAGCCTTTGTTTTGTCCGCCTTTGTCAAGAGGTTCATCGGTAATCAGGTGATTGTCACCTGCTACAACTTCTGTATAATATTTTGTAGTTCCTAAGCTTGCTTTTACAGTTACTGCCATTTTTAGTAAAGATTTTATTTCAATAAAAACAATTTTATGAAAAAAAATTAGAAATCTGAATAATTTGGTTTATCTCTATCAGACAATAAATTATCAGATTCCTAAAATACGTAATAATTTCGATTTTACAATTTTAATAGAAATTCAAAAATTATTTTAGAGGAATATTGGCCAAAATATCTTTGGTAAATTCCCAGAATTTCTGTGTCGAAGAAATGCTTGCTTTTTCATCAGGCGAATGTGCTCCTCTGATTGTAGGACCAAAGCTTACCATTTCCATCTCCGGATAATTGGCTCCGATGATTCCGCACTCCAGACCAGCATGACAGGCAACAACATGAGGCTTTTCATTAAACTTTTCCGTATAAATTTTCTCCATGAGCTGAACGATTGCAGAGCCGGGTTTAGGTTTCCATCCGGGGTACGAACCGCTGAATTCTACATTCATTCCTGCTAATTCTGCTACTGATTTCAGCTGTTCTGCTACGGAGTTTTTTGAAGATTCTACCGAAGATCTTGATAAGTTTAAAATTTTCAAATCACCATTTTTAAGATCAACTCTTGCGACATTGTTGGATGCTTCAACCAGATCAGCAACATCCGGGCTCATTCTGTATACACCGTTATGCAATGATTTAAGCGTTAAAATTATCTTTTTAGAGTCTGCTTCAGATAATGCTTTTTCTGTATTGCTTGTGTGCTCTATATTGATTTGAAGTCCCGGCTCAACAGAAGCGAATTCTTCAAGGATTTCTTTTTTTAAGCGATTAGTTGTATTTTCTATAAACTCATTGGCATTTCTTACAGAAATTACAGCAAAAGCTTCTCTTGGAATGGCATTTCTAAGGCTACCGCCGTCAATAGATATCAGTTGGATGTTTTGATTATTCAATCCTTCATATAAAAATCTTCCTAAAATGATGTTTGAATTTCCAAATCCTTTATGAATATCCATTCCGGAGTGACCTCCCTGTAAACCTTTTATTTCAATTCTTATAAGCTGCCCTTTTGCTTCTTCTACTTGATAAGACTGCGTAATCGTCACATCAATTCCTCCGGCACAGCCTATGTCAATCTCATCATCTTCTTCAGTATCAAGATTGAGCAGAATTTGTCCGGTTAACTGTCCTGGTTTTAATCCTAAAGCACCTGTCATGCCTGTTTCTTCATCAATGGTAAACAAAGCTTCGAGATCAGGGTGAGGAATATCCGTACTTTCTAAAACCGACATAATGGTTGCCACGCCCAAGCCATTGTCTGCACCTAATGTAGTTCCTTTTGCTTTTACCCAATCCCCGTCAATTTCCATTTGAATTCCCTGATTTTCAAAATCAAAGTTTACATCATTGTTCTTTTGGCAAACCATATCCAGATGCGACTGCATGACAATAGATTGGCGGTTTTCCATTCCGGGAGTTGCCGGTTTTCTGATGATGACGTTTCCTGTTTCGTCTACAATGGTTTCAAGTCCGAGATTTTCACCAAATTCTTTGATAAATGCAATTACTTTTTCTTCTTTTTTTGAAGGTCTTGGAACAGCATTCAGCTTAGAAAAATTTTTCCAGATAATCTGAGGTTCTATGTTGGATAATTCCATAAAAATTTTATTTTTCTCAAATTTACGGATAAAAAAAATGCTCCCGAAATTCAGGAGCTGTATTTTTACTAATTACTAATTACTAATTACTAATTACTAATTACTAATTACTAATTACTAATTACTTAACATCCGCATTCGCCATAAATAGGAATCACGCTTTTTGTGCCGTCCGGCTTTTCTATCGTTAGAGTGCCTTCAAACAATAAGGCTTCTTCGTTTTTTATCTTTTTTCCTTTTGCGGATATTTTATAATTTTCGTTTTCAATTTCTTTGCTAAGCTCATCATTGGCTTCCATATCACTGGATGAGATCAGGTTTAATGCCATTCTTTTTCTGTCCAGCATCATATAAGCCATTTTTCCGGCATCATCTGCATAAATATATTTTTCGTTAAGAAAATCTTCTCTGTTTTTAGAGAAAAAGCATGAGCATTCTTTTATTTCTTTAGGAAAAGAAAAGGAATCAACAGTGATATCCGTATTCTGAATATCTGTTTTTGCTGAATCCTGAATGCTTTTTATGGAGTCTGTTTTTACTGATTCCGAAATGCTTTCTTTATCTTTTTTACAGGCAATCAACATAAAAGCTGAAACTAAAATGATTAAATATTTCATCAATAAATTTTAAAAAAAATACAGTTTCAAATTATAAGCCATAAGCTTATTTATCCTCTTGATCTTTCCAGAAGAACCATCATCAATAAGGACAGAATAACAAGACTTTCATCTTCATCGTCTATATCAATCAATCTTTCCAGCTGAAACCTTCTTCCAAACATAGAAGGCATCTTTTTGAGTCTGAAATAATCTTTACCGTCAATTCCTTTTACAGTATAGGAAGGGTTAAGAAAATATCCTGTAAACATGCTGATAACCGGAATTTCTCCTACCATATTGTCGAAAATTTTCACCCACGGATTGTCTTCTGTAACGGTGAATCTGTTCTGATCAGTCTGATCCAAGATATTATAAGTAGATTTCCATATAGAACGCATTCCTTTTCTGGCAAGTCTCCCGAAATTTTTTTCATCCAAAATACTTTTGATAGAATAAGAAGCGTTAAAATCAATCCACTGGTTTGCCTGAATTCTAAACAGCTCCTTGGTTTTGCTTTCATCGTTGAAAACGATTACATCTTCTTTCAGTTTAAACATTTTCTGACGCACATACGCCACATAGTTTCCATTTTTATCTGTAATATTGAAATCACTGGCAAGAGTGGTAATTTTAAATTTAAAATCAAGCGGATAGTTCAGGTTGTTTAAAGTCATTCTGATTTTTTTATCATTTCAAAGATAGTGGTTTTTTATGTAAATTTCTCTTCTGGTCTAAGATAGATTTTAGCCTTATTTAGCTTCTGGTTATCAAGTATAATTGTTATTTTTGCAGATATGGATTATCCGAGTAAAGTATTGGCAAAAGCAGTTGACGAAATTTCAGGACTTCCCGGAATAGGAAAGAAAACCGCTTTACGCTTAGCTCTTCATCTTCTTAAGCAGCCGAGTTCCAGAGCAGCGGGACTGGGAAATTCTATTATAAGTCTTGTTAATGAAATAAAATACTGTAAAGAATGTCACAATTTTTCGGATTTTGAAATCTGTGAGATTTGCAGCAGCCATAAAAGAAGCGATGAGGTTGTCTGTATTGTGGAGGATGTACGAGACGTGATTGCGATTGAAAATACAGGGAAATATACAGGAAAATATCTTATTTTAGGCGGTAAAATTTCCCCAATGGAAGGAGTAGGTCCGAATCAGCTTAATATTCCGAGTATTGAAAAAAAGCTAAGTGCAGGAAATGTAAAAGAATTTATTTTTGCTTTGAGCGCAACAATGGAGGGAGATACAACGGCATATTATATTTACAAAAAATTCAAAAATTCGGATGTTAAATTTTCCAGTATCGCAAGAGGAATTTCTGTAGGTGATGAATTGGAATATGCAGACGAAATTTCTTTGGGAAGATCTATTGTCAACAGGTTGCCATATAACGAAAAAGATTAAATGATGGTAAAGCTTTCGTTTATAATCGTTAACTACAATGTTACGCAGTTATTGAGAAACTGCCTTCTTTCAATTCAAAAATACGGAACTGGGGTAGAGTATGAGGTGATTGTTATTGATAATAATTCTTCAGATGTGTCATGGAAAAATCTTATCTGCGAGTTTCCTGATTTCCACTTTATTGCTTCTGTTACCAATGACGGTTTTTCAAAGGCGAATAACAAAGCAATACAGTCGGCGAAAGGGGAATACCTTCTTATTCTGAATCCCGATACGGAGCTTGAAGGATGTTACTTAAAAGAAATTTTAGATTTTGCAGATTCTAAACCTAAATTTGGCTGTCTCGGTGTAAGAATGCATGATGCGGAAGGTAATTTTCTTCCTGAAAGTAAAAGATCCGTTCCTGATATGTTCAATTCGTTTGAAAAGCTTTTTGCAGGATTTAAGAAGAATAATTCAAAATCATATTACAGAAATGACATTGGAGAATATGACATTGCAGAAACGGAAGTCATTACCGGAGCTTTTTTTCTGATAAAAAAAGAAGTGTATCATGCTGTTGGCGGATTGGATGAGAAATACTTTATGTACGGAGAAGATATTGATATTTGCTATACTTTGCTGAATCACGGATTTAGGAATTACTATTACGGTAAAGTTTCTATTCTTCATCATAAAGGAGAAAGCACCATAAAAGATGAGGTATATCTGCAACGGTTTTACGGAGCAATGCAGGTTTTTATTGATAAATATTATAAAACTCAAAATCCTGTTCAATACTCTTTTCTTAAAGCTGGTTTAAAGCTCAGACATAAAATTGAAAAAATAAAGCTTAAATAAAAAATGCAACTCAGGATTGAGCTGCATTTTTTTATTATTAGTTAATTTAAATCTTATTTAGCCGGTGCGTTTGCCGGAGCAGGATTATTTTCTGAAGCCGGAGCATTCTTTGCCGGAGCTTCAGTTTTAACTGGTGCTGCCGGAATCGGAGCTGCCGTTTTCTTTGGTTTCCCTGTTACTATTACACTGATCAAAATTAAAACGATAATCACAGTTCCTAAAGTCCATGTAGATTTTTCCATAAAATCGTTGGTTCTCTGTACGCCAAACTGTGCGGAAGATGCTCCCCCGAATGTGCTTGAAAGACCTCCACCTTTAGGGTTTTGAGCCATAACAACGATTACCAGAAGTACGCAGGCAATCATAATAAGAACCATCAATAGTGTAAATATTGTATCCATTAATTTTGATATCTTTTTGAATGGGCAAATTTAATGTTTTTTTGCCGAACAGCAAAATAAGATTGATATAAAAATAAAAACGGCAGCATAATGCCGCCGTTTCATTAAAAATATATTGATTCTTATTTGAAGTCTGTATCTTTCGCCTGATTTACTTCATAAGATTTTACCTTCATGGTCATATCCATTCCCATTTGGTTCACCGTCATTGTGTAAGGCATTTTTACACCGGAAACATCTTTGTAGTCAGAGAAAGTTGTAGGGATGGTAAATGTTTGTCCCTGCGCTGACATTGTTTTTGTTTCTCCTGTTTTAAGACCTGTTTTTACGCTATAGTAATAGGTAGTATCGTTGCTCTTAATTGCGTAAGAATCTTCACCGTTGATTTTTTCAATTCCTGCCAATTTGTAATCTCCGGATTTAGCAAAACCAACCTCAGGGAAAAGTTCAGTGTTTTTCAATCTGTCTGCAATTTCCTCTTTAGTCATTTCTGCTTTTTGACCCATTTGCTCAGAAAAACCGGTTTTACCATCAAATACCTGCTTTTGGAAAGTCATTCCGTTGGCTGTAACAAGCATTAATTCTTTTCCTCCTTTAGCTTTGATGTTTTTAATATCAATGTTTTGTCCCTGCATAGACATTGATGCGTTTACAGTATAAGAATTAACTTTAGCAATGTTTTCCTTGCCTCCGATAGCTGCAATATATTTATCAGCAACAGAAGCAACAGTTACACCGGCATCAACTTTTTGTACAGTAGGTTTAGCTACAGGATTTGCATTGCTGTCATAATACTTTACAGGATACCCTAATTTTTCAAGGCTTTCAGAAATATCAGATGCTTTACCGGCAACAAAAATTCTGCTTTGATTTGGATTAATAGTAGATTTTACCGCATTAGAAACATCAGCTGCAGTTACTTTATCAATTGATTTTAAATAGTTGGTGTAGAAATCTTCCGGCAGATTCTGTACTTTTTGGTTTACTGCAAATCTTGCGATAGTTGCAGGCTGCTCCAATGACATGATGAAACTTCCTTTAAGCTTTGCCTTTGCATTTTCAAGCTCATCAGGTTTTACTGTTGAGATAGCATTAAGCTCATTCATAAACTCTTTTATCGCCTTGTCAGTCACTTCATTTCTTACACTTGCCTGCGCAGAAAAAGAAGGAGAATACTTGCTTGCACTCATGCTTGAGTAAGCTCCGTAAGTAAAGCCGTTTTTCTCACGAAGATTCATGAAAAGTCTTGCTTCACCACCACCTCCAAGAATGTAGTTGGCAATTGTTGCCGGGAAATAGTTCGGATCTTTCATTTTCAATGTAGTAAGGTTTTCCACCGAAACTACTGACTGTACTGCAGTAGGAACGTCTACAACATTGATCTCTGTTTTGGCAACATTATTAGCCGGCTCAAGAGGCGGATATGTTGTTCCTGCTTTTTTCCAGTTAGCAAAAGCTTTCTCAACCATCGGTTTTACCTTGTCAAACTTTACATCACCCACAATTACCAGATAAGCATTGTCTGGTGCATAATGTTTTTTGTATATATTCTGTACGTCTGATAATTGGATTTTGCTGATAGATTGTTCTGTCTCAAATTCGCCTCTTGAAGTGTTTTTTCCGTAGGCTAATGCGTTGGAAACTTTTGATGCAATAGCATCGGCACTTTTTTCTGAAGCTTTTAAGCCTTCAATTGATCTTTCTTTTGATTTTTGGATTTCGTCTGCAGAAAATTTAGGATTGATGATCGCATCAGCCATTAAATTTAAAACTTCCGGAAAGTATTTTGAAAGGGAATTGGAAGCTGCACCTCCTGAGCTGAAGTTTAAATTAGCTCCTAAGAAGTCTACTTTTTTATTAAATTCGTCTTTGCTTAAAGTAGTGGTTCCGTTACCCAGCTGATCTGCCATGATTTCGCTTACTCCGGCAATATCTCCTTCGTAATAAGGAGGTCTGTCCATTGAAAGGCTCATGTTTACTCTTGGTAACTTGTTGTTTTCCACAACCATTACGGTCATCCCGTTTTTAAGCTGAAAAGTTTTTGGTTTGGCAATGTTGATCACAGGAGTTGGTCCCGGTTTTGGCATTGCATTCAAATCAATTTTTTGTGCAGAAAGCATTCCTGAAAATAAAAATGCTACGGCTATATATGTTAATTGCTTTTTCATTTGTAAAAATTTTAATGGATAATCTTTATAAAACTTAAGTTTTCTCTAGATTATTTTTTTTCAGGTAAGTAATTAAGGATGATTCTCTGGTTAGAATTCAAATACTTTTTAGCCGCATTTTGAAGATCTTGCTTAGTGATAGATCTGTAAATGTCAATTTCTTTGTTGATTAAATTGGTGTCACCCATCAAAACATTATAAGTGGCAAGTGATGAGGCTATTCCTTCTATGCTTGAATTGGCATTTACAAACTGATTTTCGTATTGGTTTTGAAGCTTTTGATAATCTTCATCAGAAATGAGAGTAGTCTGAAGCTTTTTGATCTCAGCATCTATGTCGGTCTGAAGTGTCTGCTTCGTAGTCGCTCCCATAGGAATAGCAAAGAAAGCAAAAATACCGTAATCTTCAAGACCCTGGTTGAATGCAGCAACCTGAAGTGCTTTTTTCTCCTGATCTACCAGTTTTTTATAAAGTACAGAAGATTTTCCGCTGCTGAGGTAAGAAGAAAGCATATCTAATATATAGGCATCTTTTTCTTTATTCCCCGGAGTTCTGTAAGCGAAAACGTAAGCAGGAAGCTGGATATTCGGATCATAAGCGGTAACTTCTTTCTCTTTTGTTATTGGCTCGTCCTTAGGGAAATTTTTAGGATAAACTGTTCCTTTCGGAATGCTTCCGTAATATTCCTGAATCCATTTTTTTGTTTGTTCCGGCTTAATGTCACCTGCTACAACCAAAGTTGCATTATTCGGAACATAGTATTTCTTGTAAAATGCCTGAAACTCTTCCAGTTTAGCAGCATTCAGATCTTCCATAGAGCCAATGGTTGACCAATGGTAAGGGTGTTTTGTGAAAAGGTTTTTCTGCACATTAGTGAAAAGATTTCCATAAGGCTGGTTATCCATTCTCAATCTCTTTTCTTCTTTTACAACCTCTCTCTGAGTGTCTACACCAACCTGATTGATTTGTGCGTGGCGAAGTCTTTCTGCCTCCATCCAAAGACCAAGCTGCTCATTATTGGAAGGGAAAGTTTCGTAATAATAAGTTCTGTCGTTGGTTGTATTGGCATTATTCTGCCCACCGTTAGACGAAACAATTTTAAACCATTCTCCTCTTTTGATGTTAGGAGTTCCTTCAAATAACAGGTGTTCAAAGAAATGTGCAAAACCTGTTCTTCCCACTACTTCATCTTTCGCTCCTACATGATACATGATACCTGTTGTTACTACAGGTGCAGAATTGTCCTGATGAAGAATAACGTGAAGACCATTTGGTAAATCATATTCTTCAAACTTGATTTGCTGTGCGTTCAGCATTGCTCCGAAAAAGGCAGCTGCTGCAGCACTAAGAAGTCGTTTTTTCATAAATAGAAATTGTTTTGTCAATAAGTCTCAAAAATACATTATTTGTTACAATTTTGGAAAAACTTTTGCATAAGGTTGTGATAAAATTATTTTTTAAACTTTTGTGGTATCTGTTTCTAAAATTAAATTTTATTAAATTGATAAATAACAACTAATTTTGATTTCCAAATCTGATAATGAAAAATACTTTACCTTCCGATATATCCTACGATTCACTTATCACTCTATTCAGCCAGGCACCGGTAGCGATGTCTCTTCTGATGGGAGATGATTATGTCATTCATACTGCGAATCCTAAAATTCTTGAACTTTGGGGTAAAGATAAATCATGCATAGGTAAAGCATTGTTTGATGTTTTGCCTGAAATAAAATCGCAGGGTTTTATAGAAATCTTTGATAATGTCTACCATAAAGGTGAAATTTTCAAAGGTGATAAACTTTCGGTATATCTGGAAAAGTATGGTTTGTATGAAGAGCATTTTTTCGACTTTATTTATTCTCCGGTTTATGATAAAAATCACGAGCAGATTATTGGGGTAAGTGTTGTTGCAACAGAAGTTACGGATCAGGTTTTATCCGAAAAAAGATTAAAAGAAAGTGAATACAGATTTGAAGATCTGATACAAAAATCAGATTATTCGATTGCGATTTACAGATCAGGGGATTTGTTTATAGAATTGGCCAATGAGCCGATGCTGAAAACATGGGGCAAAGAGAAATCTGTCATCGGAATGAAACTGGAAGATGCACTTCCTGAACTGGAAGGTCAGCCATTTATAGGTTTGCTAAAAGATATTTTTATTACTGGTAAAACATATACCGCAAAAGAAGACAGAGTAGATCTTGTGGTAGACGGTAAACTTCAGACATTTTACTATAATTTTTCTTATAAACCTTTAAAGAACTCGGACGGTCAGGTTTATGCCATTTATAATGTTGCAGTAGATGTAACTCATTCTGTGAATGCCCGAAAAGAAATTCAGAAAAACGAAGAGAAGCTGCGGGAAATGGCAAATTCAATGCCTCAGATTGTATGGACTACCGATCCTAACGGAAGATTGCAGTACATGAATGAAAAATGGTTTGATTTTGCTGATGCCAATTCGGAAATGAATCTCACAGAGTCGGTAAAAAACATGATAAAGCCAGAGGTTTTTGAAAGAGTTGATGAAATTTGGAAAGAATGTGTGAAAACAGGAAAGCCTTTTGAAGTAGAGCACGAATTTCGCAATCCGTCTAATGAGGAAGAATATCGCTGGTTTCTCGCAAGAGCTGTACCTATCGTTAATGAAAAGAATGAAATCAAAGAATGGATAGGAACTTTCACCGATATTGATGATTTTAAAAAACTACAGACTCAAAAAGATAATTTTCTCGGTATTGCAAGCCATGAGCTGAAAACTCCTCTTACAAGTTTGAAACTCTACACACAGGTTATAGAAAGGAATCTTTTGCTCAACGGAGATCAAAGAAATGCAGAAATTGCTTCAAAAATGGACTCTCAGATTGAGCTTCTTAACGGTCTCGTAAGAGATTTGCTGGATGTTACAAAGATTCAGAATGGACAGATTCAGCTTAATGAGTCTTATTTTGATTTTGATACACTAATTGATGAGGTAGTAGCAGAACAGCAAATGGCATCCAGGCATAAAATTGTTGTTCAGAAGGGCAATATTGGTGAGATCTTTGCAGACAGGCACAGAATTGCACAGGTAATGAGCAATTTGATCTGTAATGCAACAAAATATTCTCCGGAAGCAGATGAGGTTCATGTAAAAGCTTCATTATTGAATGATAGTATTCAGTTTAGTGTAAAAGATTTCGGAATTGGTATTCCACCGGAAAAGCAGTCAAAAGTTTTTGAACAGTATTACCGCGTCAGCGGATCTAAAGAACATACGTTTCCGGGATTAGGTTTAGGACTTTATATTTCATCTGAAATCATTAAAAGATCGGGAGGTAAAATTTTTGTCAACTCAATTGAAGGAAAAGGGTCTGATTTTTGCTTCCAGATTCCAGCATGCAAAAAATAATAACGTACAAAAAAATAAAAGATGTCTGATTCGCTGAAGGTATTGGTAGTGGATGATAGTCCTGCAATATTAGATTCAATAGGGATGATGCTGGATTTTGAAGGTTTCCGGGTAGAAAAATTTTATAAAGGATCTGATATGTTCAAAACGCTGAGTCCGGAATCTAAGCCCAACGTAATTCTGATGGATATGTGGCTTTCCGGAGAAGACGGAAGAGATATCTGCAAAATGGTAAAAGCTGATGAAAACCTGAAAAGTATCCCGGTTTTAATCATGTCTGCAAGCCGTGGATTAGAGCAGTCAGCATTAGATGCGGGCGCAGATGCATTTATTGCAAAACCTTTTGACATCAATGATATGATTGAAAAAATAAGGCTTTACTCTAAGTAAGAACTAATTGTTAGGACTGCGTTATAATTTGATTTTCAACGTATGATAACATTAATAAACGCAATCAGCCAAACAAGGCTGATTTTTATTTTTATCTCAAATCATGATTCATCTTTCGACGATCTAATTTGAATTCTCCTTATAAAACACTATTTTTGTTTTCCAAATTTTTTTGCAGTATGGATTATCTGAATGGACTGAATGAATCACAATATGAAGCTGTTACAACACTGGAAGGACCTTTGATGGTGCTTGCGGGAGCTGGTTCCGGGAAAACGCGTGTTCTCACCATGCGGATTGCACATTTAATTACCAATGGAATAGATCCTTTCAATATTCTGGCGCTTACCTTTACCAATAAGGCAGCCAAAGAAATGAAAGAACGTATTGCAAAAGTTGTAGGACAAAGCAACGCAAGAAGCCTGTGGATGGGAACTTTTCACTCTGTTTTTGCAAGAATTCTGAGAAGTGAAGCGCATTATCTGGGATATCCATCCAATTTCACTATTTACGATCAGCAGGATGCGCTGAATGTGATTAAAAAAGTAATTAAAGACCTGAATATTGATGCGGATTTATACAAACCCAAAAAAGTTCAGGCAAGAATTTCATCCTACAAAAACAACCTTATTACCGTAAAAGCTTATTATAATAACCCTGAATTGCTGGAAGCTGACGAAAAAGCCAATATGAAGTTTCTGGGTAAAATTTATGAAAAATATGTCGAAGCCTGCTTCCGAAACGGGTCGATGGATTTTGATGATTTATTGTTAAAAACCAATGAATTGCTTACTAGATTCCCTGAAGTTTTGGCTAAATATCAGGACCGATTCAGATATATTCTCGTGGATGAGTATCAGGATACCAATCATTCACAATACCTTATTGTAAAAGCTTTAGCCTCAAAATTTGAAAATATTTGTGTAGTAGGAGACGATGCACAGTCGATCTATTCTTTCCGTGGAGCGAATATTTATAATATTTTAAATTTCAAAAAAGATTATCCCGATGCAGTAACGGTTTCACTGGAGCAGAACTACCGTTCGACTCAGAATATTGTGAATGCTGCCAATGTAGTGATTGCGAAAAATCTTCAGCAGTTTAAGAAAAATGTTTTCAGTGAAAACGAAGAAGGGGAGAAAATAAAAGTGTACCGCTCACTTTCCGACGCTGATGAAGCCAATTTTGTTGCCGGAAATATCTGGGAAATTCACAACAGGGATCAGAGAAAATTTGGTGAATTTGCAATTTTGTACCGTACAAATTCTCAGACGAGAGCATTTGAAGACGCTTTAAGAAGAAAAAATATTCCGTATAAAGTATATGGAGGTCTCTCTTTTTATCAAAGAAAAGAAGTAAAAGATTTAATTGCCTATCTAAGGCTTTTAGTCAATGAAAATGACTCGGAAGCTTTGATGAGAGTCATCAATTATCCTGTAAGAGGAATTGGCGAAACTACTCAAAATAAATTAATCGTTTTTGCAGATTCTCAGAATGTTTCGGTGTCAAAAGTTCTAAGTAATCTGCCGATGTATGCACCGCATATGGGGTTTAATAACGGAGTTATTACCAAGTTGAATGATTTCTGGTCAATGATCAAAGCCTTTCAGGTTTTACTTAAAACAGAAACGGCGTACAATGTTGCCATGGAAGTGGCAAAAAGAAGCGGTCTGATTAAATTTTTAAAAGACGATCAGACTCCTGAAGGAATTTCCAGAGTAGAAAACGTACAGGAATTGATGAACTCTATGCAGGGGTTCATTGAGGAGCAAATGCAGCTGGAAGACGGTGATCCGAGTTTACCCAACTTCCTGGAAAATATTGCGCTTTCGGCAGATACACAAAAGAAGGATGATGCAGATGATGCCGTTTCTTTAATGACGATTCACCTTTCCAAAGGTCTGGAATTTCCGGTTGTGCATCTGGTAGGTTTAGAGGAAAATCTTTTTCCGAGCTTTATGAGTTCTGCCACAAGAGAGGATCTGGAAGAAGAAAGAAGATTGTTTTATGTAGCCTTAACCAGAGCTGAAAAGCAGGCGTTTTTCTCCTATGCTGTGTCAAGATTTCAATGGGGGAAAATTACCGATGCAGAGCCATCAAGATTTTTAAGTGAAGTTGATGAAGAATATATCGAATTTTTAAATCCGGCGATGCAGGGCAGGTTTATCAATAATTCCGGTATTACCTCCAATATTTTTGATGAGCATCCTTCGGAAATCCGCAGCTTTAAAAAAGTTGAGAAAAAAACTATTACTAAAGCGGATAAAGACAAACCTGTTGCCGAACCAAGAAAGCTAAAACCTGTAAGTACAGCCAAAATTATCAACCCAAGCGGAGCTTCTTCTCAGGATATTGAGGTAGGAGATAAAGTAAGGCATGATCGTTTCGGAGTTGGTGAAGTAGCATTTTTAGACGGTACAGATCCACAAAATATTAAAGCGAAAGTAATTTTCCTTCACGAAGGCGAAAAGAATCTGATTCTTAAATATGCAAAACTGACGAAGATTTAAAAAAATCAACATATTTTAGAAGTATTGTACAGAAAGCTGTAAAGTATACATATTGTCTTAGTTAAAAAGAAACCAAGTAAGGAATATCAAATTTGTATCTTTACACTCCAAAATATTTAAAATGAAAAAGCTTTTTTTTATTCTCTTTCTCAGTTTAGTTTCATTCCAAACTTTTGCGCAGGAATATAAAACGGTCAATAATATTCATTATTATGACGAAAAAACAAACAAGTCTGATGCATACATCAATGAAAGATGTGTTTTGGATATTTATATTCCACAGAATATCAAAGATTTTCCAACAGTAATCTGGTTTCACGGCGGAGGAATCACTGGAGGTGAAAAGTTTATTCCTGAAGAGCTGAAAAATCAGGGGATTGCTGTCATCGCTGTAAATTACAGATTGTCGCCAAAAGTAAAAGCCCCTAAATACGTTGAAGATGCAGCAGCTGCAACGAAATGGGTTTTTAATAATATTAAAAAATACGGAGGCAGTGATGAGAAGATTTTCATTACAGGTCACTCTGCAGGAGGTTATCTTGCAGCAATGGTAGGTTTAGATAAATCTTATTTGAATAAATATCATATTGATGCCAATAAATTAGCCGGAATTATACCTTTTAGCGGACAGATGATTTCGCATTTTACCACCAGAAAAGAAAAAGGAATTGGCGAACTTGATGCAAGAATAGACGAAATGGCTCCTCTGTATTTTATACGTGCAGATGCGCCTCCTTTACTTCTGATTACAGGAGACAGAGAGAAAGAACTAATGGGAAGATACGAGGAAAATGCCTATATGTGGAGAATGATGAAACTGAAAGGTCATAAAGAAACTACTTTATACGAATTGCAGGGCTTCGATCACGGTGCAATGGCACATCCTGCTTTTCCTTTGCTTCTGAACGAAATTAAAAGAGTGGAAAAAAGTAAGAAATAATTACATAATGCAGTGACTATTTGATCACTGCATTTATTTTTTGCCATAAAACATCATCAAAATCAGAAAGTGCGGGATTTATGCTGTCTGCCGCATCTCCCATTCTGATTACTACTAATTTTTTGCTAGGGACAACATAAATTTTCTGATCGTTTTTTCCTAAAGCGCAAAAAAGATCATCCGGAGCATTAGGAATAATCTTTCCGCTAAACTGAAACTGTGTTTGGGGGAGATGATAGCTTGTTTTTCCGTTGAGCCACCACAGATATCCGTAAGCCAGATTAATGTTTTGTGAAGTAGTAACAGCATTCTGAAAATAATTGGAATTAATCACTTGAGTTCCGTTCCAGTTTCCCCGGTTTAAAGCCAATAATCCGAATCTTGCCATACTTTTTGTTGTACTCCAGTATACACTGTTGTTACCATTTTGAATCCAGCTTCCGGTCATTCCTATTTTGTTTCTTAGTCTGGAATTAAAATACTGTGACCAGGTTTGACCTGTAGCAGAAGCAACCACATCCTGCAACTTTACATAAACATTATGATATGCCCATCTGGTACCGGCATCCGCTTTATACAGAAGGTTGGCAGGAGATACATCATCTCCGAGGCTGTCATCAAGACCTGATGTCATGGTGAGTAAGTTTTTGCACGTGATAAGATTTTCTTTGACCAACGGAGCACTTGTCCAGCCCGTTCCAATATACGTGGAAACTGTATTGTTGATATTTAAAAAACCTTCCTGCTCAGCAATTCCCGCAACGGCTGAGGTTAGAGTTTTACCGGCGCTTGCCCAATACCATGGTGTTACTGATGTGTGTCCCGAAAAATAATTTTCCATGACTATTCTTCCGTTTTGAAGGATAATAAAGCTTTTAGTGTTTTTGGTTTCAAGATAAGTCAAAAGATCCTGTACTTTTGTCTGGTTCCAGCCAAGAGATGAGATCGTTTTTGTTTCCCACAGATCACTATTGTTTGGTGGGAAATACATAGGTTCTTCAGATGGGGAATTTTCAGATTTAGCAGGTACTTCTTCAGAGGAATCAGTACTGCATGCAAAAAATAATAATAAAAAGATCCAAACAGAGAATAGATTTTTTGTTTTCATAGATTAGTTTTAAATCAGATTTTAGATTTATAAAAAATCTTATAGTTAAAAAATGATTTAAAAAAAAATTGACTGGCTCTTAGTAGAGAACCAGTCAATGATAAAAATTTATTTAAAAAAATTACTACCTGAAATTTTCAATAGCTTTATTAATCACATCAATTTGAGGATTGATGCTTGAAGCTTTCTGAGGATTCTGCTTAAGCAGCTCCATTTTTTTGTTCAGACCATCTTTCAGCATTTGGCTGATCATCATTTTTACCTGAGGGTTATCGCCCATCTGGCTTTTTGCCTGCCCAAGAATTTTGGTAATACTTTGTGTAGCCTTCATGTTATCGGATGACATGATCCAGTTGTAGCCTTCTTCGGCAACTTTCCCCAAATCAGGATTCTGGAATTTTATGAAAGGATAAAACGCTGCAAGCGGAGCAATATTTGCCATTTGAGAGGTTACCTTATTTTTTACAACAATAGGCAAAAGCTGGGTAAGCATTTCTTCTGATGCGCCTTCCAGATCAATTTTATCAGCTAAGGAATTAACTTTTGAAGGATCTACCGCCACAATTGCAGCTAAAGAATTTCCTTTTACCGAGTTAGAAACAGCATTAACTCCTTTTTCAAAGATTGAAACGTATTTTTTATCTTTTGTTTTGGCTAATGCAGCAATTGCCGCACCTTGTACCAATGTTTTAGGATCATTTACTGCTAATTTTTCAACCTCGCTTCCAAGAGCTTTCATTATCTCTGTATTGGTAAGATCAATAAGTTCTAAAGCCTTTATTCTGGTTCTGAAAAACGGATCCTTTAATGCTGCCGCCAATAATTTTGTAGTTGCAGGGTTTTTACCGACCTGATCTTTAATTCCGTTTAATGCAGTGTATTTACTTTTAAACTCTTTAGAACCAAGAAACTGCATCAGATATTGTTCAGGAGTTTTAGATTCGGTAATGTCGGCAAGCAGGATTCCGTCTGCATTGATGTTGATTAAGTCGGGGTTTTTTGAAACATCAAATGTAAAGGTGTTTTTTGCTTCCGCATTTATCCAGACTTGGTGTCTTTTAGGCTTACCGTTCTCATAAACATCAATTGTTAAAGGAAACTGAAAAGGCTCTTCCTGAGACTGATTGATCGTTACCGTAACCTGCTTTTTCACAGGCTCGAAGTTGTAAGAATAATTCAGCTTAGGATTTCCGCTTCCGAAATACCATTGGTTGAAAAACCAGTTCAGATCTTTTCCTGAAACCTTCTCAAAAGATAATCTCACCTGATGTGCTTCTGCTGCCTGATACTCATTGGTTTTCAGATAATCGGTCATTCCTGCAAAAAATGCATCATCACCAAGATAATTTCTCAGCATGTGCAGGATTCCGCCTCCTTTTTGATACGTAACCAGATCAAAAACATCTTCTCTTGATTTGTAGTCGAATCTTACCAAATCTTTTTTGAAATCTGAAGGATTATGAATGTAGTTATTCACATCTTCCATCTGATGATAATCTGCCTGATCTTTCCCGTATTTGAATTCGTTCCAAAGATATTCGGAATAGTTGGCAAAAGATTCATTCACGGTAAGATTGCTCCAGCTTTCTGCCGTCACAAGATCACCAAACCAATGATGGAAAAGCTCATGAGCAATAGTATCTTCCCATTTGTTTTCGTCAATTAACTGACCGGGTTTTTGCAGAATGTCACTTCCGTGAAGCGTTGCTGTAGTATTTTCCATTGCTCCGCTTACGTAATCTCTTCCCGAAATCTGTGCATATTTTGCCCATGGATAATCATAGCCCAGCTTTTTAGAAAAGAAATCCATCATTTCCGGAGTGTTTCCGTAAATCTGTTTTGCGTAGGGTTCATATTCCTTCTCAATATAATAATCTACAGGAATATTTTTCCATTTATCTTTTACTACAGCATATTCTCCAATGCCCATGAAGAATAGGTAAGTAGAATGTCTTTTATCCATTACCCAATGATCGGTTCGCAATCCGTTGGCTTCTTTTTGTGAAGATTTTAAAACTCCGTTAGAAAGCGTTACATACTTATCAGGAACTGTCATGAAGATTTCCTGGGTTGTTTTTTGATTCGGTTTATCAATGGTCGGAAACCAGGCAGATGAAGATTCAGTTTCTCCCTGAGTCCAGATTTGAGTCGGCTTATCAGTATCTTTACCTTGTGCGTTGATAAAATAAAGACCTTTAGCATCATTGATGGCTGCGCTTCCTTCCTGTGTTACATCGTTTGGACGTGAAGTATATTTGATGTAAACAGTATAATCCTGATTTCTCGTATATGTTTTGTCTAAATTAATTTTTAAAATATCATTTTTATACTCGTATTTCAGAGGTGTTTTTTTACCATTATTATCCAGAGCCACTTCGTGGATGAGCATTGCTTTTGCATCAAGGATCAATTCGCTGGCAGGATAGAAGTAAGGAGCAGCAGTAAGCCATTCTTCTCCGTTCATCTGTTCCTTTTCATAGTCAAAATCTACCTTCAGTTTGGTGTGTTTAAGCTCGGTAAGTTTGGTGTGCGTTGCTCTGTATACTTTTTCTCTTCCGGATGTTTCGGTTTGGGCAAAAGTTACATTTGAATTAAAAAATGCACCTAAAAATAACGATGCAATGAATATTTTTTTCATTCTGACGAATTTTGTATCGTGGTTATATTTTAAAGATTGATAAGTATTGTATTCTATGAAATTGTTACAAAAAAAGTGGGAATTCCCACTTTCTATTATATCGCAACGGGAGCTTTAATTCCCGGATGCGGATCATAATTTTCCAGAGTGAAATCTTCGAAATCAAAATCAAAAATATTTTTAATTTCAGGATTTAACTTCATGGAAGGAAGAGGTCTGGGATCTCTCGAAAGTTGTTTTTTCACCTGCTCGAAATGATTGTTATAAATATGTACATCCCCGAAACTGTGAACATAATCTCCAGCTTTAAGTCCGGTCACCTGAGCAACCATCAAAAGAAGAAGTGCATAACTTGCAATATTGAAAGGGACTCCCAGAAAAACATCTGCGCTTCTTTGGTATAATTGAAGCGACAGTTTACCGTCTGCTACATAAAACTGAAATAAAGCATGACAGGGAGCAAGTGCCATATTCGGGATTTCTGCGGCGTTCCATGCGGAAACAATTAATCTTCTGGAATCCGGATTTTTTTTGATTTGCTCAATAACTTCAGAAAACTGATCTACCACTTTTCCGTCTGCTCCGTTCCAGCTTCTCCATTGTGCACCATAAACAGGACCTAAATCTCCATTTTCGTCTGCCCATTCATCCCAAATGGAAACGCCATTATCTTTCAGGTATTTGATGTTTGTATCCCCTTTTATGAACCATAATAATTCATAAATAATAGATTTCAGATGAACTTTTTTGGTTGTTACCAAAGGAAATCCTTCAGACAAGTCATACCTTAGCTGATAGCCAAAAACACTTCGGGTTCCGGTTCCCGTTCTGTCGGTTTTATCGGTTCCGTTCTCTAGTATATGCTTCAGTAAATCAAGATAATTTTGCATCGGGAAAAATTTATGCCTCAAATTTAAGAAAATGAATTTTTTTTATGCTCTTTTAATAGTGAAAGTTTTAATTACTTACATTTTTTTGAACTATTTTCCTGTCTTAATTTTCGATTAAATAAGTAAAAGAATGGAACCTGTTATTGTTTGAAGTTAGAGTAAGGAATAATTAGCTAGAAGCGAATTAAAACAAAAAGGCTGCCGATTGAGGCAACCTTTTTTGTAACCAAAGAAAATTTTACAGCAACTCCAGAATTTCCTGCACCGCATCTTTGCCTCTGTTTTTGGCATAATACACCTGCAGATCGTTGTAAAATAGATCTTTAGTGTAATTTTCGGGATCGGCTTTATATTTCAGAAGAAGTTCATGACCAAACTTCGGACGTGGTCCCCACGAATTTTTAACATTAAAATCTTTATCCAGAATGATCACTTTCGGGATAGATTCGGTTCCGTTGGTCAAAAACTGACTAATCAGACTTTTGTCATTATCCCGGAGGAAAATTTTCACTTCGTTTCTGCCTTCAAAAAACTTAACCAAAGCAGGAACTGTGGCACTTGCATCGCCGCACCACACTTCGGAAATGATCAGGATTTTTCCGTCAAAGTTTTTAGACTGAAGCTCAGTAAGCTGCTCTTCATTGGGAATATACTTTTTTAAAGTTCGGTCGATTCTCTGAAGTCCGAGTTCATAATAATGTTTGAAATCAGCCTCTTGCTGATTGGCAGGATTTTCCAGCCTGGATTTTCCTGTCTGTACATATTCCTCGAAAGAAATAGCTTTGTCCCAGTAATTTTTCATTACTTAAAAGATTATTTTAAAATTGATTTATATTTCTTGTTTTATTGATCAGAAATAAATCTGCCAACACAAAAGCGGCAAGATTTTCTACGATAGGCACAGCTCTGGGAACCACACACGGATCGTGTCTTCCTTTTCCTTCAACCGTAACAGCATTTCCGTATTGGTCTACACTTTCCTGCGGTCTGAGAATAGTTGCGACAGGTTTAAAGGCTACCCGGAAATAAATATCCATTCCGTTGGAAATTCCGCCCTGAATTCCACCCGAAAGATTTGATTTTGTAGTGAAATCGGGATTAAATTCGTCATTATGCTCAGAGCCGGTCATTTTTGCTCCGCAAAATCCGCTTCCGTATTCAAAACCTTTACAGGCATTAATGTTGAGCATTGCTTTTGCCAGTTCTGCCTGTAATTTAGAAAAGACAGGTTCACCAATTCCGACAGGAACATTTTTGATAACACAGGTAATCGTTCCGCCGATGGTATTTCCTTGCTTTTTAATCTCTTTAATTTTAGAAATCATTTTTTCGGCTGTTTCCGTATCGGGACAGCGTACTTCATTGCTTTCGGTTTTAGAAAAATCTAAGGCCTGATAAGGTTTTTCGCAAAAAATTTCTCCTACAGAAGAAACATAGGCGTTGATCTCAATTTTAGGCAAAAGCTGTCTCGCCAAAGCTCCCGCAACCACCCAATTGATGGTTTCCCGTGCAGAAGATTTGCCACCACCGCGATAATCACGAATGCCGAATTTCTGATCATAAGTAAAATCTGCATGACTCGGGCGGTATGATTCTGCAATATGATCGTAATCTTTGGACTTCTGATTTTCATTTTCAATTAAAAATCCAATAGGAGTTCCGGTCGTTTTTCCTTCAAAAATTCCGGATAGAAACTGTACGGTGTCGCTTTCTTTTCTTTGGGTAACTATTGCCGACTGACCGGGTTTCCTGCGGTCTAATTCGTGTTGAATCTTATCTAAATTGATTTCCAGACCGGCAGGAAAATTATTGATGATTCCGCCGTAAGCTTTGCCGTGACTCTCACCAAATGTGGTAAGACTGAGAAAATTGCCTAATGAATTGAACATATTGCAAAATTATTGTTTTTATTCAGAAAACGGCTGTGTTTATTTCTGGCTTTAGCGATAATCGTTTTTAATGATGTCTATCGTTTTATTAACCTCTTTTTCTTCTGTGGAATCAAGTTTTTTCCAGATAAAGCCTTTTCTGAGATTATTTTTGTCTATTAGCTGCGGAAATATTTTTGCCTTTTGATAATCTAAAACATAACTTGTTGAAATAGCAGGGATAGGCGTTTCAAAATTAAAAGGATATTGTTTTGAAACATTGAAATTCAAATTTCCGACTTTGAAACGGTTGAAGTTTCTGTATTCGTAATTGGTTGGTTCGAAAAGTTGTTTCAGATCTTTTTTTATAATAAATTTTCCCAGATTAAAACTTGGAATATAATTCTGGATAAAAGCTGGAAATGTGAATATTCCTGAAAAAATGATCATTAATAATATTGAAAAAGCAATCACAGCTTTTCTCTGCAGTATCTGGAAACCTATTACAAAAAATATAACGAAGAATACATCCAGAAAAAATCTGTACTGTGCTGAAAAAAGCAGTACGAAAATACTTTTAGCTAATACAGAAATGAAGAGAAGTGAAATGATTTTTTCTTTCTTAATAAAAGCATAAATAATAAATCCCGTCAAACCGAGAATAAAAGCAATGTTGATAAAAGATTTTATTCCTGAAAGCAGAAACCAGTTTTTGATATAATCGAACCATGAAAAATGTATGATTTCATTATAAGTATACTGTCCGTCATACGTTTTTAAAATGGCATACTCAGAAGAGGACTGCAAAAGCTGGGGATTCGGTTTCCATGGTATTCCGAGATCTAATACTGCTACCGGAAATATGGGATATCCGAATGTCCAGATATTTTTAAATATAAATAAAGAAAAAATAAAACTGCCAAAAACTAATTTCTGAATACTCATTTTCATGCTAAAAGCGGAGTAGAGCAGCACAAATAAGGGCAGCCAGATCACTGTAGGTTTTACTGCAAAAGCAAAAACCGCTAAACCAAATAAAAAGGGAATGTTTTTACTGCCTGAGAAGATTTCATTCACAATAATCAAAGAAAAAATGACAACTGGCAAATCCGGACTTGGGGATTGTGCAAAAAACAGTAGAAAAGGTATGATAATCAGATGAATCCATGTTTTATTTTCAATGATATAAAAAATGTAAATGATTAATAATAAACTGTTTAGCTTTAAAAAAGGATCACAGAAGTTGCTGAAGCCGGCCTGCAGAATATGCCAGACAGACATTTGTCCCAAAATAAGATCAAGATTTGAGATTCCTTTTACAATTCCTACCTCTGTAAGCCATTTTATAGTGGGAATATAATATCCGAAATGATCTAAAATAAATGGATATGAGGAACCGCAATAGAGAATAATCAGGATGAAAAATATAAGAATATTAAGGTTTTTCTTCTGAATTTTATAAAAATATTCATAAAGTTTTTCTTTAAAGAAAATTGCAAGTCCGATAATTACAGCAGGGATTTCCACCATCAGATTGAGAGGAACAAAAAATGAGACCATTGCAAAAATGAGTCCTAAGGCTAAAATTCCGCTCAGAGATTTACCGGCTATTCCGCAAATATCAACCGGAATTATCTTTTCCAGCAATTTACCCCACCCCATAAGAGTAGGAATGATAAAAACCGATGAAAAAAATAGTAAAAGCATAAAAAAAGATTGCCTAAAAATAAGCAATCTCTCTGAAAGTATATGTATGTAAATTATTTTGGCTGTACTCTGCCGCTTTTTCTATCCTGCGCTCTACCTAAAGTATATCCGGTAGCTCCTCCGATAATACCTCCTACAACTGCACCACCGCCACGGTTTTTCTTATTAACAATTGCTCCCAGCGCGGCACCACTTACTACACCTATGGCAGTACCTTTTGCTGCTTCACTTATCCCTTGTTTCTGAGCAGTTGTTCCTTGTGAAGCACTGCTGCCTGAATTTGTTCCGCCTGAAGAGGCTCTTGGCGCATCACGATAAACTGTTTTAGTTTCCCTGATTACCTGAGGTTTAGACGCTGCGGCTGTTTTTGCCTGTTGAGCTGTAGCAATGCTGTCTGCTCTTTTTTGCGTTTCGTATTCAAATCTTTCTCTTTCGATCGCCAATTTTTGTTTTTCTATTTCAAGCTGTCTTACCTGAAATTCCATTTTTTGCTGTTCCAATGTTTTTTCAGCGACCTTATCTTCACTTTTCTTACAGGCTGTAACTGCAAATATTGAGATTACTCCTGCTAAAACTATATTTTTCATAACTCAAATTTTAAATTAAATATTAAGCAGATAATTGCTTATAGCTATCTTATTTTCAATTATGAAGCCAAGTTTTAGTTAATAAAATGTTAAAATAATTAAATTTTGTGAAATTTTATTTATATAGTGAATAAGTACCTGTATTAGTTACTGAAAACTTTTTTATTTACCTTTTTTTCTTTCACTTTAATAACGAAATTAGGAATTTCAGAAATTTGCCCGGCTTTAATTTCTACTTCCATAGAATTCTTTTCAGAATATGTATTGGAAGGTAGTGTGGATTCATTCAAAGTAATAATATATTTTCCGGTAGGTAAAAAAGAGGTGAAATGTCCCTCGTCATCACTGGAAAGTCTTTGAACGACTTCATTATTCTTAATAATACTGAAAGATACAGAAGAAGCACGGCGCTCAAACTCAACGGCTGTTTTCGTATTGTAGTCAAAAATAATTTTTCCCTGTAAAGTTCCGTTTTGGTGAAGCGGAACCAGGAGCGGATAAGTGTAACGGTTAACTTCAAAATCAGTTTCATCATAATACCATCCCTGCTGTATACGCTGTTTGAGATTATATTTTCCGAAAGGAACATTTTTATACGTTGCTGTACCTTCTGAGGTAGTTTTCAGAGCAATATCATTAATGTTGATGAGATACCCTTCAGCTGGTTTTTCATCAGGATCAAAAACATTATTGTTGTTTTCGTCATAGAAAGCAAATATCTGAACCTTCCCTTTCTTGTCCGGATTTAAAAGAGTTTTTTTGAGATTAAGAGTAAGTCCCAGCTCAACAGTAAGAATGTTGCTGGCTAATGTTCCTACCGCATAATTATACCAGGTAGAATTGAGAAAAATACTGAAATTTTTGCTGTTGTATCTTGTATTGAGAAATGCTGATGGTGATTTTCCGTAAATAACATCATCTACATAGGAAACTCCTGTACTGAGATTGAGCTTATCTTTATAAAAATTGTTGTTATAAAACAGAGATAAACTGAGTTTTTTATAATCTACTTTTTCTTCCGTAAGCTGAGAAAAGGCATATTCTGATAAGTAATAACTTCCGGATTGGTAAATGGTATTAAAATTAAAATTTTTGAAACTGTAATTAGCATTCAGTCTTATCTGGAACTTCCGGGAATCTGAAGAAGGATACTTTGCAAAACCGGTTTCAACAGACAGAAGTGCAGATTGTTTTGATTTAATATGATTCCATGAAAGCTGTTCTATGATTCTGTGAGCCGATATTTTCCTGATCAGGTTATCTTCCCAGCTTCCGAAATAATTGTTGTAACTGTTTGAGTTCTCGTTCTGAAACTGATAGATTATACCTGCATTAAAGTTGCCCATTTTAGGGAATTTGCTTCCAAATTCTATTCTGGTGTTTTCGGAAATCTGCGGTCTGGTAAAAAAATAGAATTTAGGAGAAAAATTAGAATAAATAATATTGGTAAAGTAAGTATGGTTTTTAAAAGTAGCAGAAATATTTTGTTGAAGCTGGATGCTTCCACGGCGGTTGCCGGGATAGTAATCTGAACTGTAAAAGTAATTTCCGGTTACCAAATAATTTTTAATGACCCCGGAATAATTGCTTTCAGCAGAAAATGAAGGCTTCATGGTTTTCAGATCTTCGTATGAAGTAAGACCTGCGTTTAGTTTTCCATTTGCTGTCCAGAATTCATTAAAGGTGTAATTTCCTTCACCTCCGAATATGTGATTGTTGCTTTTCTCAAAGGGATCGTTTCTGTAAATATAAGCTGCAGAAACATTTCTGGAATTGTTTTTGGCATTTAATGTTCCTTTTGTAAAAAAACCGTAGCCGTTTTTCAAAAAGCTGTTTCTTTCGATAAGATTAAAGTTTTGATCTACAAGACCTATTTCTATTTTTTTGTTGTCTCTGAAGGTATGGCTGTATTCAGCACCTCTTCCAACAAGAGTCATCTCCAATAATTTATTAATGCTTCCTGCGCTGTAATGATTATTTCCCTGTCTCAGCTGAATATTGGTATTGGTGACCAAAGGCTGCTGCTGGCTGTTGAGCAATGCAATATTTCCTCGCATAAAAAGATAGCCGGAAGGAAGGTTTATGCCTCCGGAACCTAATAGCTGATACATGTTTATATTTTCTCCCACTCTTCTGTAGCTGGTTGTAATTTCATTTCTGGCTTCTTCCGAAAAGTTGAAAAATTCAGGATTCTGATATTTTTGTACACTGGAAATATTCTGTACTAAAACATTAGACGTACTGAAAATTTCTTTTTCAGGATTTCTGAAAGCAGATAAACTTACAATCAGATTAGATACCCTTGATAAGTTCTTGGTATCATTATATTTGAAAACCAAAATGGAATCTTTTTTTACAGCAATCTCTGCATGTTGTTCCATAAAGATATTTCCATTGGAAGGATCAGGTATTTTGCAGACAACGGTAATATTCTGATCTATATTTCCTGAATTCACAATTCTTACTTTTACTTCTAATGGTTCATCTGATGAAGACCTGTAAATGTTAGAATTTAAAACTGTCATTGTCAATTCATTGCTGATTTCTACAATGTGGTTTTCAGTTTGTTCGGTGATAAGTGTTTCAAATTGATTAAATAGCTGTACCTGAATAGGGGAGATTCCGGCCTGTGCATCCGATCCTATAATAATTCTTACCGGAACAAAAATCTTTTCATTGGCTTTCAGTTCTATTGGGGTTTCGTCACCGGAAATTACTTTAAAACCTTTTGGAGCTTTATATCTTAGTTTTCCTGAAAAAGATATAGGATTGAAATTTTGAACAGCAATAACCAGACTCAGTATTCTTGAGTTGGATGTAGAGCTGTTTTTTTCGATTTGTAATGAAATATTGGAAGAGGTGTTTTGCCCGCTGATCCATACGAATACAATTGATAAAAAAAAGCTTAGCAAAAATTTTCTGCCCTGTAGAGGTATCATTTAGACTTTTATTGAGGGGTGATCTCGTACTGTAAGGTTGTAGAATAATTTTGAGGCTTTGCATTAATGAGAAGTGCATCCTGTGGCAACGTAAAATATTTTATGTCATAAGAATACGTCGTGGTTTGTGAAATGTTTCCCTGCGCTATAATTTGATTGGCAACACTGAGACTGATGGGAAAAACAGCTTGATTGGCAAGATTAGAAGACTGCAAAACCAGACGAATAGCATTTATAGGAATTGTATCTCCTGTATTAGAAATCAGATTGCTTTGTAACGATTTAACCTTAATCTGAAAATTAGTGTTGGAGGTTACCTGCATTCCATTGATATATGTCACGCTTTTCCCTTCATTATAATCCTGCATGCTTTTAAATTCTAAAAGTCCATTCGCTGCATTGGTATTAATTTTTAACGAAAATTCCTGCTGTACAGGTGGGGTTCCGGATAAAGTTCCTATTTGAATCTGAAAAGTATGATTTGTTCTTCCAATAATATTATTGTATTGATCGTAAGCTGTAAACTCAACTGGTGCATTGAATCGGGTCCATGCGGGATAATTTCCCAGATAAGCACCACCAATAAGGGTTAAACCATATTTTATCTGCAGATTATAATATTCTTTTGGCTTTGACGGCATATTGTAAAGCGGCGCATTAGATTGTGGAACAAGAAATACTTCGGCATTTTCCTGCAGAAAAACATTAAGAGGAGCTCCTATTTGTGATATTGTAGGAATTGGGTTTGGCTCAGCCTGTCCCGAAGTGGAAATTGGCTGAAAAGAGAGCTTGTTTCCCGGTATGGTATATTGTCCGTTTTCGGAGGTAATATTTTGTCTCAATTTTGCAGAAAGTTTCCAATAAGGCATATTCAGGTTTCCATTGGCTGCAAAGGTTACGGTAAGTGCATCAGGATTATTGTTGCCATTGTAAGAGTTAATCTGCATATAGCTGTTAATCCACGAAGTAAAAGATACCTGTGCATTGCAAAAAAAACTTAAAGCTAAAAGAAGAAAAACAAAAAGTTTATTCATATTTAAAATTTAGTTCTGCCATTTCCAATGTTTCATTATCCCCGTAATCAATGATGACAGATGCGTTGTAAGAACCTTTTTCTTCCAGATTATTTATAGGAAGGCTTACTTTTCTTATATTTCCGGGAAGGGTATAAAATACAAGAGGTTCTATAGTTATTTTTTTGCCCGTATTGGTATTAATAATGTCAGTGATTATTTTACCGTCTGTCCATATTTGAGACTGATTCTCAAATGTTAAGTTCAGCATTTTTTTTGAAGCATCAAATTTAAGGTCTTTTATTTCTACCTTCCTTTTGATGATGTCGGTGTATTTATGGAAAATTTTAATTCCTGATCGTATACTTACTTTGATTTTTGAGCCTTGCGCATCCACATCATCAACAGGATTCATTTGGCTGACAAATAAAACTGCGGTATGAGCAGGAAGCTGATCTTTGGTATTAACCGGTGGAGTGATGGTGACATCCAAATCTTTTCTTTCTCCGGGTGCAAGGCTGAAATAGTTGTCTTCCTTTTTTATACTGATCCAGCTTGCGCATGAATTTTTGAGCGTATTTGCAGGATGCATCATGTTTTCACCTTTTTCATCATATTCCCAGTCACCCAGACTCACCGCAAGATCTAATGAATTTTTTGCACTTACATTGGTAACAGTAATTTTCTGTGTGCTGCTGCTTCCTGAAGCCGACTCAAAATAAACTCTTGGCGGAGAAACAGAAATTCCTGTCTGTGCACTGATCTGAATAATCAGAAAACAAAATAACCATGCAAAATTTTTCATCTTAGAATCTTTTATTTATATGAAAAGAGTGTCACAATAGATTTGTGACACTTTTTATATCTATATATAGCTTATACTATTACTGGCTTACAATAGTGTAAGTTAATTCAGTTGTATAAACAGTTGGGTTTTGATTTGCAATATAGTTGTTGATGTATTCGTTTGCACCTGCTCCTTTATACTGAACGCTGATTTTTTTGTTTACACCACCATTCGTAGATGACACTAAAGTTGTTTCGTTAGCAGAAAGTGTTACGTTCTGAGCATACTGAGCTCCGTTTACAGCATCAGATCCCGGAGTAGCTTTTACCTGAATACTATTTGCCTGAATTTGCTTTCCGCCATTTTGCAATACTGCATTTCCACTTTTTACTTTTACCTGAAATCCTCCTGTGCTGTAGATATTAAGGTGATCCGTATTATCAGATTCAACTCCATTAGCATAATGATCTGTAGTTGAGTACTCTAAGTTTACAATCTTTTGTTGGTTATTTACTACAAGGGTTTGGATTGGTTTTAACACCACATTCAAAGTCACGTTTTGTGCGCTTGCTGTTGCAAAACCTAGCAAAGCTGCAGCTGTCAATAAAATTTGTTTCATTGTCAATCAGTTTTAATGTATTAATATCTATTCTTTTCGGATGCAAAGATATGCTGTATTTAGAGATTGGGATTTGCAAAAAAAGGTTTATTTTTTGTGAATTTTTACAAAAAAACTGTTATTTACTGTATTTTCAATTAAATAATAGGTTATTATTATCAATAACATAATGTTGGAAAGCGTTTTGACGCGGATTTGCATGAATTTAGAAAAAAAATAAGGCAACAGGACTTATTGTTTAATTACAAGAAATCCTGTTGCCTTTCTGAAAACTGAATGATGAAAAGTTTATTAATATACTGAATGCGTAGTTGAAAAGAATAGATTATCAATACTAATAAAACTTTGTGATTTGGTGTGGTGTTTTATTCTTATAGTTTATAATTTTATTTGCTGTTGTTTATATTACAAATGTATCTACATTATCAAGGGAAAGCAAACTATATAGGGTTTGATTTAATAATTTTTACGTAAAAATTTATAAATATTTACGTAAAAACATTTTTTAATTATCTGTAAATTAAATACTTATATTTTATTTAATTTATAATAAGATCTATAAACTAATAAAAGAATTTAGGGTAAATTAATTATAAAAAAGTTAGAAAAAAAAGGCAAATTATCCTGCTGTTTCACGCATTTCGGATGGTTTTTTGCCGAGATGTTTTTTAATGAAGTTAGTAAAATTTCCTTCATCATTGAATCCCAGATCAAACGCAATTTCTGAAAGTGAGCGCGTTGAAAACCTGATTGCTTTTTCGCACTCAAAACTTACTTTTTCTATAATCATTTGTTTGGCAGATTTTCCATATACTGATTCTGTAGTCTCTGTAAGTTTTCTGCTGGAAACTCTTAGCTGGTCGGCGTAATAAGATACTTTTTTGTGAATCTTATAGTTCTTTTGAAGAAGCAAAGTGAATCTATTGACTAAGTTTGAAGATTCCAAATGTTTGGGACTGATACTTTCGATGTAATTTTCACTAAGATATGCATCAAGAATGAGGCTTTCAATTGCATTGTGGGCTGCGGATAGATAGATTCGCTCATCATTAAGCTTGGAAAATTTTTGCAGTCTTTCTACCAATAGAATATTATTATATTCATTAGTGCCGTAATAAGGAGAAATGAATATTTCAGACTTGAAATTGAAAAACAGATGTGAATTTAGGTAAAAACTGTCTTTAGATGTTTTATCAAAGAAATCTTTTGTGAATGCAATAACGTAAATGTTTCTCTCGTAAACATCGCCAAGTTCAATTTGTTTGTATGGTCCTACAAAAACGGCATTGCCACCAGGAATGTTATAGTTTTTTTCTTCTACCAATATTTCAAGGTCTTCAGCAACAAGAAAAATGCAAAAATATTCTTGTGTATTGAATATTTTTGAAAAATTATTGCGTTCTATTATTTTTGAGACAAGATTGATACTAAAGCCATTTTTACGTAATTCCTCTGTTATTTTGTACATGGTGTGTGAAAACGTGTTTTCTTTGAGATGTTATTAGCCAAAAATAAGGTATTTAATTAATAATATTCATGTCAAAAATCATTTTTATTTAAATAATTATTAACACATAATGGAATATAGTTGATTATACTGTAAATTATGAGAGTGAATTATTTAAGTCTGAGAAAATGCTGTATTATTGTGTGGTTAGTATGCGGAGTATTTTGTTAAAAAAGCGCATTTTCACTTTTAATAATGAAAAATCCACTTCTGAAAGAAGTGGATTTTATGCGATCCGGACGGGACTCGAACCCGCGACCTCCGCCGTGACAGGGCGGCATTCTAACCAGCTGAACTACCGGATCAATTTTTTTTAAGCTAAAATTGTAAAAGCTTGCGATCCGGACGGGACTCGAACCCGCGACCTCCGCCGTGACAGGGCGGCATTCTAACCAGCTGAACTACCGGATCTTTTTTTATAATCTTAGATTATTACCCTTGATTATTGTGGTTGCAAATATATAGCTTTTTTCATTATCTACAAATTTTAATTATTAATTTTTTTAGAATTGATGCTAAATTACAGAGAATCAAAATGATTATTTCGCCATATGATTAGTTTTGATCTTTATTATATTACAGTTGTTGTTATCAGGATTATATGTCTTGGAGTTTTTTGATGAGGTACAACCAAAAGTCTGCAACTATACATTGAATATTTTGAGCATTTTTCTGTGAAATTGAGATAATATAAGCCAGAATTAAGCTTACTTAGAATGTAGTATTGTGGTACCTGAAAATTTCTACATCAAAAATCATGCTAAAAATATTTAAATTCAAAAAAAATTAGTAAATTCGTCCTAAATTATGTTAACAGACACAAAGTAGAATATGCTAAAACAAAATTTACAACTTAAGTTAGGACAGAAACTTGCGCCGCAGCAGATTCAGCTGATGAAGTTGATTCAGCTTCATACTTTGGAGTTTGAAGAGGAGCTGGAAAGAGAGCTGGAAGAAAACCCTGCACTTGAAATTGCTAAAGAAGAGACTGCAGATGATGAATATTCTTCACTGGATGATTCTTACGAATCTGAAGGTACGGAAAGTATTGAAACAGATTTCGATGTAAATGAATATCTTTATGATGATGAGCCAAGTTATAAAACGGCATCAAGTAATTATTCGGCAGATGATGAAGATTTTGATAATGAAAGTCTCCTTACAGAAGGTCAGTCACTTTTTGATTATTTGATGGAGCAAATTAATCTTATCAATATTGCAGATGAAGATTTAAAAATTGCAGAATACATCATCGGTAATCTTGATACAGACGGTTATCTGCGAAGAGAAATTAAATCTATTGTAGATGATCTTGCTTTTTCCCAAGGAATTTATACAACACAGGAAAAGGTAGAAGATATATTAGAAAATTATATTCAGAAACTGGATCCGCCCGGAGTAGGAGCGAGAGGTCTGCAGGAATGCCTTTTGCTGCAGATTGAGAAAAAAGTAAGCTCGGATAAAGCAGTGTCTCTTGCTGCAAATATTTTGCGTTTTCAGTTTGATGCTTTAACTAACAAGCACTACAACAAGATTATTCAGAAATATGATATTGAGGAAGAAGATCTGAAAGATGCGTTAGAAGAAATCTCAAAATTATCTCCGAAAGTTGGTGGGAATTTTGATACTCAGACTATTACAATCAATCAGGAAATTATTCCGGATTTTGTTATTCAGGTAAAAGACGGACAGGTTATTCCTTTATTGAATAGTAAGAATGCTCCGACATTAAGAGTTTCTGAAGAATATAAAGATATTTTAACAACCTATTCTCACGATAAGAATTCATCTGAACACAAACAGGCTGCTCTGTTTATCAAGCAAAAATTGGATGCCGCAAAATGGTATATTGATGCCATTAACCAAAGACAGAATACTTTGCTGCAGACCATTAATGCTATTGTGAAATTTCAACACAATTACTTTATTACAGGAGATGAGAAATCTTTAAAACCAATGATTCTGAAAGATATTGCAGATATTACAGGTTTTGACATCTCTACCATCTCCAGAGTAGTAAAAAGCAAATATGCAGATACACCCAACGGAATTATTTATCTGAAAGATCTGTTTTCGGACAGTCTTACGAATGACGACGGTGAGGAAGTTTCCACAAAAGAGATTAAAAATCATCTTCAGGAAGTCATCAGCAAAGAAAATAAAAGAAAACCACTTACGGATGATGCTCTTGTAGTGATCCTAAAAGAACAGGGATACAATATCGCAAGAAGAACGATTGCTAAATATCGTGAACAGCTCAATATTCCGGTAGCAAGATTAAGAAAAGAACTTTAAAATAAAAAAGGCTTGAATATTATATTTAAGCCTTTTTTAATTAAATCAGTCTTTGTAAATAATATATCTGTTTCTGATTTTAGAAAACTTTTCAAGTTCAGGTTCCCAAGAGGATTTAATTTCTTTTACAGATTTTCCCGCAATAATCTGCTTGCGAAGCTCATCTGAACCCGCAAGTTTATCAAAGAATAAATTTTTAAGAAAAAAATCCTGCTGTGGATTCTTATAATTTTTATACGCTTTTATGAGCCATTCCAAATTTAGTTCCTGCAGCTTTTTCGGATAATCCGAAAGATTTTCACCATAGCACATTTGTCCGTTCAGAAACGGGTCTTTTGCTCCGTAATTAGGTTTAGGAGTAAACTGAAAGGGAAGTTCTTTTGTCCAGGGAGAACCATATACCTGAAACGGAAGATCTGTACCGCGGCCTACAGAAACCTGAGTTCCTTCAAAAAAGCATAAACTAGGGTAAAGATTAATAGATTGGTCATTAGGTAAGTTAGGGGAGGGTTTTTCAGAAATAGGATAGCGTTTTTTCTTATGATAATTTTTCATCGGAATCAAAGTATATTTAGCCTGAATTCCGTTTTTGAGCCATTTTTCCCCATTCACCATTTTTCCATATTCTCCGATGGTTAATCCATATACAACAGGAACTTCGTGCATTCCGACAAAACTTTCCCATTTTTTCTTTAAAACTGGTCCGTCAATATATCCGTCATGTGGATTTGGTCGGTCCAAAACCATAACTTCCACGTTATTTTCAGCAGCGGCTTCCATCAAATAAGTTAAAGTTGAGATATAAGTATAAAATCTCACGCCAACATCCTGAATATCAAAAATAACAACATCAATTCCTTTTAACTGTTCCGGTTTTGGTTTTTTATTAGATCCATAAAGAGAAATAATGGGAATTCCTGTTTTCAGATCTATTCCGTTTTTTACTTTTTCTCCCGCATCTGCATCACCTCTGAAACCGTGTTCAGGTGCAAAAATAGATTTAATTTTGACATTGTTTTTTACTAAAAAATCGACAAGATGGCTTTTGTCGCTTAACAAGCCTGTCTGATTGGTCACAATACCTATCGTTTTATTTTTCAATTGTGGTAAATAAAGTTCCGGCTGATCTGCCCCTGTTTTGAAATCTTTATCTGATGTTTGAGAATAATATATATTGAATACACCCAAAAAAATTAGGCAAATAAGAAGTAATGTTTTAATTTTGAAATTTAAATTCATAAGCTTGAAATTTCCATTATATTTCTCCAGAAAAATAGCGTTTTCCAAAGATAACAAAAATAACCTTTCACGGGTGATTATCTTCATTGGCAGGCTGTCTGTAGCTTTAGGAATTATTGTTTCGCTCATCACAGTCTCTACAGGATTGGGTTCTAAAAAAGCAATTAAAGAAAGACTTGCAGATTTCAGCGGACATGTAACGGTAAAATCTACCAAATCAAATTCTTCCTATAATACCTCTGTTTTAGATAATGAAGGATTGAATATTAAGCAGATTCTGTCTCTTCCGGATGTTGCAGCTGTTCAGAAATATGCGATGGTTACAGGAATCATGCGAAACGAGCACAGTTTTGCAGGAATCATTTTCAAAGGAGTAGCGAAAGATTTTGACAGTTTACGTTTCAGAAAATTTATAATTGAGGGTAAAACACCTTTCTTTAATGAAGACGGATACAACAATGGTGTGGCTATTTCGCAAAAATTGGCAGGAGATTTACACCTGAAAGTAAATGACAGTATTGTAACAGTATTCTCAAAGGCTGACCAGAAGCCAATTTACAGAAAATTTGAAGTTACCGGAATTTATAAAACAGATATTAAAATGATTGATGATCAGTTCGTTATTGGTGATATCAACCATGTGAAGAGAATTCTTGATATGAAGGATAATGAAATTGGCGGACTTGATGTTTTTTTCAAAAATGTAAACAATATTGATGAAGATTTTCCTGCAGTTGAAAAATTCATTGGTTATAAAAACTATGCTGAAAAAGCTACAGATAAATATCCTCAGATCAACGATTGGATCGGTCTTTTTGATACCAATATAGGGATCATTATTTCGATTATGCTTTTGGTGGTGATCATTAATATTATTATGGTTTTGCTGATTCTCATTATAGAGCGAACCAATTCTATCGGGCTTCTTAAGACTTTAGGGGCAACCAACGGGCAGATTCGTGCGACATTTATCAATTATACTCTGATTATTATGATTCCCGGGCTTTTATATGGTAATGTCATTGGTCTTGGTCTTCTGATTCTGCAAAAATTTTTTGGAATTATCACACTTAACCCTGAAAACTATTATGTAAGTGTAGTTCCTGTAGATCTTAATCCTTTGGTGATTATTTCTATTTCATTGGGAATTTTAATTATTTCCGGATTGGCATTAGTGATTCCAAGTTATCTGATCAGTAAAATTTCTCCGGTAAAATCAATTAAATATAATTAATTACTACAAATTGTTCCGTTAAGTTGTCTTTTTTTGCTGATTTTTTCATGTGATGGCAAACTACTAGCCCCGATTGCAGAGGAAATCCTTTTTTGCAAAAAAAGATTGGAGCGGAAAGCGGGAATTGCTCCTAAAAACAATCAATGTGGTTAAAAAGCTCTAAAAATCTTTTAAAGATGAATAATTGTTAAATGATTTGTATCATTAATCAGCCTCATAGAATTTAGTATTGCCCTAATTATTTTGAAAGCCTTATCTTTGTGCCGCTTATAAAAGATTTATGAAATACGCAGAAAATATACTCGAAACCATTGGAAATACTCCACTTGTAAAACTGAATAAAGTTTTGGGAGAAGATTTTCCGGCTTTGGTTTTGGCAAAAGTTGAAACATTCAATCCCGGTAACTCGGTAAAGGACAGAATGGCTCTGAAAATGATTGAAGATGCCGAAAAAGACGGTAGATTAAAGCCTGGAGGTACTATTATCGAAGGGACTTCAGGTAATACAGGAATGGGATTGGCTTTGGCAGCAATCATTAAAGGATACAAATGTATTTTTGTTACCAATTCCAAACAGTCTAAGGAAAAGTGTGATATTCTTCGTGCAGTGGGTGCAGAAGTTATTGTTTGTCCTACGGATGTAAAGCCTACAGATCCTCGTTCTTATTATTCGGTATCGAAAAGACTTGCAACAGAAACAGAAAACGGATGGTATGTGAACCAATATGATAATTTGTCTAACAGAACTGCTCATTACGAATCTACAGCTCCTGAAATCTGGGAACAGACAGAAGGGAAGCTTACTCACTTTTTGGTAGGAGCGGGAACTGGAGGTACTATTACAGGTTGCGGAATGTATTTCAAAGAAAAAAATCCTAATATCAAGGTTATTGGAGTTGATACTTATGGATCTATTCTTAAAGAAATCCACGAAACAGGTGAGATTAATCTTGAAAATGCTTATTCATACATAACGGAGGGTATTGGTGAAGATATTTTACCCGAAAACTATGATATGTCTGTAATTGATCATTTTGAGAAAGTTACAGATAAAGACGGAGCTGTATATGCAAGAAAACTTGCAAAAGAAGAAGGGATTTTCTGTGGATATTCCGCAGGAAGTGCTATTGCATCGCTGGTACAGATGAAAGATCAGTTTACGAAAGATGATGTAATTGTTGTACTGTTTCACGATCACGGTTCCAGATATGTAGGTAAAATTTACAATGATGAATGGATGAAAGAAATGGGATGGTTAGATTAATTCCACTTTATAGCATACGAAAAACTCAGAGTGCCGCTCTGAGTTTTTTTTATTTAAAAATTTGACTGTTCTAATTGAAAATATTGTTCTCTAGTGCATATTTTACAACTCCGACAGAGTTTTTTACATTGAGTTTCATCAGAATTCTTTTTCTGTGAGTTTCTACGGTGTTAATACTGATAAATAATTTTTCGCTGATATCTTTGCTGCTTAATCCGTTGCAGATGTGTTTTAAGATTTCTAGTTCCCTTTTAGTTAAAGATTCCCTGATGTTCGGATCATGTTTTTCTTCTTCGTGGCTGATGTAATTGATCATCATTTCTTTTACATGGTCACAGACATAGGTGTCATCATTCATTAATGTGGAAATAGATTTTACCAGTTCTTCGTAAGGGCTGTTTTTGTCCAGGTAACATTTGATTCCTTTATTAAAGAGCTTTCTGATACTTGAAATATCAAATGAATGTCCAATTACAATAATCTTGGTACACCTATATTGAAGTAAAGTTTCCTGAATTAAAGAATGTATATCAGTAAGAAGCATGGTATTGGTTCCTATCATCAGAAATTCCGGAGGCTCTTTCTTCAGATGCTCGGTAAACTTTTCGTAACAATTAAAAATTTCAACGGAACTAAAAATCTTGTTTTGAACAAGAAGTTTTGACAAGCCTTCTGCATACAGCAGTGACTCGTCAAAGATAATTAACTTTGGCTTCATCATGGAATAGTTTTCAGTTTTTAAATATATGAATATTATTTAATTATTTGCCATATTTTTTGATTTATTTTAATTATTTAATTAATGTATGGTATTTATTTTATTAAATCCTCAAAAATATCTATTTATATCCATTTTAAGGGATATATTTTGAATCTTGTATGTTTAATTATTCTTTGCCATTGCCTTCTGGTGAGGCGTTTCAAATTTCTAATAGTGAGTAATTTATCCAAGTAGGGAATTGGACATAGATGATTAAGAAAACAAAAAATAAGATTTTTGTTCAATTAATTTTAGATAACTAAATAAACGGGCAAAATATTTATTTGAATTTTAAACAATAAAAAAGCCTCCTGATCGGAGGCTTAAATAAGCTGTTAATTAGAATAACCGCTCAATTCTTCTTTTTTAGAATTGTAAATTTTGTATTCCAGATACCTGAAAGAATCTCTCGGGATGATGGTTACCCATTTTTTGTATTTCAAAAACCATTTCATCTGTATGCTTTTCATGCCTTTGGTAAGATAAGCTTCTACAAAAGGATGCACGTGTAAGAAAAGTTTACCTTTTTCTTTTTGCATAATATTTCTGATGGTTTCACCCATTTTTTCCACAATAACGATAGGAGCTACAATTTCTCCATCTTTATTAGGATTTTCTTCTTTGGTATCAATTTGTTTTTCGGGACGGTTTCTTTGTCTTGTAATTTGTATCAGCCCAAACTTACTTGGCGGTAAAATTTTGTGACGTGCTTTGTCCCGGCTCATTTCTGTTCTGAAATGCTCATAAAGATCTTTTCTGTGATCAGGATTGGTCATATCGATAAAATCTACAACGATAATGCCGCCCATATCACGAAGACGAAGTTGTCTTGCTATTTCTGTGGCTGCCATTTTATTCACGTTAAGTGCGTGTTCTTTATTGGCAGTATTTCCGGCTGTGATGTTATTACCGGAATTCACGTCGATCACGTGAAGCGCTTCTGTATGTTCTATGACAAGATAAGCACCTTTGGAACTGGGAATATTTACATGTTTTCCGAAACTCTGTTTCAGTTGTTTTTCAACATTGTAATATTCTAATAGAGGAATGTGTGAGTCATAAAACTGAACAATATTTTTACGTTCAGGGGCAATGACTTCAAGATAGTTTTTCATTTCGCTTACCATTTGCTCATCATCGCAAATGATGTTTACAAAATCCTGATTAAAGTTGTCTCTAAGAATAGAAGATGCTTTATCATCTTCGCTCAAAACTTTTGACGGAACTTTATTTTTCTGAATATTTTTAAAAGTATTTTCCCATTTCTGAATCAGCTGATTCATGTCATTATGGAGATCTGCAACTTTTTTGCCTTCTGCAACTGTTCTGATAATAACGCCGAAGCCTTCAGGTTTTATACTGTTAATCAGGGTGCGGAGTCTCACTTTTTCTTCAGAGCTGCCTATTTTTTTTGAGATAGATACTTTATTGTCGAAAGGTATCAGAACCAAAAAACGTCCCGTTAAGGATATTTGTGTAGAAATTCTCGGTCCTTTGGTCGAAATAGGCTCTTTGGTAATTTGTAATAAAACGATATCATCTTTAGCGATGATTTTGTCGACAGTTCCGTTTTTATCAATCTCAGGCTGAATTTCGAAGTTCTTCAGGCTGGAGCTGGTCTGTTTTTTTGAAACGGAATCTTTCAGAAATTTCCGGTAGGTAAGATATTGCGGTCCCAAATCCTGATAATGCAGAAAAGCGTCTTTATCGTATCCGATATTTACAAACGCTGCATTAAGATTCGGAGCCAGTTTTTTTACTTTTCCGATAAATAAATCTCCTACAACAAAATCATTTTTGTCTTCTTCCTCATGAAGTTCACATAGTCTTCCGTCCTCCAGCAAAGCAATCTTTGTAAGATCATCTTCATACGAAACTATTAGTTCTTTCTTCATTGTTAAAATTAAAGATAAAAAGATTGATGATGAAATGAGATCCGTTGTCAGATCGTCATTTCCATTTGTTTACATAATAAAATATAGTCGGTGAATAATAAAATTAAAATTGCACCAACTATATTATTATATTAAAAACCTCGCGTGAGATTATTTTTTCTTATGTCTGTTTGCTCTTCTTCTTTTCTTTCTTTTGTGAGTTGCAACCTTGTGTCTTTTTCTTTTCTTTCCGCTTGGCATAATGTTAATTTTTTTAGTAAATCGTTAATATTAAATTTTTTATTTTACTGCAACTTTGGTCTTTACTTTCTCCACAAAAGATTTTGATGGTTTGAAAGCCGGAATATTGTGTGCAGGAATTTCTATTGCAGTGTTTTTTGAGATGTTTCTTCCCGTTTTAGCTGCTCTTGTTTTCACGATGAATGATCCAAAACCTCTTAAGTAAACATTGTCTCCATTGTACATAGAAGTTCTGATCTCCTGCATAAAAGCTTCTACAACTTTCTGTGTTTCATTCTTTTCGGTCCCCAATTTATTTGAGATGGTGTTTACCAATTCTGCCTTTGTCATTTCCTTTGTAAATTTTAAATTTTAGGTGTGCAAATTTAGTTAAAAAAATTGAATAGTCACAAATTAACAGCGAAAATATTTCACATAAATCCCTGACAATTTTATGTTTAGTATGGTTTTTAACTTATAAAATGAAATTTCACAGGCTAAATTAACTGGATTATTGTGAAATAATTCCGTAACTAACTCTTCAATTCAAATAAAAAGCCGAAACATTTCTGTAACGGCCTTCAAATGTAGTAATAATTTACTTATTTTTTCATTCCCGGAGGATAATTTGCCATAATTTCTGACATAATCTGAGGAATTTGTTTTTGCTTTGACTTTGGACGGTCAACTGCAATCCCGCTTCCTATACCTTGCCAAACGAGTTTCTGGCTCTGTGCATCAATCATATCTACGATAATAGCGCCTTCATTATAATTGCTTGTCCAGGTTCTGTTCATCCCGATTCCCCAGCCGAAACCGCCGCCCCAACCCCACATTCCGCCTGGATTAGTGCTGTTGATATCAGTGATTTTTTTATGATTTGCTTTTACATTAATAATCAGATCTGGTGTATTTGATGATGAAAGACCTTTCATCTGAAGTTGTTTAGAGAGTTCGTTCAAGACTCTGTCTTTATCAATATCATTCAGTTTAAGATCATCAATTCTGAGCTTATATGTTTTATACGTTGAAAAATTGGCAGTCTGCGCATAATCTGAACGTACCTTAAAAGGGCTGCATGAGCTTAAAGTTAAACCTGCGGCAAGTAAAATAAAAATATATTTTTTCATTGTATTGATTTTTTAATGTTTTTATTGAATGTGTCTGTCTTTTTATCGTATCCGTACGGACAATGTTTGCATCCGCTCTTACAGCAATATCCCCGTTTGAGATGAAATTTTTCCGTGAAAACTTTGTATCCCTGCTCATTGTAGTAAAAGTCTTCATGCTCTTTGATGTCAAAATTTGCCATAAGTTAAATCAAAACTTTTATATTTGTTATTATGATAATTGTGTGCCAATTCCTGCTCAAAAATACAAAAATAAACGGCATTACGCTTTTTCCTTTTATTTTAATTAAAAAACCTGAGGATAAGCACAATAAAGTTTTGATCAACCATGAGAAAATTCATCTCAGGCAACAGCTCGAACTGCTTATTATCTTTTTCTATATATGGTATATTGCTGAATATTATTACCATTTTTTCAGATTGAAAAACGCTTATCTTGCGTACCTTTCGATTTCTTTTGAAAGAGAAGCTTACGCAATGGAACACGATTTTAATTATCTTAAAAAAAGAAAATTCTGGTCATTCCGTAAATATTTGTCTTAATTTAACAACTTATAAAGGTTTTTAGATTTGTTTAACTTCAGCTTAAGTGTTCAATTGAAATAAATTCAGGAAATTTGCCCCAATGAAAATTCCAGAGATTCATATTCCGATTACAGAAATTCCTGTTGAGAAAAATATAAAACTCTATATAAAAAGGGAAGATCTTATTCATCCTCAAATTTCAGGTAATAAGTATTGGAAGCTTTTCTACAACATCAATCAATATTTAGAAAAAAAGCCGAAAAATCTTTTAATCATAACATTTGGCGGAGCTTTTTCCAATCACATTTCGGCGGTAGCAGCCTTTGGAAATATTTCAGGTATTAAAACACTGGGAATAATAAGAGGAGAGGAACTTGAGCAAAAATGGCGGGAAAATCCCACTTTACTGGCTTCCAAGAGAAACGGAATGAACCTCAGATTTGTAACCCGTGAAGAATACCGTTATAAAGAAAAACTTACCGAATTTTTGCAGCAGGAATTCCCGGATGCTTTAATTATTCCCGAAGGCGGCACTAATCATAATGCTGTACAGGGCATTAAAATGATGCTGAACGAGCAAACAAAAGATTTTGACTATCTTTGCACGGCAGTAGGAACCGGTGGAACTATTGCAGGAATTGCCGAATTTTGTGAAGACAGTCAGAAAGTTATAGGCTTCATGGCGGTACAGGATAGTTCTTTAGAAAAAAAGATTTCTGAACTTACGCAAAAGAAAAATTATATATTAACGGATTCTTCTTTAGGCGGTTATGGTAAAATAAATGATGATAACATTCGTTTTATTAATGATTTTAAATTAAAACACAATATTTCCTTAGATCCGGTGTATACAGGGAAAATGATGCAAAAAATTTTTGAGATGACAGACGAGGGATATTTCCCTGAAGGAAGCAGGATTCTGTGCTTTCATACAGGAGGCTTGCAGGGAATTGAAGGAACCAATTTATTTTTGGAAAAACAGAACAGAAATTTAATTATAATCTAAATAGAGAAACAGGAAATATCAAGTTCCATTTTTTATTTTAAAACAATAAATAAATAAAATGAAAAGACTTTTTTTACTCATTAGCCTTCTAGTTTTATCAAAATTTTCAGCTCAGACCTGGGCTACAGAAGATCAGTACATTCAAAAGTTTGCGCAATATGCGGTAGAGGAGATGGAGAAGTATAAAATTCCGGCTTCTATTACTCTCGCACAGGGACTTTTGGAAACCGGAGGCGGACAAAGCCGTCTCGCTCAGGAAGGTAAAAATCATTTCGGAATAAAATGTAAAGAAGACTGGACGGGAAAAACTATGAAGCACACTGATGATGCTCCCAACGAATGTTTTCGCGTGTACGACGATCCGAAACAGTCTTATGAAGATCACTCCGTATTTTTGGCGACCAGAAAGTATTACACCAAACTTTTTGAGCTGGATATGAAAGATTATAAAGCCTGGGCTCATGGTTTAAAGAAAGCAGGGTATGCCACAAACCCACGATATGCATCTATTCTCATCGGAAAAATTGAAAAATATAAACTGTACGAATTTGATGAGGTCAATTCCAAGGAAGTTACTTACGCTTTGCTCAAAAAATACCCCGATCTGAAAGACGACAGAACCTTCATGGCAAGTTTAGAGCCTGCAAAACAGGTGAAAGAAATCAAAAAAGCTTCACAGCCTGTTACTGTAACGGTTCCTTACAAAGCAACATCTTATGCAGAGCAGAAAAAAAGGGTAGAAAGGATTAAAAAAGAAGAAACTTTAAATACTATTTTAATCAAAAGTCATCCGAATGATGGCTTAAAATATATTGTCATTCCGGAAGACACCAATGTAAAATACATTGCAGATAAATTTAAAATCAGCGAAAGTAAAATTTTAAGATGGAACGAACTGGAATCTGATGTCCTGAAAAAGAATGCTATTGTTTTTCTGGAATCTAAAAATTCTGACGGAAATACCCCTACCTATAAAGCTGCTTCTGGAGAAGACATGTACGACATTGCACAAAAATTCGGAATAAAACTTAATAAACTTTACGCAAAAAATAGAATGAATGAAGGGCAGAAACCTTCTGCCGGACAGCTGATCTATTTAATCGACAAAAAACCTAAAAACTAAAATTGGTTGTTGGTTTTTAGTTGATGGGTGTCGGTTTTTTAGCTTACAGGTATACTATCAACCAAAAACCAAAAACTATCAACTATTTAATATCAATGAAATATCAAAGAAGTTCAGCTTTATTTAATGACGCTAACCAATACATTCCGGGAGGTGTAAATTCTCCTGTTCGCGCTTTTAAATCAGTAGGCGGGGTGCCTGTTTTCATGAAATCTGCAAAAGGGGCATATCTTACCGATGCTGATGATAATACGTATATTGATTACATTAATTCCTGGGGACCGGCAATTTTAGGGCATACGCATCCTGAAGTTTTGGAAGAGCTTAAAATTCAGGCAGAGAAAGGTTTTTCTTTTGGTGCTCCCACAGAACTTGAAACAGAAATCGCAAAATTCATTACAGCAAATGTTCCGAATATAGACCAGATCAGAATGGTGTCTTCCGGAACCGAAGCCTGTATGAGTGCCATTAGACTGGCAAGAGGTTTTACGGGAAGAGATAAGATCGTAAAATTTGAGGGCTGCTATCACGGTCATTCAGATTCATTTCTCATAAAAGCGGGAAGTGGTGCGGCAACTTTTGGAAATCCGAATTCTCCGGGTGTTACTTCGGGAACGGCAAAAGATACCTTGCTGGCAAGATACAATGATCTGGAACAAGTGAAAGATCTTTTCGCCAATAATCCGGCGGAAATTGCTGCGATTATCATTGAACCGGTAGCCGGAAATATGGGATGTGTACTTCCTGAAAATAATTTTCTTCAGGAACTGAGAAAAATCTGTGATGAAAATGGAGCTTTGCTTATTTTCGATGAAGTAATGACGGGTTTCAGACTGGCTTTTGGCGGAGCGCAGGAATTGTATGGCGTAAAGGCAGATCTGGTAACGTACGGAAAAGTAATCGGAGGCGGGCTTCCGGTAGGAGCTTTTGCCGCAAGAAATGAAATTATGGATCATCTGGCTCCGAAGGGTGCGGTTTATCAGGCAGGAACATTAAGCGGAAATCCTTTGGCGATGAGAGCCGGTTTGAAAACTTTGCAGATCATTAAAAACGATGCAGGTTTTTTCAGCAGGCTTGAAAAAACTACCGAAATTTTAGATACCGAAATCTCAAAAATTTTATCGGAAAAAGGGATAGCACATACCATCAACAGACAAGGGTCGATGATGTCTGTTTTCTTCGACAGCGAAAATGTTTCTGATTTTGATGAAGCGCAGAGAGCCAACCACGAAACATTTAACCGTTTCTTTCATCACATGCTCACCAACGGAATTTATCTTCCGCCGAGCGGCTACGAAACCTATTTCATCAGTGATGCCATCAAAGAAAACGAAATTGAGATGACACTGGAAGCGGTAAGAAAATTTGAAAGCTTATAGAAGTAATTCTAACCACAATAAAAAACGTCCGCATCTTTTACTGAAAAGATGCGGACGTTTTCATTAAAACCTACGGACGTTTTGAATGAAAGATGCGGACGTTTTAGAAAGCGGCTTAGCGGCTGTAAAAAACTCATGCGTACTAATCTCTAAATTGGTGCGGATAAACTGATCAATTCATACGCGTTATTTAATAAAATAAGACGTGTCATTTTATCGATTGACACGTCTCATTTTTAAAAGAAAGACTAATGACTTTTTTATTCTTCTAAAATCCCTTTTTAAACCTCAGAAAATTGATGTTATCCGTTGGCATTATCTTGATTTTAAAAGATTGATTTCTTCTTTCAGCAATCTGTTCTCTTCTTTAAGGGAAGCAATCGTGTCATAAAGATTTTCCAGCATTTTTTCTGAAATATTGTAATTATTTGTTTGATTTTGAATCATATTGTTGCTGGAATTTTCATTGGTTGAATATTCTTTATTGATCTGGGTATATCCTTCCTCCGGCTTCAAAATATCATCCAGATTTACCTCCAAAGAATTGCAGATGTTTTCGATATGGTTGATCCATGAGTTGGTTTCACCGTTTTCTATCCTTTGATACGTAGACCGTGAAATGTGAGTTTTTCTGCCAGTTCTTCCTGTGAGAAGCCTTTGTCTTCCCTGAACGTTCGTATTCTTTTTCCGATGGTTGTATTCATGATCTCTGTTTAGCTAAGGCAAATATAATTTTTTTATTAAAATAATGATGCATCAAAAATAGGGCATTGTTTTTCGGAATTCTTTTTTCATTTTTGTTTTCAGAATTTTTTATATATTTAAACCTTTAAAAAACTACAAAGCATGAAGAAAAAACTATTTCTCAGGCTCTGCCTGATTCTTTCGGTCGGTTTCTCGGCATTCTCCTGCCGCACCGAAGAATTTCATAACGAAGAAGAAGCGCACGGCAACACCGGCTTGCGACTGACTACCCAAAGAATTTCTCTCAGCGAAGCTAAACACAGAACCCAGCTTGTACCTGAGCTTCAAAAAGCAGAGATTGGGATTAAAGCCTTTGCACAGAAAAATGCTAAAGGTAAAATTAATTATGCCGATGGAGTATCTATTGATACCGATCAGGTAACGTACATTGAGAACGGTCCCAACTTTCACACCTACACTTTTCATCTTAGCCGTCAAAACGCTTTGCCGACAGATCCTGTAGAAAATCTGGTGCTGTTTCCCACTACAGACGGAACCTACAAAGAGCTTCTGGTAAGCTATGCCCTTAGCGTAACGGAAAAAGAAACCCTTAAAAATGGTGGCTTTGTCGATACGAAAGGGAAAATGAGCATTACGGAATTAGCCTCTGGGACTTACAATCCGTTATCAAAAGGGATGACCGCCTGCGGATGGCAGGAAGAAAACACCTTTGTAACGGTATGCAGTGAAAACCAGCACGGGATGTGGAATACGGAATCGTGGGGAAGCTGTAGTGCAGACCGTAAACCGGGCTGGCATACGACAATGGTATATAAATGTGATTTTATTTATACCGGGAATGAGACGGGTGGCACCGGCTGGTGGGCAGGATCTGGAGGCGGAACAGACAACGGAGGCGGCGGAGAGCCTTGCCCTACCTGTCCTACCGATCCTACACAGCAGCCCTGCAACGGGAATGGAGTATCAACAGGTTTAATAGACCCTAATACCAATATTGGTGAAGGAGGTTGTGCGGGGATTCCTACGGTGATAGAATTTCCTTCCCGTGATCTTGTTACCAAATGTAATAAAGCGAAAGATGCTTATAATAATCCACAGGTAATATCTAAGTATGAATATCTTAAAACCAAAACCTCTGAAGCCAAAGAATCCGGATTTGGTTTTAAAAGAGTTACTGCTCCGGACGGAACGGTTTCTACAGATACATTTACTTTAACTCCTGATACGACCAGTCCCGATAAAATGAGAATAAGCATAACTCCAGGAACTTATGGATATGCCCATACTCATTTGAATAAATTTGACGGAAATCTTGCCATAAAAATACACTCACCAAAAGATATTGATACCTTTATAGAAACTTTAAAGAGTGCCAAAAACAATGGCATCCCTTTGGACGGAGTTTTTGCGGGAATGATTGCCTCAGACCCAGATACGCAGTACAACGTGTACCAGCTTATGTATACCGGAAACGGCAACGATCTTCCGCCTGCATTTTCTGATGCACAGCTTTTAAAATTGAAAAATGAATATAAATTAGCAGCTCAAGATATCAATATTAATACAGGTGAACCATTGACTCATTATGAATTGCAGGGGCTGCTGTACAAAACCCTGAAAAAGATGAATGTAAAAAATGTAGTGTTGTCTAAAAGAGAGTACAGTACCGGAAAATTTTATATCATAGAATTTGATGAATACGGAACTCCGTCAGAAAAATTATGTCCTTAAAATTATTATTTATGAAAAATATACTAATCTTATTTATTGTATGCTTTATCAACTGTAAAGCACAGCAACAAATTGTACCATTAGAAACTAAAGGAATTCCAGTAAAGAATACATATTATAAAGATTTAAACAATGATTTAGATCCTTACATAGGAACTTGGAAGGGGGTGTTCGAGAATAAAATTTTTATAATAACCTTTTCAAAATATAAAAATTTTAATTCTTTATATGAATACTATAAAGATCGTTTAGTAGGTAAATATAAAATGCTTGATAGTAATGGCAATGAACTATATTCCACTTATAATTTAACGGACGAAGATGCTAAAGTAATAAGTATGGGATTTGTAGGATCAAACAATTTAAACAAACTAAGTCTTTCTTTTGGAGATATATGTATAGATGGTGAGATTCATATCAGCTTTAATAATATCCAGAAAACGCAGATTTACTGGAAGTATTTTACGTACCAGGAGTTGGTTACTGATGATTCCGGGTGTGCTCCTTACAACGAAATGCCAAGAGGTGAGTTTGTGTTGACAAAACAGTAAAGCGTGAAAAACATCTTAATTATATTCGTTTTAAGCTTTATTAGCTGCAAAGCACAACAGCAAATTTTACCCTTAGAAACAAGGGGAATTCCTATCGAAGGAGCATATTATAAAGATCTAGATAATGAGTTAGATCCTTACATAGGTACTTGGAAAGGAACTTTTGAAAATAAAACTTTTACCATCACATTTACAAAATACAAAGACCTTGGTGGATTATCTAATTTTTATAAAGACAGATTAGCAGGAAAGTATACTATGATTGACAGTAATGGAAATGTTTTGTATTCCACATATAATTTGGCTAATGAAGATGCTAAAGTCAGCAGTTTGGGTTTTGTTGAAAATACTAATCATACAAAACTGAGATTTCAGTTTTCAGATTTATGTATAGATGGTGAGATTCATATCAGCTTCAACAATATTCAGAAAACGCAGATTTACTGGAAGTATTTCACGTATCAGGAGTTGGTTACTGATGATTCTGGGTGTGCTACTTACAACGAAATGCCAAGAGGTGAGTTTGTGTTGACAAAGCAGTAGATTAAACTCTTAAAAAATACCGTTTTATAAGACAAAATCCTCCCGAAATTTCAGGAGGATTTTTTTAATTTAGATTTTATTAGGATTACATTCTATTCACCACAAGATTTTTTAAAACAGCTTCTGATTTCAGTTCGGTTTCGTTCCATTCTTTTTCCGGGCTGCTTTCTGCGGTGATTCCGCCGCCTACGAATAGATGAACAGCATTTTTATACAGCTTGGCACAACGCAGATTAACAAAAAACTGAATGTGATGTTCTGTTTCAATTTTGATGTATCCTGCATATAGCTCGCGCGGAAATTTTTCGTTTCTTTTGATCTGATCTGCGCAAAAATCTTTGGGAATACCGCAAACCGCCGGAGTAGGATGTAGTTCGCTGATGATTATGTCAAGATTATCAGGATTAATTTTCAGCTTAAAATCTGTCTTTAAATGTTTAATATTCCCTGAAATATGATCATAGGTTTCAGATTCTGTTAATGTTTTTTCAAAATCGTACTGTTGTAGAATATTCCGGATGTAATCTGAAACAGGTTTTTGTTCTTCAATTTCTTTTTGCGACCAGTTTTCATGCACAGGAATTGTTCCTGCAAGACTCATCGTTTCAAATTCCTGAGTTATTTTATTAAATTTTCCCAAAACTTCTGAGAAAGCCCCCATCCAGGAATCTTTTCCGTCAAAAAACACGTATTTAAAGGCATTTGGATAATTCAGGCAAAGATTTGAAAAACTTTTGGTAAGATCTAAAGAATTAAAATCACGGATAATTTTTCTTCTTGACAGAACAAGTTTCGGTAGTTTATTTTCTTTGATAATTTCGATTACATCTTCCAGCTTTTTCAGGTATTCCTCTTTGTTTTCTGCTTTATAATTTACTTCTTCATCATGGAGAATGGCAGAATTTATATTTAGTGCATTAAATTCATCCTTACTGATTTCCAATATTTTTCCTTTGAAATTTTTAATTTCCGCATTGTCAAATGAATGAAATTCTATGGGATATATCTCATATTTTTCATCGGTAGAATAGATTTTTTCGTCAAAAGGAAACTGAAAGTAAATCATAGAGTAGTGCTTTTCTGAATTATCTGATCTGGTAAGAAATTCCCAGTAAGAATTTTCTTTCGGCAAAGGTATTATTCGGTTTAAATATGTCAAAATCAAATGCGGGATTTTTTAGAGAAAGATTCTGAATTCTGAATTGCTGATATTCAAAATCAATAAAAAAACGACTGAAAACCCGATACTGAAGACCGGCAGAAAATCCGAAATTGATTTGATTGCTTTTAAAATCATCCAATTTGTTCAACACATAGTTTTCAGGAGTCAAAAATTGCATTTTATAAACATTCTGGCTGGCTAAAATTCCAGCAAAAGGACGAATTTTTTTCCACTCATATACTGCTTTTAGCTGTAAGATATACTCGAAATGTTTATTATTAAATCTTTGGAAGAGCAGAGGCTGATCATCTTCAGAAAAATAAAATCCGTCAAGGTATGTTTCTTGTTTATTGGCGTCCAGATCAAAAGTAGAATTCCAATGATGAATATTAACGGAAAACATCAGAGAAAAATTAGGATTGATGATGCTTTTAGAAAACCATATTCCAAAAATTTGTCCGAACTGTTGATTCTTTTGAGAGAGCATTTCAGCCCAGCTTGCTTTTTTGAAACCAATTCCTGCCTGAATTCCGTATTGAAATCTTTTCGTTTTAATTTTTTTTATTTGTTCTTCATCAATGCTTCGACTGATTTCTTTAATTTCTTGTTCCTTAATTTCGAAAGAAGAAAACATAAGATTTGCAGGTTTTAACTTGATGGCTTTTTCAAGATAAATGGTATCATATACGATTACTTTTTCATAAATATAAATAGTGTCGGTTTTTTTTCTCTGAGCCTGAAAGCAAGTGTAAAACAGTATAAATAAAAAGAATATTAGTTTTTTCAAAAGCAGAATAGTTTAGTGTTCTATAAATATGGTATCTCTCTGGATGATTTTCTTAACTATAACGACAGGAGCAGTTTTTTCTTCAGTCGGTTGAGAGATTGTTTTTGTAAGCGGTTTTTTTTCAGAATTACTTTGTGTTAAAATTATTTGTGCGACTTCTGATTTTGGTAAAGTCACTTCTGAATTTTCTTTTAAATCAGAATTAATAGTTGAAGTTTTTATTTTTTCCTGCTGTGATGTATGATCTGCTTCAATTTTTATGTTTTGCTCTAAATGATTTTCAGATAAGCTTACATTATTTTTTGTTGCAGAAAGTGAAGGTATTGGTCTGAAGAAAAATGCAGATGCTGTCATCAAGATTAAAAAAGTTGCAGCAGCTACAAGATTTTTTTTGAAATATTGATTGAAACCAGAATAATTCTGCAAGTCAGTACTTCCCGAAAATTCGGGTAGTTTTTGCGGCTGAATTTCAAAATCTGAAAATTTATTTTGAAAAGTCTGTGCCCATAAAAGTCCGCCGAAGCCAAGAAAAACAAGAATCTGAGCAGTTTTGTTTTTGGCATTTTGCCTGTTTCCAAAATTTTTCATCAAATAGTCCTGAACTGATTTTTTTGCCCTTAATAAATGCGACTTTGAAGTGTTTACAGGGATTTGAAGCATATTTGCAATTTCTGAATGGGTGTAATTTTCAATAAAATACAGATTGAAAACAGATTTGTGATGAGAGGGAAGGCTGTCGATAGATTGCAACAGCTCTTCTCTCGTGAAATCATATATTAGGATGTGCCTTTTTTCTTCCATTGCAAGATTTGTATCGGTTATTTCGGCAATTTCTGATATTTCTGTGGCTGCAAAATGTTCTGCACTTGTTTTTCTGATGTATTGAAGGGCGTTGTTGATAACAATTTTTCTGAGCCATCCAAAAACAGCCTTTTCATCTTTCAACTGTTGGTTTTTCTCAATGGCCGTCATAAAACTATCCTGAACAATATCTTCAGCAGCCTGAAGATCTGCTACATAACGCCGGCAAATCCCCAAAAGTTTTGGGGAATAGTTGAGGTAAATTTTTTGCCAGTTGAGTTTTTGCATGTTAAAGTTTTATAACGGTAATGTTATTGAAACTTGAATCAAAATTTAAGTTTTGAATGCTTTGTGTTTCTATATTGTTGATGTAAACTTTAAATTCAATATTATTAGGATCATGTCTAATTGTATAAATGTTTTGATCCACTACTTTCAGGTCTTTTATCAAAGGTTTTGATGAATTCGGATTGTAAATAAAATTTCCATTTTTGAGAAAGTAATCATAATTCGCATTATTATAAAAATCATTTCCGTCTATCGTAGGCTCATTGGTTCCATAGTATCCGTTTGGTAGCAGAAAAGGTATATTTACCTGAATGTTTGTATTAAGATTTTTATAAAATTCATGTGTAGAAAAAAACACGTTATCATTATCGGAAATTACATTGGTACTCATACTGGCAAGAGTAAGTGAACTAAACAATGAATGAAAAGTTGTATTTTTAAAATAACCACTTTTGTATACACCATTTTCTCTTTTATTTGCTCCAACGTATACATCAGAGTTGAACTCTGTTATTGTACATTGGTCATTATATGTATAAGTATCTGTATATAAAGAATTTTTCACACTATTTTTCCAATAACAAAATTCTGATAAGAATGAAGATCCAACATTTATTGTAGTGTATCCAACTAAAAATAAGTTTCCATTCTTAACATACATATCAAAAATATCTACATTAAAAGGTGTTCCTAATTCCTGTTTATAAGTAGTGTAATTTCCGTTTTTCCAAAAACCATATCTTCCTTTTACATAAACGTTGTTGTTGTCAATAAATATTTTTGTTGGGTTTTCGCCTATTGGTAAATTATAGTTTAATATATGTTTTACATTGTTTTTCCAGTAGCACAAGTCACCGTTATCCTTTCCAGATATATATACATCGTAAGATGCGTTTTTCTGTTCAAGACCTTCAGTTTCATTCTCCCTGCAAGAAAAAATTAATGCTAACAACAAAATAAACGGTATAATTAAATTTCTCATGGTTATTATTTTATATTAAGATGAAGAATTATTAAAAGGTTGCAGTGAGTTTTAATAAAATGTTACAGGTTTTGCAATTTTAGGTATTTTTACAATATGATAAGGCTGGGTGACGATTGACGTTACATTGCCCTGCAATAATTTCTCTACATTTACTTCCAGATTTGATGCTGTTTCATCTACTGCAATAATATCAATAGAATGCCCACCATTTAAGTAAGTCTGATCAAAAACCGCAATTACCATGTACTGGTTAAAATCAATATTTGTTTCGGTAAATCCTCCTGATACATTATTGTTTGCATCCAGAGTATTGAGAAGAGTAGTCCATTGTGCAGAACTGGTGATGACAAGATTTTGTTGGGACAGGCTGTTTCCAATGAGTTCTCCTTTTCCGATTAACTGGAAATTAATTTGTGTTTTACTTTCAATATTTTCATCCTTATCATTACAGGAATAATTGATAAATAAAACTGAGATTAACAACAAGAGTAGAAGTTTTTTCATGATCTATAAATTTAAGGGTTTCTGTATATATGATGAAAAAAAATCAAAAGGTTGCAGCAAAACATAAAAAAAAGACTCAAATTTTTATTGAGTCCTTAATATTTTTTAATGTGAAGTTATCGGTTGATGATATTGTTGGTCATCGTGGTATGATTGATAAGCTGATTTTTCTCGTCCCTTATTTCAATTTCTGAAACATGCATGGTTTTTCCTTTTCGGATGAATCTGGCAACTGCCGTCACTGTACCATCTTTTTTACTTCTGAGATGATTGGAGTTAATATTAGTTCCCACACCGTAATATTTGCTGCCGTCAATAAATAGATTAGAAAGGCTTGATCCTAATGTTTCTGCCAAAACACAGCTTGCACCACCGTGTAAAATTCCGAACGGCTGGTGTACTTTAGGCTGTACAGGCATGGTTGCGGTAAGCATTTCTTTTTCAAGATTAATATCTGTAAATTTTATTTCCAGAGTTTTGGCTAAAGTAATTTCGCCGCCCCAGTTATTTAAAAATTCCAGAATCTCTTCTTTAGATTTATTTTGTATATACATTTTTTATGAATGATAATTAATGGATGATGAATAGAAAATGATAAAAAGTAAAAGAGTAAAAAGTAATTTTGCTTCTAACTTCTAACTTCTAACTTCTAACTTCTGTTTCATTTCCCATAATATTAGGATTCCAGTTGGCAGGAACTTTTGGGACAATATCATTTTTAATGTAATAATCCTCAATTTCCTTCATAATTTCAGCAAAACTTGCAGATTCTAATCTTTCATAAGAAATCTGATAGCCCAAATAGATGATATTTCTTTTAAAATCTCCGGCTGCCAAAACTATTGGTACTTTTGCCGCCAATGCCATATGGTAAAAACCTTTTCTCCACTTCGGAACCCAGCTTCTTGTTCCTTCCGGTGTAATTACAAGACTGAAATCTTCTTTGGCAAATTGTCCGGCAACAAAATTAACAAGATCATTTTTCTGGCTTCTGTCAATTCCTATTCCTCCCAAACCCTTTACAATAGATCCATACCACGATTTGGTATGAGCATCTTTGATGATTATTTTTAATTTTTTTCCTAAAGACCAATAAGCAAGATTTCCTAACAGGTATTCCATATTGTGGGTGTGGGGAGCTACGACAAGGATGCAGCGGTCAAGATTATCAACGTTTCCTTGCAGTACAACTTTCCAGCCAAGAATTTTCAGCATCAGTTTGCCAATCAGTTTTCTCATTTTTTTCGGTTTAAAACAAAAAAGTATAACCAAAAAATGGTTATACTCTACAAATATATTGAAATATTGTTGCTCTTAAAATAAACTGCTGATAAAATCTGCGATTTTTACTGCGATTTCTAAAACTACTTGTACCATGGGTTAATTTTTTTTGCGTTTATAATTTGTGATATTTTAAAGTACGAATATAAGAATTATTTCTGTAATAAAACACTTTAGGTTGAAAATTATTTTAATTTTTTGAGAGAAGAAGAGTGTGAATTTCAAACAATTGCCTTCCATTCACACCTTCCGCACTCTCTAAAGTTTAATTATTTGGTTTTAATAGATAGTTCTTTTTTGCCGTCTTTTATTTTGATGTCTACATTTTCTAGTTCACCGATTTTTTTCTTCATCGTATCCATCACCTGCTTTGCTTCGCCTTTAGGGTATTTTTTGCCATTGATGATTACACTGTCTTTATCATCAGAATTATACTCTATAGTAGAACCATTTATCTTGATCACATTTTCGCTTTCTCCTTCATATTTATTCTCATCATTGTCATTGATGCCATTTCCGTCTGCATCACCATTTAGATTGATATCGTTATCTTTCAGTGAAATTACTATTGAAGTTTCTGGAATAACCAGTTCGTAGTCAATATGATAGTCTCTGAAACGGTGATCGTAGGGATATTTTACATAATTTGGAAGAATTACTTTATTGTTCATGATTTCTACAGGAATATGTACATTCAGAGGAATATTGTATCCTTTCGCATCTTTTTTAATGATAAGATAAGGAGTTTTAACATCTGGTTTTCTGGTAATATCTACATTGATCCAGTCTTTTTTATAAACATAGCTTTTATCAGAGTACAGATCATCATCATAGCCTACAAAATTCTGAGGAATGGTAATTTGCTTTACATCTACATAAATGGTATCAGACTGAGTATTGATGGCGATCTCTTCGGTATCTTCCTTATGACCTGTAAAAAGCATTTCTCTTTTTGCCATGCTTACTCCGAAGTAAGTTCCTAAGCCGATCAGAGTAAGAAATAAAGCACCTAAAACCCATCCGATGTTTCTCAATTTTGTTTTTGGAGAGAAAATTTTGATGCTCAACAGGCTAAAAAGTATAGCTGGAATCAAAGATCCGATGATGATTAATGCAGCCAGAACATTATACAAACCATTGTCGTCAAAATAAAATTTCATTTCATTGGCACCAGGAAAATTAGAATCAATTCCAAAAAGTCCGAAAACCACAAATACTCCGATAATACTGCTTATTGCCATCATGGCGAAGAAAATTCCGATAACATATTTCAGAACATTCCAGATTCCGCTTCCTGCTTTGTTAACGTAAGGTTTGTTTTCAATATATATTTCTCCTGCTCTTGTTGTGGTTTCATTGGCAAATTGTACAATTTTGCTGGATTCTTCCTTCAAATTATCAAAATTGAGCGGTTTGCCTTTCATTTTCAAGAAATCTGATGCAGTTTCCGCTTTTGGTAATACTGCCCAAAGAATGATATAAAGAATGATCACTAAGAAAGATGATCCTGGTGCGATCCATAACAGGATAAATGCTCCTACCCAGATTAATCTCATCCAGCTGATTTCCAGACCAAAATAAGCAGCCAAACCAGCACATACACCTGCTATTTTTTGTTTTTCAGGATCCCTGAACAGTTGTTTTTTATCGGTATAATAAGTTCCTGAGGTTTTTGCTTTAGAATTCTTTTCTGAGTAATATGCTTCTTCCTGCTCCTCAATTTTTTCAGGTGAGCCGATCTGTGCAATTACTTTTTCTACATCAGCGTCATTGATCACCTCGCGTCTTCCTAAAGAATCTTTGAAGATTTCAACCATTCTTATTTCTATGTCATGCATTACCTCATCTGCTTCCGAAACATCCAGAGAGCTTCTCAGAGCGTTCAGGTAATCACTGAGCTTTATATATGCGTGTTCTTCTATGGTAAAAGAAAAACCTGCGAGTCCTATTGAGAGTGTCTTGTTCATAGCTTTTTGTTTTTAATTTTTTTGAGTGATTTGGTTTACAGAATCTGTCAGTTCTTTCCAGGTATTCTGAAGTTCGGTAAGAAAAGTTTTGCCTTTTTCAGTAATCTGGTAATATTTTCTTGGTGGTCCACCCGTTGATTCTTCCCATCTGTAAGAGAGAAATTCTCCATTTTTCAATCTTGTTAAAAGAGGGTAGAGTGTTCCTTCCACTACATCCAGTTTTCCTTTTTTGAGCTCATCAATCAGATCAGAAACATACATTTCGCGATAATTGATAAGGCTTAAAATACAGAATTCCAGAATCCCTTTTCGCATTTGCGCTTTGGTATTTTCGGTATTCATTGTTAATTGGTTTTATTAATTAGTTATCATCATTTCAGACTAAAGTTCCTAGCTAGATGAACTTGTTCTGATTTTATATTACAAAGATATGTAATTAAAATGGTATTATGCAATACAAAGTAGTAAAATATTTTTATTATTTATTATAAAATATTGGTTTTCAGTATAATAAAATTATTGTTGTAATTTGTAGATTTTAATTAAAGTTAAATTTTCGTCTAAATAATGTAATTTTGCAGAATGAAAATTCAAAAAGAAATAGATTTTATTATCGCTGTAGATGCATTGAAAAATGTTCAGCGAAGAAATTACAATGCAGATGATTCCCGCAGAGAAAATACAGCGGAACATTCGTGGCAGATCATTATTCTGGCTCAGATCCTTTTTCCTTATGCAAAAAACAGAGCAGATATTGATTTGCTGAGAGTAATCAGAATGCTTTCCATTCATGACTTGGTTGAAATTGAAGCCGGCGATACTTTTCTGTTTGACGAAGCAGCCATGGTTGGCAAATTTGAAAGGGAAAAAAATTCTGCTCAGAAGATTTTCGGAATTTTGGATGAGCCACTTCGGTCAGAATTTTTTAATCTCTGGCTGGAATTTGAAGAAGAGCAGACTCCAGATGCTATCTTTGCGTGTGCTATTGACAGAATTATGCCTTTTATATTAAATTCCCATACCTCAGGAAAAAGCTGGACAGAAGCTAAAGTTACAGAGCTTCAGATCCGAAATATGCTTGAAAATGCTATATGCAGAGCATCCGATGAAATGGGAGAGGCTTTTCATCAACTGCTGAATCTGAATCTGGAAACCGAAAAAGTATTAAGATAGTATATAAAAAAAATCGGCGGGCAAAGCCCGCCGATTTTTCACAATATCTGAATAGGTTTTTTAAACTCATCAATTGCCACAAAAGTAAAATCTCCTGTAATTGCTTTTTCTCTTTCATAGGAGTACATCTGTTCGGTGTAGATTTCTACGTTTACTTTCATGCTGGTTCTTCCGACATGAGAAACTTTTCCGATAAGTTCAATAATTGTTCCTGCGGGAATTGGCTTTTTAAAGTCAATTTTGTCGCTGCTTACAGTTACAACACGTTTTCTGGCAAATCTGGTGGCTGCAATAAAAGCTACTTCATCCATCAGCTGCATGGCAGTACCACCGAAAAGGGTGTCATAATGGTTGGTTGTATTCGGGAAAACGGCTTTAAAAATTCTGGTTTCGGAAGCTTCAATTCTTTCTTCTGTTGTCATTTCATTATAAATTTAAGGCAAAATGAAAGTTTAAGACAACAGAAAATAAGCAGAGATAAAAATCTCCGAAATCTGCTAATCAAAAACTTCAAATCGCGAAAGTTTTATTCTAAAGAAAATTGGCAGGTCTCCTGGCTGATAACTATCTTTTATCTCCTTCCCATGACTTTGCACAGTGGTTTTGTGATAAAGATTAGCGTTACTTACAGTTGCGCGACAGCTCGTGATTTTCACACGATTCCCTTTTCATCTGCGGTTAAGCAAAACATTTTTCCGAAAGTTTATGCGCTTTCTGAGGACAAAAATAAGAATTAAAATTCAGATTTTATTCAGGATTATGATATACAATCTGGCTAATTACTTTTCCTTCCTTGATCGTCCAGAATGTAGTATATCTGTTTGCTCCCGAACCGTTGATCATGTACAAGAAAATATGATCGTTATCAATAGAAGAAACCCCGGCTTTATCAAAATCCATTGTAGGCTCAAACATATTCTTGATCGCTTCTCTTACAAAAACAGATCCTCTTCCCGGCTGCTGTACTCTGATAGATTTTACCTCAGTAAGTCCTTCCGGCAGTTCTTTGCCGATTCCCCATGGTTTTTGCTTATCAATCTTGATGATATTTCCTTCTGTATCTTTTTCCTGCTTTTTGAATTTTGCGCTGGAAGGATATACATCAATGATCACTTTTGTACGTTCATTGGTGGGGATTTTCTGGTTGGTATTATCTGTAAATATAAGTGACCTCCCGTTTTTTGATTTTGAAGGTGTAAATTTTGGGAGCTGGTCAATAAATGCAATTCTTTCTTTATTTACCATGCCTTCTTTTGTAAGACTGTCATATCTTACAAATGGTTTTGGGATTTCGTCTTTTTCAGGATATTTTATCCAGATCCAGTCGGTTTCTCCGGGAGCGGGTTTCACATATACAAAAACATCGCCTTTCTTCATTCTTATTTTGTCTACTATTTTTCGGTAATCTTCTTTGTGTACACGCACCATTGCATATCCTTCTGTGGCTTTTACAACACCAAAAGGAATTTTATTCTGTGCCTGAATCAAACAAATTGAAAAAATGCTGAATATAGATAAGTATATTAGTTTATTGATGAATTTCATTTTTATTGAGAATATTATAGTCCAAAGATATAAATTAAATATTTTTTGGAAGATAATTAAATTGTTTGAGATCAGATAAATCTTTTACTGGTCGTAAACAGCCTTCAGAAAGAAGATGCAGCTCATCTGCAATATCAATAACGTCTTGGTATTGATGATCAGAAATTATACATCCTTTATTCTGAGTTTGCTGTTTGATAATTGTTTTTATTTCCGAGACTATTTTGGGAGATAAATTTTGAAATGGCTCATCAAGCAAGATAAACTCAGCATTTGAATACAGTAAGAGCAGGATTTCTATAATTCTGATTTCTCCGCCAGAAAGATTTTTTGGAGTTTCGTCAAGAAACGGTTTCATTAAGTCATTTTGAAATAGCTTTTCGGTATTTTGATGACTGCAGAAAAGGATGATAAGTTTTTTGATGTTAATATTTTTTGGAAGAAAGGTGCTTTGAGGTAAATAAGCAATGATATTTTTTCTGTCAGGTTGCTTTTGCAGAATTTGATGATTCCACCTTATGTATTGACTTTTTCCTTTTACTGTTCCGAAGATAATTTGTAGCAAAGTAGATTTTCCGCAGCCGTTTCTTCCTAAGATCCCAATAGTTTTTCCTGTTTCGCAGCTCAAATAAATATCTCTCAGAATATCTTTTTTACCGTAAGACTTTGTGATGCTGTCGATGTGAAGCGTACTCATAATAAAAATGTTACGAATTGTAAAACAACAGAAATAATGAAGGTAATTGTCCATAGAAAAATTCTGGAAAATCCGAAATTGGCATAAAAAACATATTCATTTCTAAACCGCAATTCGTAAATAAAATAATGAAGAAACGGGAAAAGGAACATGAAACTTAAGCCGAAAATTTTGATATTGAATCCAACCATCAATGATAGCAAAAAAGAAAATAAAACTCCCGGAATCAGGAGTTTCCTGAAAAAAAACCATAGGATCTTAAGTTCTTTTGACATTTCTCAAAAGTAATTAAAATTAAGCATGATTTAAAAATTATGATTACTTTAGTAGATAAATTTAGAAAAAACGTATTGATTTATAATCAAATCTAAATACTAATGTTCAATATGATAAATCTGCAGACTTATAAAAATGAACTTACTGCCAACGGTTTTGCTGTAATCAATAATATCTTTTCTGAAGAAGAAGTCGAGAAAATAAGTGAAGCAATTCAGAACATAGATTCTTCAAAAAACACCTTCAGGAAATCGGAAGATCTTTTTGCGATCAGGCAGTTTTTAAAAGAGATTCCGGAGGTGAAAGATTTGATTTTTAATGAAAATTTAAAAGCGATTATCAAAAAAATTTTTGGTGAAAATTATTTTGTCGTTAAAAGTATTTATTTTGATAAGCCTAAAAAATCGAATTGGTATGTCGCTTATCATCAGGATTTAACGATTTCAGTTGATAAGAAATTAGAACTGGAAAATTTCGGACCCTGGACAACCAAACAAAATCAGTTTGCAGTACAGCCGCCTTTAGATATTCTTGAAAACATTTTTACCGTAAGAATTCATCTGGATGATACAGACGAAAACAACGGAGCATTAAAAGTTGTTCCAAAATCTCACGCAAAAGGAATTTACAGACCCGAAACCATCGACTGGAATGTAGAAACCGAAACCATCTGTAATGTAGAAAAAGGCGGAATTATGTTGATGAAACCTTTACTTCTCCACGGTTCAAACCGAACAACCAACGGCAAGAAAAGAAGAGTAATTCATATTGAGTTTTCTAATAGAGAACTTCCGGAAGAACTGAATTGGTCGGAGAGGATGAATTAATATCATTTACAATTTATTTGTCATTTCGTAGGAATCTCAATCGAATATTGTTATAATGCCGCTTAGATTCCTACGGAATGACAAACTTTACGTGTATTTATTTTTTTAATTATTCTTAACGGATAATCATAAACCAAAAACCTCTTCCAAATCGAAAGAGGTTTCATTATTTAAGTTTAATTTCTATTTCACGGAAATCTCATCCACAAAAATATAAGAATCTCCGCCTGCTCCCTGATGCCATTCAGGAAGTTTTCCGAAATGATAAGCTTTTACTTTAAGATAGCGAGCTTCAGTAGGAAGAACTTCGGTAGAGAAATCTTTCACCTGAACTTTTTCATCTTTTGCATCGATGTTATTTTCCAAAGTTTTCAGAAGAATATACGTTTTCCCATCCATAGAAGCATAATATTCTACTTTTTTAGGCATCAAGATCCATGCTCTGCTATCCTGTAAATAAGTTGATGATATATAATTGATCGGCTGCGGTGATTTAAAATCAATAATTGCTTCAAAAGTTTGTCCCTGGTAACCCTGCCATTCGCCTTTTCTCCAGTTGGTATCACCTCTTATTCCGTCGATAACAGCTAATTTTCCTCCTGCTGTATATTGAGGATTTACGTTTGAATTGATAGTAATATTCCAGTAGTTAGGTCTTCTGTTAAAATCTGAAGTGGTAATTCCGCTTTTCTCGCCGTTTCTCTCTGCATAGGCAGAAACCTGTGTGGTTTTACTGATCGTAAAAGGTTCTTTATAGATTTTAAAAGTTTTTCTTACATTTTTATCATCTTCATCCAGTGTCATATAATAGACTTTGTCTTTTTCGTTGAGAGGTGTTATTTTTACCTGAGTTGTAAAATCAAAAATGCGGTCTGCAGCAATTACCGGTGATGCGGTTTGCTCAGAATATTTCAGATCTTTAGCAGCTTTTACATTTTCAAAACCTAAAGTTTTAAGTTCACTTTTTGGAGTATTTTTGGTAATGATTTTAGTCGTTCCGTCTTCCAGATGAAGTTTAATTTCGTCAAAATAAGGCGTTACGGTTTCCCATTCCGGTTTTCCCGGAGTTACAGAATAAATTCCCATCGAGCTTAGAATAAACCATGCGCTCATTTGTCCGCAGTCTTCATTTCCAATTAAACCATCGGGAGCATTTTTGTAGAAATTATCAAGAATGTATTTTATTTTTTCTTCGGTTTTCTGTGGTTTATCGACGAAATTATAGAGATAGGCAATGTGATGACTTGGCTCGTTTCCTTGAGCATATTGTCCGATCAGTCCTGTAATATCTACCTGTTCTCTTCCTGTTGTTTTGTCTGATGCTGAAAAAATTGCATCAATAAACTGTTCAAATTTCTGTTTCCCGCCATGAGCCTGAATTAATCCAGGAATATCCTGCGGAACGAAGTAAGAATAATGCCATGAATTTCCTTCTGTGTAATTATTATTAACTTCTCTCGGATCAAACGGTTCATACCAGTTTCCGTTCTTTCTTGCCTGCATAAAACCGTTGTTCGGATTGTAAATATTTTTCCAGTTCTGGGAACGTTTCATGAAGTATTCGTAATCATCTTTTTTGCCTAAAATCTTTGCCATCTGAGCAATACACCAGTCATCGTAAGCGTATTCCAGTGTTTTTGAAACACTTTCATGCTCATCATCAATGCTGATGTAGTTTTTCTGTTTGTAAGCATTTAATCCAAAAATATCCTGCATCGCAGAATTTTTTGCAGCTTCAAAAGCTTTTTCATAATCAAATCCTGTAATTCCTTTTGCCATCGCATCTGCAATTACAGAAACGCCATGATAGCCGATCATACATTCGGTTTCGTTGGAAGCAAGTTCCCAAACAGGAATTCTTCCGCCCTGTTCACGTTGTTTGATGAACGTATTGACGAAATCTGCCGTTCTTTTTCTGTCGATTAAAGTCATTAAAGGATGTGCACCTCTGAATGTGTCCCACAACGAAAAAACGGTGTAATAATCAAAGTTTTTCGCCATGTAAAATTTATTGTCTCTGCCTCGGTATTTTCCGTCAACATCCATATTGATGTTGGGTTGTGTGAAAACATGGTACAGTGCGGTGTAGAAAATCGTCAGTTTATCTTTATTGTCAGATTTAACTTCAATTTTAGAAAGCTCTTTATTCCAGTCGGTTTCTGCCTGTTTTTTAATTAAATCAAAATCATTTGAACTTCCTTCAGCCAGCATATTTTTTGCAGCACCTTCGTAACCTGTCGGTGAAATTGCCACTTTTACAAGAATTTTTTCACCTTTTTTAACAGCTGTGGTTAGAGCTAAAACTAATTTAGTCCCTTTTAAGATATTATTTTCAGAACTTCCGTTGACTTCTTTTTTAGAAATTTTCATCGGTTTTGAAAACTCAATTCTTGCATAAATGTATTGGTTGGTTGCCCAGGCTTCACTTCTGCGGAAAACTTCAATTGTTTTATTGTCGATAATTTTTACTTCACCTTCCAAAAGTTTATCACGATGATTTAAATCTAAAATAATGTTCGCTGTTCCGGCTTTGTTAAATTTATATTCGTGATAGCCCACTCTTTTTGTTGTGGTTAACCGAACATCAATATTATCTTTATCTAATTTTACCGAATAAAATCCAGCGGTTGCTTTTTCGTTTTTATGAGAAAATTTCGAAGAATATTCTTTGGGTGTTAAACCCGCTTTTCCCATGGTCGGCATCAACATAATATCTCCGTAATCTGAAACTCCGGTTCCGTTTAAATGGGTGTGCGAAAAACCGTAAATCACCGAATCGGAATAATGATAACCGCTGCAGCCGTCCCAGCTTCCGTCAATTCTCGTGTCAGGAGAAAGCTGAACCATCCCAAACGGGACAATAGCACCAGGAAAAGTGTGACCGTGACCGCCTGTTCCGATAAAAGGGTTTACGTATTGCGAAAAGTTTTGTGAAAAGAAACTATGAGCAATAAATCCTAAAAGAATGATTACTATTTTTTTCATGGATATCAATTTAAAAAAATCGTCCTAAAATACTAAATTTTAGAATGTGAAAGAATTTATCTATAGATAAGTTTATTGATTCTAAATAATTAAAAATTGCGTAAATTTGTAGTCAATTTATATTTTATGTTGACTAAAGAAAAGGTTCAGAATTTCCTTAAAGAAATAGAAGTAGATGATCTGGTAAATAATTTTCAGATTATGGGAAATGATGTTTATATTGATATGACTGCTCATTCTCCTGCAATGCATGAAAAGAAGAAGCTTGAGGCGGCAATGAAGCAGGCTTTTGCCAGTGAGTTTGGAGATGATATTGTTTTGAAACTTAAAATAGTTTCACCTGAACCAAGTGAAATTCAGCAAAGTCAGATCAAAGGAAAACAGATTCCTGGAATTCAAAATATCATTGCTATTGCATCAGGAAAAGGCGGAGTTGGTAAATCTACAGTTGCAGCCAATCTTGCGGTAACTTTAGCCAAAATGGGTTTTAAAGTAGGTTTGTTAGATGCCGATATTTACGGACCTTCAGTTCCTACAATGTTTGATACAGAAGGACAAAAGCCAATTTCTGTAGAAATTGACGGAAAAAATTTAATGAAGCCTATTGAAAATTATGGGGTGAAAATGCTTTCGATTGGATATTTTTCAGGAGCAAATCAGGCAGTTGTATGGAGAGGACCGATGGCTTCAAAAGCTTTGAACCAAATGATCAGAGATGCAGCTTGGGGAGAACTGGATTTCTTGTTAATTGATCTTCCTCCGGGAACCGGTGATATTCATTTGTCTATTATTCAGGAAGTTCCGGTAACGGGAGCAGTAATTGTAAGTACACCTCAACATGTTGCTTTGGCAGACGTAAGAAAAGGTATTGCTATGTTCCAGATGGAAAGTATTAACATTCCGGTTTTGGGATTGATAGAAAATATGGCATATTTTACGCCTGAAGAGTTACCTGAGAATAAGTATTATATCTTTGGAAATCAGGGAGCGCAGTATTTGGCAGATGATTTAAATATTCCGGTTTTAGGAGAAATTCCTTTGATTCAAAGCATCAGAGAAGCAGGAGATGTCGGAAGACCGGCTGCTTTGCAGCAAGGATCTAAAATTGCTGATATCTATACCGAAACTGCAAGAAAAATGGTAGAAAGTCTGGTAGAGAGAAATAAATTTCTTCCTCCGACTGAAGCAGTGAAAATTACCACAATGGCTGGTTGTTCACCCAAAAAATAATGTAATTTCAAATAAATTTTGAAAACCAAACCAAATATGGAAATAAAAACAACACACGAAGATACAGTAACTAGGGTGATGGAGGCTTTAGACAGCATTCGTCCGTTTCTTAATAAAGACGGTGGAGATATTGAGCTGATTGATGTAAAAGACGAAACAGTTTTTGTTAAGCTTTTAGGTAATTGCTCGGGTTGTTCTCTTAACTTTTCTACTCTTAAATTAGGCGTAGAAAACACCATCAAACAATACGCTCCCGAAATTGAAAAGGTAGTAAATGTAGAGTAAAAAAATACGATGATATATTTTTTGAAGACAGACTTTTTGAGGTCTGTCTTTTTTTATATTAATTTATATATCTTGGTTTCAGTACAATTAACATTATTTTTTAAGAAAAAAAGCCGCAGTAAAAAAACTGCGGCCTCACTTAATAAAAACTATAAACTGAAAAAACTAGGATAAGAATTTAGTAATTATTTGATTAAGTTCCTCTGCATGAGTAACATTCAGACCGTGCGGAGCACCCTCAATGGTTACAAAATGATTGTCCGGAATGCCTTGCGCTGCTTGTTGACCGGAAGTTTCAATAGGAACAATCTGGTCGCTGTCGCCATGAACGATAAGTGTTTTTACGGTAACATTGGCGAGTTCAGACCTGAAATCTGTATCTGCCCAGCTTTCTGCACACTTGATGGTGGCAATAGGCGACGCACATGATGCAATAGCCCAATCGAAATCCATTTGTTTTGGACTTACGGTAGGAGAAAGCATTCCATAGTTGTAAAAATTTTTGTGGAAAGTTTCCAAAAAGTTTATTCGGTCTAGCCTCAAATTTTTCATAATTTCAGCCAATTCTTCCGGTGGAACTCCGTGCGGATTGTCCTCTTTTTGTTTAACCAAAGGAATGATGGATGATATTAATGCTGCTTTATCAATATTTTCAGAACCATAATTAGTAAGATAACGTACGACTTCTCCGCCACCCATAGAAAAGCCAAAAAGAATTACATTTTTTAGCTCAAGCTGAGAAATTAATTCATGAAGATCTGCTGCAAGAGAGTCATAATCATAACCGTCTAACGTAGGTGCAGATTTCCCGAAACCTTTTCTGTCATAGGTAATGACTCTGTAACCCAAATCAAGAAGTACAGGAACCTGAAGTTCCCAGGATTTTCCGCTCAACGGCCATCCGTGAATGAGAATAATAGGCTGTCCTGATCCGAAATCTTCATAGTAAAGTTCAAAACTCTTGTCATTTTGTTTTGTAATGTAAGGCATATCTATATTTTTTGGTGTAACACATTCAAAACAAATTTTGAGCCAGCTGAGGTATTATTTTTAATCTTTATTGTCTTTATTTTTAATTTTATAATAATTTGTAACATTTTTATTCCAGAGATACTAACTCTATAGAGTACAATCAAATGACTTTACAACAAAAGGAATTTTTAGAAAAGATTGAAAAACATAAGGGAATCATTTATAAGATTTCCAAAATGTATATGGATAACCAGAGTGATCGGGAAGATCTTTTTCAGGAAATTACCTATCAGGTCTGGAAAGCGTATTCTACTTTCAGAGGGGATAGCGAGTTTTCTACCTGGCTTTACAGAATTGCTCTCAATACCGCCATTATGTTTCTGAGATCTGAGAAAAGAAGAAGTTTCATAACCACCAATGATGTTTTTTCTGATTATAGAATCAAAAATGAGGAATATGATGATGAAAAAGAAGAGAAACTTTCAAAAATGTATTCTGCGATCAATAAACTTAATCCCATTGATAAAGCATTTATTTTTTACTATCTGGAAAATTTTTCCGGAAAACAAATTGCCGAACAAATGGGAATTTCGGAGGGAAATGTACGGGTAAAAATGAACCGGGCGAAAAATAAACTTAAAGAGCTTTTAAACTAAAAATTATAGTTAATCTTAATAACTTTTGCTATGAATATAGATGAACTGAAAAATATGTGGAATGACGATCAGTCTGAAAAGATTCCGGAAATTAATATGGAAGATAAAAACCGCATTCATCTTCCTTTGGAAAAGATAAGAAAAAATATGAGGATGGAATTTTGGTCTACTCTGGGTATTTTTATTTTTGCTTTTGCATTAATTGCTGTTTGCGAAGCTCCGTTCAAATTTAAATTTTATATTTCCATTCTTGTTGCTTCAATGATTTTTGTGACTATGTTTTTTTTCGATAAGTTTTTTAAGCTTTACAGAAACATGACCGATATGAACCTTAATACGCTTGAGGGACTGAAAGATCTTTTGCATCAGCTTGAGCTTAACAAACAGTATTATCTGTCTTTTTATGTTGCATTTGCTCCTTTTTTAGTATGCGAACTGCTGATTGTTCTGGAGTTTATTCCGCGGCAGATACCATTATCCGATATGAAAATTGCTGTTACTTTGATTTCTACCTTAGTTGTAGGTATTGTTCTGCTTTTCGTGTTTGGGAAATGGTGGTTCAACAAATTTTATGGTCAATATATTAAAAAGATTGAATCTCTTTTTTTGCATCTTAAAAATAATTAAATAAAAAAAGCGGCAGAAATTATCTATCTGCCGCATTTATTTATTTTAGAATTGAGAGAAAATGAATTACAAAATCTTTGAAACTTCATTACAAAGCCACTCCAACAGTTCTAAATCTTCTTTTGTAAAAGGATCTAAAGTATGAGAATCAATATCTATCTGCCCGATATTTTCTCCATTCTTAAAAATCGGAACTACAATTTCCGCTTTTGTATCAATAGAGCAGCTTAGATAATTGTCCTGCAAATGTACATCAGGAACTACAAATGTTTCGTTGGAAACAGCTACCTGTCCGCAGATTCCTTTTCCGTACGGAATAATGGTGTGATCGGTTTCGGCGCCTACATAAGGACCTAGTTTAAGCTCGTTTTTATCCCCGTTTTTGAAATAAAAACCCGTCCAGTTGAAATAGGAAATCTCCTGATCCAGTAAATAACAAACTTTCTGAAGTTTTTCTTCAGTATTATGTTTCGGACTTTCCAGAATAGACGAAAGTCTTTTTTTTAATTCAGACATTTTTATAATTTTTATGAAAACTGTTTAAGGGACAGTTCGTTTTTAAAGCCGAACATTCCTCTTTCTTTAATCATTTCTGCGACACCTTCCGGTACCTGATTTTCCCATCCGTTCATATTGCATGAGATTTTTCTGAGAATTTCCCGCGAATAAATTTCCAAAAACTGCGGATTGTAATTTTTAATATCTACAATACGGTTGTTGAGTTTGAAATATTTGTACAGCTCTTTCAGATTCTCTTCTACTTTCAGATTGGAAGAGTCCAGAAGCTCATGTGTTTCGGGATCTTTGTATGGATAGAGATATACTCTCATTCCGTTTCGGAAAAACTTTCCGAATGCTTCCAGAATTCCTCCTGAAAGATCTTTGTAGTATTTCTCATCAAATACCATTAGTAGATTATTTACTCCCATTGCAACTCCAATATCACCGTTGGTATAATGAGAAAAATAATCTATCAGTCTGTAATATTCAGAGAAATTGGAAATAATTACGGTATAGCCCAGTTTTCCCAAAACATCCACACGGTCAAGAAAATCTCTTTCATCAATGTCTCCGTCTGCTCTTAGATTGGAAATGGTAATTTCTATAAGAATTTCGGTTTCTTCATGAGTGCAGATAGCATCTTTTAGAAACATGTCCATGCCATTGCGCAGCATATCAATATTTACCTTAGTAACGGGTCTGAAGCTTCCTCTTACTGCAAAAATATTTTTTTTGTATAAAATATCTGCCGGAAGCATATTGTTTCCTTCAGAATTGAAAATTACAGCATCGGTCATGTTATTTTTTACGAGCTGTAAAGACATCAGCCTGTTGTCAACGTAGGCAAACGCCGGTCCACTGAAGTCAATCATATCAATCTCCAGATTATCTGTTGCGATATCATCGTAAAGAGACTCAATGAGTCTTCTTGGATTGTCATAATAGGTAAAAGCCCCGAAAATAAGATTCACACCAAGATTTCCCAGAGTTTCCTGCTGTAAAGTGGCGTCATTTTCTTTAAATTTTACATGAATAACGATTTCGTTGTAATCCTCATTTTCTTTTACCTGAAAACGGATTCCTACCCAGCCATGACCTTTTACTGTTTTATCAAAATTGATTGTGGTAACGGTGTTGGCATAGGAAAAATATTTTCTTCCGGGATTGCTGTCTCTTGAGATTCTTTCTTCAATAAGCGATACTTCATAACGAAGCATTTTTCTGAGTCGGTTTTGGGTTACATATCTGTTTTTTACCTCTTTTCCGTAAATAGCATCACTAAAATCTTTGTCGTAAGCCGACATTGCTTTTGCAATTGTACCTGAAGCTCCTCCAGCTCTAAAAAAGTGTCGAACGGTTTCCTGTCCTGCTCCAATTTCTGCGAAAGTACCATAAATAGTAGGATCTAAGTTAATTGTTAATGCTTTTTGTTTAGGAGTTAGTTTCTGATACATTAGGACATTAAATTTTTCGTAAATTTACCAAAATTAAAACAACCTCAAAAGAAATGAAGTTGAAATTTTTAGGAACAGGCACTTCACAGGGTGTTCCGGTAATTGGCTGCACTTGCGAGGTCTGTACATCAGAAAACCCGAAGGACAGTCGTTTCCGGGCTTCAGTAATGGTAACTACCGAAGAAAATAGGAAGATTCTTATTGATTGCGGTCCAGATTTCAGACAGCAGATGCTTCTGAATCATGAAAATCATATTGATGCTGCTTTATTAACCCATGAACATAACGACCATGTTATCGGATTGGATGATATGCGTCCGCTGATTTTCAAAAGTGGAGAAAACATGCCGCTGTATTGTATGAAAAGAGTAGGAGGTGAGGTTAAAAACCGATTTCCGTATGCTTTTGCGGATGAAAAATATCCCGGAGCTCCTGCATTTGATCTTCACATAATAGAAAATGAAAAGTTTACCGTAGCTAATACAGAAATACAGCCTGTTGAGGTTACTCATTACAAAATTCCTGTTTTTGGGTATAAATTTAAAAGTCTTGCATACATTACAGATGCAGGTTCTATTTCCGGAGCGGAAAAAGAGAAACTTAAAAATTTGGATGTTTTAATTTTAAACTGCATACGCAAATTTGATCCTCATCCTGCTCATTTTATTCTGCCGGATATTTTAGAGTTGTTTGAAGAGCTGAAGCCTAAGAAATTATTTCTAACGCATATCAGTCATCATTTTGGGCTGCATGATGTTGAAAATAAAGAGCTTCCTGATGGGATTTCCCTTGCTTACGATGGTTTGGAGATTATTTTTTAAAGAAAATTTGATAAAAAGTTTTTGAATAGTAAAAAAAGTTTCTATATTTGCACACCGATTTACAGCAGCCCAGGTGGCGGAATTGGTAGACGCGCTGGTCTCAAACACCAGTTCTTAGGAGTACCGGTTCGATCCCGGTCCTGGGTACAAAAGATCCTCTGAAATCATTTGATTTTCAGAGGATTTTGCTTTTTAGGATGGTCAAAAGGGTGGCTAAAATTTATTATATATTTTATTGTCAATATGGAAATTTTAGTTATTTTTATATAATGCCATTTTCATCAGAAAAATTATGGAAACTAAAGTAATAAATTTTATAGATTTATTTGCAGGGGCATCTGGTATGTCTGAAGGATTTGTGAATGCCGGATTTAATCCTGTAGCTCACATTGAAATGAATCAGGAAGCTTGTTTAACAATAAAAACAAGAGCAGCATATCATTATCTCAAATCAAAAAACAAATTAAAAATATATTATACCTATATTAAGGGAGAAATTTCAAGAGAAGAATTTTATAAAAATATTCCTGAAGAAATTTTGGATTCAGTCCTTAATGTTGAAATAGACGATAATTCTATCAAAGATATTTTCAAGAAACTAAATAAAGAAAAGCTAAATGTTGATCTAATAATTGGTGGACCACCCTGCCAAGCATACTCATTATTAGGAAGACATCAAGAAAACATTGAAAATGATCCGAGAAACAAACTATATATTCAATATGGCAGATTTTTGAAAGAATTTAATCCGAAGGCATTTGTTTTTGAAAATGTTCCAGGGCTACTAAGTGCTAATAAAGGTAAGCATTTTAAAAACCTAAAAGCCTATTTCAGAAAACTTGGTTATGAAGTATATCATGAAACACTTGATGCTTCAGATTATGGTGTTGTTCAGGCAAGAAAAAGAATAATAATTATCGGATGGAAAAAAGAAAATGATTTTGGCTTTCCAAATTTTGAAAAATTAGAAGTAAAATATACGGTTAATGAAGCTTTTCAAGATTTGCCTAAACTAAAGCCAGGTGAAAGCTATCAGTATATAAATTACAAAGAGAAAAAGAATAATTATCTAGAAAAATTCAATCTAAGAAACGGAATTAGTTTTGTCACTCAACATATTTCACGTCCTCATAATGAAAGAGATTTAGCTATTTATAAAACAGCGATAGATAAATGGAATAATGGTCAAATAAGAATAAAATATCCTGATCTACCCGAAGAATTGAAGACACATAAAAATGAATCTTCCTTCATTGATAGATTTAAAGTTGTAAACGGAACAGGAGTTTCACATACAGTAGTGGCACACATCGCAAAAGATGGACATCATTATATACACCCAGATGAAGAACAATGCCGATCTATTTCGGTAAGGGAAGCAGCAAGATTACAATCTTTTCCAGATGATTTTTATTTCGAAGGCTCACGTTCTGCTGCATTTAAACAAATAGGGAATGCAGTCCCCCCATTAATGGCGTTTGCTATAGCAAAAAAAATGAAAGAACTATTATTATGAGTGAAACTATAAAAGAAAAACATTTTAATCCAAAGGCACACATTTTAACTTTATTAGGGGATGAACTTATAAAAAATCCTGTAATGGCAATTTATGAGTTAGTAAAAAATAGTTATGATGCAGATGCAACAAAAGTTAATTTATTTTTCAGAGATGTTGAAAATTCAGAAAATTCGGCTATCATTATTGAGGATGATGGAATTGGAATGACGTCAGATATAATTGAGAATGTTTGGCTAGAACCAGGTTCTGACTTTAGAAAACCTATAAAAGATGGGCTTAGGCAAATAATTAAAAGTCCAATATTTGATAGAATTCCAATGGGAGAAAAAGGGGTTGGAAGATTTGCCGTTCATAAATTAGGGACAAATATATTATTAATTTCCCGACCACTCATTATAGAAAATGATAAGGAAACAAACACCATAAAAAAAACTCTTGCTGACTACGAAATAGAATTATCAATTAATTGGAAAGACTTCAGTCAATCAAAACATCTATCTGATATACCAATAACATGGAAATTAAGAAAAGATGAAAATAGTTTTCGCTTTAAAGATAAAAGCGGAACATATATTCGTTTAAGTGGGCTTAAAGAAACATGGACGAAAGGCATGGCCAGAGAACTTAAGGGACATACTTTATCCATGTTATCACCTAAAGTTAATGATAATAACTTTGCCATCAATCTCAACTTTAATAATCAATGGTTATCAGATTTTCCATCTATTAATAAAATTTTAGATAATGCTCCATATAAACTGATTGCCGTAATAGACAAAAATTACAATTTGTCTTTTGAATATAAGTTTTCTCTCGCAAAAAATGAAAGCATAGGAATTCGACAGATTAATCAGGATAATAATCAGAATTTGTATGAAAAAAATATTAAAGGGGAAATAAGACCATATATTAGAAAAGAGTTTGAAGCAAAAGAATATCCTAAAGAAACTATTGAAGAATTATTAAAATTATTTGATTCCTCAGATGAAATACCTTTTGGAGATTTAATGTTTGAGTTAAATACTTTTGATTTAGATACAAAATCTCTAAATGACTATACTTCTGAACCTGCATTAATAAAAAAAATATTAAAAGAAAATTCAGGGATAAAGGTCTATAAAGGAGATTTGAGAGTTTTTGATTATGGTGAGAAGGGAAATGACTGGTTAGGTATCGATTTAAAAAGAGTTCAAGATACAAGTTGGTTTTCTAATAATCTTGTTATAGGATATGTATATCTTGATCCTGAAAATTCTTCTAATTTGGTAGAAAAAACTAATCGAGAAGGATTTGTTGAAAATAAATCATTTGTATTGTTTAAATATTTGCTTGATTATACATTAACACAATTTAAAATAGAAAGATCTAAAGATCGAGAAAGATGGTCAAAATTTAATCGTAAAGAGACAAAAAATCTCTTTGAAGAAAGAATTAGTAATTTTAAAAACATATTAGAAAATACAAATCTTGATAATATTGAAAAAAAACAGTTATTATTAGAAGAAGCTGAAAATATTGAAAAAAAATATGAAGAGGATAAAAAAATACTTTTAATTCCTGCAGGAGTTGGAATGACAGCTTCAGTAGCATTACATGAAATAGAAAAGCTTGTTCCCAGAATGGAAGAAACAGTTAGATCAAAACCATTACAGGAAAGTATTATAAAAGAGCAGGTACAAGAATTAAAACAATACACAGAAGGAATTATCTCTGTTCTTAGAAAAGGAGGAGATAAACCAATAAATATAAGCGATGCTATTAATAGATCTTTTAATAATTATAAATTAAAATTAACAGACAGAAAAATAACTCATGTAATAGAAATACCTGATTCTACTCTAACCATAAATTGTGATAAAAGACTTTTAATTACCTCCTTAATGAATATTATAGATAATAGTATATATTGGCTGGATACTATTTATAAAGAAGATAGAGAGATTTTTTTAAAAGTTACTAAAGAAGAAGATGTAATTTCCATATTTATAGCAGATAATGGACCTGGGTTTAAAGATGATATTTCAGAAATAATAAGACCGTTTTTTTCACGTAAGGCTGATGGTATTGGTATAGGATTATATCTTGTAGATACAATCATGTTTAAATATGGGAAATTCAATATTATAGATAATTCAGAAATAAAAAATTATGGCATTCCTGAAAAATATACCGGAGCAGTAATAAAATTAACATTTAATAAATCTCAATTATGATAAATTATTTAGAGCCTAATATTATTATTGTTGATGACAAACAAATAGAAATACAAGGGATTTATGATTATTATACATCTAATGGGATTGGATGTAAAATTTTTAACCCCGATCTTATTGACGGTGATGATTATCCTTCTACGCCATATTCTGATACAAATATTATTTTTTTAGATCTACATTATTCTGAACAGTTTGATCCTGAAATGTGTAGTACATGGATACGACATCTTATAAAACCTAGAACATTTTATATTTTAGTTATGTGGTCAAAAGATATTAGCAAAGCTAAAGAAGTATCTGATCTTTTAATTACACATAAAGTTGTTCCATTTATTACAATTGTACAAAGTAAAATTGATTATCAAACTGATAGGGATTATAATTTTTCAGCACTATTCGAAAAACTAGATAAAGAATTAAACTCTACAGCATCATTGGAAGAAATATTATATTGGAAAAGAACAGTAAAATATTCTTCTAATGAAATTATTGGAAATTTAACAAAGAATCCGGATAATATTATTAACAAGCTTAAAAAAATAATAATATCACACGGAGGTATTTCTATAAAAGAGAGTACTGATAATTTTTACAAAAGAAATATTTTATTTGATGCATTGGATACAGTATTAATTTCAAATACAAAAAAAAATATTCAAGGAGTAATTAGCGACCTTAATAACGAAACACTTTATAATCTTCAAGATGCTCAGAATGAAGAAACTGATAAAGAACTAAATAGCTGGTTTCACTTCAAGTTAGACAATGAAATATCGCCTAATGCAATAAGTCCGGGATTAATAGCAATAAATAATCATAGTTTTTTCAAAAAATTATATTCCATAAAAGATGATTTAAAAGTTGAAGGACTTCTAAAAAAACAACTTGATTCCGAAAAAGAAATTATCGATATAGTACTCCTTATTTCTAGACCTTGTGATATTGCTCAAAAAAAGTATGGAAAAAATCTTAAATTACTAAGTGGATTAATTATTAAAAATCCACAAAGAAAAACCAATGGTAAAATAGATTTATCTGGTAGCCCCATTGATTCGTTAAAAATTTATGATCATTTGTATCTTAACGATAATGATTCAGATGTTGCCTTATTTTTTGATTTTAGATATAGCTTTTCAATTCCATCTGAGATATTTGTTAGCAAATTTGAAAACATCAAAATTTTCAATAAAGAGTTGTTGTCTGAAATGCAAGTAGAATATAGTAGTTATTCCAGTAGATTAGGAATTACTCAGATCATCTAAAATTATGGATGTCCATACTTCTGAACAACGCTCAAAAAATATGAGAGCAATTAAAGCAACAGGAACTAAAGATGAAGTTCGCTTGGCAAAAGCTTTATGGAGTTTAGGATATCGATATAGAAAAAATAATAAAACTGTTTTTGGAAAACCTGATATTACTTTCAAGAAATACAAGTTAGCAATTTTTGTTGATAGTGAATTTTTTCATGGTAAAGATTGGGAAACTGAAAAGCATAGAATTAAATCTAATACCGAGTTTTGGCATAAGAAAATTGAACGAAATATCCTGAGAGATAAGGAAGTGAATAGTTATCTTATAGAAAATGGATGGACAGTTTTGAGATTTTGGAGTAAGGATGTAAAGAAAAATTTAGATGAGTGTATAAGTAAAATTGTTACATTAATAGATGGTAAATAAATACTAGCTTCTCTTTGTGATAATTTTAGAAGATATTATTCTTTATCCTCTTCATTATTCATATAAATTCAAAAAATAAGTATCTTCGCTTTTTAAAATACTTTAGAAATGAAAAGATTAATCTCCGGATTATTTGTTTTTTTTACTGTTCTTATATTGGCTCAGGAAGGAATTAAATTCGAAGAAATTCCGTTCAAAGATATGCTTGCCAAAGCAAAAAAAGAAAATAAGCTTGTTTTTGTTGACGCCTATGCTTCATGGTGTGGTCCGTGTAAAATGATGGAAAGGAATGTGTTTCCTCAAAAACCTGTTGGTGATTTTTACAATAAAAACTTTGTGAACGCCCGTATTGATATGGAAAAAGGTGAAGGAAGAGAAATTGCTGCCAAATACGGCGTAAGATCTTATCCTACCTATCTGTTTCTGAATGGCGATGGTGAACTGGTTTCTCAGAATTATGGATATATGGAGGAAAGTATGTTTCTGGCAATGGCTGAGAATATTGATTCTCCTTCGAATAAAAAAGGTTCATTGAAAGAAAGGTTTGCTAAGGGAGAAAAAGATCCCGCTTTTTTGGTCAGTATTATGAAACTCAACTCCAATTCTGATTTTGATTTTGCCAAAAAAGCTTCTGAAAGATATTTCTCCAACAAATCCAAAAGCGAATCGCTTACAAAAGATGAAGTGGGCTATTTACTTTTCTTCCTAAAATCTACAGAAGATCCTAATTATAAAATGTTTTTAGACAGAAAATCAGATATTCTGCAGTTTTTCCCTGAGCAGAATTATAATGATTTTAAAAATCAGCTTGTTCTGGCTAAAGTAGTTCAGGAATCTATTGATGAAGAGAAGAAAAATATCAATGATGATTATTTTCTGAAAACAGCAGAACCTCTTGTAGGAAGAGAAACAGCACAACTGAAGCTTAATCAGACAAAACTTGCATATTATGAACAAAATGCTGATTTTCAGGAATATGAAAAAATAGCTTTGGAGTATTATAAAAATGCAGATGATTTTGATGCTAATGAATTATTAAAAGCAGCTTGGATTTTTTCTGATCATATTAAAAATGTATCATCTCTGAAAAAAGCAGCAGAATGGGCAGAAAAATCTGTTATGAGAGGAGAAACTTCCGAAAACACCTATATTTTGGCAAAAATTTATTTAAGTTTAGGTAATAAAGATCTGGCTAAAAACTTTGCTGAACTATCGAAAGATATTGCTTCAAGAACTGGAAAAGATTCAAGTCTAGCTCAAGGTATTCTTAACCAGATAAAGTAAATAGATTATGAAGATTAAATTTTTTACCCTGCTTATTGTACTGCTTTCTGTTTTTAGATTACAGGCGCAGGAAAATTCTGATTTTCAAAATATTGATAATTCAGAGAAAAAACTTTATATAAAAGGTAATGCTTTATTTATTCCGATTGGAATTGTTAATGCAGGCTTGGAATATCAGCTGAATCAGAAATTTACGATGCAGGGTGATATTCTGGTTTCACCGTGGAAATCTTTTGCAGGACATGAGCTTCAGTATTATTCATTGTCATTGGAAGGACGTTATTATTTTAAAGAAGCTTTTCAGGGATGGTATGTTGGAGCTAATATTGCGGCATCATCTTTTGTGCTTCAAAAATGGAATTACTGGAGCGATGAGCTTTATCCGAGTAAAAATGAGGAGGGCGTAACTTTTATTAAATCAAATCTCTACCAAAAAGGCTATTCTGTTTTGTTTGGTGCTACATTAGGGTATCAGTTTAAGCTGTCTGAAAACTGGAGAATGGACGTTTACGGAACGGTTGGTTCGTCACAGGATTTTTACAAGGGTTACGACAGAATATCAGGTAAAAGATATGACGAAAAACCAGACGGATACAACAGAAGTGGAGAAATACTGCCTTATCGCGGCGGAATAATGATTTCTTACCGTCTGAAATAATTCTATATCACTAATTAAAATAAATTTACAATGAAATTATTTGGAAAAAATCATCTTATCATTTCTGCGATCACCTTTGTTATTCTTTTTTTGATGAATTACTTAGGGAACAATGAAGCCGATAAACTGGAAAGAGCGCTTATGATTGCCGGAGCAGGTGTTGTAGGATTGTCTTTAGGTTTAGTTATTATGAACAGAGGGAAAGACGATAAAACGCCACCCCAAAATTTTGATTAGTAGTAGCCACATTTTTGTTACATATTTTCCTGAGACTCAATTTCTTTAAGCTGTTTCAGGTTTTTATCCAATCTTCCCATAATGATTCCGTAGACCAATCTGTAATAAATCCAGATCAGCATTACACACAAAACCGTACTTGCGATAATTCCAACGATAAATCCGGTGAATTCCGAGCCGCTCAGCTCAATGTGCTGTGTGTTGAGGATATAAAATACAAATCCCGTTAAAACCAAAATTAAGATAATCAGCAAGCCAATATTCGTGAGAATGAAAGCATTAACTGTCTTTTTGAATGTGATAATCCTTATAATAAATTTCTTCAGATCTTCTTCAACTTTTATCTTTCGGTAATTCAGATAAAATATTACTACAAAAAATCCGGTTACCAGAAGACTTAGAATTTTGATTAATAAATAAATATTATCAAGCTTATTTTCGAGTTCCACATCTTTTTGAACGCCCATTTTTTCCAAAATTGAAAGAAAACTTTGTGAATCATTGCTTTTAACAATGTAAAATAATCCCAAAATACTAAAAAATAAAAACTCTGCCACGCTGATCCAGAAAATATATTTCATATAGTTCCGCGATTTTTTATTGAGCATCTTCAGGATCTCATTTTGATCATATTTGGACTGTACAGGCTGTTCCTGCCAGGTTTTTTTAAAGCTGTCTAAATCAAATTCAGGCATGTTTTTCCATTTTTTCTTTAAGGACTTTTTTGAGTCGGTTCATTTTTACACGCGCATTGACTTCGGTAATTCCCAAATTTTCCGCAATATCTTTGTATGGTAAATCATCCAGATACATCATCACGATGGCTCGTTCTACATTGGGTAAAGTTTTTATAACAGTGTAAAGAAGTGAAATCTGCTGTTGTTTTTCATCATCATCTTCTACAAAATCCCGATGATTGATGTCCAGCTCATTGGTTTGTATGCTTTTGGTTTTTTTTCTGAAAAGAGTAATTGCAGTATTGAGCGCTACACGGTACATCCACGTTGAAATTTTTGAATTTCCTTTAAAAGAGTCATAACTCCGCCAAAGCTGAAGTACGATTTCCTGAAACAAATCTTCTTCATCTTCCAGAGAGTTGGTATAGAGACGCGAAACTTTGATAATCAATCCCTGATTATCTTTTACAAGCTGCGCAAACTCTTTTTCTTTTGAAATCAAAACAAATTTTATAACTGCACGAAGATAATAATTATTAGTCAATTGTGAATTTTACTTTATAAGTGAATTGTAAATTTTATTTTTTAATTTAATTGAAAAGTTTCAAAATTGACAACAAAGTGAATTGACTGTTCATCATTCACAAAATATGAATTACTATTCTCATTTTACATATCTTTGTATCCACGAGAAAATCGGCTTGTTGATTCTCATTCAATTGAGGGTAGGAAAGTCCGGACACCATAGAGCAGCAAAGCGGATAACATCCGTCATCCGTGAGGATAGGACAAGTGCAACAGAAAGCAGGTACAGTTCGGCTGTAGTGAAACCAGGTAAACTCTTTGCGGTGCAATGATAAGTATATCGGTTCTTTTCAGTAATGAAAATAGGGGCGGCTCGTCCTGAAAGCCGAGGGGTAATCAGCTTAAGTTTTGCAGCAATGTAAAACGCAGATAAATAACAGGCACTTTTTTAAAGTACAAAATCCGGCTTATAGATTTTCTCGTGATTTTATCTACGGAAAATGAGTTTCTTTGGACAGCTCATTTCTATATTTATATTATCTGATTTTATTGTTTTGTAATTGATAATATTATCTTTCCTGTAATATGTGAGGGCATTTTTGATTTTAAATTTCTGTTCATTTCCAACTTCTTTTTCAAGGGTTTTTAAAATTGCCAGTCTTCTTGATTCCCCAATATCAGCAGAAAAACCTTTAAGCAGATTTTTTTCAGATCTTTCCAGCTCAATGACAGTTTTAAAGGTATTCTCTTTTTTCTTTAAGCTGTATTCATTAATCTCATATGTATTTTCTGCAATTTTCTGTAACTCGTATCTGTATTTATTGCTGGATTTTTCAATTTTAAATGAACTTTTATAAATAAAAGAATATTTTTTCTGAGTTGTTTTGTTTTGAAAGATATGACCTATATTTCTTTTAGTGTCATAAACGGTAAATGATGAATTCGCATCACTAAAGGCTGTAATGGTATCATCCGAAGTATTTAATAATAAAACCTGACTACCTTTGTAATTAATTGATGGTACTTCATGATAAATTTCTACAAAAGCATCAAATTGATATGACTGACAGTAGCCGAAAGTGCAATATAATATCAACAATAGTAAAAGTGTTTTTTTCATCATAAGTTTATTTTTCGTTTTCCAATTGTTTTTTAGCATTATCTAATTCAGCCTTATCTTTTTCTGAAAGTTCCGGGAATTTTAAATCCATTTTCTCTAAAGTGTCAATAATAATTTGTATAGCAGAAAGTCTTGCAAACCATTTGTTGTCGGCAGGAATTACATACCATGGTGCGTGATCTTTTGAGGTTTCGTTGATGGCTTCTTCATAACATTTCATATATTCATTAAATAAAGCCCTTTCAGGAAGATCAGAAGCAGAAAATTTCCAGTTTTTATCCTGTTCGTTGATGCGGTCAAGGAGTCTTTTCTTCTGTTCATCTTTTGAAACATGAAGAAAAATTTTAATAATGGTTGTTCCATTTTGAGCCAGATGCTTTTCGAAATTTCTGATGCTTTCGTAACGGTTTTCCCAGAATTTATCATCAAAATCATCTACAGAATCCCAGGTTTTTTCGCTCAAATTATATTCAGAATGTACTTTACAAACCAAAACACTTTCGTAATGCGAACGGTTAAAAATTCCTATCATTCCTTTTTGAGGTAAAGCCAGATAATGTCTCCACAAAAAATCATGAGAGTATTCTTTTGAACTTGGGGTTTTAAAACTGGTCACGCTACATCCTTGTGGATTGACACCGCCGAAAACGTGTTCTATAAGACTGTCTTTTCCAGCTGCATCCATTGCCTGAAGTACAACCAGCAAAGATTTGCTTCCATCTGCATAGAGTTTTTCCTGAAGTTCTCTAAGTTTTTGTTTCTCTTCATTAAGAATGATAATACCATCATCTTTTGTAAGCGGACCTTCATATTGAGTGGGTGTTTTTTTAATCGAAAAATTTTCTGTCACTTTAAAATTATCTGAAAAATTCTTATCCATTGATATTTTTTTATCTAAAATAACAAAAAACCGCCTCAATTGAGACGGTTTCTACTATTTTTTTAATCTGAACACTATTTAGCTGCTTTCTTTGCTATTTTAGCTGCTTTTTTATCAGCCTTAGCTTTAGCTTTTAGCTCGGCGGGAGTTAATGGTTTAGGGTCAGGAGCATTAGGATTTACATCACCTTTGATGTAAATTACACTTCTGCTGTTTACAGGATCATTAGAAAAAACTTCAATCATTTTATTGAAAGCACCTGGAGACGCAGTGTTGTAACCCACTTTTATCTTTGCAGATTTTCCGGGTAAAATAGGATCCTGGCTGAATTCCGGAGTTGTGCATCCGCAAGAAGGTTTTACATTGGAAATAATTAAAGGCTTGTCACCTGTATTAGTTACTGTAAAAAATCTATTTCCGTCAGAATTTGGCTTTATTTGACCATATTCGTACGTTGTTCTGTCAAAAGTAATGGTTTGTGCAGATGCTAATGCAAAAGTTCCGAATAATGCAATTCCTGCGATTAATTTTTTCATATTCTTGAATGTTAATATGTTTGTTAGATAAATTTTGAGGAACAAAGTTAAAAATTATTTTAATTAGTGCTTACATTTTTTTACTTTAAACTATTTTTGCAAATCGTAAAGAAAAGAAATTAAGAATTTATGCAGATTTCAGAAAAGTACAATCCAAAGGAAACAGAACAAAAGTGGTACAATTACTGGTTGGAAAACAAATATTTCCATTCAGAACCGAATGACAAGCCGCCTTACACTGTTGTAATTCCTCCGCCAAACGTAACGGGGATTTTGCACATGGGGCATATGTTGAATAATACCATTCAGGATGTTCTGGTTCGTCGTGCAAGAATGCAGGGCTTTAATGCCTGTTGGGTTCCGGGAACAGATCATGCTTCTATTGCTACAGAAGCTAAAGTTGTTGCTAAACTGAAGTCTGAAGGAGTCAATAAATCTGATATTACTCGTGAAGAATTCTTAAAACACGCTTGGGACTGGACTGACAAATATGGAGGAACAATTCTTGAGCAATTGAAAAAACTGGGCTGTTCTTGCGATTGGGATAGAACCCGTTTCACAATGGAACCTAAACTTTCTCAGCAGGTAATCAAATCTTTTGTTGATTTATACAATAAAGGACTGATCTATCGTGGGTACAGAATGGTCAATTGGGATCCTGAAGCGAAAACCAATATTTCTGACGAAGAAGTAATCTTTAAAGAACAAAACGGAAAATTATACTTTCTAAAATACAAAATCGAAGGATCTGAGGAATTTCTTTCGGTGGCTACAACGCGTCCTGAAACCATTTTCGGGGATACTGCGGTTTGCATCAATCCTAATGATGAAAGATATGCTCATTTAAAAGGTAAAAACGTTATCGTACCGATTGTTGACAGAGTAATTCCTATCATTGAAGACGAATATGTAGATATTGAATTCGGAACAGGGGCTTTGAAAATCACGCCTGCACACGACATCAACGACTACGAAATCGGGCAGAAACACAATCTTCACATGATTGATGCTTTGGATGATAACGGAAATCTGAATGATCACGGGTTACATTATGCCGGAAAAAACAGATTCGAGGTAAGAAAGCAGATTGCTAAGGAATTAGAAGAAAAAGATCTTTTGCTGAAAGCAGAAGATTACATGAATAAAGTAGGAACTTCAGAACGAACTGGTGCGGTCATTGAACCTAAAGTTTCTGTTCAGTGGTTCCTGAAAATGTCTGAAATTGCAAAACCAGCCTTGGATGTTGTAATGGATGATGAGGTTAAATTTTATCCTGAAAAGTTTAAAAATACCTATAAACACTGGATGGAAAATATCCGCGACTGGAATATTTCCCGACAGCTTTGGTGGGGACAGCAAATTCCTGCGTATTATTATGGTGACGGAGAAAATGATTTTGTCGTTGCTGAAAGCATCGAAGAGGCATTAGAACTTGCAAAGCAAAAAACCAACAACGATCAACTAACAACTGAGAACTTAAAACAAGACGAAGACGCTCTTGATACCTGGTTCTCATCATGGTTGTGGCCAATGTCGGTTTTCGATGGATTGCTTGATTCTGAAAATAAAGATATTAATTATTATTACCCGACTTCAGACTTAGTGACAGGTCCGGATATTATTTTCTTCTGGGTTGCCAGAATGATTATGGCAGGATTGGAATACAGAAAAGAAGTTCCTTTCAAAAATGTTTATTTTACGGGGATTGTAAGGGATAAAATTGGCAGAAAAATGTCTAAGTCTCTTGGTAATTCTCCGGATCCGCTGGATTTAATGGAACGTTATGGAGCTGATGCTGTAAGAGTAGGAATTATGATGAGTTCTGCTGCTGGAAATGATCTGAAATTTGATTCCGAACAAATTGATGAACAGGGGAATGTTCTTACAGAAAAACAGATAAAACAAAGAATGGATGAAGGTAGAGATCCAATTTATACTTCGCCTCTTTGCGATTTGGGAAGGAATTTCGGAACTAAAATCTGGAATGCTTTTAGATTAATCAATTTGTGGAATCATGAAGATAAGCCTGCAAATTCTACTGAAATTCAGACAATTGAATGGTTTGAAAATCAACTGAATAAATCAATCGTTGAAATTAATGACCAATTCAGCAAATTCAGAATATCTGATGCTTTAAATTTAATTCAAAAACTAATTAAAGATGATTTCTGCGGATGGTATCTTGAAGCAATAAAACCAAATTATGGTGAAGGTATTTCTAAAGAGGTCTACAATAAAACAATTGAGCTCTTTGAAGAATTAATGAAATTGCTTCATCCGTTTATGCCGTTCTTAACTGAAGAATTGTGGCAGGCTATTTCTGAAAGAAATATTGATGAGGCTTTAGTTATCGCTCAGCAGAAAAAAGCAGAATCGTTTGACGAAACAATTATTAAAAACTTTGAAATAGCATCCGAAGTCATTTCGGGCATTAGAAATTATCGCCAGACAAAAGGAATTTCTCCAAGAGAAGGAGCCGAAATTTATACAAATGCTGCAGAATTTAAGAATGAAGATGTTATTAAAAAACTGGCAAATGTTTATGATATTCATTTCGGGACAAAAACAGATAAGCCAAGCTTTACATTTTTGGTAGGTGCAACGGAAATTTCCATTCCTCTAAGTGAAAAGTTAGATTTAGCAGAAGAGAAAGCAAAAACAGAAGAAGAACTAAAGTATCTGAAAGGATTTTTGATTTCTGTAGACAAAAAACTTTCAAACGAAAAGTTTGTTGTCAATGCAAAACCAGAAATTGTAGAAGTAGAGCGCAAAAAACAAAAAGATGCACTTGAGAAGATTGCAATTTTGGAAGAGAAGTTGAAAAGTTTATAATTATCATAAATAATATAACGTAAAGTTGTCGGAATGTCAGGCTGAGCGGAGTCGAAGCCTTTTGAGATAAAGTGAAACAATATTTTGTATACATATTAAAATGTTCTGACGATTCTTATTATACAGGAATTACCAATAATCTTGAAGAAAGATTTATTCAGCATCAATCTGGTAAATATCCTGAAAGTTATACTCATAAAAGAAGACCTGTAAAATTGGTTTTTTATTGGGGATTTAATGATGTTAATCAAGCAATTGCATTTGAAAAACAGGTTAAAGGATGGAGCAGAAAGAAAAAAGAAGCAATTATAAATAATAATTGGGAGAAATTGAAAGAATTATCCGTTTGTCAGAATAGAAGTCATTCGGATAATTTCCAATCAGAAAAAGGCTTCGACTCCGCTCAGCCTGACAGTCTTTAAAACCAGATAGAATAATTTTAATCTAGCCTAAATTAGGAATGACACACTTAGAAAATATACAAAAACTTTTTTCCAAAGACTTTGTGGAAAGTCCGTTATTGGAGAGTTTTGAAGTCGGAAAAATATATCTTTCGACCGGAAAACTGGTGGCTTGTGATCCTTTGATTACTAATGATATGCAGCCGTTTTCTACTGAATTTCCAAAAGGAGATTTTCAGGTCATACTTCACAAAGAGCGGGAAAGCAATTGTGTTGCGTATGTTGAAATCGTTTTCAGTGACGAAAAAATATCGTCATGGAAAATGGCAACAACGGAAAATCAGCATACGGAAGATTTAGCCGAAGGAGAGGTTTTTGGGTATCCTGTAGAAAGCGGAATGGGATGTTTTATGGATTTTGAGACACAGGAACAGCTTAACCTTTTGGAGCAGAAGCTTTTTCGCAGAAAGGGAGATGATTTTATGGGGATCTATGAAGAATTTTTTCACGGACATTTTTTCGATGAAAACGGAGCGATTGATCAGTTTGCATTTTTAAAACCAAATGAAGAAACCCCCGGAAATATTTTTGCTTTTGAAACCGGTTACGGAGAAGGCTTCTATGCGAGCTATATTGGTTTTAACGAAAAAAATGAGCCTGTAAAGGTAATTACAGAATTTATAGAGATATTGGTAAATTAAAATTACTTACATTTAAACTTTATATTTTAACAAGCTAAGATTTTTATAAATGAAATTCTCATCACAACAACCAAAAATCGTAGTCATAGGAAGCTGTTCACTTGATTTAGTCTTGTATACAGATAAAATTCCGGGCGGTAATGAAACCGTAATGGCTCACCGCTCCGAAAATTTTTTTGGAGGTAAAGGTGCCAATCAGGCTGTTGGAACCGCAAGATTGGGCGCTAATGTTTATTTTGTGGGCTGTGTGGGAATAGATCCTTTAGGACAGCAGATTATGCGTAATCTTGTGAATGAAAATGTAAATGTAGGCTATGTTTGTGAAACAGATCAGGCACCCACAGGAATTGCTTATGTAACCAGTTGCAACGGAGATTTCTCTATTGTAGTTGATCCTGCTGCCAATAAATATCTCGCTACTGAAAACGTAAAGAATGCAGAAAAATATATTGCAGCATCTGATTTGGTTTTGCTGCAGCTTGAAATTTCTATGGAAGTAGTAGAATTTACCGTAAAAAAGGCAAAGTCTTATGGCAAAATGGTAGGTCTTTACGCATCACCCGGAAAAAGGCTTAATGATGAAATTTTAAATTCTGTTGATTTTATTATCGCTAAATCAAATGAGCTGTCTGTAATCTTTGGAGAAGATGAAAGAGAAAAGATTCTCGAAAAATATTTCAATAAACTGTTTGTAAGAGACGAAACCAATTCCACGCTTTATTTTAACGGAACTGAAATGAAATACTTCCGTAATGAAAATGAAAATATGATTTATAAAATGGGAATGGGTGATGCTTTTACTACAGGTTTTTCTATCGCAATGTGTCATAAAAATACTATTGAAGACTGTGTGAAATTCGGAAACCTTGTCTCATCGAAAGTTTCTTTAGGCAAAGGTGCTCAAGCAGCTTTACCTTATCTTAAAGATATAAAGTAAACTTTATTTGGTACATATTGAAAACCGTATTATTTTAAAGAATTTCAAACTAAAATTTCCACATTTGATGTGGATTTTTTTATTTCTGAATCATGCAAAAAATTAAGATTGTTACAGATCAGCAAAATCATCTTACTGCACATCTGTTTCTGCCGGAAAAGTCTAACGGGAAGTTTCTCGTCATCAATTCAGCAACAGGAGTAAAGCAGCAGGTTTATTTCGCATTTGCTCATTTTTTGAAAGATGATGGCTTTACGGTAATGACTTATGACTATTTCGGAATAGGGATGTCTAAACCGGATCGCATAAAAAACTGTAATGCTTCTATGAAATCGTGGGGAAATTCTGATTTCAAAGCAGTAACTGATTTTGTAATAAAAGAATTTAATAATTACATAAAATTCTGTCTTGGGCATTCTGTGGGAGCTCTTTTACTCGGCATGAATAAAAATTCTGATATATTCAAACAATTTATTTTTGTGGGAACTCAAAATGCTTTTGTAGGAAATTTAAGGTTTAAGACAAGAATAGAGGCTTATCTTGGATTTGGAGTTGTACAGCCAATTACAAGTTTTGTGTTGGGATATTTTCCTGCCCATTGGTTTGGTTTGGGAGAAAGTTTGCCTAAAAATTGTGCTTATGACTGGAGAACCTTAATTTTGAACCGGAAATCTACCAATAAACTGCTTGAAAAAACAGAAAATTATTCTCACAGATTATCACAAAAAGTTTTGGTTTTATATGCTGAAGATGATGACTGGCTTACCGAAAAAGGAGTAAAAAGTCTGTTGCGGGATACTTATCCCCATTTAAAGCCCGAATACAGACTGTTAAAAGTTTCGGAATCTGATAAAGGTGCAATAGGACATGTGAATTTTTTCAGAAGCTATAATAAGAAACTTTGGAATATTATTTTAAATAAAATCTGAAATTCAAACCAGACAAGTCTTTAATAATTAGATTAAATTTACTTCATAATGAATAACATCATACAAAACACAATAAAATTCGTAAAAGAAAAACTGGAAGGAGCAGAGGCGGGTCACGACTGGTTTCATATTGAAAGAGTGTGGAAGCTTTCCCTAAAAATTGCTGAAACCGAACAATGCAATCTTGAGGTTGTGGAACTTTCGGCTTTACTGCATGATATTGCTGATCCTAAATTTCATGATGGTGATGAAACTTTAGCCTTAAAAATTTCCAGAGAATTTCTAGAAATTCAGAATGTGAGTGAAGAAACTATTCAACAGGTTCTTTTTATTATTCAAAATATTTCATTCAAGAATAGGGGAGAAGCTCCTGAAAACTTACCAATTGAATTGAAAATTGTGCAGGATGCTGACAGGCTGGATGCAATTGGTGCTATTGGAATCGGAAGAACGTTCAATTTCGGAGGTTTTAAAAATAATCTGATGTATCATCCCGATATTCATCCGAAACTGAATATGTCAAAAGAAGAATACAAAAAATCCAACGGAACTACCATTAATCATTTTTATGAAAAACTATTGCTGCTGAAAGACCTTATGAATACGGAAGAAGGAAAAAAAATAGCCGAAGAAAGACATCAGTTTATGCTGACTTTCCTCGATCAGTTTTTGAAGGAATGGAATGTTGAGTAGAAGCTTGCTATTGTTTATCTTTGCCAAATGGGATTTATCATTTTTGTCATTTTTCTGTCACTGATTCTTTCACTTTTTTTATCTAAAGTTAAAACAGGTGCTTTAGGTCAGTATGCAAAAATTTTCAGATTTGCGTCTGTTATTTTATCCATATCAATTTTTAGTTATTGGTTTGTGAAGAAATCAGCTGTCAGTATTGTAAATGGTTCTGTTTCTTTGCAGGTGATCAATAAACTTCCTCAGACATTGGATTTTTATGTTATCAACCTTAATAATCTTGATCAGAATTTGCCTATAGAAACTAAGCATATTGGAAAAATTCGTCCCGAATTTTATAGAATTGAGTATTTGAAAATGAATAAATCTGATGAATACTGGGTTGCAGGTTTTCTGGGAAGAAAAAATCTTGTTTATTTTTCACAGCATGCCTTACCCAATAAGAACATGGATCAGATTGTTGAGGTTCAAAACTACATAAATCAAAGTGAAAAGCTATCAACTATAGCCAGAAAAGAAGTTGAAGCTCATAATTATGAAAATATGCAGCTTGGAATTTGGGTAACCCTCTGTTTTCTTCTGATTTTTTTAAATCTGGGATTATTAATGAAAAGAAACTAACCTAAAATAAAGATGGTGGATTATCTTGTGCCATCCTTGGAATAGGAAGATCAGTTTTCCATTCTTTGTTGATTTTTTCGATAAAATATGCCGATAAAAGCGGTGATGCTTTTTCTACATTTTGATGTACAAAAAAATATAAATTCTGCAATCCTTCTTTTTTCCATTGTGTAAGATGATTCAGCCAGTCATCTAATCTTTCGTAATCACTTTCGTGATTGGCTCCAACGTATCTTACAAAAGCATTGGGCGTCGTCAGTCTCATATGAAGCATATCGCGTCTTCCTGCTGTATCTACAATGATATTGGTAATTTGGTTTTCTTCAAAAAGCTGACAGGTTTTGTCTAAAATTTCTTCATCTGTAAACCATTCTGTATTTCTGAGTTCGATGGCTAAAGGAAGTTCTTTTGGCCATTTGTTGACAAATTGCTCCAGTCTTTCATAATCTTTTGGTTTAAAATTATCATGCAGCTGTAGAAAAACCATTCCCAGTTTTTCATCAAAATTTAAAACAGCAGTTGCGAATTGTGTTACTACATCATCAACATTCAGAAGTCTTCTAAAGTGCGAAACGGTATTGGTAATTTTAGGAAAAAACTTAAAATTTGGAGGTGTTTTTTCTTTCCATGTCTGCACCTGTTCAGGAGTCGGCATACCATAGAATGTAGCATTTAATTCGATAGAATTGAATTGCTTTGCATAGTAAGTAAGTTCATCTTTTGTTCCTTTCGGATAAAAGCCTTTGAGGTCAGTTTTATTCCACTTTGCGCAGCCAATTGATATGTTTTCAAGCCCTTTTTTATTTTGCTTAAGAATTGCTTTGGTTCGTGAATGATCTTTTGGCAGGGTAAAATCTATTTGAGAAGGATCTTCAACTTGTCCGAATTTCATTGTATAAATTTTGATGATTAGTCTAAAACAAATATAAAAATAAGCTTTTAAATTTCTCTAATAATGCACAATAAAAAACTCCCTTTTCGGGAGTTTTTTCATTTGATTATGTTGGTTTCTAATTGCTTTCCTTCACTTTTCTATTCATTTTAGCTCGTACAGCAATGGCAGCAGCTAAAACAAACAGTGCAGGAATATAATCATCAATAGGTGCAGGATTTGGATCTCCGGGATTTCCGGGATAAGTATCTTCTGCCACCTCATCCTGAGTTTCATGTACATAAGGATTATCTGATGTTTCCTGTTCCTGCGCTAATACAAAACCGGAAACAGCAAACAAAGCGGTTATTAATATCTTTTTCATATCTTAATTTTCATTTTTCAAGTTATAGGTATCGCCTGTCTGTTGTTTTTAATCAAATCAGTCAGGCGATTCCATCATTCTTATTTAATTATTTTTTTCGTGTATTCTTTACCTTCAGATACTGCTTTTACAACATACACTCCTTTTGCATCCAGAGTGATTCTGATTTCCTTAGAACCTCCCTCAACAGTCTGAATCTGTCTTCCTGAAGCATCGTAAACGATTACACTATCAATATTTTTGTTGTTTCTT